>Ga0307516_10003337_pt1 | contig 20771 bp, 3 predicted proteins | sample 19_EM_MG_FD_203310 | JGI IMG/M metagenome (GOLD analysis project Ga0307516, IMG submission 203310) | Populus trichocarpa ectomycorrhiza microbial communities from riparian zone in the Pacific Northwest, United States - 19_EM | ecosystem: Host-associated > Plants > Roots > Unclassified | place...
ACATTACTAGCCGAAATATTTTAACCATAATCAATAATTCTTACAACAGTTTCAATCTCTGGCTATAACAGTTCTTAGAACAAAATAGTTTCAATCTCTGGCTATAACAGTTCCAAAAGCAAATGCACCGAACAAAACTAGTTTCCTCATCCATTTTCGACACTTCCTAATAGCAGAGGATTTATTACACTGCAGAAAAGAAAGAACAGAGAAACATACCTGAGGTTGAGATAACTGGGTTGCGACTGAATCAACGAGACTGAATCAACGAACAGCAAAATGATGCCCAAAACTGCAAGTTCAAAACACGGCCAAAAATAAAGAAAAGAGAGAGTGAAAGAAGAAGATTCGTGAATAGAAACAAGAGACTAACCTTATTCGCAGTGAAACAACAATGATCAAGACGTCTTCTGCTCTCCTCTGCTCCTCAGCTCATCGATTGAAATTGATTTTTTTTGTTAATTAGGTTTTCTCTGTAATCAATATGCCCAATTCTGCTTCATTGTTCTTCGTCGTTTAACATCTATCAGTATATAAAAAAAAAAAGACCGGGTCTCAGCCGGGGGGACCAGGTCCCGGGTCGACCCGCCGGGTCGACCGGGTTTCATCGGGCCAACTCCCGAACGGGTTTTTGCCTCCACCCGGACCGGTCCCAGCCCCGGGTCGGCCGGGTCCCGGGTCGACCCGCCGGGCCGGTCTGGGTTTTAAAACACTGATAGACACACATTAAATTGATTGAATAAAATAAAAGATAAAAATATTATGCAAGGTTATACATTATAAAAATATTATCAGAAAATAAATATATTTTTTAAAAAATAAATTTCATTTATATAAAACATAAAAAAAATTATAAATGAATTAGAAAAATCTCCTAAAAAATTAAATGCATCCAAAATAACTAAAAAATAACTTATATTTAAAAGAGGCTAAATAAACAAAATAAAAAAGAGAAAGGGTATTAATTTAAATATATATTTAAAAGCTATTTTGAAAAAATACATTTAAAAATGCATTAATTAAATTTTTTTTTAAAAGGTCAGGCGCTGCTAGGGTTGATCTATCTAGTAAGGGTCCAGGCGTAGGCCCTTAATTTTTTTTATTTTAGATGGAGTCGACGAGATGTCATCCGTCTTAATTTGTTTTTTTTTTAATAAGTTAGATGACGTGTCGTCTGATACTGCCAAGTTTTTTTTTTGTCATAGTGGTGCCTGGAAAATCAGGGCAAAAGTTTTTTCAACCCAAAAACTCATTCTTCAAACCATTCTTTTTATTCAAAACACCTAGACAATTTGATAAACCCATTCATGTCCTCAACAAACCTAAAAAATCATCCTAAAACTCAAAATCAACCCAAAATAAAAAAATCTTACGGAGCTCAAATATGTTTTTCTAGGAAATTTCAAGGTAAAAACACATATTGTGAACTCCCCTTATCAAATAGAACAATTTGACATCTATATCGACCTTTTTTAGCCAAAATTGGTGCCAACAAAATTTTCTCTCTTTAACATCGGATTTCATCGACTTTCTCTCACCTCTCTCAAATAAGAGACAAAAAAAATGAAGTTTGTGATCAAAATTGATTTTGCCCTTAAATTTTGGAAATCGAATAGACCCAATATTTATAATTTGAAAAGTCTAGGGACTACAATAAACATTTCACCTAAACTTGTTAAAGCAACCTATTACCTCTATGTTTTTCACTTTGGTTCTTCATCTTTCAATCTTACACATCCCCAATATATTATCCTATAATTTGGTCTCTAAGGGCCAAATTAAAAAAGAAAAAAAAAGAGCATTGTGCACAGTTCATCCACAATGCCATGTGAGGGGATCCACAACGCATTTTGCATAGTGGATTCACCACACCTTTTAGATTTTCTTATAGTTAGACCATTGGCTCGCGCTATGCCACGAGTTGGGACAAAAAAAATTTCTAACGCAAAAAAAAAAAATTCTAGGTATTGCTAATGTGTTTGTTAAAAACAATTTTAAACATGAATTCAAATTTTGCTACATATTGGTAGATATTTTAAAAAAAAATATTAAGATGACGACATGCTAAATGATATTTTTATTTAATATTGAGACAATAACATATTAGATTCACCTGGTTTAACCTAGGTTGACCTGCAAAACATGTAGAGATAATCTTGTAGAAAATAAATTGGAAAGCTCAATCTCCAATTAAATCAATGCTGAAGGATGAAATTGGTAAAAAAAACAACACTTGATTTAAAAAAAACCCTAAGTGAACTCAAGTAAAATAGTCAAACTTGCAACTTAGATCATGCACATCACTAGATTCAATATTTTTTTTATCCCGAAGCATTTCTATCATTTAATTATACAATAATAAAGCGCATGAGAATATTTATGTATGAAATAATTTTTTTCAAGCAAAAAATAACCAAGACATGTGGGTGGGATCAAGATAGCAAAAACAAGCCTAATTGTTTTAAGCTAAATAACCAAAAAAAGGTCCTTTTTTTATTTTAAGCTAAAAAAATATATTATTGATAATAAAGGATGAAATTTGGTTTTTTTTAAAAAAAATTGGGAAACCAAAAATAATTTTTTTAAAAAAAATAATAGGGCAAAAGTTGTGGCTTAACCCGTCAAATCTAAGATTTGGGTAATGGACTCAATTGAGTTTAATAAAAAAAAATTCTTAAATTTTTTTTCACCTAAATATAAAATAAAATTCTTTCATAAAAAGCCAAAAAAAGCCCAAACGTGTAGGCTTGGTGCTCCAGCACACTTGGGCATTTAAAAAAAAAGCTCAAGCATGTAGACAATCAAGTTCAGGCTCGTGTGCTTGGACCTTTATTTTTTAAAATCTCTTTAAGAAGCTGATGACTTGTCATCTATCCTTTTTTTTTTTGGAAAAAAAATTAATAGAGAACACGTTGTCTGTATACCCAAATTTCAGCCACCATTATTGTGAATAAAAAATAAAGGTAAAATATTTTTTTTCTTAAAAGCCCATTTAATAAAAAAAACACCTTAAAAATACTATTAGAAATTCTAGAAACTGATTTACCAACGTAATAGACCTAAAATCTGGTCTAAATTACAAAATCAAATCATGTAAAGTTTTTCTTTCTCGACTTCAATATGTTTTTTTAGGCAAAATTAAGGTTCTAAACAACCATTATAAAATCTCTCTTATTGAATGAAACTCATTGTCATACATTTTAACTATTTTGATAGTTGAAATTGGTGTAAATAACGTCTCTCTCTCTCCACGTCGGAATCCAACAACTCTGTCTCATCTCTTACAAATCAAGGATTGAAAATTAAGGATAATAAAGTTTATGAATATTTGAAAACTAAAAGGATCAATTATCTATTAACTAAAGAGAAGAGAAATCATCTTTTTTCCCTATTTTTTTCATTTTGATTTTCTGTCTTTCAATTCTACTTTATTTTTTTTGAAAAAAAAAAAAACAAGTATTAATTTGGGCTAAAAAAGTACAGTTGATTAGCACATTAAAATTATCTCATGGCTTAGTTTTATTTCTTTATAATATAATTGTTTTATCAACCTCCGAGTCGGAGAAAATTGGAAGGTAGCAACCCACGACATTCTGAAATATTTTCCTGGATCCATATTTCCTGCAAAAACTTGAACCAACAACAGCAGACGTGACAAGCAAAGTTATAGTAATAAAACTCATCTTGTAAACTAATTAACTTAGGAACATTAAAGGAATCAAAGCAAAAGGGTTCAGGAATTGGGATTAAGAAACTTCTGCCATCAATTTCCTTAGTTTTCAACTAATTAATTAAATCAAGCTGATTAGCTGGCTATGTATGTGATTAATTGGTCTGATTTTCTGCTAATTTGTATCAGGATTTTATGTTAGTTTCTCAACTGTTGGCCCTTTTATTTGTAAAGGGATGGATTTGTAACAATTATTTTTAAAAATATATATTTTTAAAAATATAGTAAAATTTAATTTTAATATTATCATATTAAAATAAAAAAAATAATTTTACATAAAAAAATTTTAAATTTTTAAATAACACGATTTCACAATATTACAACTTGGTTGGACTCGGCAAAACATTAAAGAACATGCTTTAAGTATAATCCATAATTTAACATTTGACAAACTATTTTATATATTCTATTTTTCAAGTAAATATTTTTTATTTAATTTTTTTGTAAATAAAATATGTGGAAAAAAATCCCAAAATTCAAAAGAGTGAAAGGTATTTTTGGATTTCAGGGAGAGGGTGTCCATTAGCCAGTAGTTTTGACTCAACCAAGATTCGAGTTCGAATTAACCCGACCCGAACCTTTATCCATTAGTTTCCTCTGGTCACAATTCCTGAAACAGAGAAACAGGCGAAGATACTTCTTCAAAGTGGCTTCTTGGTTCACAGAATCTCTCTCTTGTCTCAAAGAACACAGGGACAGGTAGAAAGATGTTGGCATCCATGGCCACACAACCCAAAATCCAAACCCACTTACAACCCTCAACATTTCCTTCACAGAGCCTCCTGCGTAAACCCCTTAAAACCCCTATATTCTCTATCAAACCGAAACCTTTTTGTTTTCACTTAAAATCCCTTTATACTCTCAAAACCCCAGCAAGACTCAAACTTTCTGCTCCAAAAGCTCAACAAACACTCCCTGAAGAAGAAAAAGAAAACGAAACATCCACTGAGAAAGAGGTTATTTTGCACACACATACCTTACCTTTGAATGCCCTTTTCTTTAATTTCTTTTCTTTATGTATGATATAGCAACAATGAACTTGTTTTATCTTACATATTTGTTTATGCCATTGTTTTCTTGTTCTTGATTGAATAGTGAACTCAATTGGGTTTTTTGGAATTGATTTGATGCAATGTGTTAAAAGTATTTTCCCTTTAATCTTTTTTGATAGTGAGAAGATAGGGCAAAACATTAGTGAAAGAATTGATTTGTTAAAGGAAACTTTTCTTTTTTCTTTTTAATATTGTAGAAGCTTGGAGTGGTGGTGAAGCCAATAGAGAAATCAAGAGTAGTATTGAAGTTCATTTGGATGCAGAAGGTAATTGGAATTGCACTAAACCAAGTGATACCAGGCCATGGCACAATCCCTTTGAGTCCCTACTACTTTTGGCCCAAGGAAGATGCTTGGGAGCAGCTTAGACTATTGTTAGTAGGCAAGCCATGGATATCGCGGAAGCAATTGCATGCTCTTCTCAATCAGGCTACTGATATCATTGAATTGTGGCAGGATACAGGTTCCAATCAATAGTAATTTACTTACAAATACAGAGAAGTTTTAAAATTTAGGCTTAATGTGGTATAGTTTGGTTCACAGTAAAATATTACATTAGATTTATTTGGATTGTTTGGACTGCTTTGTTAAAATTAATGAAACACGGGGTTGCTTGATCTTTCTGTAATTTGTATATCGTGCCCTAGAAGACAATTTACTGGAGTGTGATGTGATATGATTTCTTTGTTTGCCATTCTTAATCAACAAGTTTAAGTTGCATATTGCTGGGGTTTTTTTCATTAACTTTGTTTCTGTAATTTTAATTATATTCGGGAAATCGTATCTTGAAGACCAAAAACCGATTAATTGGGAATGTCAATGATTGGAATCCCCTCGATGCTGTTTAAATCACTGTTCAATACAGTAAAAAGCATGGATTCGAAAACCTGAAAACTTGTTAATTGTTAGATGGTACAGGTGCTTGATGCAGCATCCAAAATGTTAATAATGCTGGAACACTAGTGTCTATCGTAGCCAATTGACTGCATCCTGTTAGTCACAATGGTAGAAAGTTAACACGCATATTGCCTGAATTTCAGTTACAGGCAACAAAAATCCTTTGAATCTGAACTTAGAATATGTTATGAACTTCCAGTTAAGCCTGCATTTTCCTGGTCTTCTGCATCTGATAGATAGTTGATGAGTTATGTCTGTCTTTTAGATTATGCAAACACCCAAAATAAAGTCGTCCTTTCAGAGACGAAGCCCATAATTAGAATGGCGTGATTTAAACCGAGTTTGAAAATCAAGGCCTACCAATTGAGTTTGGCACGATGTGCTTGCATTCTATTCACAAACTACTAAATCCCACCTGCCCTCTAATTTGAATATATGCCTGAAGCGTTTCTACTAAAACATGCCTTGAGAAAATCTTTGTTTAGTGAAAAATATAACTAACTTTTGTCCATCTATTTATTGCAGTACAAAATTCTGAAATTCTGCTATAAAAGGCATGAGAAGTTTAAAGTTCATTTGAGAGTCTGAATCTCTGAATATTAAACCTTCAGTTAACAAAAAGGCCATTTTGACTTGCCATGTTCTCATCTTCAATATTGGGAGTTAGAGAGACCTGTGCATGGGCATAAAAGTCCTGTGAAGCAGAGGAAAGAATATTTTTCTTATCTATTACTTCATATTGAATGTGCAAACCGCCAATTATTTATGAAACAAAATATGAAGAAATAAAATTATGAAATCCTATACATATGGCTTAGCAAAAACTGAATGGAACCAAGGAAACAAAATTTTGGTGCTTTTCACTTATTCTTTTCAGGCCCCCCTTGCTCTTCTGGTCCTCACTGATAAACGCTTCCTGTCTATGTTTGAACTTGTACTTAAATTCTCAGCAGAAGTTGTGGAGTGTGCGGTTTTGTACTCATAGTTTCCTTTTTTGGGATTTATCATGGCATCGGCATGAGATTTGAGTGGAATCCACTTTGGAGATTGGTATGGAAGCTTATTTTCATCCTCATAAGAGACATCTTCGTCATGAACTGCATTATACTCTCTGATGTGTTGGTTTTCATCTGCAAGTAAATTAGTATTTCTGTACAAGTCCAAGTCATGGTGCTTTGGTGATGGAATGCTCACTTGTTCCCTCTCAGCCTTCTTGTCAACCAAATATGAAACCACCTCGTTACCTACTGGCTTATTGTGGGAGAGTGAATCTGAAAGTTGATATCTCTCATTCCACATGTTCCCGTCGGAATCTGAACTTGAATTAGATGGTGTCCTATCAAATCCAGGTTTTGTTTTGCTCTCTTCAAACTCAAGATGCACTCTTCCGTTTCCTTTCATGTTTTCATCTTCTGATTCAGAACTGATATTGTCAATCGTGTATATTTCGTTAAATACCAAACTATCATTTGATAGCTTGTTCTCCTCTGAAGCTTCATATCTGCCTTGAAGTTCAGGTGTCAATGACCCATCGGAATCATACAGAGTCCCTTGTCCATGACTAGAATCACCATGATCATCCCATTCAATGTCCTGAGAATCATATCTTGAGAGTTTAACAGCAGCTCTTGCAGCTTGCTTGTTCTCATCTGAAGCTTCATATCTGCCTTGAAGTTCAGGTATCAATGACCCATCGGAATCATACAGAGTCCCTTGTCCATGACTAGAATCGCCATGATCATCCCGTTCAATGTCCTGAGAATCATATCTTGAGAGTTCAACAGCAGCTCTTGCAGCTTGCTTGTTCTCCTCTGAAGCTTCATATCTGCCTTGAAGTTCAGGTGTCAATGACCCATCGGAATCATACAGAGTTCCTTTTCCATGACTAGAATCGCCAGGATCATCCCGTTCAATGTCCTGAGAATCATATCTTGAGAGTTCAACAGCAGCTCTTGCAGCTTGTGCTGCATAAGCTGCTGATTCAAAAGCCTCTAGAGCTGCAGCAGCTACATCTTTGTACTTCTTCCTTCCTTTCAGTGATTCAGACAGCTCCTCCTCAGGCAAAACGTGTGTTCTGGCTTGGGACTCAGTAACATCTAACTTGGCTGATTTAAAATCTTCTACATGCTGCTCCTGCTGCTTCGGCTGGCTGACATCCATTTTTTCCTGAAACCAAAGTGATTTTTAAGCCTCAAACTCTACATTGCATACGGAATTGTTCTCATTTTGTAATGTACAAGTTTCGTACCTGTGCAACCACTGGAGCATCTTCCTCCAAATGCAGAACGATACCATTATCAGATGCGATGTCCTTTAGCAGTTTCTTTCTGCTTTCCAAGCTTGCTTGTCTTGCAGAAAACTTTAGTATAATCTAAAAAAAAAAAAGAATTAAAAAAAAAAGTGAGAAGAAATTTGCAACAATTTAATCTACAAATATTCAGCTCTTTACCTTGGGATTCACTCCACAGTTGCTGCGCAATTCGACAGCACAAGCAGCGATTTCTTTTCCAAATCTTGATACGAAAACCCCACGAATCTCTTGCAACTCTGGAAATTCACCACATCTTGAAGATGCAAAGATCAAGCTCGATACTGCCTCCTTGAGCTCATCAGGACACTCTCTGTGTAAACAAAAGCAAATATGATTTAATAACAGAACAAAGGAAACAACTTTTCCAAACACTATATCACCACCACAGACACAATTAAAAGTAAATGATCAACTTAATTAATCAAAATTCAAGAAACTAACCTGCTTGTTTCAAGTAGAACAACTCTATCATTCAGGAAATGTAAGTAATCCTCCATCATAACAAAAGCATCCACCATATTCTGATCCTTGATGACATGCTCAACCTGTCGAGCAAACCCCATCATACATCAAATATAGAAAGATAGAAAGATCAAAGAATCAAAAAGGAAAAGGGAATATCATGAATTACCATAAGGAGAGCTCGTTCTTGGTGTCCAAGGTTAAGGAGCTGAATTACATCAGACCTTGCATGGGAAAACCTGACCTGTGCCTTGTTCTTGAGGATAGCAATCCTAGAAACTGCTAGTTTAGCTAGAGAACTGAATTTAGAGGTCCTTAATTTCCTTCCAAAAAGAGCATCCAGTTTCTTCCCCATGTTTTGCAGTCTATAATATTTATTTGCTGCTGGTCTCAAACACCACAAAAGGCCTGAAGAAGCAAAACCCTAGCTATTCAGGGAAGTTCAAGTACCTCAAGCAAACCACTATAACCATGAAGGCTACTTAATATAGATTGTGAGTGCTTCGACCTTCGTTCTGTCTGTCTGTGATGATTCTTTTATCACAGTCAACATCTAAGTTTACCATGTATCCTCTAATAATATACTACGTGTCTCCTTTATGATTGGAAGTAATTACTTAGACCAATAACTGTAAGGTGATTGTAGCTTTTCTCTAATTAGAGTTCGGTGCAGTAGCTTTGAACTGGACAAACAATTTTTAGCTGGTGGCTGCGGCTTCTTTTTGTCTAGAAGAAGAAGAAATAAACCACAAGTCTTGACGCTATAATTTAAACAAAGACATTTTTATTTTTTTTAATTTCAAGAGGTAACCTATTTCTTCTTCGTTGGCCATGCATGACCTATGAGAGTGAAAAGGTGAAAAAAGGGCAAAGAAAAGTACAAATACGAAACTCCCATTTGATATACTTTTGGATTTTTGTTGAATTTTAGGTCTTCAAATATATTGACACACTTTAAGCTATAGTATTTTAAATAATTGATTGTGATAGCTGTGGAATGATCATAATAAAGTTTCAGTGAAGTATGGGTGCATACTTGTTAATTATATATTTTATAAATAAAATAAAATAAAATAAAATAAATTGCCGTTGAATAAACAATAAAGACTTGTGCTAGAATCTTCCTAGCTTTTTTAGCATAAATAAATAATAGTAAATAAACTCTTGCCAGCCCTTCTCAATTGTCATGCAAAGCGAGCGTAATCCAGAACCATATGGTGTAAACAAGCATTTAGGGTGTTGAGTTTTGGACGAAGTCTTAAGATTCTGCGCGATATAGTTTATTAGTTTATATAGGTAAAATTACTTTTTTGCCTCTTGTGTTTGTGTTAATTTGTCATCTTACACTCAATGTTTTAATTTTTGTTGATTGACATCGAGATTGTCAAAATATTGGTCAATTTGCATCGATTAATTGTGAAGGGACTAAACGTAAAGATTGAATCAAATTTTGTTTTTTTTTTTTTTTTTTTTTTTTTGACAATTTCCACCTTCCTGTGTTGTCCCATTCACCGGTGACTCGTTTTTTAACTCAATAGTCATTTCTAGAAAAAAAAGATTTTAACTCAATTCCTATTTTCCTATAAAGTGCAATTTGGTGTTCTTTAAAAGTGAATATTTTTTTTTTGTCTAAACCCCGGTATTCAAAAACCCACTAGAACCCGACTAATCTGGTCGAGTCGGGTTGACCCACTAAGTAATAAAGGTCTCCTAGCGAAATTGTGTTCCATACACAAGGCTCGAACTCAAGACATTCTTAAAGATAAACAAATATCGAACCACTTGAACCAACTACCATCGGTAAAAAAGCAGAATTGTTGATTGAGGAAAATCGACCAGCTTTTTTCAATTTTAGTGTCAATCTACCAAGTATAAAACACAGGGAGCAAGATGGACAATGGCCACAAATATAGGGGGGGAAACTGATTTTGAAAACGTGCAATTAGTACTCGAGGATTGAAAATGTCATATCACTTGTTAATTGTTATCGTGTAACTCAAGCATTGAAAAAGCGAAACATGCAAGGACTGTTTTGCTGGGATGGACCGCGCGATACAGAATTTCATTCATCAGAACCTAAAAAAATCATAGTCTAGTACTGGTCCCCTGTCCGCTATTTTAGACTAGCCAACCAAGAAGGTTGAGAATTTAATTATACATGAACATGTCCATATATATATATATATATATATATATATATATATCATGAATTTAACTTATTGAAATGCAACAGAAAGAAGCTTGGAGTATCCCTCTGAAGAATAGGAAAAGCTAGCGACCAAGTCTTGGCCAGCTTTAAGGTTTGGAACCGGTTCCATATATCTGTAACTTGAGCTGAAAACTCTGCGCAAGAAACTCTTGCATGAACCAAATTTATCAATGGCGGGATCTACTTAATTTGTGGTGTATGGTAAAATTCGGATTTGAGTTCTTAAGAGATAAAGAGAGTAAATTAAATTAATGCATTATTTCAGAAAGGAGGATTGAGAGTAGGGCACTGTAGCTACATGAATTTCTTGAACAAGTCCTCAGCATGCTATATGACAGTCTGATGTATAAGGTCAAAGCCGAGCTAAGAACGATTTTAACCCTGAAAAGAGAAGAAAATGGAACTCTTTGACAAAAATACGTGTTCGAAAAAGCAAGCTCAACCCACCGAAAAGGAATTTGGAAGGGCCGACAAATTGTACTTACCAACTTGGCAACATGAAGACGCCTGAAACTTGATTTAGCTAGCTTGGGATAAAATTGATAAATAAACATAAAAGATATAAAAATTATTTTATTGGAGAGATGATAGTGAAGATAAAATAAATATATTTATAGGTTAATTTAGAATAATTTTTTATCATTTCAAAAAAGAAAATATAGGAAGATTGTTCATAACTATATATCTTTATTGTATTTATTTTTTAATGTTTCAGAACATTAACTAAATGTTATTTCAACATTGAAACGATGCATGCACGCAGACTCTTATTATGAGAACCAAGGGAAATCAAGTGCAAATAATGAAGTGAATTTTTTTTTTTTTTGACAATTTTGGCTCAAACTTATTGTGGTCTTTTTAGTCTTTGCCAGGCAATTATTTATGGGCACGGCATGCTAAGGTTTTCATATAGCGTGTGCTCAATACCGCAATACATTTTATTCTCATGGCTGAAGGTTCACGGAAACTCAATTCCAGCTTCTTGGAAATTACGTCAACTTTAGGAGCCGTAAGCTATTGTTAATGGAACCAAAATACGTTCCGACTACGTACGAAAGATGCATCATAACCTCGAACTCAAATATATTTTTTGTGTATAGGGAAAGAAAGAATTAAGGGAGCTAGATTTTTCTTAATCAGCAAAATGAGCCTGTAAATCCCAGTTCTCCATGAGTTACATTAATGTTTTAAATATGACCATAGTTGGATGAAAAGCTAGCTCGAACCAGCAGGGCATCATGCAAATATTCCTTCCTTCCAATTGTAAAGAGAGATGCCACCTTTACTGTCTCCATATAGGTCTTTTTTATTAATCGAAAGAGACATGTACGGAAGGATGTTTGATCTAAATACTAGAAATGAATTAATTAGACGTAGTTTTGCACTATACTATTTGGCACGCACTGTACCATGAGCCACATTATTTTTTTAACATAAAAAATATTTAATATTATCAATAATTCTTTTTATAATATTAAGATGGTAATATATTAAATTTACTTGGATTAACCTTACAAATACATGATCCCGATCTTCAGACCATGATAACTCTCATATAAATAAAATCAAAATTAATCAATCCAATATTAAAGAATGGAATTGAGATTAGGATAACCCATAAAAATATAATTAAAAAATAACTCATAAAAATAAACCTAAGTCAACCTACTAAATCCATAACTCGATTCATGAGATTAGGATAACCTTACAAAAAAATAAATTAAAATAAATTATAAAGTTTAATTCTCAATCAATTCAAGATTGAAGGATGGAATTGAGAAAATAAATGTAAAACAATGACACAAGTTAACTCGGGTTAACCCACCAAACTCATAACTCAGGTTATGAGACCATAATAATCTCATAAAAAATAAATTAAAAAAATAACTCAAGTCAACCTGGCATAACCTACAAAACCTGCAACATGGGTTATGAGATTGAGATAACTCCTTAGAAAGCAAATCGAATAAATTATGAATCTCAATTTCTAATAAACCGTAAACTCATTATTGAATTATAAAATTGAAAAAAAAATCAATCTAAAAAAAAAACACAATAAAATGACTTAAGTCTACCCAAGTTAGCTCGCAAAACCCGTGACCCGAGTTATGAGATTAGGATATTCTCATAAAAATTAAACCGAAATAAATGACAATGCCTAATTAATAATCGACCCAATATTGTAGATGTTGAAGGATGAAACTGAAACAAAAAATGTCAATTAAAATAAGAGACTAAAAAGTTTAAGTCAACTGGGTTAATATGTCAAACCCGTGACAAATCATGAAACCTAATCTTCAATAAACTAAATGTGGAAAGATAAAATTAGAAAAAATACATAAATTTAAAAAAAATACACTATTGTAATTAATAATGTTTTGTAAGGTGGTGCATAGTAATTTGTTAGTAATAAGGTCATGGAATACTTTTCAAAATCTATTCTTATTTAATTATAAGACAATTAAAATATATATTTATAAGAAATGAAGTAATTAAAATTCTAGAAAAAACATTTTTTTAGTAAAAACTTTCTTTTGTTATTCATGTATTTTTCTTACAATAAAATGACTTTTTTTTAGCAATATAATCTATTAAATAAGAAATAATGATAATCAAGTAAATATTGGGAAAAGTTCTAATGACTTGAATTAACGAGGAAAAAAAGTGTATCTTTATAATAAAAGAATCCTTTTCGTTATTCATGTATTTCTGTTTTGTATTGACAAAATGATGTTTTTTATAAGAAGATTTATTTTTTAAAGAAAAACTTATTATGATCATAAATGTAAAAAGAAATTCATAAATCAATCATTTTTATCAACTTGTACAAAATATATAAGAATAATAAATCTAAAAATAATATATAAAAATTCTTAAACAAAAGATTATATATTTTATTCTCATTTAATATTAATAACCAAAGTTTTTTTAAAAAAAATCAGCTTATTAGATTAATATATAATTATTCATAAATAATTGTTAATTTATCATAAAAAATCTCTGATCTTTTTCAAAATTATAGCATAATCAGGTAATTCTTTAAATATTATTTCAAGAAATTTTATTCTCAATTTTCTTAAAAAAAAAAAAACTTCTAGTGTTATTTAACAAAAAAATCATGCATACTAGAAGCTAGAAGGATGGGCCCGCAGACTTAGCCTAGATGAAAAGGCACATGCACGGCCGCCTAACTTTATCTTTTTGAATGGGTGGATGGCTCTTTTTGGTTTTAAATAGAACGGATTACATGTCGTCTGCCTTACATCATATTTGTAACAATCCTTAATTTGTATTCTCATTTAAGACAGAATTGATTCATAATCATGGCAATAACATGTAAAGATAACCTTATTATTTCACTATGCGAACTTATCATCATGGAAAAGATTGTACAACTACAAAAATTTATTCCTTTATTAACAAAATTTTGGCAACATTTCTTCTATAAGGAACACTACCCCAGATTTTTCATCAGGCATGGTACAATCGTTTAAATAATTATCTTTTTTTTTATTGACTTTCATGCTTCTAAGATGGACACCTCTCTCTTTTTATTTTATCCATAGAAGATAAAAAAAAAATACTTATGTATATTGATGATATGTTGCTTACTGAGAGTAATTCAATTGTGCTTAAACATTTGATCAATTTACTGAGCTCAGAGTTTAAGCTTCAGGTTTAGGTTATGTGCATTATTTCTTGGGAAATGAAGTTAAACCTACCTCTATGAGACTCATGCTCACACAACACAAGTATGCTTTTAATATCCTTCACATAACATATATGTCTTCATGTAAACTCGTTAGAACTCTTTCCTCTACTTCTTTTACACTGACCATGATATCTGGTGCTTTATACTTTGATCTTACACGTTATAGATAGATTGTTAGTGCTCTTCAATATCGAAGTTTGATATATATTATGTTGTTAATAAGATATGTTAGTTTATACATGTTATTTCTGATGCTCATTGGGCTGGGGTAAAACACATCTTGCATTATTTAAAGGCTACAACCTCCTATGGTTTAATTACACATCACTCGTATCTTTTCATTTTCTCTTTATGGTTTCACTACTGCTAATTTGGCCAACAATATTGATAATCAAAAGTCCATTGGGGACTATCTTATGTATCTTAGCTATACGCAAATATCATGGAAGTCTGGGAAATAAAAAACAATTCCTCTCTCTTCGATTGAAGACAAATACAAGGCTTTAGCTGATGATACTACTTAAATTTTATGGATTCCTTCTTTACTTTCAGAACTTGAGCTTCCCTTGGCTCTTATGACTATATTATGGTGAGATAATTTTGGTGCTACATATTTTTTTATGAATCCTATTTTTCATATTCATGTCAAACATGTTGAGGTTGACTATCATTTTATTCGTGATAGAGTTGCTAAAAAGAAAATTCAGGTTCGATTTTTCTCTTCTTATGATCAATTAGCTTATATTCTTACAAAACCTCTTTCACAGGCATCTTTTTCCTATCTTTGGTCCAAGCTTCATATGGCATCCCCACTTTTAGCTAGATAGAGCTAGACACTTCACCTGGTATATATATACATGTTTACCTAGTATAGGAGTATGATTATGTGTAGTGCATTGTATGTTTGTTATTGTATACAACCCTCTATATATATAAAAAAGATGATTGTTGTCTCTTTACTGAACTTTGTATTATATATCAGAAACTTCATCTCATATATATTCTCAACTTGTCCACATCGCATTAAATTTGATTGAATCTTCTGCGGTGAAATTATAAAGTTTGAGGATGAACATCACAAACTACAATAATTTGTGAAAGCAACATTTAATTGAAATGGTCAACAACCTTCCAAATAAAACAGATCGTGTTGAATATTTCACCAAGAGGCCTTGACATCCCCAAGAGATGATAGATATATCAAAACCCTCATTGGTAATCTAGGAGCCCCACTGGGCTTCACCAATTTAAGGAGTTCAGTCTGTTCATTTCTCGTATTAAATCCCAACTTGTATTTGGTAGTTTGCCTTCTTTTTCTTTCCTTATCCCTTGTTTTATTAGTTCCTGGGAATAGGTCCCAGCAATGAAAGCAAAATCTGAGCAACATTTTACGTGTAGCTTATACTGTTTGAGTTGAATATAATAGAGATAGCTTCTCGAAATGGGATTGAACATGATTTTTTTGAACAAGACCTTAGCATGCTATTTGACAGTCTGATGTAAAAGATCAAAGCCAAGGTAAGAAAGAAATTAACTCTGAAAAGAGAAGAAAGTGGGACTCTTTGACAAAAAGAAATATTTGTTCGAAAAAGCAAACCCGAGCCCACCCACATTGAATTTGGAAGGGCTGACTAAAGTGTACCTTCCAACTTGGCAACATGAAGACCCCTGCTCTAGGGTTAGGTGCTTGCCTTGGAACGTCACCATAATGGCCATGACTGTTTCACACCGTACAGATACATGGAAATATAAGCAGACTTGATCTCGCAAGTCTCTAACATTGAAATCCTACGTTCAGACTCCTACTATGGGAACCAAGGGAAATAAAGAGCAAATACTGAAGCCAATTTTTTTGACAATTTTGGTTCAAACTTATTGTGGCCTTTTTAGGCTTTTCGAAACAATTATTATTATTATTTTTTTTTTATAACTCAGGGTGTCCGGACCAGCTTACGGGCACCACGACTATTCCCCAGACCCACTGAAAACCTTGCAAGCTCAGGAGACAGGTAAGACATCGCGGGGGTGACAGGCGTGCACGCTGAGACTTGAACCCAGGAGACAGAGGCATGGAAACTCTACCAAGACCGTTGGGTCAGAAGCCTCGGTGCAATGCTGCAATATCACGGGGGTGACAGGCGTGCACGCTGAGATTTGAACCCAGAAAACAGAGACATGGAAACTCTACCAAGACCGCTGGGTCAGAAGCCTCGGTGCAATGCTGCAATAATTATTAATTATGGGTATGGATGCCAAATTTTTCACGTATGGATGCCAAATTTTTCACGTAAAGTGTGCTCAATGCTGCAATACATTTTCTGCTCATGGCTGAAGGTTCAAGGGAACTCAATTCGAGCATCTTGGAAATTACGTCAACTTGGGATGGTAAAGATTTCATCATAACCTCGGGGACTCGAATGATCAGCCCAACTTGATTGTGATTTTTTTTTTTTTTTCTATTTTTTGTATAGGGAAAGAAAAAGGCAGTAAATCCCAGTTCTCCACTGGTTCCATTAATGTTATAAATCCCAATGACCTTTAGCTCTATTAGCATGGACTCCTGTCTAAGGCAGCAATACTCTAAACGATTAGAGATGGCAATTGTACTGTCTCCAAATATGTCTTTTTATTTATTTATTTATCAAAAGAGATATGTACAGAAGGATGTTTGATATAAATGCTAACTTATTTAGGTTCCGTATGAACTAATTAAATATAGTGTCCGCACATGGTCATGGAACACTTTTCAAAATCTATTCTAAAGATACAATTAAAATAAATATTAATAAAAAAGAAGTAATTAAGATTCTAGAGGGGAAAAACATTTTTTTTTCTTAATTATGTATTTTTTTTTACAAATTTTTTTTATTAACAACATAATTATTTAATAAGAAATAATGACAATTAAGCAAATATTAGTAAAAATTCTAATGATTTGAATTAAAGAGAGAACATTTATCTTTATAATGAAAATTCCCTTTTCATTATTCATGTATTTCTTTTTTGTTTTGGCAAAAAAGTGTTTTTTTTATTAAAATCTTTTCTTTTTAAATAAAAAATTATTATAATTATAAAAACAAATTTCAATAAAAAAAAATCAAGAATCAATCTTTTTTACGCAGTTATACAAAAATATAAGAATAATACGTCTAGAAAAGTATATAAAATAAAAAATAGATATTTTATTATCATTTAATATTAATATACAATTTTAAAAAAATATATATTAATATATAATTATTCTTAAAATAATTATTAATGTTATCATGAAAAATCTCTAACTGGATAATTCTTTAAATATCATTATAATAAATTTATTTAAATATATATTATTCCATTTAAAAAAATTATTTTGGGCTATTTTACAAAAATACAGTCTAGCAGGCCAGGAACTAGCTTAGAAACAAAGGCCATTGTGCCCGCCCACCTAGCTATTTTATATATATAATGAGTGGATAACATTTTTTTTTAATAGAAATGACATCACCTTTTACTTCACAAAAACCTAAAATTTAATTTATTTTAACCTAAAAATACCTTAAAAACATTATAAAATGTATAAAATAATTTCCAAACCTAAAACATATTTTAATCAATTTGCAAACCATAAATCAAATCAAATCAAAGAAAGTTCACAAGCCTCAATCTATTTTTTAGCATGTTTAAAAGGCAAAACCAACTTCATTAAACTCCTCTTTAAAAAAAAAAAAAAAAAAACCTTAATGAAACACATCATTTATTAGCCTAAATTATGGCCTATCAAATATTTTCTCTTCTCTATGTTTTTCAACGACTTTCTCTATATTCTCTATATATACAAGAACTGAAACAAGACAAATGAAAAAAAACATGGATCAAATATGCAATAATTCAAACTCCATCTCATTTAATCAACCTTTAATCGTGTTTGAAAATCTGTTAGAACGCTTTAATTACCAAGAATATGCAAATATAAGCTACCACCAACCCAAAAAACACCACAAATAATATATGCACGGATATAAGGAAAAAAAGAATTGAGAACAAAAAAGAATGACACTATTGCAATCCAAAATAAAATGTAATAAGGCGTATGTAGTGTACAGTGAAACACTAAGCATAATCAGTTTGGTGTTAATTAATGTTATGAATATTATAGACGTCCAAACTTTGAATATATATATATAAAATCATGTATCGTAATTTTTCTAATATTATCTTGATTACCTTTATTTATAAATGTATGAAGAATATCACGTGAACATTCGACGTGGAATATTGAGGTTAGGAGGCACTTATTTCAATTACCTTCAGTGTTACCTTCACGCGGGAGAAAGTTGTGCATTGGTCACCATAATTGGCAGCATGTCTCGCAATAAGTAACAGATTTGAAAGCACCATCAAAGGCTACGAAGACAAGTGTAATAAAAAGCCAGTCATCCTACGAGCCTTGTTGCCCGAAAGCCGGATGCTTCTGTGGTCTTGGAATAAGAGATACAGGATAAAACCACAATTCCCATAAACACAGTTACACAATTATGCATTTATGATATTATGATGGCTGAATATTCAAAACAACGAAAGCAGAAGGTGCTATGTTTGTCCATGGATAAAATGGGGACATCAACATTTTGACTGTCTCTGCTCACGAGGTTCCACAAGGTAAAACAGTTTGAGATATGACACAACTAGACACGGGGAACACTTGTTTCATTCGTCGAATTCATGCATGTGGTCTAATAGATAGTTGGCCGCCAGTTCTTCATTCTTGTTGCATGCAAAATACACCTCCAATACTATGGCTCGATCAAAGCCCATTGCTTCAAGCTGCCAAATCGACATTATCAATGTAGTAGACCAACGAAAAGATTGTTTTAAAAATAGGAAATTAGAGACTTATCAAGCTCTTCGGTTTTTCATCATGTGCGCTCTTAAGCATCAAAAGCAAGAGAAAGGAGATTATGATCTGATTAAATGCACAATTCTAAATGCAAGAAGACATCAAGTAACCATGGAAGTGAGTTTTCAGAGATGCATGCAAAAGATAATTCAAGGATTTCAATGCATGTGGCATTGAACACCTTGCACCTAAGGCGCAAATATCAATTAAATTCCTGCAATACATGAAAATCTATGCGACAGAGAACTTCAAAACTGTGACTTGGCTGCAAATGTTAAGTGATGAATGAAATTCATCACCAATAATAAAGAAATATATTGTGTCGAGCGATGAACTTACACGTTCAATTGCCTCGCGCTCCTCAGGGGTGACAGTCACTGCTTGTGGCATTGCAGAGGCCAATTGGCCCAGCACATTCCTGATTAAGTAAAGGCAATTTAGAATCACATGCAGGGAATTCTGTGTATATATAATTCTAAATACAGATTCATCTCACCCCTCTCCTTCAACAGGTTCGTTTATCAAGCGCAAGAAATCAGCCTGATGCTCTTGAATGAGACGCATCAGGTATGGATTTTGCTTCCCTAGCTCCTGAAGCATTGGCTGCAATACATGAAAAGTCATTGATCATCTTTAGGTTAGCACCTAAAAGTATGGCAACAAGGAGAAACAACCACATGAATTAAAATCCTACTAGGTACCTGTAGGATTTGAGGGTTTGCTTGCACCATAGCTCGCAAGGCTTGGAACTGAAATTGAGGAGGGTTGCATAAGAAACTTCAAGCCAATTAATGATTACATAGATCCACAATAAATATATTCAATACCTGTTGGCTATTGCGTAAAAAATCCAAGTTGCCTGTACCAGCATTAGAACCCGTACTGTGATGGCCCTAGTTCCATAAGAATCATGTTCATCAATTGACCCACCCTAATGAGGCTTTGAAAGTACATATAAAAGAAATACACACCTGTGGAAAGAGATCTAGTGGATTTGCATTCGGACCGCTATTAGGAGCCACAACTGGTTGTGGAGCCAGAGCTGGAGGATTCACAGCGTTGCCACTTGCTGGACCTTGGACAACTTGGGCAACTGGTGGAACTTCAGCTTGCTCTGGAATACCCTGGTATTGTAAACCAAATGCTAAAATGACCACTACTATAATAATATATAAACAAACACAACACACAAGAGTAAAATACTCTTGTAACAAACTAAAATCTCACCAAAAAGGGGGGGGGCTCTGAATCAAAATATGAAAATGTTGATCTCATTATCATTAATTCACATACAAAATGTTGATGCATAACAAATAGAGGTAACAGAGACTTCTGAGGGAAAAAATGTTTTTTTTTTTGCGAAGTGGGGATTGTTGCCAAAGTACAGGTCTTAGGTTGGATGAACCTAAATATTAAACAGCATACTGCTATTAAGGTTTAACAGTATTATACAAGAAAGACAATGAGAAGATACAGGGGAAATAGAAGAGCTCAAGATGATCTGATAATATTGAAGATAG
>Ga0307516_10003338_pt1 | contig 20764 bp, 16 predicted proteins | sample 19_EM_MG_FD_203310 | JGI IMG/M metagenome (GOLD analysis project Ga0307516, IMG submission 203310) | Populus trichocarpa ectomycorrhiza microbial communities from riparian zone in the Pacific Northwest, United States - 19_EM | ecosystem: Host-associated > Plants > Roots > Unclassified | place...
GTCTTGGCCCGCAAGCTCGTGCGCGTTGCGTTTGGTTTGTTCAAGGCCAACACCACGTTCATCCCTGCCCACGCTGCGGCCAAATGAGCCAAAAATGCTTGCCAAAAACCATAGAACCTCAGGGCGAGCGGGTGGTGGGGCGCACAGGTACTCCCACGCCGATGCGCGGGGGGCAGCCCACCCATGAGCCGCATCCTCGCACTGCACGGTACCGCCAGCAGCCTGGTCATCGAGCACCTGCCGCAGGGCGCCCCGCTCTGGCGCTGGTGGGGCCCGCGCCTGCCCGAGCACGGCGTGCCGCTGCACGCCGCAGCCGAGGCGCGCTACGTGCCGCCCTCGTCGCTGGAGCAGGAACTGCCGCCCTCGCTGCTGCCCACCTTCGGCGTGGGCGGCTTCGGCCAGGCCGCGCTGCTGGCGCATCGCCACGGGCAGCAGTTCGCGCAGCACTTCGATGCCTGCGCCGTGCGGCAGGAACCCGGCGCACTGCACCTCACGCTGCGCGACACCGTGGCCGCGCTGCAGGTGGAGCTCTCACTGAGCCTGGACGCGCAGGACGTGCTGCGCATCGACACCCGCCTCGTCAACGAAGGCCACACGCCACTGGCCCTGCAGTGGCTGGCCTCCGCCACGCTGCCGCTGCCGGCGCATGCCCGCTGCGTGCGGTCCCTGCACGGCCAGTGGTCCCACGAGTTCCGCTGCCACGACGACGCGCTGGGCCCGTCCACCTGGCTGCGCCAGAACCACCGCGGCCGCACCGCGCACGACGGCTTTCCCGGCGCGCTGGTGCTGGCCGAAGGCACCGGCGCGCATGCCGGCACCGCCTGGGGCGCGCAGCTGGCGTGGTCCGGCAACAGCCGCCAGTGCATCGAACCCCGCGAGGACGGCGGCTGGCTGTGGCAACTGGGCGAATGGCTGGCCCCGGGCGAGCTGTATCTGCCACCGGGCGAGGCTTACCAGGCGCCGCCGCTCGTGGCCGCGTGCAGCACGCAGGGCACCAACGGCGTGATGCGCGCCTTCCACGCCGCCGCACGCGCCACCGTGCGCTGGCCCGGCGGCACGATGGCGCCGCGCCCGGTGCACCTCAACACCTGGGAGGCCGTCTACTTCAACCACGACGAAGCCGCGTTGCGCGAGCTGGCCACCGAGGCCGCCGCCTTGGGCGTGGAGCGCTTCGTGCTGGACGACGGCTGGTTCCACGGCCGCCGCGACGACGCACGCGCGCTCGGCGACTGGTGGCCCGACGCGCAGAAGTACCCGCAGGGTCTGGCACCGCTGGCGGCGCACGTGCAGTCCCTGGGCCTGCAGTTCGGCCTGTGGGTCGAACCCGAGATGGTGAGCCCCGACAGCGAGCTGTACCGCGCCCATCCGGACTGGGCCCTGCAACTGGCCGGCCGCCCGCTGCTCACCGCCCGCCAGCAGCTCGTGCTAGACCTCGCACGGCCCGAGGTGGCCGAGCACCTGTTCGGCCGCCTCGACAGCCTGCTGGCCAGCCTGCCCATTGCCTACCTCAAGTGGGACATGAACCGTGACCTCACCACCGCCGGCCACGACGGCCGCGCCGCCTACCACGGCCAGGTGCATGCGCTGTACGCCTTGCTGGCGCGGCTGCGCGAACACCACCCCGGGGTGGAGATCGAGAGCTGCGCCTCCGGTGGTGCGCGCATCGACCTGGGCATCCTGCCCCACGTGCAGCGATTCTGGACCAGCGACAACAACGACGCCCGCTCGCGCGTGGCCATCCAGCGCGGCGCGCTGCAGTTCATGCCGCCGGAACTGCTGGGCGCACACGTGGGCGCCGAGCGCTCGCACACCACCGGCCGCAGCCAGGCCCTGGCCTTCCGCGCCGCGGTGGCGCTGCCGCTGCACTTGGGCGTGGAGGCCGACCTGCGCCGGCTCGATGCCGCGGCGCGCGCCGAACTCGCCGGCTGGATCGCGCTGTACAAGCAACTGCGCGGCCGGCTGCACGGTGCCCCGCTGTGGCTGGGCGAGGCGGGCGACGGCATCGTCTGGCAGGCCCATGGCGACGCGGCATCGGCGCTGCTGTTCGTCTATCGCCTCGAACCCACCGCGCAGCGCTTCAGCCCGGCGTTGCGCATGCCCTGGGTGGATGCGCAGCACCGCTACGTGCTGCGCCGGCTGTGCGGCGCTGCGCAGGGCGCGCTGCCGGGCTGGGGGCGCTCGCCGCTGCATGACGCACTGGATGCTCAAGGGGCCGTGGTGCCGGGTGCGTGGCTGCGCGAAGCTGGATTCGAACTGCCCCGGCTGACAGGCGAATCTGCCTTGTTGCTGGAGGTGAACAAGGTGTGATGTCAGACCGAGCCCATTGGTGCCGCTATTCGCGCTCTGTTCTCTTCTACTTTGGGAGAGCCCGCCGGAGTTCGCCCGGCCGGCGACCTCCTTTCTTTGCTGGTGCAAAGAAAGGAGGCAAAGAAAGCACCTGACAACCCATTTGACCGAGCGATGAGACGATGGCCGCTCCAACACCGCGGTGCCCAGGCTGCAACTCGCCTTGCGGCTCAAACAGTTCCCCCTGTGCAGACCGTGAACGCTCAGAGCGTAGAGCTGCCCACCCGTCTCCGCATGAATGCGGCCGTGCCATGCGGAGACGTCTGGGCAGCTCCTGGGTGGAGTGTCTGCCGTGCATCCAGGGGGAACTGTTTGAGCCGCGAGGCGAGTTGCAGCCCGGGCACGGCGGTGTTGGAGCGGTTGCCGTGTCATCGCTCGGTCAAATGGGTTTTAAGGTGCTTTCTTTTGCCCCCTTTTCTTTGCACCAGCAAAGAAAAGGGGGTCGGCAGCCGGGCCGAATACCCGGCGGGCTATCACGCAGTAAGAAAGAACATCGCGCGAACAGCGGCACAGCAGAACCGCCAGCATCCAATTGACCAGGAGAGTTGAACATGGGTTTTAAACATCAAGTCCGGAATGTCTTCCGCGCGGCCTCACTGCCGGCGCTCGTGCTCACCACCGCCTGCGCCACCGGTGGGGCGGAACCTGGCAGCCCCCCCGCCAAGCTGGAATGGCGCGGCGTGAGCCTGGCCGGCGCCGAGTTCGCCGAATCCGAACAGCCCGGCATCTACGACAAGCACTACGTCTACCCCGCCCCCTCCAGCGCCACCTACTTCGCCAGCAAGGGCATGAACCTGATGCGCCTGCCCTTCAGTTGGGAGCGGTTGCAGCGCAGCCTGAACGGCGAGTTCGACGCCACCGAGCTGGCACGGCTCAAGTCCTTCGTCACCCCGGTCACCGCGGCCGGCACCACCGTCCTGCTCGACCCGCACAACTACGCGCGCTACCACGGCAAGCTGATCGGCAGCAGCGACGTGCCAATCGCTGCGTTCGCCGACTTCTGGACGCGCCTGTCCAACGAGTTCAAGGACAACCCGAAGGTGATGTTCGGGCTGATGAACGAGCCGCACGGCATGGCAACGGAGACCTGGGTCGCGGCCGCCAACGCCGCCATCGCGGCCATCCGGGCCACCGGCGCCGCCCACACCCTCACCGTGCCCGGCAATGCCTGGAGCGGCGCCGGCTCCTGGAGCGACACCTGGTACGGCACGCCCAACGCGGTGGCCATGCTGCAGATCACCGACAGCGCCGACAAGCTGCTGATCGAGGTGCACCAGTACCTCAACGAAGACAGCTCCGGCTCGCAACCCACCTGCGTCAGCCCCACCATCGGCTCGCAGCGCCTGGCCGGCTTCACCGCCTGGCTGCGCACAAACCACCGGCGCGGGCTGCTGGGCGAAGTCGGCGGAGCCAGCAACGACACCTGCAACCAGGCCGTGGCCGATGCATTGGGCTACATGACGGCCAACGCCGACGTCTGGGCCGGCTGGGTCTGGTGGGCCGCGGGGCCGTGGTGGGGCGACTACTTCCTGTCGATCGAGCCGGGCGCCGGCGGCGTGGACAAACCGCAGATGGCAGTGCTCGCGCCGTACTTGTGAACCGCCGCCAGGCCGTCTTGGGCAGGTGCCGTTGCCCGCCCGGCCTAGACCCGCTCCGCCACCACCGCGCTTGCCACCCGCGAACTCTGGCGCACGATCAATTCCACTGGCTGCAGCGTATTGCGGGCGCTGACGTCACCGTCGATCAACGCCGTCACCGCCTCGCGGCCCAGGGCGTCCTTGTCCACGCGCACGGTGGATAGCGGCGGCTGGCTGTGCATTGCTGAGACGATGTCGTCGTAGCCGACGAAGCGGATATCCTCGGGCACACGCACGCCCGCATCCGCGCAGACGGCCATGGCGTTCAGCGCCGTCGCATCGTTGAAGGCAAACACGGCATCGGGCCGCTGGGGCAGTGCCAGCAGGCGGCGCATCGCGTCGCGCGCGGCCTCGTGGTAGGGCGTCGTCATGTCCATCCACACCTCGAGTTCCGGGTCCGCCATGCGCCCGGCCTCGAACAGCGCCTGCCGGAAACCCTTGGTCCGCAGGGCCACCGAGTTGTGCGACAGCGGGCCGGCGATCATCGCCGGCCGCCGGGCCCCGCCTTCGAGCAGGTGCCGCGTGGCCAGCAGGGCGCCCTGCACGTTGTCCATGTTGATGCAGCGCAGGTCTGCGTGGAAGTGGTCGGTCAGCACCAGCGGCAGGTCGCAGCCGCGCATCGCGGCCAGGGCCTCGTTCTCGAAGAAGCCCACGGCCACCAGCCCCTCCGCCTCATGCCGGCGCACCTGCGCAGCGACATCGTCACCGGCCGCCACGGACATGATGCTCAGCGACACGCCAGCCTCGCGGCAGGCGGTTTCGGCCCCGTGCAGCACGACCGAATAGAACTCGTTCGTGGCCAGCGAGTCGATCAGGCGGTTGTAGAGAAACAGAATGCGCCGCAGCTTGTTGACGCGCAGCTTGCCCAGGTCGTAGCCGAGTTCCAGCGCCACCCGCAACACGTCGGCCCGCGTCTGCGCCGACAACCCGGGCTGGCCCTTGAGCGCGCGCGACACCGTGCCGATGGACACATTGGCCGCCTGGGCCAGTTCGCGAATCGTTACATTCTTGGCCAGCATCCTCGGTCTTCGGGTGTTGTTTACGAAACGCCATTGTCGATGAAACAGGCTGCGACGCGGCGCTGCCGTCGTTTGCTAGGGTTTCTGCGTACGAGAGTCTGGTCGATCGCGTCGAGGTACGCCAGAGAATGGGTACGTTGTTTTCTAAACATGTTTTGTTTAGGCAGAATACTTCAAATTGCTCAAACGGCTGCCCTTCGTGCCCACACCCATGCTTGACCCCACCGCCCTTGCCCAACTCGTCGCGCCGCCGCAGGGTTCGCGCATGAACCGGCCTGACTTTCTCTTCGGCGCCGGCACCTCGTCGTACCAGATCGAGGGCGCGGCGCATGAAGACGGCCGCCTGCCATCGATCTGGGACAGCTTCTGCGCCACGCCCGGCAAGGTGGCGCGCGCCGAGAACGGCGACGTGGCCTGCGACCACTACCACCGTTGGGCAGAAGACGTGGACCTGCTGGCCGAGTTGGGCGTGGGCGCGTACCGCTTCTCCATCGCCTGGCCCCGCGTGATGCATGCCGATGGCCGGCCCAACCCCCGCGGCATCGACTTCTACAAGCGCCTGACCGACCGCCTGGCCGAGCGCGGCATTCGCGCCTTCGCCACGCTGTACCACTGGGACCTGCCGCAGCACCTGGAAGACCGTGGCGGCTGGCTGAACCGCGAGACGGCGTATCGCTTTGCCGACTACGCCGACCTGATGAGCCGCGAGCTGGCCGGCCGGGTGAGCGCCTGGGCCACGCACAACGAGCCCTGGTGTGCGGCCTACCTGGGCTACGGCAACGGCCACCATGCCCCGGGCCACAACAACCCCCGCTGGGGCGTGCAGGCCATGCACCACCTGTTGCTGGGGCACGGGCTGGCGCTGCCGGCCCTGCGCGCCAACGACGCCCGTGCGCAGGTGGGCATCGTGGCCAACGTCGGCCCGGGCTACCCCGACACCGACGCCCCGGCGGACCAGCGCGCCGCCGACCTGTACGACGCCTACCAGAACGGCTGGGTGCTGGACCCGTTGCTCAAGGGCACCTACCCCGACGCGCTCTGGCAGCTCTGGAAGGGCTGCGAACCGCTGGTGCTGTCGGGCGACATGGGCATCATCGCCCGCCCCATCGACTACCTGGGCCTGAACTTCTACAGCCGCGCGGTGCTGCGGGCCAAGGGCGAGCACGACTTCGAATGGGTGAACCGGCCCGAGGTCGAGCGCACGACGATGGACTGGGAGGTCTACCCGCAGGGGCTGCAGGACATCCTGGAAGCCTTCAAGCGCACCTACCCGAACCTGCCGCCCATCTACATCACCGAAAACGGCATGTCCAGCGCCGACACGGTCAGCGACAGCCAGGTCGACGACGTGCAGCGCCAGTCCTACCTGAAGCGCCACTTCGCCGCCTGTTCGCGGGCCATGGACCACGGCGTGGACGTGCGGGGCTACTTCATCTGGTCGCTGCTGGACAACTTCGAATGGGCCTGGGGCTACGAGCGCCGCTTCGGCATCGTGCACGTGGACTTCCAGACCCAGCGGCGCACGCCCAAGCGCAGCGCGCTGGCGTACGCCGCGTTCCTGTGCGAGCGCGCGGCGACCTGAGAGCGCCCCCAGGCCGACGACATACGTCGTCCGCCCCCCGAGGGGGTTGAGTCAATTCGGGAGCGGCCCTTCATTGACTCATGAGCGCCCCAAGGCCGGCCAAAGCCGGCCGTCCCCCGTGGGGAACCAGCAAAGTGGCAGAGCCACATTTGCTGGTGAGGCTGAGCCCTACCAGATCCGGATGCGCTCCCCGGGGGCCTTGAACATCTTGTCCCCCGGCTGGGTGCCAAAGGCCTCGTGGAAGCCGTCATGGTTCACCGCCGCGCCGTTGGCCCGGAACTCCGGCGGCGAGTGCGGGTCGATGGTCAGCAGCTGCAGCGAGCGTTCGTCGCGCACCTTCTCGCGCCAGGCCTGCGACCAGCCCAGGAAGAAACGCTGCGCGCCGCTGCGGCCGCCGATCTCCGGCGCCGGCTTGCCGCCCAGTGAACGCTGGTAGGCCTTGTAGGCGATCTGCAGGCCCGACAGGTCGGCGATGTTCTCACCCAGCGTGAGCTTGCCGTTGAGGTGCTGGCCGGGCAGCGGCTCATAGCCCTCGTACTGCGCCACCAGCCTGGCGCCGACGGCGTCGAAGGCCTGGCGGTCGGCGTCTGTCCACCAGTTGCGCAGCACGCCATCGCCGTCGAACTGGCTGCCCTGGTCGTCGAAGCCATGGCTGATCTCGTGGCCGATGATCGCGCCGATGGCGCCATAGTTGGCCGCATCGTCGGCCGCCATGTCGAAGAACGGCGGCTGCAGGATGGCGGCCGGGAACACGATCTCGTTGAGCGACGGGTTGTAGTAGGCATTCACCGTCTGCGGCGTCATGCCCCATTCGCCGCGGTCCACCTTCTTGCCTGCCTTGGCGGCCACGCGCTCCCATTCAAAGCGCTGCGCCCGCTCCAGGTTGCCCAGCGCATCACCCGGCCGCACCACCAGGCGGCTGTAGTCGCGCCAGCGGTCGGGGTAGCCGATCTTGGTCATGTACTTGGACAGCTTGTCCTTCGCCTCGGTCTTGGTGGTGGGGGTCATCCAGGCCAGGCCGTCGATGGACTCGCGGTACGCGGCCAGCAGGTTCGTCACCAGGGCCTGCATGCGCGCCTTGTGGCCGGGCGGGAAGTGCCGCGCCACATAGAGCTGGCCCACCGCCTCGCCGAGGGCAGTGTTGAGTTCGGTGATGCCTTGCTGCCAGCGCGGCTTCTCGGCCGTGGCGCCTGTCAGCGCCGTGCCGCGGAACGCGAAGCGCGCCTCGCGAAACGCCTGCGGCAGCACCGGGGCCGCCTGGTCCAGGCTGCGCAGCTTGAAGTACAGCTTCCAGTCGGCCAGCGGCACCTCCGCAAACAGCTTGGCGATGCCGGTCGTGGCGCTGGGCTGCGACACGCTGAGCCGGTCCACCCGGCCCAGGCCGGCGGCCTGCAGGTAGGCAGCCCAGTCGAACCCCGGTGCGCGCTTGGCCAGTTCGGCCGGCGTCATGGGGTTGTAGATCTTGACCGGATCGCGGTTGTCCACCTTGTCCCAGTGCAGCTCGGCAATGCGCTGCTCGATCGCCAGCACGCGTGTGGCCACGTCCTCGGGCTGCTTGTCTCCCACCAGTGTGGCCAGGGTCTGGAGGTACTGGGCGTAGGCGGCCCGGGCCTTGGCCAGGCGCTCGTCGTCTTTCTTGAGGTAGTAGTCGCGGTCGGGCAGGCCCAGGCCGCCTTGCCAGGTGAGCGCGCGGTTGAGGGTGGGCTGCTTGAAATCGGCATCCACCCACAGCGCCACCGGCGTGTCCACGCGCCCCTGTACCCGGCCCTGCCACTGCGCCAGCTGCCGCGGGGTCTTGATGGCATCGATGCCGGCCAGCAGGTCCTGCAGCGGCACGAGCCCGGCCTTGTCGATGGCCGCGGTGTCCAGGTAGCCGGCATAGAACGCCCCCACCTTCTGCGCCACGCTGCCGGGCTTGTGGGACTGGGTGGCCAGTTCATCCACGATGGCGCGCACCTGCTGGTCGGACAGGTCGCGCAGCTGGATGAAGGTGCCGTACTCAGGCTTGTCGGCGGGGATCTCGGTGGTCTTGAGCCACGTGCCGTTGGCGGCGCGGAACAAATCGTCCTGCGGACGCACGCCAGGGTCGAAGCCCGGCAGGTCCAGGCCGGACACGGGGGCCGCGGCCAGGCAGTTAGCGGCGCACGCCACCCACAGGGTCGAAGTGAGGATCTTGATGAACGGGTTCAATGCGGCGCTCGCAGGGAAGATGGGTGGCGCCCATTGTGCAGGCCCCGGCCGAGGCACGATCTCTGATGGGTTCAGGAGGCAGAACCACACGCTGCGGCGCGCTCATGCGCAGAAGTCCCCTTCGCGCACGTCAACGACGGTGCCGACCGGGCAATGCGCTTGACAGACCTCCACGTCCTCGTGGCCTCGCTCCGCAAAGACCAGGCAGACCAACGCCTCGTTGATGGCAGGCCGGTCCACAAACTCGACGCCGACGACTGGACGGCTCCAGCACACCTGACCGTCGCGCCAGGCATGCGCATGCATACCTGCTTGCACGGAACCCTCCACGACGGCTCCGGCGACGACGAACTGCCGGCGAGCAGCCAAGCGGAAAACCTCACGCACCTTGAACCTTGCCCTGGATGCCGGTGTCATCAAGCCGCGCGGCGACGCGGCTTGGGCGTCGCCTGTGCCACCGTCACCGATTGCGAGGGCACGCAGTTGAGCATCGAGAAGGTCTGCCGCAGTTCCTTCTTGAGTGCTCGCAGTTGCTTGATCTGCGCGTCGATCTCCGCTTCCTTGGCCAGCAGGTGCGATTCGATCTCGGCGCGGTCGACCCGCTGGTCCACCAGCCGGGGCAGGATCCAGCGGATCTGGGCCAGCGTGAAACCCAGGGCTTGCGCGCCACGCACGAAGCGTATGCGGCCCACGTCGGCATCGCGGTAGTTCCGGTAGCCGTTGTCGCCGCGCGCTGGGGCCTCGATGAGGCCTTCTTTTTCGTAGAAGCGAAGTGTGTCGGCGGACACGCCCGTGGCGGCCGCCATCTGCCCGATGTTCATGTGCCTACTCAAAGAAAAAAGCGCAGGGACAAGCGCTTGACCTTGGAGTGTAGTCCAGGGTTTACGCTGGGCTTGTCATCACTCGTCCAGTCTCCAGACCATGCTCAAGCCCCTGTTGTCCATTCTCCTTGCACTTGTCGCGCTCTCGGCCCAGGCCGTGGACGTCCGCCTCGCCATCGTCAAGACCGCCCGGCTCAGGGTGCATGAACACCTGCTCTTCGCCGGCGGCGATTCAGCCCGCCAGCTGGACACCAACTTCAGCGCCTTTCTCGTGCAGCACGGCGACACGCTGCTGATGTTCGACACCGGCCTGGGGCGCCACGTGGCCACGCAATACGAGCAGGACATGCGCTGGTGGGAGCGCCCGTTCTTCCGCTACGAAGACCCCGTGACCCCCGTGCAGGCGCAACTCGCGGCAGCGGGCGTGGGGCCGGTGCGGCAGATCGTGCTGAGCCACACCCATTGGGACCACGCGAGCGCAATCGATGATTTTCCCGGCGTGCCGGTATGGGTGCCGCGCGAGGAGATGGCCATGGTGGAAAAGGCCCGGGCCGGCCTGCGCGGCGCCGGTGGCGCCTGGCCGTCGCAGGTGGCGTCGCCGCAGATCGACTGGCATCCGCTCACGTTCAACCAGCCGGCCTATGAAGGCTTCGAGGCCAGCCACGACTTGTTCGGCGACGGCACGGTGGTGTTCGTGCCGATGTTCGGACACACGCCCGGGTCGACCGGCCTCTTCCTGCGCCTGGGTTCCGGCAAGCGGGTGTTCCTGGTCGGCGACGTGGTGTGGGCCTCGGGCGCGCTCAAGGAAGGAGCGCCCAAGATCTGGGCCGCCCGCCACATCGTGGACCACGACGTCGACCAGACCGCCGAAGCCGTGCGCAAGATCCGCGAGGTGCAGCGGCGCCGGCCGGACCTGGTGGTGGTGCCGGCGCACGACAGCGTGTCGCAGGATGCGCTGGGGTACTTTCCGCATTGGGTGCACTGAATTGAGATGAAACGATTGCGCCCCGATAGAAGAGTTGAATGTGAATTCAGCCACATGGATGGGTGACCCAGGCGAATGGGGCGTCGCCTGTCGACAACGCATCCCTCCAAGTAACTATTCCATGGCCCTTTGCCGCGCAACCCCTGGTTAAACTCGCCCCGCTTTTTGGTCATCTGAAGAAACTTGAACCCCAGGGGAGCATCTGGAATGAAGAGCCGCATTGCGCGCATGGCATGGGTCAGCGCGGCAGGACTTCTGTCACTGAACCACGTTCAGGCCGAAGAACCCGAGCAAGCCCCCAGCGCACCTGCTTTTGCAGGGCCGGCCGTGCGCCCGCTGCTGGGCGTGGGCCTCACCTTCGGTGGCGACACCCTGGCCACGACGTTCTTCACGGACGGCACCCAGATCGACATCAAGGCGGGCCAACTGCTGCAGCTCCATGGGGGCCTGGAATACCGTGCCACGCCTTTGCTGTCGGTGCAGGCAACCGTGGGCTACCACGTGGACAACAGTTCCGCCAGCAACGGCAGCGTGAGGTTCTCACGCATTCCGGTGGAGTTGCTGGGCCACTTCCACGCCAGCGACAAATGGCTGTTCGGCGGCGGCCTGCGCCTGGTGAACAGCCCCAAGCTGTCCAGCAGTGGCGCGGCATCGTCGGTCGGATCGGTGGACTTTGACAACACCACGGGCACCGTCATCGAGGGCGAATACCGCACCAGCTTCAAGCTCGGCTTCAAGCTGCGGTATGTCTCGGAGAAGTACGAGGCCAAGGCGCCCTTTACCGGCGCCACCGTCGACGGGTCGCACATCGGCCTGATGATGAACTGGTACCTGTGAGGCCACGGTCCGGCGCAGCCGGGCCGCCTCACCCACCCCGCCCAGGCACGGACGTGCCCACCTTGCCTGGGCGGACATTCAGTTGGGCAATCCTTCCGGAACACACACCTTCATGACAGAGATTCGATCGCCGCGTGCGTCCACCGCCTGGCCCCGTGCACTGCTGGCCGCGTCGTGCTGCCTGGCCCTGGCCACCGGCGCCCAGGCCGGCCCGGAGTCCACCGTGCGGCCTTTGCTGGGCGGCGGCCTCACGGTGGGCGGCGACACCTTGGTCGACGTGACGTTCGTCAATGCGGCTGGCCAAACGCTGGACACCTCGCGGGTCAAGGCCGGCCAGTTGCTGCAGGTCTATGGCGGCCTGGAGTACCAGCCGGTCTCGCGCTTCTCGTTGCAGGCCACGGTGGGCTATCACTGGCACAACACCGAAGGCGCGGATGGGCAGTTCAAGTTCTCCCGCTACCCCGTGGAGTTGCTGGGCCACTATCACATCAATGACAGCTGGCGCGTCGGGGCCGGCGCGCGGCTCGTGCGCCGCGCGAAGCTGGAACTGCACTCGTCCAACCCCGGCAACCTCATCGATGCCGTGGGCAAGTTCGACAACACCACGGGCACCGTCATCGAAGGCGAATACGTGGTCGATCGGAAAGTAGGCTTCAAGCTGCGCTATGTCTCCGAGAAGTACCAGGCCCCGGCGCTGTTCACCGGCAAGGTCGACGGCTCCCACGTGGGCCTGCTGGTGAACTGGTACCTGGGATCGACGGACTGACATGTGGGCACCCGGCACCGGGGTACCGGCGCCGTCTGACCCCGCCGCGCCGTCACGCCAGTTCTCCTTCTTCCAGTGCTGATGGCGCAAGTGCGCCGGGCACCGGCACCGGCACCGGCGCATGCCGCCGGTGCCAGAAGGGGTGGTCCGGCCAGGCGCGCTCCTGGCCGTAGAGCTGCCGGCGCTGCGCGAGGTAGCGCGCCCAGGCGCCAGCGGCGCGCTGGCCCCAGGCGCGCCCGGTGGGCGCGGGATCGTCGCCGCCCAGCCAGGGCAGCAGCACGTCGGCCGCCTCCAGCCCGTCACGCAGGGCGCCCGACAAGCCCGAGGAGCTGAGCGGGTCCAGGCTCATCAGGGCATCGCCCACCGCCATCCATCCGGGCCCGGCGGCACGGTCCACGCAGCCGCTGTGGGCCGCGAACGGCACCACCGCCTGCGGCACCTCCGGCACCGGCACGCACTCGCGCAGCGCGCTGCTGGCGGCCCAGGCCGACACAAAGGCCGGCCAGGTGCGCAGGTGGCGATCGCGCGCCACGTCCTGGTCGGTCATCAGGCTCACCAGCACCTGGCCCCCGGGCAGCGTGGTGGCATACCACCAGCCCTCCGGGCAGGACTCCACCAGCACGTGGCCGGCCAGGCCCGTGGCGGCACCGGGCGGGCAGCGCGTGGCCAGCGCGACCAGCCGGTCGGCCACCCGGCGCGTCGCCCCCAGGCGGGTGGCCAGGCGGGCGCGGCGCCCGGACGCATCCACCAGCACGCGGGCACGCCAGGCCGTGCCGTCGTCCAGGCTCACGGCCCAGCCCTCGGGTGTGCGGCTCACGTCGTCGCACCGCGCGGGGCAGCGCAGCAGGGTGCCCGCGGCCACGGCCAGCTCACGCAGCCCCTGGTCGAAGGCGGCCCGGTCCATTTGCCAGCCGGGGGCCAGGCCACGGCGCATGAAGTCCTCGCGCCGGCTCACCCCACCCCAGCGTGAGAGGTTGCCCACGTACAGGTGCGGCGCGGCCGGCGGATCGACCGGCACCCCACCCAGGAGCTGCGCCACCAGCCGGGGCACGTCGGGCGTGGCCGCCTCGCCGATGCGGAAGGCATGCGCCAGCGGCTGGTCTACCAGCATCACGCGCGCCACGCCCTGCCGGCGCAAGGCCAGCGCGGTGGCGCAGCCGGCCGGGCCGGCGCCGAGGATGAGCACGTCCAGCGCGGCCTTCATGGGGCCTCCTCGTCCGCCTTGGGGAAGAACGGCCGCGGCAGGCGGCGCGCCACCTCCACGTAGCGCTCGCCGTTCGCGGAAGGAATGAACTTCTTCATCACGAAGCCCAGCCCGGCCCAGTGCTGCACCATCTGCACGTCGTCCGGGAAGGTGATGAAGTCCGGGCGCAACTGGTCGAAGTCGGTGCCGATCCAGGCCACCTGCAGGCCCGAGTCCACGTCGGGCACCGGCTCGGCCTGCAGCGCCATGGCGCGCTCGCGCACGCTGGGGTCCAGGTACACGAACTCCGGCCGCTGCGCCGGCCACCACCACAGCACGCGGCCATCCAGCGGCTGCGAGGCGCATTCGTTGAAGTCGGCCTGCCAGGGCACGGCCATGTAGCGGCTCAGGTCGCCCGGCTGCATGTGCGCGGGCGTGAAGTCCTGGCTCAGTGGCCCGTGCAGCACCAGGTCGGCATTCACGCGCACGGGATCCTTGGCCTGGAAGATGGCGGGGTTGCGCGCGATCCAGGTCATCTCGATGCCGGGCGAGAAGGCGCCGCCCACGCAGTTCTCCAGCACCGCGCGGGTCAGTGCCTCGGCCGGGTTGGCGGGCACGGCGTCGTCATGGAACCAGCCCTCGGCCCACTGCTGCAGGAAGAAGTACTGCGTGTCGGTGAGGCGCAGGTACTTGGAGGTCAGCGTGTCCAGCAGGAGCGCGTTGTCGCCGGCCAGGTACGGCATCATCGTGCGGCCGCTGTTGCCGATGATCTCGTTTTCCCCGCCGGGCGGCCGCAGCACGCCCAGGATCCACTGCCGCAGGCCGCGGTATTCGTCGGTCTGCACGGAGTGCGGCACCACGCCCAGCCGCGCCATGTCAAAGCGGTGCGGCTTGGGCGGGATGGCCGCCACCCACGGGTACAGCGTGCCCCGCTCCAGCAGCGGGGCGATCTCGCTGCGGTAGCTCGGCCGGTAGCCCTGCGCGCCGCTGCGCCAGAAGCCCTGCGAGTAGATCTCCGGGCGGTGCCCGCTGCGCACGCTGGTGTCAAAGACCGTGTCCCACAAGGTCACGAGGTTGGGGATCTCGGGCGCATAGGCGGGCGGCGCCACCAGCACCCAGGCCGTGCCGGCATCGATGCGGCTGCCGTCGCTCAAGGTCACCATGGCCGTCACCGGGCCGTCGGAGGTGTCGTCCCACCAGTGGTCGTTGTTGGCGTATTGCTGGATCGTGGCCTTCTCCTCGGTGGAGCCGGCCTTGCCCAGCCCACCCAGGAACAGCAGCCGGCCCACGTCGTCGGTCTGCAGCTCGCCCAGGGTCTGGATGGCGGTCTTGCCGGGGTACAGCGGGCTCGGCGGGAAGTGCGCGCCCTGGTAGCCGGGCGGCACGCTGGCGGCATCGAAGTGTTTTGCCTGCGGGCCGCGCTGGCCGCGCCCGCCGATGCGGCGGGGCCCGGCGTCGATGACGAGTTGCTGCCGGTCGGGCTGCCAGGTATTGCGCAGGGGGTGGTTGGGGGCGTAGCCAAGCTCGCCGGAGTTGGTCTGGAATTCGTACCAGGCGGCTTTCTTGTTGGCCACGTGCACGGTCCACTCGATGGCCTTGACGCCGGGCGTGGACAAGGTCACCTCCTCCTTGCCTTGCGGGGTGTCGCGATAGATCTTGAAGCGCGCCGCCTGGCGGCACATGCGGCCCTCGGCATCGCGGAAATCACGTTCCGTGAAGGGCGCGCCATCGGGGTTGAGGGGCAGCCCGCGGTAGGCCTCGGGGCCGATGTAGAACTTCTGCTGCGCATCGCCGACACGCGCCACGCCGATGGCGGGGTAGATCTTGTACGTGGTCATGGGGTGGGTCCTCTCAGTCTCACAGCGGAGCGCTGGACGTGGCGGCGGGCGTGAGCCGCTCCAGGCCTTGCAGCGCGGCGGCCAGCGGCGCCAGCGCCGGCGCGGGCAATGCGCGCCGGTCCAGCGTGGCACGCAGCGTGGGTGCCAGCGCGGCCAGCCGGGCCTGGGGCTCGTAGTGCCAGGTGGGCGCCGCATTGGGCCCCACGGAACTGTCGCCGTTCAGGTGGGCCGGCGTGTTCATCAGGCTGGTGGCCAACTGCGGCAGCACGTGGTGCATCAGGTTGAGCACCACGCTGAAATACGGGTCGCTGGGACCGGCCTGGAAGGTGACCTCCAGCGCATGCAGCATCACGCTGTAGTGCATGTTGAAGGTCCCGGCCAATTCGCGTGCCTCGGGGTTGCTGAAGTCCGCCGCGTCGGGGTTGGAGGTGACGGGCAGCGTGGGTGGGAAGTTCTCCTTGTCCAGCGCCACGTGCCGGAACTTGGAGAAGTGGCTCATCTCCGCCGGCAGGCCGATGATGGGCCCGTAGGTGCCGTCGGTGCGCTGGCCATAGTGGTTGTAGGCGCCGAAGGGCTCCACGGGGATCAGCGGGCTGCCGGCCGGCACGCTGCCTTCGCCCTGCTGCACGATCTGCTGGATGGCGAACTGCGCCGAGGGTTTGTCGGTGATGGGCAGCACCTTGCCGCCGAACTTGCCGATGTAGATGTCCAGGCGCTGCCGTCCTTCGCGGGCCGGCGGCTCGAAGGGATTGCCGGGGTAGCGCAGGATCGCATCGGACAAGGCCTTGTAGAGCTGCGCGATGGTGTCGTAGTGGTCGGCCTGCGGCGGGGCGCCTGCAGGGGCCGGCGCCTCGATGGCCGCGAAGACGTTCTCGAACACGTCGGTGGAGGCGCGATACAGGCCCAGCAGCGGCGTGGTGGCCTCGTTGGCATGCGGCAGGTAGCACGGGTACTCCGGCGCGGCCTGGCCGGTGAAGCGCGGCAGCGCGCCGAGCGCCACCACCAGGTTGGCGGCCTGGTTGATGTGGAACATCTCCTCCATCACCACGCTGCGCAGCGCCTGGTAGGCCACGCAATCGCGCTCCTTGATGGAATACAGGCCGCTCAGGTAGACCGGCACGGTGGCGAACTCCACCTGCAGCGCCAGTTGCGCGGCCTGCTGCAAGGCCAGCCGGTCGGCCGGGTGGGCCTGCAGGCGGCGGAAGAGGTCACCAAAGGGGCGTCGGCTACGCAGGGTCTTGGACATCGTGGACTCCCGGTTGTGGAGAGCCGGCGACGCAGGCACCGGCCGGCTCCCTATGCACGAAGGGCAAGGGGACAGGCGCGAACTATTGGGGGGCAGGCAGTGGCGGGCAATCAGTGGAAAGCTGATTTCGCACGGAAGAAATGACTAAAGCCATCTACTTGCCGACCTGCCCGCCTCGCAATTTGCATGCTGCATGCAAGGTGCCTGCGAATCGCAGGCGCAACGCACAGCACAGCAGGGGCTCAGCTTGCGTCGGGCAAGGCAGCGCTCGGGTCCTGCACCAGCGGCAGCCGCACGGTGAACTCGCTGCCCTTGCCCAGGCCTTCGCTGCGTACCGACACCGTGCCGTTGTGCAGTTCCACCAGGTCCTTCACCAGTGCGAGGCCAAGGCCCAGGCCGCTCGCACGGCCGGCCGGCGTGTGCGGCCCCTGGGTGAACAGTTGGAAGATCCACGGCTGTGCCTCGGGTGCGATCCCGCAGCCCGTGTCCTCGATGCGCACCACCGCCTGCCCGTTGCTGGTGTCGGCCTTGACCCAGACCGTGCCCCCCGATGGCGTGAACTTGATGGCGTTGTCCAGCAGGTTCACGACAATCTGCTGGAAGCGGTCGCGGTCGACTTCCCACCGGATGTCGAAGTCCGGCAGGACCGGCTTGATGTCGAGCCCCTTGGCCTTGGCTCCCGCTTGCACCGCCGCCATGGCGACCCCCAGCTCCTGCTGCATCGAAGACGGCTGCACCGCAAGCCGCAACTTGCCCGTCTTCAACTGGACCCGGTCCATCATGTCGTTGAGCAGGCGCTGCATCGCCGCGGTCTGCCGCTCGATGATCCGCAGCGGCTGCAGGAACTCCTCGCCGCCCGGCACGAGCCGCTGCAGCACCTGCGTGGCGGTCTGCAGGGGCGCCAACGGGTTCCGCAGCTCGTGCGCCAAGGTCGCCAGCATCAGGTCCTGCCGCTGGCGTGCCTGGATCTCCTGCTGCAGGCGGTGCTTCACGGTGTCGACCTGGGTACGCTGGTCGGTGCGGTCCCGCACGATCTTGCCAAAGCCGAGCAGTTGGCCGCCCGCGGCGACGATCGGGAGGGTCGCCCCGCTGCCCCAGAACATGGAACCGTCCTTGCGCACGTGCCAGCGGTCGTCGTGGGCCTGGCCCACGATGGCGGCAGTGCCCAGTTCATGCGCGGGGACGCCGGTGCGCCGATCCTCCGGACTGAAGATCAGCCCGATGTGCTGTCCCACGGCCTCGCTGCGGGTGTGGCCGAACAGGTGCTCGGCCCCTTTGAGCCATGCAGTGACCGTGCCGTCGGTACCGGTGAGGATCACGGCGTGGTCCTTGGCCTGGTCGAGCATCAGCTTCAACCACTGGTCGATACGGTCCTCGCCCGTCGGGGCGGTTCTTTCGTCATCTGCCATGGCAGCCCCTTTGTTGACATTTTTCATTCGGCCAAAGCCCCCTAGGCCGGCACTTGCAGCGCCTCCACCGGCGCCTGCCGCGCGGCCTTCAGCGCCGGGTGCAGGCCGGCCGCCATGCCCACCAGGGTGGAGATGCCCAGCGCCAGGCCGATGCCCGAGGGTGAGACCACGAACGGCAAGTGCGCCAGCGCCGCCACCGCCGCGGCCACCACCAGGCCCAGCACCAGCCCTGCAGCACCGCCGGCCAGGCCCAGGAGCACGCTCTCGCAAAGGAACTGCAGGCCGATGTCCAGGTCGTCGGCACCGATGGCAAGCCGCAGGCCGATCTCGCGGCGGCGCTCCAGCACCGCCATCAGCATGACGTTGAGGATGCCCAGCGAGCCCACCAGCAGCGACAGGCCGCTCAGCGCCGCCAGGAAGCGCGTGGCCGCCGCCGCCTGGTTCTGGCGCAGCTCCAGCAGCTTGCGCGCGGTGGACACCTCGACCGGCTGCCCGGTCCATGCCTGCACGCGCTCGGCCAGCCGCGGGGCGAACTCGATCGGCGAGACGCCGGGCCGCACGCGCAGGGCCAGTTGGGCCACCGCCGCCTGCGGGTCCAGGCGCCGGCCGGCCTGGGTGGACACCAGCAGCCCCTGGTCCAGCGACAGCGAGGACACCGCTTCCGCCGCGCTCATGGGTGCCAGCACGCCGGCCACGCGCAGGGTCCGGCCGCACAGGCTCACCGTGGCGCCAGGCTGCACGCTGCGGGCCTCGCGGCCCAGGCGCCGCGCTGATTCGGCCCCCAGCACCACCCACAACTCATGGCGGTCCAGCGGGTGCATGAAGCGGCCGCTGGCCAGGCGCAGCCCCAGGATGCGCGCCAACTCCGGCCTCGCCGCGCTGAGCTGGTGGGCCTCGCCGCCGACTGCCGCCCCAGGGCAGGCCAGCGAGGCCACGTCGCTGACGATTTCCACCTCCGGCAGGGCCGCCAGCGCCGCCACCAGGGCGGGGCCGTCCAGGGGCTTGCGCGAGGCCGCCGCCGGCGCGTCTTTCACCCCGGCCTGGGCGGGCTGCCGGGCCAGCAATACCACGCTGACGACCTGGGTGCCCATGGTCCGGAACTCGTCCAGCGCCTGGCGCTCGATGCCACGGCCCAGCGAGACGAGTGCCACCACGGCGGCCACGCCGATGGTCACGCCCAGCAGCGCCAGCAATGCGCGCTGGCGTGCCGTGCCCAGCGCATGAAGCGCAAACCAGAGGGCGCTGCGCAGCCGCGGCCACAGGCGGCGGGCGGGTGCATCGGCAGCATCGTCGACCATGCGTGTCATCCCGGGGCGACGGCCGCCCACGCCTCATCGCTTTGCACCCGGCCGTCGCGCAGCCTCACGCAGCGCGGCAGCCGTCCGGCAATGGCGGGGTCATGGGTCACCACGATGAGCGTCATGCCGCGCTCCCGGTGCAGCGCCAGCATCAGGTCCAGCACCTGCGCCCCGGTGGCGGAATCCAGCGCGCCAGTGGGCTCGTCGGCCAGCAGCAGCACCGGCCGACCCACCAGCGCACGGGCAATGGCCACGCGCTGGCACTGTCCGCCGGACAGCTGGGCGGGCCGGTGCGCGGTGCGCTCGGCCAAGCCCACCCCCGCCAGTGCGTCGCCGGCCCGGCGCACCGCCTCGGCCGTGCCCAGCCCACGGTAGCGCAGGGGCAGGGCCACGTTGTCCAGCGCGTTCAGGTGCGGCAGCAGGTGGAACTGTTGGAACACGAAGCCGATGCAGCGGCCGCGCAGGCTGGCAAGCGCACGCATCGGCAAGGCCTGCACGTCCTGCCCGCCGAAGCGGTAGCGGCCGGCACTGGGCCGGTCCAGCAGGCCCAGCACGTTCAGCAGCGTGGACTTGCCGCAGCCCGAGGGCCCGGTGATGGCCAGGCATTCGCCGGCCTGCACCGACAGGCTCACGCCGGCCAGGGCGCGCACGCCCTGGCCGGCGTCGCCAGGCAGCGCACCCATGGCGTGGATGCGCTGCACCTCGTGCAGCTCCAGCAGCGGCGGTCCAGGCTCCCGCTTCACTGGGGTGCCTCTGTGCTTCGTCTTGGACATCGCCCTTCGGGGCGGCCGTGCCGGCTCAATTGGACCCTTCGTGCTTCGCACTGCGGGATTCGCCCTTCGGAGCGGCCGTGCGGGCTCATGGCCGCCCCCCCATGCCCCAGTCGCCCTGCCCCGCCGGGTGATCCCCCGGGGGCGCTGGCTGCGGAGCCACCCAGACCACGTCGCCGGCGGCCAGGCCCTGGCGTACCACCAGCCGGTCGGCCAGGGTGGGGCCGGGCTGGATCGGCACATCCTCGCCCGGGCCGGCCTGCGACGCGGCGGCGGGCCGGCGCAATACCCGCGGGCGGCCCTCGGCATCCATGCGCACGGCAGCCAGCGGCACGGTGAGCGCCTCAGCCTCGGGCTCCACCACCATGCGCAGCCGCGCCGTCATGCCCAGGCGCAGCCTGGGCCGCACGGCCGGCTCCACCTGGCGGATCAGCACCTGGATGTCAAACATCGGTGGCCCGCTGGCGCCGCCCTGGCCGCTCTCGCGCCGGCCCTGCGCCGACACGCGCAGCAGCTCGCCGTGCATCACCACGCTCTCGTCCGTGCCCAGGGTCACCTGCACCACCAGGCCAGGATGCACCCGCACGGCATCAAACTCGTCCAGTTGCGCCCGCACCATGAACATGGAGGTGTCGCCAATGCTCATCAGCATGTCCTTGGCCGACACGACGGTGCCGGCCTCCAGCTCCCGCGGCCCCGTGCCCGGCGACGCCGGGTCCGGCGGCGGTGCCAGCACCACGCCGGCCTGGGGCGCGGTGATGCGGGCCTGGTCCATGCGGGCCTGGATCAGCGCGACACGCGCGTCGTTGCGCTCGACGTCCAGCCGTGCGGCCCGCA
>Ga0307516_10003339_pt1 | contig 20759 bp, 15 predicted proteins | sample 19_EM_MG_FD_203310 | JGI IMG/M metagenome (GOLD analysis project Ga0307516, IMG submission 203310) | Populus trichocarpa ectomycorrhiza microbial communities from riparian zone in the Pacific Northwest, United States - 19_EM | ecosystem: Host-associated > Plants > Roots > Unclassified | place...
CGGCCGCGCCGGGGATCCGGTCGGCGGGCAGAACCGTGAGCCGCCCGCAGCCCGCGCTGGTATTCGCCGGCCCGAGCGAGGAGCATCCGGCGTACGTCAGGGCGGGCCCGGCGGCGGCGTCTCGGGCTGCTGTCGCACTCGTTCTGCGTTTCCGCGGCACGCCGTTAACAAACCCTGCGGATGCCGACCAACAACACCCTTGACTTAATTTCAGCTTAAATCAGATCCACAGGGGACAAGTTAGCAGCGGCACCGCTCGCAGCGGAAGACATCAACAGTGAGAAATTTCATGGCGTTTCCGGACATCGGCGAGGGCCGGCGCCGGCGCGCGGACTCACGACTCGCGGCGCAGGAGGCCAGCCTCGCCCGAGGACGGCACCAAGCCCGGCTCGGCGGCCCGTGCCACCACGGCGTACGGCCGTTGCGGTGCGGGTGACCACCCGTAGGGGGTCGACCAGGGTGCCCGGAGATTGACCCCCGTCACTCAGGGTGCCAGCCTCGACAGGTGTCCATAGTGACCGAACTCGGGGAGATTCACGATGCCAACCCGTCGATCCATTCTCGCCGGTTCCGCCGCCGCGACGCTCGTCGCGACCGTCGGTGCCACCTCCCGCGCGGAAGCCGCCCCCGCCGGATCCCATGGCCTGGACCGGGCGGCGTTACAGGCGGCGCTGGACCAGATCGTCGCCACCGGCGCCACCGCCGCGCTGGCGCGGGTGGACGGCCCGTCAGGCAGCTGGCGTGGCGCCAGCGGGGTCGCTGAGCTGGGGCGCCCGATTCCGGCGCCGGTCGGCGGCCGGTTCCGGGCCGGCAGCATCACGAAGACGTTTGTGGCGACCGTGGTGCTCCAACTGGTCGGGGAGGGGCGGCTGCGGCTGACGGACACGCTGGAGCGGTGGCTGCCGGGGGCGATCCCCAACGGCGCCCAGATCACCATCCGGCACCTCCTGCAGCACACCAGCGGGGTGTTCAACTACACCGATGCCTTGTTCGCCACCATCGAGGACGTCCTGGCGGCGCGGTACCGCACGTTCCGGCCCGAGGAACTGGTCGCCCTCGCGGCCGCCCGGCCGCCGGTGTTCGAGCCCGGCACGTCCTGGGAGTACTCCAACACCAACTACATCCTGCTGGGCATGATCGTGCGGCGGGTCACGGGACGCCCGTACGCCGCCGAGGTCGCCAAGCGCATCCTGCGCCCGCTCCGCCTGCACGGCACCGAACTGCCGGGCACGGACATCGCGATCCACGGCCCGCATGCGCACGGCTACGAGCCGATCGAGCGGGACGGCGAGGCCGTGCCGGTGGACTTCACCGAGATCAACCCGTCGATGGCGTACTCCGCGGGGGAGCTCATCTCCACCACCGCGGATCTCAACAAGTTCTACCGCAGCCTGCTGAGCGGACGGCTGCTGCGCCGGGCGCAGCTCGCCGAGATGCTCGGCCACCCCACCGGCGAGCTGAACTACGGCTTGGGCATCTACCAGGAGCAACTGCCGGGCGGCCCGACACTGTGGGGGCACACCGGCGGCATCTTCGGATATCTGAGCTACTCGTTCTCCACACCCGACGCCGCCACCCAGCTCACCGTCTCGGTCAACCCGTGGCTCGGCGACTTCGGGCCGGCCCTGCAGAGCCTGGCGCTGACCGCGTTCGGGGTGACCGCGCCGGCCGGCACGGCCCGGACGGCCGCGAAGCCGTTCCCGGCGCTGGGCATCCGCTTCCCATCATCCTGATCCAGGCCCTCTCGGTTCAGGCATCCTGAACCGAGAGGGCCTCCCCCACCGGGCAGGGGCCCGCGAATGGAGATGGGGGCCCCGACGATGGCACGCGCGACAGTGATCGGCGCAGGCGTGGGCGGGCTCGCCGCAGGCCTGGCGCTGCAGCGCCGCGGCTGGGACGTGGAGATCATCGAACGCGCGGCAGCCCTGGAGAACGTCGGAGCCGGTCTGGCGATCGCGCCGAACGCCCTGAAGGTGCTCGATCGCCTCGGCGTCGGGCACCGCCTGCGAGAGCTCGCCGCACTGGAGGGTTCGGCCGGCGTCCAGCGCCCGAACGGCCGGTGGATCATCCGGGCCGACACCGCCGTGGCCGCGGCGCGCTATGGCGATCCGACGATCGCGGTGCACCGGGCGGCGCTGGTCACCCTGCTGGCCGAGGCGCTCGAACCGGGCACGCTGCGTCTCGGCCTGGCGGCCTCCGACGTCGACGCGCCGGCCGGGCGGGTGGTCACCGCGGACGGCGCCCGCACGGCCGAATTGGTGGTCGCGGCCGACGGACTGCATTCACCCGTACGCCGGAAACTGTTCCGTTGCCGGTGAGTGCTCTTTTGCGCTCATGCGGCAGTCCTGCCTTGCGGAAGGACGGTCCCGGTCTTGCCCGCGGTTGCGGTGCCGGGTAGACGCTTCCCAGCCTCCTGCCCGCCAGGGCGGGTCTCACGGATGGCTCCACGTCCTACCACCGGGCCACTCCCGGCGGAACTCACCCCGGCCGCCACGAGGGCGGCGAGGTTACGGGCGGCGTTCAGATCCCGATCGAGGACCAGCCCGCAGCTGGCACAGGTGTAGATGCGCTCGGTCAAGGTGAGTTTGGTTTTCACCACACCACAGGCCGAGCACGTCTTACTGGACGGATACCAGCGCCAGGCCACGACCAGCCGACCGCCGTTCCAGACCGTCTTGTATGCCAGTTGCCGGCGCAACTCGCCCCAGCCGGCGTCGGCGATGTGCCGGGCCAGGCGCCGGTTGGCGAGCATCCCGGCCACGTTGAGATCTTCGACCACGACCGTGGCGTGCTCGCGGGCCAGCCTGGTGGTGAGTTTGTGCAGCCCGTCACGGCGCAGGTGCGCCACCCTGGCGTGCGCCCGGCCGAGCCGGGACCTGGCGCGCAGCCACCGCTTCGACGGGTCCTTGCGCGCTCGCCGGTCGGGGCCGGCCTTGCGGGCCAAGGCCCGGCCCAACGCCCGCAGCCGAACCTGGACGGCAACCAGGTGGCGGGGGTTGGGCACGAGTTCGCCGGTGGACAGCACCGCGAGGTGTTTGATCCCGACGTCCACCCCAACCGCCGGCCCGGACGCCGGCTGCCGAACGACGCGGTCAACCTCCACGGTGAACGCGACGAACCACCGCCCACCCGTACGGCGGACGGTCGCGGACATGATCCGTGCGGTGCCGGCGGCCAGCCGGCGGGCGAGTTTCCGGGCGGACTCGTGCAGCTTCAACCGGCCTAGTCGCGGTAGCACCACGTGTTTACGGTCGGGCTCGACCCGGATCGCACCGGTGGTGAACCGCACCGACGGCGTCGTGCGGTGTTTCGCCTTGAACCGCGGGAACCCGACCTTGCGTCCGGCGCGTTTGCCGGTGCGGGAGTCGGACCAGTTCTTCAACCCGCGGGCCAGCGCGTCGAGGCCGGTGTTGAACGCCTCCTTCGAGCACTCCCGCCACCACGGCGCCACCTCGTGCTTCGCCGCGTTCCACGCTTTGCGCAGCGCGGGCAACGACCAGGGCAACGACGGCGTCAACGCGTCATCGGTAAGGCCGTATGAGCGTTCCGCGGACCGTTGATCCATGACGGCTTTCACTCTGGCCAGCGCCCAGTTGTGGGCCTTGCGGCCCGCACCCGCATGCGACCACACCGCACGCTCCTGGCTGGGGGTGAGGTCCAACGCGAACCGATACGCCTGCATCGTCTTCACGCCCACCCCTCCCTCAGCGGTTTCACGACGAGTATCGGCCTGGGGTACGACACTTTCTCAGCCCCACACCCCGAGCACCCGGGCAGACATACCTCGCCCTCCGACCACCAACGAGCGCTCAAACACCACAGCTGAAACCCCGGTCATCCCGGACCGGTCTACACGGGCGTGACGAGCTGGCCGCTGCCCCGGTTCCACGAGGGCACGGTGACGTTGCTCGGCGACGCGGCGCACGCGATGACGCCGAACCTGGGGCAGGGCGCCTGCCAGGCGATCGAGGACGCCTGGGTGCTGGCCGCCCGGGCGGGATCGGCGGAGGGGCTTGCCCGGTACTCCGCCGAGCGGGTGCCGCGCACGACCGCGGTCGCGGCGGCGTCCCGGCGGGTCGCCCGGCTCGCCAATCTGGCCAACCCGGCGGTCGCCGGGCTCCGCCACACGGTCATGACGGTGGCCGGGAAACTGGGGCCGAATCTGCTCCTGCGCCAGACGGACCCGATCTTCAGCTGGCGGCCACCGGCCTGAGGCCGCCCGAAGCCGGCCCGCCGGTCGCGGCGAGAGTGCCGCGGCGACCGGCGGTGGCGACCAGCAGCAGGGCGGCAGCGAGCCCTCGCCGGGCGTCAGTCACGGCCGGCGACCTGCTTGATGGCCTTCCGGACGCGGTGGTAGGTGCCACACCGGCACACGTTCTCGATCGTGTCGATGTCCGCGTCGGTCGGCCGCGGTGTGCGTTTCAGCAGGGCCACCGCGGCCATGATCTGTCCGGGCTGGCAGAAGCCGCACTGGGAGACGTCGCAGTCGAGCCAGGCCTGCTGCACGGGGTGCAGCCGGTCGCCGCAGGCCAGGCCCTCGATGGTGGTCACCCGGCGGCCGGCGCAGTCCTTGACGGGCACGACGCACGGCTGGATCTCGGCGCCGTCCAGGTGGCTGGTGCAGGAGCGGCAGACGCCGACGCCGCACCCGTACTTGGGGCCGGTGACCGCGAGCAGGTCGCGGAGCACCCACAGCAACGGCATGTCGTCGGGTGCGTCGACGGTGACCGGCCTGCCGTTGAGCTCGAAGGAGTGCTGGGGCATGGGTGGCTCCTCAGAAGACGATCGGAAAGCGGCGCGGCCGGGTGCCGGTCGCCCGGGCGTACGCGTTGGCCACCGCACCGGCCGCCGCCGGGACCGCGAGTTCGCCGGCCCCACCGGGTGGCCGCCGGGACGGCATGATGTGGGCCGCGAACCGCAGCGGGCTGTGCCGCTGGCGGGCGTAGCGGAAGTCGGCGAAGCTGCCCTCCCGGACCGCCCCGCGGTCGATGTGCAGACCGGCGTAGAGGATGGTGGAGATGCCGTCCATGGCGGCCCCCATCAGCTGGGCCTCCAGCCCGCGCGGGTTGACGACGGTGCCGACGTCGGCCGCCACCGTCACCGCGACCACCCGCGGGTTGCGCGGATCGGTGGCGTCGATCTCCGCGAGGCAGGCCACCGTGGAGTCGTATTCCTCGTGCACCGCCACGCCCTGCCCCCATCCCGCCGGCAGGGGGCGGCCCCACCGGCCGGCGGCGGCGACCTTGTCCAGCACGGCTCGCGGGCTGCCGCGCAGCAGGGCCCGCCGGTAGGCGACCGGGTCCTTGCCGAGGGCCTTGGCGGTCTCGTCGGTGATGATCTCGTCGGCCGTACGGGACATCCCGGAATCCACCGACCGCCAGGCGCCCGTGGGTATCGGCAGGGACAACTCGTCCACGGAGGTCGAATCGTGCACCGCCGCCACCACCCGCCCGCGGGCCAGGCTGGCCCGGACCCGGTGGCAGGTCGCCGGGCGCATCCCCCCGTGCCGCATGTCGTCGTTGCGGCTCCACATCAGCTTGACCGGCCGCCGCGCCGCCTTCGAGATCAGCGCCGCCTCGATGGCGGCCTCGTAGCTGAGCCGCCGACCGAACGAGCCGCCGCCCCGCACGACGTGCACCTTGATCGAGCGCTCCGGCAGCCGCAGCGCCTCGGCGAGGCCGGCCCGGGCGTCGGTCGGCGTCTGGGTGGAGAACCACAGCTCGGCCCGATCGGCCCGCACGTCCGCGACCGCGGTCAACACCTCCATCGGGGCGTGGCTGACGAGGGCGAACTCGAACTCGCCCTGCACCTGGGTCGACCCGCGCGGTGGCGGGGCCAGCCTCGGCAGCGCCGCCCGCAGCCGGGACCGGATCTGCGCATCGGACACCGCCGCCATCGGACCCGGCTTCCAGGTGATCCGCACCGCGTCCCGGGCCTGCAGGGCGTGGTGGAAGGTCTGCGCGACCACGGCGACTCCGCTCGGGATCCGTACGACCGCCAGAACTCCCGGCATCGCCCGCGCCCGGGCGTCGTCGACCGTGGCGACCGTCCCGCCCAGCGTCGGCGGCCGGGCCACCACGGTCGGCATCGCACCGGCCACCGCGAGGTCACCGGCGTACTTCGCCGCGCCGGTGACCAGGTCACGGGCGTCGATCCGGGTGGCGGGGCGGCCGATGATCCGGTGCCGGCTCGCCGGCTTGGGCGCACTCGACACCTCCGGACGGCCGATCCGGGCGGCGGCCGCCGTCAGCGAGCCGAATGTCGCCGTCCGCCCGTCCGGCGCGACGACCATCGTGTTCTCGGTGCGCAGGGTGCCGGCGGGAAGCCGCCACTGCCGGGCCGCCGCCGTCACCAGCCGGGCCCGCGCGACGGCCGCCACCTGGCGGGCCGGGTCGTACAGCGTGCGCACCGAACTCGAGCCGCCCGTGTACTGGTTACCCCCGTCGGTTCGGGCGTCGGCGAGCGGAATGTCGACGTCCTGCAGCCGGGCGTCCAACTCCTCGGCGATCAGCATCGCGGTGGCGGTCGTGATGCCCTGACCGGTCTCGACCCGCGGCAACCGCACCACCACCCGGTTGGCCGCGGTCACCTCCAGCACCAGCTTCTCGGCGTCCGCCCCGGTGGCCACGGTGGTGGGCGGTCCGGTGCCCGGCCGCTGCGGCGTGCTCTCGGCGTCCGCCGTGCTGGACCCGCCGAGGCCGAGGGGTACGGCCAGGGTCAGGGTCGACGCCGACACGGCGTAGACGATGGCCTTCCTGCGAGTCGTCACGGCACATCCTCCAGAGGGTTCGGTGTCGCCGGGTTCGCCGGCGACGCACGTCACGGATCGCCGTGTCGCCAGGGACAGAGACACCCCCGGCACCGGCCGGGGTTCCCGGTCCGGCGGCTTCCCTCCACGAGGCACCGGACAGGTGCGGGCATTCACCATGACAAGATCCCGCAACGGTGGACCCGGGCGCATCTACCACGAATCCGGCGATACCCCGCCGCCCGGTCGGAGCTACCCCCGCCGTCCGGCGGGGGCGATCAAGCCCGGACTGCAGACGCGGAAGGGCGGCGGGTCAGCTGTCCCCGCAGGCCGGCAGCGGCAGTGTGAGCCGGTACCCGCGGTCGTCGGTCGGTCCCGCCCGCAGGGTGCCGCCCAGCAGTTCGGCACGCTGGCGCAGCCCGGCCAGGCCGTGCTGGCCACTGGGCAGCGGCAGGACCGGCCGGGTCGGTGCCGTGTTGGTCACGGTGGTGCGGATGACGTCGTGCTCCCGGCGGATCTCGACGGTGGCGGTGGATCCGGGGGCGTGCTTGCGGACGTTGGTGAGTCCTTCCTGGACGGTGCGGTAGACGGCGCGCTGGACCGGCGGCGGCAGGTCGGCGTCGGCGGGCAGGTCGAGGTCGAGCCGGGCGTCGATGGCGCTGCCGGCGACGAGGTCGGCCAGCTGGGCCAGGGTCGGCTGCGGGGTCAGCTCGGTCGCCCGGCTGCCGGAGGCGCGCAAGACGTTGACCATGGAGCGCAGCTCTTCCAGGGTCCGCACGCTCAGCTGCCGGATGGTGGCGGCGGCCCGTCTGGCTTCCGCGTCCTGGGTGCTGACCTGCAGGGCGCCGGCCCGTACCGAGATCAAGCTGACCTGGTGCGAAACCACGTCGTGCATCTCGCGGGCCAGCTGAGCCCGTTCCTTGGCCAGCACGCCCTGCATGGTCGGCAGTTCCTCATGCGCACGGGCCTCGGTGATCTCCTCGAGCCGGGTCGCCAGGTCACGCCGCGCGAGGATCAGCTGGCCGAGGAAGACCGGCGCCGCCGTGGTGGCCAGGCTGTACAGGAGCATCACGAGGTCGGTGCCGTACAGATTCTCGAAGAGGCCGTCGAGCTTCGGCACCGGCCACGGAATCATGCTGCACGCGGTGGACACGATCACGCAGCCGGCCAGCAGCTTCCGGTTGCGGCTACGGGTCGAGAGGGAATACAGGGCGATCAGATTCGCGTAGACGGCCCACGTGAAGAAAACCGCGGCCAGGGTCGCGACGAAGACCGGCAACGGCAGCCGGCGCCGGAACATCAGCACGGCGGCGGCAGCGACAGCCCAGGCGAAGCCGAACCGGTCCTCGGTTCCGATCAGACACCAGGCGTCCAGCAGCGCGACGGCCACCAGCCCGAGGGCGGGGAACCGCGCGTCTCCTCACGGGGCGTCGTCTCGGCGGCGGCTCAGGAGACCGGCCCGCTCGGCGAGCAGCGCGGCCCGGACCCGGTTGGCGACGCCGAGCTTGGTGAGGATCGCGCTGACGTGGTCTTTCACGGTGCCGGAGCTGAGATACATGCGGCCGCCGATCTCGCTGTTCGACAACCCCTCGGCGAGCAGCGCCAACGCCTCGCGTTCCCGCTCGGTGAGCCGTGCCACCGCGCGGGCCGCCGGCGGATGCCCGCGAGGACGGTCAGGCCGTCGACGTCGGGCATCCGGATGTCCAGGAGGACCACGTCGGGACGCAGCTCCCGCACCGCCTGCAGCGCCCGGCCCCCGCAGACGGCCGCGACCGTCTCGATGCCGCCCGCCGCGTCCAGGATGTGCTGGAAACCCGTCCTGATCAGGGCCTCGTCGTCGACCACCAGTACCCGGATCCGGCCGCCTCCTCCGAAAGTCATAGTCCAGCGCCCTCCTTTGCATCCTCATGGCAGATACCCGTGGTCCACGGACAGGACAGACTCCACAGGCTTTCCGCGTAAAGGAGATTGGGCATGTCGACGGTCATCGAGGAACGGGCACCCACGGGGGACGAGACGCGTACCGCGGCACCGCGGACGTGGTCGGCACGGCCGCCCTCGGCCCGCCGGGCGGTCGCCCGGGCGGTGCAACTGGTCGGCCTGGTCAACGCGGCCATGTCCGTACTGCCCGCCGGCCGGCAGCAGTTTCCCCTGCTGGCCGGCCTCGTGCCGACCGCGAGCATGGTGACCGCCCGGGCCGCCGGCGGGGTCGTCGGAGTCCTGCTCATCTACCTGGGCGCGGGCCTGCGCCGCGGCAACTTCCGCGCCTGGCAGTTGGCCCTGGCGCTGTCCGCGCTCAGCGCGGTTCTTCACCTGGCGAAGGGCTGCCCCGCGCCGGCCGCGGTCGCGGCCGGCATCGGCGTGCTGCTGGTGGCCACACGGCACCAGTTCACCACGGTCGGCGACCCCGGCAACCGCTGGCGGGCACTGCGGTTGACGGCGCTGTTTCTCGCCGCCGGCTTCGTGCTGGGCTTCGCCGAGATAGCGGTACGGGCGAACAAGCTCATCGGCGATCCGGGGATGTGGCGGTGGGCCGAGCACGCCGGGCTCGGCCTGATCGGGGTCTCCGGCCCGGTCCGCTTCCTGCACCCGATCGGCGGGACGGCCGTGACCGTCACCACCGGCGCGTTCGGGATGCTGGCCTTCGCCACCGTCATCCTGGTCCTGGTGCGGCCGGGCGCCGACCCCGCACGCACCGAGCCGCCGGACGAGTCCCGGCTGCGCGACCTGCTCGTCCGCTACGGCGACGGCGACTCCCTCGGCTACTTCGCGCTACGCCACGACAAGCACCTCGTCTGGGCGCCCTCCGGCAAGGCCGCCGTCGCGTACCGGGTCATCAACGGCGTCAGCCTCGCCTCGGGTGACCCCGTCGGCCTGCCCTCCGAATGGCCCCAGGCGATCGGCCGATGGCTCGCCGACTGCGACCGCCACGGCTGGACACCCGCCGTCCTCGCCTGCGGCACCACCGGCGGCAAGGCCTACCGCCGGGCCGGCCTCGACGTCATCGAACTCGGCGACGAGGCCATCCTCGACGCCACCACGTTCTCCCTGCCGGGCCGGGCCATGCGCGGCGTCCGCCAGGCCGTCAACCGCATCCGCCGCGCCGGCTACACCTGCCAGGTCGTCCGCCAGCGCGACCTGCCACCCGAGACCCTGTCCGAGGTGGCAAGATGCGCGGCAGCCTTCCGCGACGGCAAGGTCGAACGCGGCTACTCGATGGCCCTGTCCCGCCTCGGCGACCCGGCCGACGCCGACTGTGTGTTCACGCTGTGCCGTGACGGCGCCGGAGCCCTGCGCGGCCTGCTGCACTTCGTTCCGTGGGGCGGCCAGGGACTCTCCCTCGACCTCATGCGCGGCGATCGCAGCGCCCCCAATGGCATCACCGAGCTCATGGTCGTCTCCACCGTCGAGGCCGCCGCCGCGACCGGGATCACCGGCATCTCGCTCAACTTCGCCGTCCTGCGTTCGGTCTTCGCCCGGGCCGAGGAACTCGGTGCCGGCCCGGTCATCCGGGTCTGGGACCGGCTACTGCGGCTGGCGTCCCGGGTCTGGCAGATCGAGGCCCTCTACCGCGCCAACGCCAAGTACGAACCGCAATGGCGGCCCCGGTTCCTCTGCTTCCCCTCCGCGCGCGACCTGCCCCGCATCGCCGTCGCCGTGCTCGGCGCCGAAGCGTTCCTTCCGGGCTTCACCCGCTCCGGGAAGAGGGCCGCGCGGTGAGCCTGACCGGCCCGGCGACCATTCTGCTGTCCGCCGCGCTCACCGTGCTGGCCGTCGTCGTGACGGCACGGTGCTGGGCGCGTGGCGGCCGGTGGCGGTTGCCGGCGCGCGTCGCCGGGTTGCTGGCGGTCGAGGTGCTCCTCGCGGTGACCGCCGGGCTCGTCGTCAACCGCAGCGAACGGTTCTATCCGACCTGGCGGGCGCTCGGCGGCCACGGCCCGGCGGCGGCGATCGTGGCGCCGGCACCGGCCGGCCGGCTCGACGGGACACTCACCCCCGGCACCCCGTTCGCCTGGTCGCCGCCGGAGGCAGCCGCGTGGCGGCTGAGCGGCCCGTCGACGCTGATCGCACCGGCCGAGTACCGGACGGCCGGCGGCTACGCCTTCCCCGTCGTCGTGATACTCGCCTCGGCCGAGCGGGCGGCCGCCGCACGCGCGCAGGCCTCGGCCACCGCCGGCGTGCTCACCGTGGTGGCCGTGCCGACCCCGGACACCACCGCGGCCGCCCTGGCCACCCTGCCCGGACGGCTCACCCGGGACACCCGCGCCGCGGACACCGGCTGGGCCATCGTGGCTGACCCCGCCCACATGGCTCTGGCCCGCCAGTGGCATGACCGCGTCCCGGCCCGCTTCGGTACGGTGACCGGCTCCTTCCCGACCGCCGCCGACCGACTGCCGGCCGCGTTGACGCCACCGCTGAGGCTGCCGTCGTGAGCATCGACGGGCCCTTCCCCGTCCTCGCCGGCCTCGCCCTGCTGGTATCGGCAACCGGCCTGCTGGCCGCCGCCTGGGACGGCCGGCGTGCGCTCGGCCGCACCGCCCTGCTCGTGGCGGTCGTGCTCGCCGTCCTCGGCACCGCGGCGCTGCAGCTCAACCGCCTCACCGCGATCTATCCCAGCTGGTCCGCGCTGGTCGGCTCGGCCGGCGACGGCGCACCGACCACGCTGCCGGCGACGACGCCGGGATCCGGCCGCAGCCGGCTGGTCCGCGTGACCGTGGCCGGCCGGGCCGGCGGCATGTCCATGCCGATGACCGTCTACCTGCCCGCCGCCTACGACACCCCGTCCGGCCGGCGGCTCCGTTTCCCCGTCATCACGGCCCTGCACGGATACCCCGGCACCCCCGATTCCTGGATCCGCCGCCTCGACATCGCCGCCCACCTCGATCGCGAGATCACCGCCGGCCGCATGGCCCCCACCGTGGTGCTGCTGCCCTACCACACCCCGAGGCGGCTGCTCGACACCGAGTGCACCAACCTGACCGGCGGCCCGCAGGCCGAGACGTACCTGACCCGCGACGTGCGCCAGTGGGCCACCGCACACCTGAGGGTCCGGACCGACCGGGCCGGCTGGGCGCTGATCGGCTACTCCAGCGGCGGTTTCTGCGCGCTGAACCTCGCGCTCAAACACCCCGACCTGTACGCCGCGGCCGCCAGCCTGTCCGGGGAGCCGGAGCCCGGCATCCGCGTCGGCGACGGCAGCGAGAAGACGACCAACAGCGTCACCTGGCGGCTGCGGAATCAACCGCCGCCGCCGATCGCGCTCTACCTCGGCTGGTCCGCCGACGAGTCCCGGGCCCGCCTCGGATCCCAGCGGGTGGCGCGGCTCGCCCGGGCGCCGCTGGCGGTCACCACCGCGACGGTGTCCGAGGGTGGCCACAGCCACGCCACCTGGCGCGCGCTGGAAGGCCCCGCCCTCGACTGGCTCTCGGCCCACCTGGCCCGACCGCGGCCGGTCTGAGTCGTGCGCGCGCCCGCCGCCGACGGCTGACAATATGGCGGCATGACAGGCATGCCGCGAGCGCGGATGAGGGGCCTGCGGCGGGAGTGGGCGGCGCTGCACCCCAGGCTGCGTCCCGCGGTGGTGGCGCTGCTGAGCGCGGGCGCCGTGCTCGCCGTCCTGGGCGCGGCCGGAGACGCGGCCGGGCTCTGGTCGCGCTTTCCCTTCCTGACCAACCTCGCCTCGTCGCTGACCGGGGCGCTGTTCGGGCTCCCCGTGGCGCTCGTGGTGGTGCAACGGCTGCTGCAGGCACAGACCGAGGCGAACGACCGGGCTGCCGCCTGGCGCCTCGCCGGGCAGTCGGCCTACCGCATGCGCACCGCGGCCGTGACACTCGCCGGCGCGGGCGCCGACAGCGCCGCCGCCGAACTGACCCGGCTCGTCGCGCGATGCGATACCGCGATCGGCGAGGCCCGGGAGTGGTCCGACCGGGCGCTCACCGCCAAGGCCAGGCCGCGGCGGCTGCGCGCGAGCATGTACCAGCGCACGTACCTGCGCCAGGTGTTGACCCTGCACGACGCGGTGCGGCAGGCGTCGATCGTGTACGCGACGACCGGGCTGGGCGCCGAGACCTCGGCGTCGGCGATCGAGCGGATCCGGTCCGAGGCCGCGTTCCTGCACGACCATGTGCGGCCGATGGTTCTCCGGCTCGACGGCCGGTGGCTTGCGCAACCGCAGGCCCGCGCCCTGGAACGCGCCGACGACAGCTTCCCCGCCGACCTGCCTCGCGTCGGCGCCGGGCAACTGCTCACCGTCAGGCACCTGTTCGACGCCCTGCCGGCGTCGCACCTCGCGGCGCTGCTGCCCGAGCCGGATGCCGTCCGGGCCGGCCTCCCCGACCCGGACCTACCGCTGGACCTGCCCCCGGTGGAACGGCTGCGGGACCTACGCGCGGAGCTCGAAAAACTGGTCACGCACCTGGACCAGGCACGGCAGATCGCCAGGGTGGCCGACGGCATCCACGACGCGGTCGATCTGCTGGCGAGCGGGAAAAGACAGGATTAATCGGTGTCGCCGGGGTGATCCGACCGGTACGAAGACCGCGTGCCCTTTCTCGCGCTCTTCGCCGCCGTCCTGCTGCTCGGCATCGCGGACTCGATGGTCAATTCGTACATCGTCCTCTTCGGCGCCGATGTGGTCGGGCTGTCGCCGCTCCAGATCGGCGTGTGGTCCTCGGTGTTCGCCGTCAGCGGGATCACGATCGGCTGGTGGCTGGGCCGGCTGTTCGACCGCCGGCCCGCGCGAACGTACGCGGTCGCCGTGACCCTCCTGGGCGCGGCGGGGTATGTGCTGCTCCCCCGGGTTTCGAGCTTCCTGGTGCTGCTGCTGATGGCGGCGACGGTGCTCGGGGCGATGGGTGCGGCCTTTCCGCAGTACTTCGCCCTGGCCCGCGCCGTGCTCGGCGACGGCGTCGCCGGGCAGCGTTCCCCGCTGCTGCTGCGCTCGGCCTGGTCCCTGGCGTGGGCCGTCGGGCCGTTGCTGGGCGCGCTCGTGCTGTCCCGGGGCGGCTACTCATGGCTGATGTGGGCGGCAGCCGGGGTGTTTCTCGCTGCCGCGCTGACCGTTCTCGTCGTGCCGCGGCCCGGGCCCGTCGCGGTGACGGAGTCGTCGCCGGGCGGGACCCCGGTCCTGCTCACCGTGAGCGTCACCCTGTTCTTCGCCGCGATGTTCGCGGGTGGTCTGGCGCTGCCGTTGTTTGTCACGCGCGGCCTGCATCAGCAGCCCGCCGCGGTCGGCGTGCTCTTCAGCGTCTGCGCCGCGGTCGAGGTGGTGGCCACGCTGGGGCTGGCTGTCGTGCCCGCCCGGGTCGGTCAGCGGGGCCTGATCCTCGGCGGCTTCGCCTCCTTCGTCTGCTACTACGCCCTGACGGTCGTGTCGTCGGGCATGCTGATGCTCGTGATCGGGCAGGCCCTCCGCGGCGTGGGGATCGCGATCGTCGGCGCGGCCGGCATCCGCTACTTCCAGGACCTGCTCGCCCCGGCGACCGGCCGCGCCACCACGCTCTTCGCCAACGCGGCCACGGCCGGCCTGCTGGTCTCCGGCATCCTCTCCGGCCTGGCGGTCGAGCACTTCGGCTATCGAACGACGCTCCTGCTCTGCGGGGTGACGGCCGCGCTGGGCGGGGTCGCTTTCGCCCTCGGTTCCCGCCGCCGGGCCGGTGCCCGGCCTACGGACAAGGTGCACGGCAGCGTCTGAGCCGGGCCGGAACCGCTACCGGCGGTGCCGCGCGACGGCGGCATGAAGGACGCCGGAATGCTGCGCCACCGCACCGGAACCGTCCAGGGCGCCATCGCGACCGGCCAGCACCCTGATCCCCAGGCCAACCAGGAGAAAACCGCCCACACCGGCGAGCGCCACCAACCGCACCCGCCACGCCCCGCTCGTCACGGGGCAAGGCTAATGCTCCCGGAGACGCGACCCGGTCCCGGCCGAGCAGCGCCCCCAACCGCGGGATGCGGATTGTTGCGTCGCGGTAAAAGTCTCGATCCGCCATTGACCGGCCCCACCGAGGGTGTTGATCCTGTGACGACGGAGCGACGGAGGGGTGGCCCGCACTGGACGCAGACGGGTTTTACGTGGTCGTGGTCACCACCGCGTGTCCCGCCATGGCCTCGGTCCACCCACGGCCGCCGGCGCCGCTGTCCTGCGCGGCCCGGCCGCCGCAGGCCCGCCCGACGATCGTGCTCCCGCCGCTCCTCCCGGGGTTTCGCTCATCGAAGGGACACAGGGCTATGAGATCTCGATGCCGGATCACCTGGAAGGCCGGAACGCCGTGACGATCGTCATCATCGGCGCCGGCATCGTCGGCTGCGCGCTGGCTGACGAGCTCACGCTGCGGGGGCGCACCGACGTGACCGTGCTCGAACAGGGACCGCTGTTCAGCACGGGCGGGTCCAGCTCGCACGCGCCGGGGCTGGTCTTCCAGACCAACCCGTCGCGGACGATGGCCCGGCTCGCCCAGTACACCGTGGCGAAGCTGACCGAGCTGGGCTGCTTCGACGCGGTGGGCAGCCTGGAGGTGGCGACGACGCCGGAGCGGCTGCGCGAGCTGCGGCGGCGGCACGGCTTCGCCACCGCCTGGGGCATCGAGGCGGAACTGCTCGGCCCGGAGGCCTGCCACGAGCGGTATCCGCTGCTCGGCGACGTGCTGGGCGGGCTGCACGTGCCGGGCGACGGGCTGGCCCGGGCGGTGGACGCCGGCGCGGCGCAGGCCCGCCGGGCCATGGCCCGCGGCGCGCGGTTCCTGCCGCACCAGCGGGTGGTGGCGATCGAGCAGACCGACGGCCGGGTGACGGGGGTACGCACGGACGACGCCACCTATCCGGCCGAGATCGTGGTCAGCTGCGCCGGTTTCTGGGGTCCCGCCGTCGGCGCCCTCGCCGGGGTGCCGGTGCCGCTGCTGCCCATGGCGCACCAGTACGTCCGCACCGGCGAGCTGCCGGGCCCGCTGCCCGCCCCGATCCTGCGGCACCAGGACCGCGACCTGTATTTCCGCTCGCACGGCGACCGGCTCGGCGTCGGCTCCTACCTGCACCGGCCGATGCCCGTCGCGCTCACCGACCTGGCCGCGGGCCCGCAGCCGTCGATGCTGGCCTTCACCGCCGACGACTTCGCCGAGTCGTGGACGGCCGCCGCCGAGCTGCTGCCGGTGCTGGGCGGCAGCACGGTGGCGGAGGGCTTCAACGGGGTCTTCTCGTTCACCGCCGACGGCTTCCCGCTGCTCGGCGAGTCGTTGCTGGTGCGCGGGTTCTGGACGGCCGAGGCGGTGTGGGTCACGCATTCCGCGGGCGTGGGCCGGGCGATGGCCGAATGGCTGGTCGACGGGCGCCCGGGTGTCGACCTGCACGAGTGCGACCTGAACCGCTTCGACGTCGCCCAGCTGTCGCCGGCGTACGTGCGGGAACGCTCGATGCGCAGCTTCGTCGAGGTGTACGACATCATCCACCCGCTGGACCCGCCCTCGGTCCGGGACCTGCGGGTGAGTCCCTTCCACACCCGGCAGCGCGAGCTGGGGGCCGTCTTCGGCGAGGCGGCCGGGTGGGAGCGCCCGCTCTGGTACGAGGCCAACGCCGGGCTCCCCCGGGTCGCCGCGCCGCGCGACGACTGGTCGGCCCGGCACTGGTCGCCGATCGCGGCGGCCGAGGCGCAGGCCACCCGCGAGCGCGTCGCCATGTACGACATGACCCCGCTGACCCGCCTGGAGGTGACCGGCCCGGTCTCGTTCCTGCAGGGGCTGAGCAGCAACGACCTCGACCGGCCGGTCGGGACGGTGGTCTACACGCTGCTGCTGGACGCCGCCGGTGGGGTCCGCAGCGACGTGACCGTGGCCCGGCTCGCCACCGACCGGTTCCAGGTCGGCGTCAACGGGCCCCTCGATCTCGACTGGCTGCTGCGGCGCAAGCCGGCCGACGTGGTGATCCGCGACATCACCGGCGCCACCTGCTGCGTCGGCGTGTGGGGGCCGCTGGCCCGGGAGCTGGTCGCGCCGCTGGCCGACATCGACGTCTCGCACGGCGCGTTCGGCTACTTCAAGGCCCGGCGCGCGCATCTCGGCGCGGTGCCGGTCACCATGCTCCGGCTGTCGTACGTGGGCGAGCTGGGCTGGGAGGTCTACACCACCGCCGAGCTGGGCCTGCGGCTGTGGGACACGCTGTGGGAGGCCGGTGCCGGGCTCGGGGTCGTCGCCGGGGGCCGGGCGGCGTTCAACAGCCTGCGGCTGGAGAAGGGCTACCGGGCCTGGGGCACCGACATGACCGCGGAGGACGACCCGTACGAGGCGGGGCTCGGCTTCGCCGTACGGCTGGACCGGGGTGACTTCCTCGGCCGGGCCGCCCTGCTGGACCGGCCCGCGCCGGCGCGGCTGCTCACCTGCCTGGTCCTCGACGACGAGGGCTGCGTGCCGCTGGGCCGCGAACCGGTCTACGCGCAGGGCAAGCCGGCGGGCTTCGTCACGAGCGCGGCGTACGGGCACACCGTGGGAGCGCCGATCGCCTACGCCTGGCTGCCGGCCGAGATCGCGGTGCCCGGCACGCCGGTGCAGGTCGGCTACTTCGATCGGCTTCTATCCGCCAGGGTGGCGGAGGAGCCGTTGTTCGACCCGAAACATGAACGCATCCGGCGATAGGAGCCACCGTGGCCACCACGGGCACCACCGCGCACCCGATCGACCTGTACGACCCACGCCGCCTCACAGGGGTGACCTCATGACCATGACCGAGCTGCCCGCCAGCCTGCTGCGGACCCTGCCGGGTACCTACTACACCGATCCTGCGATCTTCGCCGCCGAGCAGGAGCGGATCTTCGAGCAGATGTGGTTCTGCGCGCTGCGCGGGCAGGACATCGGCACCCCGGGGGCGTTCCGGACCGTGCAGGTGGGCCGGGAGAGCGTGCTGGTGACCCGGAACCCGGCCGGCGAGGCCCGGGCGTTCCTCAACGTCTGCCGGCATCGCGGTGCCATGCTGTGCGCCGACGACAGCGGATCGGTCAAGCGCACCTTCCGGTGCACGTACCACGCGTGGGCGTACGACCTGGACGGCAAGCTGGTCGCGGCGCCGAACCTGGTGAAGATGCCCGACATCGACCGGGTCGAGTACGGCCTGAGCCCGGTGCACGTGCGCGAGTGGCTCGGCTACGTCTGGGTCTGCCTGGCCGAGACGCCGCCGTCGTTCGCCGGCACGGTGCAGGCCGCCTGCGAGGAACGGCTGGGCGACCTGGCCGCGGTGGAGCGCTACGGCATCGAGAACCTCACGGTGGGCCGGCGGATCCGGTACGACGTCCGGGCCAACTGGAAGCTCATCATCGAGAACTTCATGGAGTGCTACCACTGCGCGACGATCCACCCGGAGCTCGTGCGGGTGCTGCCGGAGTTCGCCGGCGGCTACGCGGCCCAGTACTACGTGGGCCACGGCGCGGAGTTCGGGCCGAACGTGGAGGGCTTCACGGTGGACGGCGGCGCCGGGGTGACCCCGATCGCCGGCCTCGACCAGACCCAGGACCGGCGGTATTTCGCGGTCACCATCAAGCCGCAGGTGTTCCTCAACCTGGTGCCGGACCACGTGATCCTGCACCGGATGTACCCGCTGGCGGCGGACCGGACCGTGGTCGAGTGCGACTGGCTGTACCTGCCCGAGGTGGTGGCCGAGGGCCGGGACCTGTCGCGCTCGGTGGAGCTCTTCGACCGGGTCAACCGGCAGGACTTCGACGCCTGCGAGCGCTGCCAGCCGGGGATGGCGTCGCGCGCGTACGCCGGCGGCGGGGTGCTGGTGCCGAGCGAACACCACATCGCCGGCTTCCACGACTGGCTCCGCGAGCGCCTCGCAGCATGAGCCCTGCTTGATCGGGTGGTGGGCGGGCCGATCGCCACCACCCGATCATGCTGTCGTTAGGGTGGCGGGATGCAAACAGGCTCGCTCCTCGCCCTGACCGCGGACGGGGTCACCGTCCTGATCGAGGCGTCCGCCGGCCGGCTTCCCGCCCTCGTCTACTGGGGTGAGGCGCTACCCGGCCTCGACGCCGCCCAGGCCGAGGCGCTGGTGGCGACGGCCGAGGGCGAGACACTGCCCGGCCTCGACGCCGCACAGCGCCTCGCCGAGGCGCTGGTCGCGACCGCCGAGCCGGTGGTCGGCTCCAACGACCCCGAGAGCCGGCCGCGGGTGCCGCTGCTGCCCGGGCACGACACCGGCTGGACCGGGCGGCCCGGGCTGCGCGGCTCGTTCGCGGGCGCCGGCTGGTCCCCCGCGTTCCTGGTCACCGAGATCCTCCTCGACGGCGCCCCGGCGCCCGCGTTCCATGCCGGCGGCGCCGGCCGCGTCGAGGTCCGGGCCGTCGACGACGCCGGCCGGCTGGAGCTGCTGCTGGTCGTCGAGCTGCTGGCCACCGGGCTGCTGCGGGCCCGCGCGGCGGTCCGCAACCTGGCCGATCAGCCGTACGGGTGTGAGGATCTGGTCCTGGCGTTCCCGGTGCCGGCCGAGGCGGCCGAGGTGCTGGACTTCTCCGGCCGGCACAACCAGGAACGGGTCCCGGTGCGGGCGCCGTTCCCGGTCGGCATCCACCTGCGGGAGAACCGCAGGGGGCGCACCGGCGCGGACAGCGCCTATCTGCTGCACGCCGGCACGGCCGGGTTCGGCTTCGAGGCGGGCCGGATCTGGGCGGTGCACACCGCGTGGAGCGGCAACCACACGCACTACGCCGAGCAGGTGCACACCGGTGAGCGACTGCTCGGCGGCGGCGAGTTGCTGCTGCCCGGCGAGATCCGGCTGGCGACCGGCGAGAGCTACGAGGGCCCGTGGCTCTACGGCGCGTACGGTGACGGCCTCGACGAGGTCGCCCGCCGCTTCCACCGGCACCTGCGCGCGCGCCACCCGCGGGTATCCGCCCAGCGCCCGGTCACCCTCAACGTCTGGGAGGCCGTCTACTTCGACCACGACACCGACCGGCTGATCGACCTGGCCGAACGGGCGGCCGCCGCCGGCGTCGAGCGCTACGTGCTGGACGACGGCTGGTTCGGCTCCCGCCGCGACGACAAGTCCGGGCTCGGCGACTGGGTGGTCTCGCCGGAGGCCTGGCCGGGCGGCCTGCACCCGCTCGTGGACCGGGTCCGGGCACTGGGCATGCAGTTCGGCCTCTGGTTCGAGCCGGAGATGGTCAACCCGGACTCGGAGGTGGCCCGCGAGCACCCGGAGTGGATCATGGCGGCGCGGGCCGCGTGGCCGGTCGAGTCACGCACCCAGCAGGTGCTCAACCTGGGCATCCCGGGGGCGTACGAGCACGTCAAGACGCAGATCCTGGCCGTGCTCGACGAGTACGAGATCTCCTACGTCAAGTGGGACCACAACCGGGACCTGATCGAGGCGGGCACCCAGACCGACCGGGGACGGCCCGGCGTGCACGCCCAGACGCTGGCGTTCTACCGGCTGCTGGACGAGATCCGCGCCGCGCACCCGGGGCTGGAGATCGAGTCCTGCTCCTCCGGCGGCGCCCGGGTCGACCTGGCGGTGCTGGAGCGTACCGATCGGGTCTGGGTCTCGGACAACATCGACCCGCACGACCGGCAGCGGATGATGCGCTGGAGCACCCAGCTGGTGCCGCCGGAGTACCTCGGCTCGCACATCGCCTCCGGCCGCTCGCACGTCACCGGGCGGCGCCACGACCTGGCCTTCCGGGCCGGCACCGCGATCTTCGGTCACCTCGGCATCGAATGGGACCTCACCGAGGCCACCGACGCCGAGACCGCCGAACTGCGCGAGTGGGTGACGTTCTTCCAGCGGGAGCGCGACCTGCTGCTCGGCGGGGACCTCGTGCGGATGGACGGCTACGACGACCGCATCCTGGTGCACGGCGTCGTCGCGCCGGACCGGTCCCGGGCGCTGTTCGCGATGGCGATCACCGACAGCATCGTCCCCGATCCGGCCGTCCGGCTGCGGCTGCGCGGCCTGAGCCCCGACGGCCGGTACCGGATCCGCCCGGTCCTGGTCGGCGCGGAGCCCGCCGGCCTGATCGCCCCGCAGTGGTGGG
>Ga0307516_10003340_pt1 | contig 20755 bp, 28 predicted proteins | sample 19_EM_MG_FD_203310 | JGI IMG/M metagenome (GOLD analysis project Ga0307516, IMG submission 203310) | Populus trichocarpa ectomycorrhiza microbial communities from riparian zone in the Pacific Northwest, United States - 19_EM | ecosystem: Host-associated > Plants > Roots > Unclassified | place...
TCTCCTGTCCTTATTCAGCCTGGTTCCCTCGGCTCTCCAGCGACCGCCTCTAACCGCATTGTGACTCATTTACCAAGAAAGCAACGGAAATCCAAGTTTGACAGCGACTCGGACGTAGAGCAGCTTGGCTCCATTGTCTATGTTTCAAAAGCCTCTGTATGCTTCCAACGCCTCTGTTTGTCTCACCTGTGTTGATTCTCAAGTTCGCACAGGGCACCCCAAGCCCGCAGAAGGAGCCTCGTTCCTTTCTGTCAGATCCTTCCCTCCAGAGTCCAGTAAGCCTTATGCCCAGTACCTCATCGCCATCTGAGCAACAGACCAGAACCGTCCAGACGACGTGCTCCCAGGCGTTCCTCCCCCGTCCATCCAGCCGGATAACGATTTGTCCGTGAACAACGTAGATCCAAACGTACCTTCAGATTCAACCCCCATGGGATTTGTCTCGTCGCCCAAGCCACTGGACCCTGAGGGAAAAGCATCCCATATAATTGCAGAAATCAAAGCAAAGGCTTACGCTGACAGTCTCGCAAGTCTTCCGGACAGTCCTCTAGCTGACTTCAAGGAAACCCTGAGCGATAGCAGCGACGATGAGGACTGCCTCCTTTTGTCACCGAGCAAGAGGAGGGAGAAGACGTGCGTGTCTCACTCCTTGGTTATACCTTACTTCACTCATGCGGTGCACATCCAGTAACCCGAAGGCCCAAGCAATGGACACAATGGGTTTCAAATCATCTTTAACGTCAATCCAGGCCTCGAGTTTCTCGGGTCGTAGTCTCTCTCCGTCTCCTTCCGCCCCTTCCCCTTCTCTTCTAGACTCCCCAAGACCCTCACGAACGCGTATAGCGTCTACGCGCACCCCCCGACTTCCTACACAACATGGAAAGGATAAGAGAGCGAAAGGAAAAGTGCCCAATCCTTTGGATGAATTGCTGAAGGAGAAAAAACTTGCCGATAAACGTGGAAACGGTGATGAAGCGTTTCGCCAAGCTGAGGCTGCAGTGAAGAACAAAGATTTCGTGCTCCAGGACATGGATGACCTGATGAATGAGGAAACCGCCAGGGTCGCTGTCTCTGACCTCGAGCGCATGAACGTCGAATCCTCCTGCCCTTCGCTTTGCGCAAGTGACGACGACGAAATTGCCATGGATGAAATGGACAGACAAAAATTGTTCGGGGAGGAAGGGGGAAAGGCAATCAAGGATATAGTTGAGGGAGATAAACTCAAGAGACAGAAGGAAAGGGAGGATAAGAAACTCATCGGAATACCGTTATGGCAGACGGATTCATTTGACTTGATGGAAGTTGATGAGCCAAATCCAACATCACCTAGAAGGGACCATCGACACCCACTGCTTTCCATGATTGCGTCCGCTCTAGAGAACAAGGGTATGTTTCGCTGTATTTTAACAGTGCGAATGATGAACACAGGTCTCTTCAGACTTGACCCGAGCGACACTTCTCATGAGTTCGGGAGCCGTCACCACTATCAAATTTGGGGGGTTCCCCGACGTTATTCCTTACCTCTGCGAAATAGGTACGTTTCTTACATGGTATTTTTTTCTGCAAACGGCTAATGCCCACTTACAGCCCTCTCCGCACACGAAACTTCTTTGACCACCTCATGTACCCATATCCTCGCTCACATTTGGGGCCGTGCCTTTTTACCAGTGTCCGGAATCACCTTCTCTATGATCTTGATGACTCTGGTGCGGCTTGGCGCCAGACGGTCCATCCTTGAGAACCTAGGATGGACTCTAGCTCCCGATTGGAGAATAGCGTCAGACGCTGTACACGAGCGCCATAATATTATCTGTCGATTAACTGCACTTCTTACCTCGGCGGCTCGGTGAGTTTCCTCGACCTCGACTGATTTTAAATCCTCAATCAATTTGAACCCAGCTCTCGTAATCTCTTAATCAAGGAAATACCAGACATATTACTGGCGTTGATCCTCGTCGCAAATGATCCTTCGACTTCGGCTGACCTTCAATGTGCGCTCAGGCTCACTATTGATGAAATCTGTCGATCTGTTGCCTCTGGTGCTGATATATCGGCGGATATTGTGGGTGTGCTTGGGTATATGAACAGTACTTGATTACTAACTCTGAACACTTTCAGGAGACGGATATTTGCACAAAAATCGTGCAGTACGTAGCAGCCCTTGAACCTATCAACAAAGCATCCATCGTTTCGCTGCTGGGTTCGGGCACTGGTCGTACGAGGCGCTTAGCAAGATGGGTAGCCCATGGTGTCATCACCGATGCCAGAGTCATCGACCCTGTGCGTCGTATGGACCCAGTATATCTGCTCTCTCGTACTGACCTCAACGTAGAAACTCTATAGTGACCTTCCTGACCTTTCGCCGATATTGACCGAACTGGCGCGACAGTCGAATGAATCAGCACCTGGTAAATTTGAGCAACACGACAAAACCGACTTCGTCAATATGGGCCTGTACATACAAATTCTTGGAGTTGCCATCACAAACATCCCGGGATATGTGATGGAGGAGGGGACCACAGGACAGTCCAAGAAGGAACCGTTGCTTCCCATGATTCGTAAGAGCCTAGAACGTCTGCACTCGAGCATCTGTGAGGTCTTTGCACTCGTTATATATCCCCCCATCTCAACCTCTTTCTTTAGCGGATATTCGCGCGAGTCATCTTGACCGCTCTCGCACCAAGGCAGCACTGAAGGAACTATCACTCCGAATCTACTATCAGCGTTCGACTGCTCAGAAAAATGCAAGCACTCTGCACTCATATTTCGGTAAAACAAGGAATAGGAAACAGGGTTAATATGAATAGCATATTTCTCAGCCTGTGGATCCTACGTTACAATTGTTTAATCATCATGTAGAGTACTCTCTCGTATAACTGCTACTCTTATCAAATGTGCTGCCACCAGCGGGACGCAGCCCTCACAAATGATCAATCGTCGTTAAGATCCAGCCCGATATCCCATTCAGGACTTGGTTCCCTCATGCTTGAATCTGCTGGCTTTGGTTCAATACCCAGAACACCCGACCCAACGTCTAGAGAAGAGCCTTGTGACCTCTCAGGAAGACGAGTGCTTATGCTTCGCAATGGTTTATCAAGTGCATTCACCAAATTTTTGACTTTGACCTGACCAAAACCGGGAAGGTTACGCAATTGATCAGGGGTCGCTTTGGCGATGTTAGCAAAGCTCTGGATCGGAAAGGAGAGTGAGGTGTTGCCCAAGAGTCAATCAGGGTCGCGTACGCCAAACGATGTTCGGAGAGTTTCCACATCCGTCTTGTTCACTTTGCTGATACTTGTTAAAGCTGTCCGTAGGATCGCATCGTAATCCTTATCAACACGTTCCTTGATCATGTCGGGGGGTCGGTGTTCGAATTGCTTCAAGGTTGACAGATAGTGTCCTGCTTCCTCGGCACTGGAATGGTTGTGGTTACAGGGTACTACGAAAGGGGAGAACGCCTTACGAAAAGGACACCAGTATTGTGAGGTTGTTTATCAGGCAGATCTAGAATTCCTGAAGGAGGTTCATGTCGAAGCGCTACGAGCTGCACACACCTTCGTCAGCTCTCGGATTGCATCTCGATGCTCAGTCTCCTTCTTTCAGTTTGCAATACATCTTGGGACAACATCGACGTACGATATCGCACAAGATTAGCAAGATCCTCAAGGTATAAGAACGCTCAAGCTTCTCGATGCGGATATGGATATATTCAGGATGAAGCCGATGATATTTCAGACTGGATAGGTCGATGAGCTAGGATGTTTCGGAAATAGAGGAAGAGAAAACCTCAAAAATAACACCCCCGTCGTTTTGCCTACCTGATAATCCGCTACGATATCGCCAAATTCCTTCCCAACGTTACGAACGCAGTCCAGTACAACGTTTCCTCGCTGTTCGGATGATTCGCACTTGGAAGGGTTTTCGAACGAGTATCATACCTGGAGAGGGTTGACCACAATATTATTGCCCGTTCCAGGAACAACTGGCGGTGCGGGTGGTAGAGATGTCGCCATGTCAGGTCAGATCCAAATTATGCACGGTTAGGTTCGCTTAGGTAATCGACATTTGGACTAGGCCCACGCGAGAAAAGGTAAAACTCAAAACGTTAAACGTATGCATTACTTGTAGATCAGAGTAAGTGGACAGAGCTTTCATAACATTTTCCGGCTAGCTGGTCCTCTCAGTGGATACTTCTCCAACTGCTGATCGACAAAATGTGACATTCCCGGTAGGGCTCGAAGGACAAGTTTAACGGGTTGCGATTCATCTGGATCCATGTATCAAGGCCCCCAGCAGCTATGAATGGCAGGACATACCAATCTTGATTATCTCTCCATGCTGTCTCAGACACTTTTGCACAACCTCGGGGGCCAACATTCTGTGAGTCGAGGGTATAGCCATCAAGGAGTTCTACACATCAGTGTCAGACGAGAAATCAACCCTGGTGAAATAGCACACAAACCTTTCGATACCAATCAGTCACGTCTTCTAACTTGGTCGATGTGGCTGGGACAGTAGAATGCCCCACAATCTGAATTATCCCTCTGACGCATTTCATGACACTTGTGGCTTGAGGAGTGGGCAGGTTTAATGGTACATCTGCGCATTGGGTGCCAGGAACGACGTACATCGACGGGTAATAAGATCCATCAACGGTTGATTGCCTGGTCCGTGGCCGATGAGAATCACCCGTTGTGCACTTGAAAGCCTTTTACGTTCAAAGTTGGAGAACGACTCGCAGGCAGACAGAATCGGGAACTTACTGCACGTAATTATCCCAGAGATAAACCATAATATCTTTGCCAACATCGTCCGATGATTTATTCCGCTAAAATCTTTGAGTTCGAGGAGACGTATAAGTGTGAGCAATAAATCATGTACCGTGGAAGTACTGATCACAACAGGCTTGGGGAACAGGTTGGCATCCAAAAGCGAATAACCCTTTTGCTTCACCCATTCAATGAGCTGTTTCGAAAAATCAAGCTGCCGAATTGGGTCAGGAGAGCTCTGCTGGATTCCATTGAAGACGTACTAGATACGATCGCTCCATTTCTACATTGCATATAGCAGATGATTGCAACTCGAGTCGAAGGTTTCCGCTGATGATATCGATGAATTGAAGTGGAAAGTCATCCGAACGCCGAACTCACAATTCATGAACAAAAACAACCAACGTTCCGTTGTCGAAGATATCGGAACTGGGTACGATGCCGTGAGAGTCCCATCGACAATTAGGATGCAGAACACTACATACGTGCACATGATCTGAGTGGAAAAGCGTTGCTCGAGTTCTGCTGTAAGCAGAGGGATTTGCATCATGTCATGTTGGGTATAAAGATAGTGTTGGCGATGTGCCTTGAGTATTTCTGGGTTGAAAAGGGTCAACGGGGAAGATTTGGTACCAAAACAATGTAGTTTGCCTGGTATTGAGAAAGTAATTTCTTCTAAGCCTTCAATCAAGGCATGATATAAATCCTTCGAGGTAGAGAGAGAGAGAGAGCATACCTTCGCGCGGCTCGCAAGCCTTTGGGTCGACACATTTCCAATACTTACTTTGCTCTCTTGCGACGAGGTAAACGGTTTCTGTTGCGGTCTCCCCCGCTACCATCGATGTTAACTGATCTGGAGCTTCGCCAAGAAGTACCCTTGTGACCGCTAGTGCTGATTTTGAGATAGAATCAAGGTTGTATCCCCCCTGTCATGGGCGTCAGTGACCTAACATCCTTTCCGCAGCGCTAGGAAATGAGATATCCCACTTCAAGCGCAACAACCAAACGACCTCCGGCAAGTCCTGAAAGCATATGGGTCATGTGCGCATATCCTGTTGGAGTTACAAAGCATTCTCCAAGATCGTCACCCCAGGCAGCGTCGAATCCTGCGGATACTAGAAATATCAAGGGTTTGAGTTTGTCAGCGTTAGACGGGGGGAAACCCACTAATAACGAGCTCAGGAGCAAATTCCATAGCAATGGGCATTATTACCTTCTGAAATGCATGGATATAATCTGCATCACCCATGCCCTTTTCAGGCCAGGGAATATTTACGGAACTAGGCGGGGATCCGGCTATATTCAGAAGGATCAACCACGGTGTACAAGAATGACTTACTAGCCGAGACCGGGTCCTTCTCCGCATGATTGGAGGCCTCCGAATGGACCACACGGATAAAATGTGCCTTGTTCGTAACGATGGAGCGAGATGTATAGGACGGTGGGATCATCATTAAAAGCCCTTTGTGTTCCATTACCTACACGATACTCAAACCCAATCAATTCAGAATATCCACAGTGCCTTACCATGATGGACATCCCTTTCACATTGTCAATACTTAAAAATACAACCTCCACAGACCACGCACCAATCTAAAATCATAATCCTCCTGATAGGTGTCAACTGTTGTACAACTCTTGCAGCTACTGCGACATTGTTAAAAAAGCAAAAGCCCATATGTTCGTCAGGCTCGGCATGGTGACCAGGAGGTCTGACAATGGCAAAAGTTTTTTTCAGTTCCTGCCGTGCAACTGACAAACAGGCTTCAATCACTGCTCCACAGCTCAAAAGAGCGGCGCGAGTCGTCCCTTGCATGACATATAGAGAAAGTTGTTCATAGTAGTCCTCCGAGTCGACTCTTTCTTGCTCGGTCATCTCTGTGTGATATTGAGACCCAAATTTTGGGACTCGTCATTTTTATGGGATGCGAAACTCACTCTGGATGGCTGCTACCTTTTCCCAATGGTCTTCGCTGTGGACCAAAAGTGCTTCCTCTTTCCGCACCGATCGGATCGGGAGTCGCTTCATCTTCTCAGTATGTCGGGCTGCGGTGAGGGCCGAGTGTATTCGTTTTATTCGCTCCGGATTCTCGGGATGTCCGTGAGGTGAAAAGTGAGAAGTCATTTCGCTCGAGAAAACATAGCCAACTGTGTAGTTGTCTGGGTGCAAGGGCACGGAAGAGGCACGAGGACGATCAAGAAAAGCAGAGGCAACGAAAGACGGGTTTGATGCAGATGGGTGGTCATCCACGTCCATATTTTCTCCAGCCATCCCGGGATGATGCACTCTAATAACTCGTGATCGGGGAAGGCGTTCGACAAAGCTTTGCAAGGACAGTGAATCGCGTGATATGCCCGATGAAGGTCCCTTGTCGAGCTCCCTGGGTCCTCGCTGCCGTTCGCCGACGTTGTCCTGGAAATCTAGCTGGAGTGGCCACGATGCCAGGGAGGATCGATATAATTCGCCGAGTTCACTCTATTGTTTGTCTTGCATGGCATCGCTCTCCGTTGCTAACAAGAAATACACTCAATCGCATGTCATCAAGAACGGTCCGCACAGCATGTAGAGGTTCTCTCTGGTACCTCTCGTCTTGACAACACCCCAATTTCCATTCCAAGCCCAATGGCTTCAATCTTTTGTGGAGGGGAAACACGCTGCTGTTCTCGACCTATAAAAATCGGTGTCATCGTGACGTCTTGCTTGAGTATCCTCCTCGCGGGATTGCTCTCGATCTTGCTCTGGTTTGAGTTTGTCGGTAAGTCCTAAATAGATCTACAACTTGTAGTCGGAATTTGAGATTCTGCAGCCTCTCCCGCCATGATAGATAGCGAGCGAGTCGGGTTTGTGTTGGCTGCACTAGTGGAGACATTTCTTCTCGTCACGTCCATCTTAGGGTGAGTGCATTATATGCCAGTCGCACTTCGTCAATTTAAGTTCTCCAAAGTTTCGTTGGTGCAGTCGTCCGGAAGAATATTCTTGTTCAAGCTTATGCCTATTTCCTATATGTACACTCCCTTTTGAACCTCGGCATCTTGGCCTTTTTACTGTCATCGATCACCCGCTTCTCGACAAAAATCAACGTCCAGGCATGTCAGTCCACGATGAAAAATCTGGGAACCCCGAATCAGTGCGCTGGAATTTTGAAGGTCCCTACCTGGGTTTATTACACCGTCGCTATCTCTCTGTTACTCGTCGAATTCTGTGCGGCAATTCTGTTTTTCTTTTCTCTTTCTCATGCATTGACGTGACCCTTAGACACAGCACTGACAGTAACGCGCTATCTTGTCCAGACTAGGAATGAACAACGCGGGGCTGAAGCGTTGCGTATGGAGAACGAAGTAGCATTTGGATTGGTTTCGGGGAACAAGGTTCAGTATTCGAGCATCCCCGGAGGCCAAAATATAAGAATGTTTTGCGATGGAAGTAATGGCTTTGAAGACTTTAACCCATATGAACTTCCGCGACCAACTGAGGGGCCACGACCTGGACCATCTGCGGCTGAAGGCGCGTCGGACGACATTGGCTATGGCGGGGGATTGTGGACACACAAGGGAATATCCGACAAAGAAAAGGCGCGACTGGAAGAACAGGGGACAGAGTTGGGTGATGAAGAGCGTCTACCAACGTATGCGTAGTGTCGTTTGAGTGTGACCTGTACTGTAACGCCTTCTATGTATTATGCTCAGCGTCAGCACATCATCCTCTCTGCGAGTCTTTCATTTTTCTTTCTTGCCATGTCTAACCAGAGCCGACTGCTAGCTTGATTCTCTCGTGTATCAATTACACACCCTCTCCTTCATCCTCTCCCCTTCAGTTTGGTCGTTTCTCTGTCGTCTCGCCGCACAGTTCCAGTGTTCGAGACCGAGGGACCCCGACTCGACGGCATCAAGGTCTCTCCGATCATTCTTTTCGAATATCATACTGTCCAATGGATTGAGTCTGTGGTATCATGCGACGCAAGGGGCTGCAGATGGGCGAGCCGTCGTGCTTGACTTTGTTGGCCTAGGTAGGAACAATTTCATCCTTGCGGCCTCCCTAACCAACCCCCGTGTCAGCCTATGTGCCGTCTAGGCTACAGCTCCTGGCTCTCGATTTTCTCATCATTTTTCTCCAGTTGGTGCTCACAACGATCGCGTACGAAACATCTCTTCTTGGACATGGCACCGAACCTGATACCCATGACATACTCCTCCCGATACCCACTTCACCGTCACCGATCTTCGAGCCGTCGGATACAAGCTCAACTAGCACGCATCATCTGAAAGTCTATTCATCATACAACACCTTGCCTTATGTTATTGATCTCCGTTTGGCGCCCATCATTGGGCGCCTGCGTAATTCCCCACAACCGCCGCCCACGAGCAGGGCAGATACGTCCCTTCCTCTCCCGAATACCACACCTTGGGCACCAGGCACGAGGTCAATCCGGCGAACGAGTTCCCAGGTGAGAAGAGAGGATGATACCAACTACTCTTCCGAGAATGGCACAAGAATTCCTGGTGGACTTGGCATTTGAGGCATGATGGCATACCTACTGTTAATTTCCATTTCAAACGGAATCGCAGTTATGTAGAGTATATATTTCTGTCGTGCATAACTGTCGTCGTAGGACCACTTCACCACTTCTTTCCCATCTGTACGAGCCATCAGCAATGTCAGTGCAGCAAGCGCCAGGAACGTACTGCGCTACGGAGGCATTCTGCAAATTTTGCGAACTCTTCGCGACATATATCTTTGTTGACATCGGTGTATGTTGCGAGGATGCACTTCCCGTATGCGGAGGCTTGGGAGGAGCAGGTGGAAGTTGAATGAAGTGCAAGCCTTCGCAGAGGTGTTAGGCTTGGAGATGTTCCAGCTTTGGCAGTCATTTGGCATGGGGGGTTATGTAATCGGTAGGGTTGGTTGAGCTCGGGCAAACTTCGGATAGCCATCGAGCGATGGAGTTGGACAGAGCGTTCTTCGTGTCGTGCCTGTGCATTTCCATTGCCGTCATCCTCTACCTCTTCTATTGGAACCGCCTCTTAGGGTTCCTTATTGGCCGCCTCATCTACCTTTTGTATGGCCGTCAAAAGGACTCGAGCACTTGGGTCGAAATTGGTGCGTTCCTTCTTGAACCTTTGCAGTGACCTTATGGCACCACTGTTTAGGCTCCATCCACTTTTCTCTAATTGCCGGAAGAATACTACTCAAAGATGTTAGTTATCACTCCAGCAATCAAACCATAAGAATCGTCAAAGGGCAGATCCAGTGGAGGTATTGGATACGGCGGCCTACGTCGGAAGGTGAAATAGGTGCAGAAGGTTCGTATCCTACTTGTTGCGTCAGTTATTTAATCCTAATGACCAGTTCTTAGAGCACTCGACAGCGCCTTCTTTACGGTGTCGTATTCATGTGTCTCTACAAGGCTTTGAATGGTTCCTCTACAATAGAACTACCGGATTTGATAATATCGTGTCGCAGATGTCAGCCAGCTCCCTTCCCCGTGATATGTCGTGTCCCACGGACCGTATGCAGTCCCCCCAACATTCTTCGCACCCAGGTTCTCAGTTCTCATCTGTCCACCGTAAAACAACGCTAATCGTTGGGCCGACAGCTCCATCAAACCCCTTTTATCCTGGAGCCACTCTTTCCGTCCCTTTGAGTGTTCGAAACACTATTTTATGGATCAAACGCCAGTTGCCCAACCTTGATCCGAAGGATTTGTTACCGCTAGGTCTCGAAGTGACGAAGGGAGCCATCACCTGTGGGAATTCTTCAACGCCAAATTTACTTGTTGTCGAGTTTCAGAGGACCCGAGGAACGTTTGGCATAGTCGAGGTTGCTCTTTCCTACCTTTTTTTCGACTTAAATTTGATGTCCTCCATAGTCGCGGTCAAAACTTGATCTTTACAAGCAGCTCCTCTCTTTGACTTTCGAAAGTATCGGCATTCGATATGTTGAAAACGAGGATTATGCCAATCCCATGGTCTCATTGGGTGAACTTGTTCATGACCGCATCATTCAGTCTGTATCTTCACTTCTTTTTTAGAACATTAGTTCTTACATCATTGCAGCTTTTCGACAAGTAACACGACTACCGCATATCTCTCTTACCACTCATTTGCAAAGGTCTGGGCAAGGCTCAACCTGTGGGCTCTAGCCCAGCAGTATACTCAGGGTCGTCGCGAGCGACACGCCATGCGGAAGCAGGAGGAAACCCATCCACGAACATGCCAAAAGGGTCATAATTCCGTTAATGAATCCCCCAACCCGGATTTTACCTTGCTGGAGTATGCTATAAACCGCAAGATTCTTGAAGCCCCTCTCTTGGAACTTACCTACCACTTCGATGCCGTCGGCGAGGTTCCATCTATGTTGGAACGAGGGAACGTCAATCTTACGGGGCCGATAAATATGGGGAATACAGAATACTCTCCGGAGTGGGGGTTAGACCTAATTGTGAAGGGAGGTTTCTTTAAATATGGACCTTGGGCAGATCGTCAAAGGCAAGCATCAAATTGACGATTCGTCACATGCTCATGGATCAGACTGGGACAGGGTCGAACTTCAGCGGGCTTTTTTCCCCCCTACATACCGTGATATGGAGGTTAGCCCTCCTTTGAAGCCTGGCGACAAACGGATGTGGAGAGAGATGCGGGTTCTTATTGAGTTACGGGGTTGTACGACTCTACATATCCCATTCCGTGAACCCTCTAAGGTGGTCAAATGGTTTTGACTGCGCATGCGCCGATATCCTGATGGCTCTTTAGGACTGGCAATGGGACGGAAGAAACAAACTTTCACAGCCGCAGACCCACCGGGGGCGCGAACCAGCAGCGATCCATGTCGCAATCGGCGATCGCTCAACCATAAGATACACTCTCCCTATGGTAACAGGACCACTTGGATACTGCCCTTCCGTCGAAGTGCACTTTGATAGTGTCGTTGTGACATCGACCTTAAACGACATAAGACTTGTCACTGCAGACTCGTGCCAGGTTCGTGTTCTAGGCGTGGTATTTATACAATGCCGCTGAAGTGCCTGTTCAGGTTCGTTGCGATCTTCCGTCTCCACTACGATGGAACGCCGAACGTACATGGTCTATCTCTGTGTCTTTAAACCAACCCATCCTCTATCTCCTTCGTGATCACATCAATATGTTCATTGACTTGGGGAAGGATTGGACTACGGGGCCACCGACTGACTACCAGCGGTTTATTCCCATGATTTACGCGACCAGCATCGACTTACGTCATTGTGAATTGAACATGTATGCCAATGATCACAATATTCTCGACAAACCCCTGATCCGGGACGAGAATGGTAAGAGCAATCTCGGTTATTTCTAGCCATACTGAACTTGTATAAAATCATAGCACTACTGACCATGCGAGGGACCTATCTGAAAACAAAGGTTGATATCCTTTCAAACACATATAGACCGGAGTCAGCAACAATCCCGTTCAACGTAGAGGCTCCGGATATCTCGCTTAACCTCTCCTTACCCCGATGGAATACGAACGCGTTGCATGTTCCAAGAGAAGGCAACAACATCGCGCGGATACGTTTATTGCATGTCAAGGGATCCTATCAGTATTTTTCGGACGTTCGCGAGGAACACATTGACCAACTCAATCTCACATTTACGGTAATTCAATTTTTGTCCTCAGTAACCAGCATGTGTGATGATTATATCATTCAGCTGCACGACGTTGCCTACAAGGCTTTGGGATGGTCTATACGTTATTTCATGGTGTTGCGCGATAATTATTTCGGATCATTCACTCAATTTTCAACCTTAAATGAATACTTGGAGAAAAGAAAACGAAATTTGCCACCAGGTGACCCAATAATGGAAAAGTATCGAAAGGGAAAGGTACATCGTCAATTTTGCGTTGCTCCTTTTTACTCAAGGATTGCAGAACAATGTCCTTCAAGTCGGAATCAAACTGGCCATCGAACACGCATCGATTATTCTTCCTACCGGTCTTCCTGGATATGAATCATGCAAAGGGGCAGAGGACCAGGCTGGAATTGGTTCGTGTGTGGTTTTGAAAGTCCCTACTGTCCAGCTGCATTTGCGTCTCCATGACTACTTTATGGGCAAGTTCAGTACGATTGCTTCTTCAAATGTCTACTTATTTCCCAATAGAAATGACCCTGAACTACGGCCTTACGACAGGTGGCATTATTGCCGATTACCCAGAGAGGATTGAATTTGCGCCGTCTGTCCTCCAGGGTATGAAAGATATACTTGTCATCGATGGTAAGGTTTCAAAAGTGGAACCAATGTTTTCAAACGTTTACCTCTGCAGGAATTGATGTTACCGCCAACCGCTTATTTGGACCTCAACCGAGGACCTCTACATATGTTTGCATCTGGGAACTTCGTTTTGGTCATGTTAAATTCCTTTTAACCACCCTTGATGCGAGATTGATGTCCGCAGTTGGAAACGCCTTTCGTTTGAACTTTGCGGACCTTGCTAATGCACCTGCCAACCAATACCTTCTGCCGTTGGGTCCAGATGGTGGGTTTATGGATCCATTATCGAACCAAATTCCTCAGGCTTTCAATAGTGACATTTGTAAAGACGACTGTCGGCTCTGTCGAAATGACCTGGTTAGCCGACCGGGCTGCTTTGGTTGTCTCATTACCTCATGGGGTGATGGTTGGTACCAATGACCTCGGTGGTCAGCATCACAAGAAAGTCGCGACTTTGCGAATCCCTCACATCTGTGTAAAAGCACTATTGACCCCGTCGAACGGAATGGCTCATTGGTGGGAAGCCGCAGAGGTGACAACCGGCTTTGATTTGGACTTCTATTCCTCTCCTCGGGGCTATCACAAGCTCAATCAAGATCAGGTCACCTTTCTTGAAGAACAGGATCGGTCCACTAGAAGGTTCCATGATATGCTTAGTCCACTGGGGGTCAAAGCAAGCCACCGAAGTAGACATTTCATCCCCTATTCGTCGATTCATCTACTGATCTCAAATCGCAGAAAAGACAGCACATAGAAATGGACTCTACCTGCCACAGCCGGAGTTTCCTACGCCACAGAATCATGTCAAATCATTCCGACGCGGACGCGTTAGAAAGTCTGTGTCGTCAAATGTCCCTGAGCTGTCTGAATCGGATGTGGAAGAAGGCATCTCCGAGGCGGATCGCGATGCTCGTCTTGCGTAGGTCTTTCATCGTAATGGCTTATTCGGCATATCCGATAATCCGTTCTTTCTTCTCTAGAAAAACTCGTACCTCCACGCCCATCGTGGCTAAAGAAGAAAATGAAAATATGAGTAATGGTGATGAATCCGACGACGAGGATTTGACAGACAGCACGTCCGATAGCGACTGGTCCGACTTTGCTGGTGAGTCTTCCCATTGCTAAATATTTTCAGTCCGCTCACAGTGCTTGATCAAGGTATGCCTGACCCGGAGGCTGAAGCCTCGCTGCTCTTGGATTATTACCAAATCACCCGAAGCTATAAGGTGCAACATCTGGGATCTCCCATACTATGGCAGCCCTCTCCTTTCGTTCTTGCGCGGGTGCGTTCGGATTGTCATGGTCTTCCTTGAATCTCAACTTCGCTACATCTCAGGATCGCACCTTGCATGGTCTAGGCCCTACACCTCCTTTTCACCCCATCGCGTCGCATCTTTCCAGTGATTTTTGGCAGAGCCTGGCCATCAACGATGACCGAGACAGCAATACCTTACGTTGCAATTGTACTTCAGGCATAAATATCAGGATTACACCTCTGATATTAGTGGCAGCCGCCCATTTTGAAGCAGAGTTGGAAAGAAATGTAGGTTTTCTGTCAAGCTATTTGCGATTTCGTGACGTATTGCTTTCCACAGCCTCTGGGGCCAGAATTGTCCATAGACTCGATGCTGGTGACTCACATTGTCTCGATGATCACACCCGCAACCACGGACTTATGTACGCTGCTCGATTTCTCCGTGTCTCAGGTGACCGTCCATGTTTTGCAACGCATTGTCACTGGTTATGGCCACCCTGTCATTCCTGGAGCATCTACAAAGGGCGATCGACCCGGCATCGACGTCATTGCCGTTGTGCAGGGCAGTATTTGTGGCCTCACAGCCTCAGGTATTGTGACTAAGGATCGTGTTGATGTCAAGACCACAATCAACCGCTTATCCTGTAACCTGGACGTGTCCTTGGACAAACGAACAATTCGGTCTCCCGGCTTCTACGAATCCCTTTTTAGTTGCATGATCGAAGATTTCAGGGCCACTGTTACACAGAATTCCTTGGATGTTTCCTGGAAGAACATCGTTCTACGTATAGGTCACCTCGGACCGGGCTACGTGCTAACGACTTGGATTGCTTTGGTTCATAACGCTAGACAACTTGGCGTCATAATCGAGCGATGGAAGAAACATAGTTCGTGCTGGAGACAGCAGATAGTCTTTGATGTCATCCGACTCCCTGGAGATAGAACTACTCTCGACCCTCTTTCCACAATCCAACCCTCTTATCTTGTTCAGAGTGATATCCCACATACTCTGCGAACAGATATTATATACAGGTTCTTCTCCCATCTGCGCGACTCTCTGTGGTATTTACAAGGGAAGCCGCAGGACATGTTGTGCTTGAAGCGGCATGCAGCCGTAATTAACCCGGACGACTTTTGTTCCTTGCTGGAGGCACGTTTGATTGGCTTAGACCCGGATGCGTACAACGTTGTTCATCTCTCCTCCTTGGAACGATTTTTTCCGATTTTACGACCCGACGACTTTGCGCCAGCTTCAAGGGCTGTCCCAACCTTGATCTCTTCGGTATCCGTCCGACTTATTAACACTGTTGTCGTCATTTTGGACCCACTATCCAACTCGCCGAACCAGTTGATGGTGACGGAACTGTGCGCTAGAATATGCATCCGTCATGCGGACGTTATCCACCTATCGCCGTCCGACTTGGCAACTATGTCTCAAACATCTTTGAAAGAAAAATACCTGCAAGATGTCAGAAAGTATTTTGCCTCGATCTCCGTTGGCACTGTCACATTGTCTATGTTTCCCCATCTAATGGGTTTTGCACAACATATTCTGCAAGTGCAGAGATGCTATCACCCAACGTCATCCTCTACGGGAAATCCTACACAATCTACGCCCACCAGCGTCGTTACATGGGACCTTCCATCAGCACAAAACATTGACGTGGTGCTTGCTCTCCACCAGTTATGTATCCAAGCTGCTGCTGAGAATCTCGTTTTCGAGTTTGGCGTATCACACATGCGCGGCACATCGTCCATGCTTTCCCTAAAGCATGGAAGCCGGAGGATGAATACCACCGTCCTTTTTGATCAGATATACATCCGTGCGCGTTCCCCATTTGATCTTGCCAAATTGAACGATCAGGATATCTTGGCTGCAATCGAACTTGCGGAGGGAAAAGTGAATATTACTGCCCGCCAAGATCTCTCGCTAAATGCTGACGTTCACTTGGTTTTCGCCACTGATCTTCGTCTTCATGTTCCTCGAAGCGCTCTTCGTCTATATCGGTTCGTCGAAGAATGGAGAGCCGCTTATCTCCCAGGTATCGAGGCGACTGTGCAAGCTCTCCTTTCCGAATTACATCGATCGCCACTGAAGGAACCCCCACGAGCCACTTCTATTGCATCCCCACGGAGTCCGACTCCGACTTTCCAGGTTCATGGCAAGCTTTCGTATCTCAGGGTTTCCCTGCAAGTCATGCATGGAACATGGCTTTCCTGGGAAGCCAGCTCTACCATGGGATACTTGAAGTCTAACAAAGCGTCGAGTCCCGATACCGAGGATACTTTCGGTCTGCAAGTAAAATCTATGGCGCTTACTATTTCGACCAAGCCGCACCCAGTTGATGCGGAGCCCAGAACGCGCGTGAAGCTTGTTCTACCTCCAGTATCAGTTGCAGGACGCTATGATGGGGCGATCTTCCATACAGTTACATTACTTGAGTTTTTAGAACTCAAAGCCAAGCCCTCTCATTGGGACACCGTTCTTATGGTGCAGCAAAAGTTTGGACAAGACTTCAATGACCTTGTTGCTCTAGTACAAGAAACTCAGCGACGGCGGAACGCAGTGGTGACCTCAAACCCAGTAAAGAACCAGGAAAGCACCATCATTCATAAAGGCTTTATGAAGATCCGTGGGTTTCGTGTGGGTTTCGAGGGTCGTTCCTCCACAATCTATCTTGAATGCATGGACATTATTGCCGACATCGATAGTCAACATGGGCTAGCCTGGAAAATTACATTATCCGATTTAGCCTTTTCTCTCGCCCCCCGGACTGCTCCAGATAAACATCACCTTGGATTCAAAAGAGATCATAGGTCGGCCTTCGTCATTGTTGATCTGGAGGCAAGTGCAAAGAAAAAATACGCCGAAGAGGGGTTCATCACCACTGTCGATATATCAATAACGAAGATACACGCAGTAATACAACCCAGTTCAATAGGCGAAGTGGGAGATTTTGTGGATCACCTACAGGTAACGGTTGGCCTTTTGCTGTAGTGCAACGCATTGATCCTGTTGAACAAAGGCTGAGATGCTGATCCGTAAAGATCAGCGGGCCCTTGAACTTGCCGCCTTCAAAGAGAAAACTCGCAGTATTTTGAAAACTTTTGAGGCGGGGATGCGGGACACTCATCCAGTGCAACGATCTTGGCTGGAAGACTACATTGTCCACATCTCGATTAGGAATGTCGGATTTGCATTCCCCCTCACGCACAACGCAAATCTTGAGTATCCAAAATCAGGGAGCAGAGAATCGAGTGCTATTCCAGCTTTCTTATGGTCTATCAAATCCATCATGTTCGAGACACATCGGGGCGAAACAGGGCAGGCCAAGATGAAGGACTTCTCGTTTCAATTCACACCGAAGTAGGTGCATCTTTCCTCGCACACACCTGACGGACTTATAGCCTCCCAGCTTTAGGCAATCTGTTCCCAGTGATTTTTCAAGTGGAAGTCATCAAACCCGCAATAGGCTTCTCTATCCAGAAATGGTGGCGCAAGTCAGGTCCAAAGGTACATCGTCCTTCCGTCATATCTGGTTCGGCGCCAATGTCAGTGGGTTTATTCTTGACCTTGACTCGGACATCCCGTCCTATGTGTTCTCTTTGATCGATGTATATCAACAAGGTAAAGAGCGAATGGAAAAATTAACCACGACCATCCCTCGAACTCCGTCTGGACAGGGGAGCGGAACTCGCACAGAAGAATTCGATTCGAACAGTCATTATCCATCTATCCCTGCCTCCAATGTTTTCTTCTCCTCGACTTTCCTTAGCGGAAAAGTACGCGTCTATAGCGGCTCGGCTTCGACCCTCTATCGATCCAAATATGCACGTCATCACCAAGAGCTATCTGATGATCAGGTCATGGAATTGGGTGCGGAGGTTTTCAACCTCCCTGTTGTATCACTGTGGGCAGAGTACCGAGCTGTTCCCCCGTCTCGAAATCCCGCCAACATTCCCGAAGTCGAGCCGTCTATTCTAATGTTCAAAACTACAGTGCACTCAAGCCAGAATATGCTCAGGCCTAGCTTGTTACCTTTCCTCAGTGAACTAGTACGTCGCGTGGATACGCGTCTACGGAAGATTAGTATGGACAGTCCACGGTCCGAACCTCCAACAATTGTCACGGATCAGGAACATCCGGACTCGGCGATTTCGAGCTTGCGCATCAGCTTTAGCCTTCGCATTGACCAGTCGAAACTGGAATTGACTTGTCAACCCGATGTCAATGTTATTGCAGGGTTGCATTGGGATAGCGGGGGGTTCGTGATCAATATTTACCCTGGTGCTCGGAAGGTGACTCTCACTGGCAAAGTGGCGGGCCTCACGCTTGGTCTTAAACACGGTTTCTTGAGCGAGGATTGCGCAAAGCTGGATGCCCGCAACCTTGCGTTTTCCGTTACATTTGCCAAGGTCGATTCGGATCACGACCTGTCATGCAGAACAATCTCAGTGATCATGGACACGGAACTTTTTGGAGTCGTACGATTTTCTCGCTTGCAAGACATTCTCTGTTTCAAAGCGGTTTGGCTGGATCGTATTCCGATGATCAATAGCCAGTCGAATCTCGTGGGTAAAATACCGCCTAAAACACAAACCGACCCCGCCTGGCAGATACAGCCCCCGAAAGAAAAGTTGCACACTCTTGCTCTTGTTCGCATCCGATTCATCACGTTAGAGGTCGACCTCGGACAATCCATCAGTTCCGTGACCTTTGATGTTCGTGAAGCGCTCATGCGCACGAAGCTGAATGAAATCCGGAACGAAGTATCACTCTCCGTCGCTGAACTTATGACCATTGCCAAAGGCAACGTTGCTGGTCATGTCCGTGTTCCCGACTGCATCTTTCAGACGGTCCGCAACGCTGGAGCCAGTTACAGCGATACCTCCCAGAGGGGTCGGACGATGATGGAGCTGCATATGACGAGCGGCCCCTTAGTTATTGCGCTGGAGTCGGATCATCAAAAATTACTTTATTATCGGTCAGTACACCTTGTTGTGCGATGGCCATATTTTCCCCTTAACATGTTCCAGTGCCGAACCATTAAAAGTCGGGGTGTTTGATGATTGGTCTATGGTGTCGCCAGATGCGGAAGAACGCCAACCTCTTCAGCTCTCCTTCAATGTAGTCGGCTCTGGGATCATCGCCGCGGCTACTGTGGGAACAATTCCAAAGTTACTTGCATATGTTCACAAATTCAGTTCCAACCTGGATGCGCAGCGTCAAGGCGCAAGTCGGGAATCCAAGACTTTTCGGATTACCCATACACCGAAACCGGACAACCCACTTTCTGCTGTTGCGGAGGCTATGATAAGTTCGGCACGGGGTCGTTTCAAGGAGGCGGAGACTGCACTATCATATGTCATCATCCAGCATATGAGTCTTCGGCTGGACCTCCTTCGATTGATTGTGTTTCCTCGGACCATGGACGACTTCGAGATCGCACAGTTTATCGGCAGGGACGTACATGCACGCTTGACTCGTTCTGTAGAGCTAGCACCCTCGTCAGGCACGCGAGATCTTCTCCTTTCCTTCTCTTCTATGACGATCTCCAAATTCACTGGTCTCGGGCATTTACAAAGTCCTAATCTCATGGAGGGGCAAGATTGGTTAGCGCCTTTGTTAAACAACTCTTCCGAGGCAATTATCGTGGGGCTGCCTGCCATGACTATGCATATGGTCAGCGAAGAGTTGGTGGAAGAGCAAGCGACCACTCTTCTATACGACTTCAACAGCAAATTCGTCCGTCAGGAGGGGAACCGGGAACAAAAAGACATATACATAACTTTGAACGTTGCGCTATATTCGTGGCTCACCGTTCTTCGGAAGAACCTGACGCGAGAAATGGACCAGGTCAAAGCGACAACCGACTGGCGAACATTCGTAAATACCGGCCCCCCGCACGGTGGGGCAGCTCGGAAGAAATCCCCAGCGCCGTTGAGTCTTGGCGAGTCACCACGCTCGTCGACGCTGCCTACTCCTGCCGCACAGCCTTTCTCTCCATTCTCTCCAACCACAGCGTTAAGATCATCGGTACCCGGACTGCCTGGGATGCTGTCGGCCACCAGTTCGACGTATGGTTCGCCTTCTCCCGGCGCCCATGTATTTCCACCGCTTGGAGCCCCAGAGAAGAAAGCTGTGCGACCATCCCCTATATTATATCGACCACGGCGTCGTACAAACATTGAACGACTGAGGATGCGACAGTTGGGCGAGGCTACACCTGATGTCATGCATCCTTTTTTTATGAAAACAGCTGGCTTCAATCTGGAAGAGTCTCTGCCGCAATATGTGCACGAGTACGCCACGACACCCTTGGAAGAGATTATGGAGGTCCTTGTCAAACTGTATGGCCACCAGTTGAAGGAGTGAGGGATAAATTATTCAGGCTATTTATTATGTTCGCTTTGAACTTGGAGTAGAATAATGTCACCGAATGTAACGGGTGTTTTCAATAATGAGGTAATTACAGAGTTTATGGGA
>Ga0307516_10003341_pt1 | contig 20751 bp, 16 predicted proteins | sample 19_EM_MG_FD_203310 | JGI IMG/M metagenome (GOLD analysis project Ga0307516, IMG submission 203310) | Populus trichocarpa ectomycorrhiza microbial communities from riparian zone in the Pacific Northwest, United States - 19_EM | ecosystem: Host-associated > Plants > Roots > Unclassified | place...
GAGGCGCTCGGGGATTTGGCGTGAGTAGAAGCCGTCGGTGTAAACCTCGTAGAAGCCGGCGCCGACCAGCACGTCTTCCGCGACGCCGAGCAGCACTTCGGCCTGTGACGGACGAGCGCCGAGCGCAACCGGGGGTAAGCCTTCCGGCAAGTCATTGAAGCCGACAGAGCGCGCGATCTCTTCGAACAAATCTTCTTCGGACTCGACGTCCCACAATCTGTGGGCGGGCACCTTGAACGACAGCTGGTCGCGCTGGTCGAAGCCAAACGCCGCCAAACGCTCGATGATTTCGGCTTCGGAGAAATCACGGCCGAGGAACGCGGACAGCTCGCTCCGGCGCAGCGGCAAAATCCGATTCGGATCCTGCCAATCACCGACGACCCCGAGCGGTCCTGAAAGCTGTGCGACGCCGGCCTCGGCCAGCAAGTGCGCGATGCGCCCGGCCGCGACGCTGGCCAACGTCGGATCGCAGCCGCGCTCGAAGCGCGCCGACGCATCGGTGTGGGTCGCCAAAGAGCGACCGCCGATGCGCACCGCGACCGGATCGAACGCGGCAGATTCGAGGATGATTTCTTTGGTGTCGTCTTGAATCTTCGAGTCTTCGCAGCCGATGACACCGGCGATCGCCAGCACCTTCACGTCGTCGGCGATGACCAGCGTGCCGGTGGGCAACTCGCGCGGCTCGGGCGTGAACAAGAGCCAGGCCTTCTCGGCCGGTCGTGACAGGCGAATCGTGATGCCGCCTTGGATGCGCGCGCGATCGAAGGCGTGTGACGGCTGGCCAAGCTCGAGATTGACGAGGTTGGTGACGTCGATCGCGGCGTTGCCAGTCAAAAGGCCTGCGGCGTTCAGTAGCTCGTCGGCCGCGCTGCCGAGCGATTTTTGGAGGCCGCCGGTCACGCGCAGCGGCGTGGCCGCGTACAGCAAGCATTTGTCGGACTCGACGCGCAGCGGTAGCGGCGGGGCGCCGACTTCGAGCGCCGGCGCGGGAGGCAGCTGCAAGGCCGTTTTGGTGCGCGCCGCGATCTCACGCGCGACCCCGGCGTAGCAGTGATGGTCGCCGCGATTGGCGAGCAGCTCGAGCGTGAGGTGAGCGTCGGCGCCTTGCACGTCGAGGCGCTTCACTTCGATGCCCAGATCGTCGAGCAGCTTGCGCAGCGCCTTGGGCTCGGCGGGCGTGCCGGCGCAGAAGCGCTGCAAAACCTTGGCGGAGATCTTCATCCCGGCCTCCGTCTGAGCGTGCGCATGAATCTCATGTCTTGCTCGTACATGCTCTTGGCGCGACTGAGGCCGAGCCACTGACTGGTCATGCGCGTCGTGCCCCAACCAAAAGCGATGCCGCGCACGCCGGCCTCGGTATAGCCGAAGTTTTTCATGATCTTCGGGTGAATCATGCCGGCGCCGATGATGGTGACCCAGCCGGCGTGGTGACAGGCCTCGCAGCCTTCGCCGCCGCAGCTCAAGCAGGCGATGTCCAGGCCGATCGACGGCTCGGTGTAGGGATAGAATTTCGGCTTGAAACGAAATTTGCGATTTTCGTAGAGCGAGCTCGCCACGAAGCTGAGCACGCCCTTCAGGTGCGCGAAGGTCAGCCCTTGCTCGACCCAAAAACCCTCGAGCTGATGGAACATCGCCAGGTGCGTCGCGTCGACGGCCTCGTTGCGATAGACCCGACCCGGTGACGCGTACTTGAGCGGCAGGGGCAGGCGCTTTTCGAGCGTGCGAGCCTGAATGGTGCTGGTGTGCGAGCGCAGCACCAGCTCGCCTTGGACCCAAAAGGTGTCTTGCATGTCGCGCGCTGGGTGATGCGGCGGAATGTTCAGGGCGTCGAAGTTGTAAAACGGGCTTTCGACCTCGGGCCCGGTCGCGACCTGGAACCCGAGCTGGCGCAGCACGTCGAGGCAGCGCTCTTCGACCGCGCGCACCGGGTGCTTGGCGCCGCGCTCGGTAGTCAAACCGGGTAAATCGATGTCGACCCACTCGGCGGCCAGCCTTTGGTGCAGCTCGTCCGCCTGCGCGGCGCCTTCGCGCGCGCCGAGCTCGGCCTCGATCGCGGCCTGCGCATCGTTCAGTTGTTTGGCGACTTCGGCGCGGTTTTCGGCCGGCACTTCGCGCAGATTTTTGAGCGCGCTCTTGAGCTCGCTCTTCTTGCCCAGGTACTTGACCCGCAGCTCGCGGAGCTCTGCGGGGCTCCGCGCTTGCCCGAGCTCGCCCCGAAATGCTTGCAGAATTTGCGAAGGATCTTCCATGATTCGCGCGCCGCCGGTTGTTGGCACACGGCCGTCCGGATGGCAAGGTAGCCGCAAGGAATCTCGATGGAGCTATCGCGCGCTGTTCACGGTTCAGTTCTCGTTGCCTGCTGGGTGCTGGCCGGCTGCCACACCCGTGTAGACGGGGACTACCAGCTCGACCTCGAGCAGACGAAGGAGTGCGTGGCCAAGGCCGCTCTGGCGGATCCCGAAGAAGGCAAAGGCAAGGACGGCGTGATCAAGATGCTCGAGGCGACCGAGCTCACGCTCCGGCTCGAGCCCGGCGGCAAGCTGCTCTCGACGACCGTGCTCAAGTTGGACGGCCAGTCTTCGACCTCGAAGACCGCCGGCGCCTGGAAGCTCGACGGCAAGCGCGTCACCTTCAAGGTCGCAGACGACTTGGACACACTGTGCGATGTCGACGGCTCCCGACTGCGCTGTCAGAAAGAGTCGTACAACAAACTCTACGGGCGCTACGTTTTAGTGAAGAAGTGAACGGCGAGCCCGGCGTGGCTCAGCGCGGTACTTTCGTCGGGGGTATCTTCTTCGCGCGCTCGGCCTGCGCGGCGGCTTTCTGCGCCAGCTCGGTCATGAGCTTTTCGTTGGCTGCAGCGGCGCTGTCGCTTTTGGTCAAGATCGCGGCGCCGAGCAGCAAGTTGCCGTTCGACCACCGATCGTATTCGAGCGTCATGCCGTCGTAGACGTGGCGTTCCGCCAAACCGTCGGGGCCCAGCGGCGACACGGTTTCGATTTTTTGCGGCTGACCGAGCTGCGCTTGGAGCGCGCTCGGCTGCATGCCGAAATAGAGGTCCGGCAAAATGGCGCCGTTGAAGAAGCCGTACTCGATGATCGAGCCATCGGCGGCGCGCTTGGCCTCACGCCCTTTGCGCGAAACACGGATCTGCGTGACAACTCCCGCTTCGAGCTTGAAGTCGACGGCGCGGCCCACGTAGCGGCAGAGCGTGTCGGTGGCGTCGTCGCAGGGCGCGCCCATCAACCGCTCGATGGTTTGCTTGGTGGCGCCGAAGCGGATGGGCCCGATGCCTTGACCCGGCAAGATTGGCAGCGCGTTGCCCGCGCGCGGCGCTTCAAACTCGATGCGCTTCGGCCCCTGGCCGGGAATCACGTTCGCGGCGTGCCCAATGCCGTCGACCGCGACGGAGGGCGCGGGCGGCGCCGCCGAGATCGCCCTGGCCAGCTCAGCGTTGCGCTCTGCCGCGCTCATGCCTTGGTCCCCCTGGCAACCGTCGCAGCCCGAAAGTAGCGACGCCAGAGCAAAGATAGGGATGAGAGAGAGGGCGGAAACAGCGGGGCGCATGGAACCTCGAAAGCTTTGTTGCGGCAGCCGGGCAGCCGCGTCATTAGCACAACTCCCTCGGCGTCTATTCCCCGTCCGAGCCAGATTCCCCGTGCCTGCCAACTCCGTTGACGATTTTCTGGCGCGCCGCTTCCTGTTCGTGACCGGCAAGGGCGGCGTCGGCAAGACCACGGTGGTGGCGGCGCTTGCAGAGCGCTTCGCGCGCGCGGGTAAGCGCGTGCTCGTGGCGGAGACCAGCCCCAAAGAGCACGTCTCGACGCTGTTCGGTCGCGCAGCTCTGCCGACGCAAATCACGGAGCTGTCGCCGCGCCTGTTCGGGGTCTTGCTCGACGCCGACGTTGCCCTCAAAGAATACGGCGCCATCGTCTTGAAGAGCGAGCGGCTGGTCGGCGCGCTGTTCGACAACAAGCTGGTGCGCGGCTTTTTTCACGGCGCGCCCGGGCTCAAAGAATGGGCGGCGCTGGGCAAGGCTTGGTACCACTCGACCGAAGTGTTGGCCGATGGCTCGCCGCGCTTCGACGTCGTGCTGCTGGACGCGCCGGCAACCGGTCACGGCCTCGACATGCTGCGCGTGCCGAAGACGATTATCGAGCTTTCGCCGCCGGGTGTTCTCCGCACCGACGCCGAGCGCGCTTGGACTCAGTTTCGCGATCCCAAACAATCTGCGGTGATCGTGGTCAGCCTGCCGGAAGAAATGCCGACCAACGAGAGCCTAGAGCTGTGCGCGGCCTTGCGCGGCGAGCTAGGACTGCCGCTGTTGGCGCTGATCGTCAATCAGGTGGTGCCGGAAATTTTTGGAGCACAGGAGCGCGCTGAGCTGGCCGACTTGGACGAGCCGAGCCAAACCGACGCGGTGTCGCACGCGCTCGGGGCCGGCATTCGCCGCGCCGCGCGCGAGCTGGTTCAAAGTCAGAGCCTGACGCGGCTGGCCGACCTCGGCGTGCCGCAACTGCGCCTGCCATTTTTGGCCGAAGGCGCCAACAGCTGGCCGGCCATCAGCAAGCTCGTCGAAGCGCTTGCCCAAGCCTCACAAGGCTGAGGCTGCGGCGGCGTCCAAGAACCACACACCGTCGCGCGCCAGCTGAATCGGCGTTGCCACGATGTCGAGCGGCTCTTGAAACGCGCGGCGAACCGGCTCGGCTTTGCCGGCGCCGCTGCCGAGCACGATGCAAAGACGGGCGTTCCGCAGCACCGGCGGCGTGACCGACAACCGTTCCGGCGGCGGCTTGGGTCCGAGCACGGGCAGCACACGTCGCGTCAGCTCGCGCAGCGCGGGCGAGCCTGGAAACAGCGACGCCGTGTGCCCATCTTCGCCGATGCCGAGCACGACAACGTCGAGTCGCTCCGGCAACTCGGCTTCGTAGGCCTGAGCGGCGGCGTCGCGGTCAGCGAGCTCGCCTTGCATGCGATGAATGCGCGCGCCGGGAATGGCGACGCGATCGAACAGCGCAGCTTTCGCCATTCGATAGTTACTGTCTGCGTGGTCGGCAGGCACGCAACGCTCGTCACCGAAAAAAATGTCGATATGTGACCAATCGAGCGGCAAGCCGGCCAGCGACTCGTAGGTCGCTTTCGGCGTGGTTCCGCCGGCGACCGCGAAAGTCGCTTGGCCACGCGCCGTGATGGCGCGCGTCAGCTCGGCCGCGATGCGCTCAGCAGCGCGGGCAGCCAGGTCTTTCGAGTCACAGACGATGCGTTCCATGAGGGCGGAATCATAGGCGCGCCTGGCAATCCGCGCTATGGTCCGGAGACTTAGCTCATGGCGGAATCGGCTGTCTCCGCAGGACACGTGCTCCGGGGCCGCTATCGGCTCGAGGTGCAGCTCGGCGCGGGTGGCATGGGCACCATTTGGCGCGCGCAAGATTTGGTCTTGAACGCCCCGGTCGCCGTCAAAGTCATCGATCGCACGGCCGTGCCTGACGAAGAGACGCTGCTGCGCTTCATGCGCGAGGCCCAGTCCGCCGCCAACCTGCGCAGCCCGCACGTCGTGCAGATTCTCGACCATGGCATCGACGGCAAGGTGCCGTACATGGCCATGGAGCTGCTCGAGGGCGAAAATCTCGCCCAGCGCATCAAGCGCTACAAGCGCCTCTCGCCGCAAGACACGGCTCGCGTGCTCTCGCACATCGGTCGCGCCATTGGTCGCGCGCACGACGCCGGCATCGTGCACCGCGACCTCAAGCCCGAGAACGTGTTCCTCGTCAAAAATGAAGACGAAGAGATCGCGAAGGTGCTCGACTTCGGCGTGGCCAAGGTGGAGCGCCACGCGCTGTCGGAAGGCACGCGCACGCGCACGGGCTCGATTTTGGGCACGCCTTTTTACATGAGCCCCGAACAAGCGCAGGGCAATCGCATGGTCGATTCGCGCTCCGATCTGTGGTCGATGGGCGTCATCGCCTACGAGTGCCTGACCGGCAAGCGACCCTTCTACAGCGACGGCCTGGGCGACTTGGTGCTGGCGATTTGCGTGCGCGACATTCCGCAGCCTTCTGCGATCGCCAGCGTGCCGATCGGTTTCGACGCGTGGTGGAACCGCGCCGTCGCGCGCGATCCCGAAAAGCGCTTTCAGACCGCGAAAGAGCTGACCGAGTCGCTGCGCGACGCGCTGGGGCTCGAACCCAGAGAAGCCTCGCGTGAATCGCCGCGCGCCGCGCCGCAAATCGAAGTCACCAGCGCGCCCGACACCTCGCGCGATGGCGACCGCGAAACGCCGCCGACCGATCCGGTACCGGGCATGCACGCCTCGGCCGCCGTGCCGTCGGGCGTCGTTACGGTTCGCGCTGACGAGCGCGCCGAACCGAACGCGGCCACCGTCGTCGCGCCGGCTCCGGCTGAAGTTCCGGCCCTCACCGAGCGTCAATTCGGCACCACGCAAAAGAGCTCGGCGTCGCCGCGGCCTCCGAGCTCCGACGGCACGGGGCTCGTGATCGGCGTGGCAGCCGCCGCGCTATTCGTGGGTTTGCTGGCTGGCGTCATGTTGCTGCGCTCGCATCAGAGCCAAGACGACCAGCACCGGGCACTGCCGGCCCCGCTGCCCGTGGTGGTCCACCAGCCGAGCGAGCCGCACGTCAAACCCAAGGCAGCCGTGCAGCCCTCGGCGTCCGCGCTGACCTCCTCCGAGAAGCCGCTGCTCGAGTTTCTGCCGGGCGACGCGCCGTCGGCGGCGCCGCCCCCGCCTCCCATCGCGCCTGCGGAGCCGCGCGTCGTCACCAAACCCGAAGCCCCAGCTTCGTCTACGAGCGCCGCCCCGCACCCCGTTCCGGCTCCCGGTACGACATTGCCCGACGGCGGCTACGTGAAGCCCGATTGGGCGATTCCCGATGGTGAGCCGGTCCGGCGCGCTCCCATTACCGAGTGACCGGCCCTAAATAGTCGGGGGCACGAGCTATCAGCCATGAGGAGCGAGCACTGATGCAAACGCGCGCGCAGCCGGACGGCCTTCCGCAAACGCTCTTGGTCTCCAACGTCGTGGGCGGCGCGTCGGCGCCACCCAGCGCGCTGTTAGAGCGTCGCAATCCCGCCAACCGCGACGACCTGGTCACGCTTGCCCCGCAGAGCTCGCGCGAGCAAGTGTTCGAAGCCTGCCAAGCGGCTCGGCAAGCCGCCGTGGCATGGGCACGTGTGCCGGCGCCCGAGCGGGGACGGCTGCTCGGTCGTCTCGCGGCGCTGCTCACGGCAGAGAAAGAGCGGCTGTCGCGCTTCGTCTCGCGCGAAGTGGGTAAACCGCTGCGTGAAGCGCGCGGCAGCGTGCAAGAAGCGATCGATACCGCGGAGTTTTTTCAGAGCGAAGGCCGGCGTCTGTACGGGCAAACCGTGCCGAGCGAGCTGCCGTCCAAAGAGCTGTTCACCTACCGCCGGCCCATCGGCGTCGTCGGGTTGATCACGGCCGGCAATTTTCCGATTGCGGTACCGAGCTGGAAAATCGTGCCGGCGCTTTTGTGCGGCAACGTGATCGTGTGGAAGCCTTCCGACGACGCGCCTGGCACGGCGGCGCTATTTTTCGAGCTGCTCAGGCGCGCGGGCGTGCCGGCCGGCGTCGTCAATATCGTGCACGGCGCAGGCGCGGGCGGCGCGGGCGAATTTTTGATCGAAGCCGTCGACGCCGGCTTGGTCGACAAGGTTTCGTTCACCGGGTCGACGGCGGTGGGCCGAAAAATCGGCGAGGTGTGCGGGCGGCGGCTGCAAGTGCCGTCGCTCGAGCTCGGTGGCAAAAATCCGCTGGTCGTTTTGGCCGACGCCGACTTGGAGCTGGCTGTCGAAGGCGCCGTGTGGGCGTCGTACGGCACCGCCGGCCAGCGCTGTACCAGCGCCGGCAACATCATCGTCGATCGTCGCGTGATGTCCGCGTTTCGCGAGCGCTTCGTGCGCCGCGCGAGCTCGCTCAAAATCGGCAGTCCGCTCGACGAGCAAAACGACTACGGCCCCTTCATCAACCAACGCTTTTTGGAGAAGTGGATCGAGCAGCGCGCCACCGGTCTCGACGACGGCGCAACGCTGCTCCTCGACGGCAAGCGCCTCGTAGCGGGCGACGCGGTGTCCGGCTTTTCGGGCGACGCCGCACGCGGATTTTATGCCACGCCCCGGCTGTTCGACGGCGTACGTATCGATATGCGCATCGCCCAAGAAGAATGCTTCGGTCCGACCGTCAACTTGATCGAGGTCGACGGCCTGGACGAAGCGATCCGCACCGCGAACGGTACGCCCTACGGCTTGTCTAGCGCCGTTTACACGCGCGACGCGCACGCCATGTTGCGCTTCAAAGAAGAAATTTCTGCCGGCATGACCAGCATCAACAACAGCACCACCGGCGCCGAAGCGCACTTGCCGTTTGGCGGCAACGGCTGGTCCGGCAACGGCACGCGCGAATCGGGCATCTGGGTGCTCGACTCGTACACGCGCTGGCAAGCCGTCAACGTCGACCTCTCCGGCAAGCTACAAAAAGCTCAGATCGATTTGGTCGATCCCGAAGGCGCCGAAACGGCCCCGCTCGCCACGGCGCTCGCCGCGATCCCGTGAGCTCGCTTCAGGTGCCGCGCGCGGCGGCACTGCTGTAGCCAGTCGACACATTCGTATCGAAGCGACACGCCTTTTGGCTGTGCGTTCCGACGCTGTCGAAACACGCACCAAGCGAGCGCGCGTTGAAAGCGCTCCGAGGCGTGGATTAAACGGCAGAGAAGAATGTTTCATGCTTCCGAGCGCCACATGAAACAATTTAGCTATTCGCCGGAACCGCGGCTGTAGCCGAAAAGCTGCTTGGATCGCCCGGTAGTCGACAAAGAGGCCTTAGGTTCTGCTTGCCGAAGTTACAGATTCTTTCATCAGTCCTGGCGTGGTGTGCGCTCGCGTTGGCCTGCCCGGTGCTGCGCGCCGAAGACGCCGGCTCGCCGGGCGCAGCAGATGGCAGAGCTGCGCTCCGGGCGCTGATCGACGCCGCGAAACAGAACGCACCTGAGGTCAGCTTGGCGCGCGCCTCACTCGTGTCGAGCCGCGCGGCTCTGGAAAATGGCCGTCTAGCGCCGTTCGGCAATCCGTACTTGGAGGTCACGGCCGAGCGTGGGTCCAAGAACGTCACCCAAGACGTGGCGCTGAACGGCACCTTGTGGCTCCCGGTTGAAGTGTCGGGGCAGCGCCAAAGTCGTGGCCGCGAAGCCCAAGACTTCGTGCGGCTGCACGCGGCGCTGGTCGAGCAAGCTCGCGCGCGCGCCGCGGCGCGCTTGGTCCGCGCTTATGGCTCGTCGCTGGTTGCGACCGAGCGCGCTGCGGTGCTTTCCGAGCTGTTGACCAGCGCCCGCGCAGAGGCCGCTCTGATCGGCGAGCGCGTCAAGGCGGGTGACGCCATCGAGCCCGACGCGTCGCTCGCGGCCGTGGAAGCGGCTCGGCACGAGGTGATGTTGGCAGAGACCCGCGCTCAGCTGCTCCGAGCACGCGGCGAGCTGTCGGAGGTGCTCGGAAGGGATGCGCCAGAGACGACTTCGAAGGTGGCCCCGCCGTCGCTCTCGTCCGGCGATTTTCGAGCGATAAAGCTGGATCGCACGCCGCAAGCTCGAGCGCTCAGCGCCGAAGCTCACTTCTACTCGTCTGCTGCCGAGCGCTGGCGGCGCGAGGGGCAGAGCCCGCTAGGCCTGATGCTCGTTGCCGGACGCGGCGATCTCGGGGAGACGCGACTGGGCGCGGGGCTTGCCTATGCCTTGCCCGCGTTTCGAACCAATCGGCCCGAGAGCGCGCGTGCGCTGGCCGAAAGCACGCGCGCCATGACCGAGCGGCGAGTGCAACAGAGTTTGGCCGGCAAGCGGCTGCAGCTGATCGCGCTCGAGCAGGAGCAGCTGTCGCGCGCCATCGCCACGCTGACGACGAGCGCGCTGCCCGCGGCCCAGCAAGCCGTGAGCGCGGTGCAGGAAACCTACGCGGCGGGCAAAGCCGAGCTGCTGGCGGTGCTGCTCAGTCGTCGTGAGCTGTCTGCGCTCTCGCTACGCCGGCTGGAGCTACTCGAGCAAAACTGGTTACTCGTCAGTGAGTACGTCGAAATCACAGGACAATTACCGTGAGCACAACCCAAGCCGACAATCTTCCCGTCGCGTCGACTCTGCCCGACGCAGTAGTCACACCGCCCGAACCCACCCTGCACTGGCGAAGGCGCGGGCTGCTTGCCGGCGGCGTGCTGCTGGTGATCGGGGTCTGCTCTTTCTTCCTGCAGCGCAGTGGAGAGGCGGCGCTGGAGCCAGTGCCGCTGGCCGACGTGCCCCGCGTGCTCGGCGATCAGATCAGGTTCTCCGAGGCGTTCGCCAAGCGCGCCGGCATTCGCTTCGAAAAGGTGCGCGTCGAGCGCTTGGTGCCGCTGGTGGCGGCAGTCGGCACCGCCGACTTCAACGCCGAGCACGTCGCTGCCATCGGCACGCGGCTGCGCGGCTTGGTGAGTCGCGTGACCAAGTTCGAGGGTGACGCGGTGGAGGCAGGCGACGTGCTGGCTCGCGTCGACAGCGCGGAGCTGGGTGAAGCGCAAGCCGCCGTCAGTATGTTGGACGCAGAAAGCCACGCCGCGGAGCTGAACGCCGAGCGCGAGGCGAAGCTGGCCGAGCGCAGTCTGACCACCGCGCGCGAGCTCGAGATGGCCGCCGTCGAAGCCAAAAAAGCCTCGCTGCTGTTGGGGGCGGCCCAACAAAAGGTCGCGGCTCTCGGCGGCAGTGCCCGCTCCAAGGGTGAGCTATCGCTGGGCGCGCACGAGGTGCGCTCGCCCATCAAAGGCACCGTCGTCGAGCGCAACGTCGCGCCCGGGCAGTTCGTCGAGGGGCAGCTGGTGGCGTTCAAGGTCGCCAACCTCGACCATTTGTGGATCGAGCTCGATGTCTTCGAGCGTAATTTGGGGCTGATTGGTGTCGGCGATCGCACGGAGCTCTGCGCGCTCTCGGATGGCGCTGAGAAGCTGAGCGGGCGTGTCGCCAAAGTGGCGTCGCGTATCGATGCGGAGACACACAGCGCCAAGGTGCGGATTGAGGTCGAAAACTACAACCGCAAGCTGCGCGTCGGTCAGGCCGTACAGGCCACCATTCACTCGAGCGGGGGCGCCCAGACGCCGAAGCCGGTCGCGCTCTCGAGCGCCATCACCTTCGTCGACGGCAAACCGACGTTGTTCGTGATGGCTGGCCCAAACGCTGTGCGCGTCGTCCCCGTCGAGCTCGGCGTTAGCGACGCCGACGAGACCGAAGTCGTCGCAGGTTTGAGCGAGGCCGATCAAATCGTTACCGACGGGGCGTTCGCGCTGAAGAGCGAGCTCTTTCGCTGAGTCGCAATGCTGCTAAAAAGTCTGGTTTCTGCCTCGATTCGCGCGCGCGGCGCCGTGCTCGCTGCGATGTGCTTGCTGCTTTGCGTGGGCGCTTGGGCCGCCAGAACCCTGGCTGTCGACGCACTGCCCGATGTGTCGCCGGTGCAGGTGGCCGTGCTCACCGGGGCGACCGGTCTCTCGCCGGTCGAAGTCGAGCGCACCGTGACCACGCCCATCGAAAACGCTCTGAACGGCGTGCCGGGTGCGGTCGACCAGCGCAGCGTTTCGCGCGGCGGTCTGTCATCGGTCACGGTGATCTTTCGAGACAACGTTGACATCTGGTTTGCGCGGCAGCTGGTGCTCGAGCGGCTGCGGGGCGTCGAGCTGCCGGCGTCCGCGACCGCCCCGGAGCTGGCGCCGGTGTCTTCGGGCTTGGGCGAGATCTTTCAGTTCGTAGTGCAGAGTAGTCAGCACTCGGCCATGCAACTTCGCACCTTGCTCGATTGGGAGATCGTGCCCCAGCTGCGCAACGTCTCGGGCGTCGTGGAAGTGAACACGATGGGCGGCGAGCTGAAGCAATTTCAGGTGGTAGTCGACCGGGCGCGCCTGAAGGCCCACGGCTTGTCGCTGAACGACGTGGTGAGCGCGCTCCGCTCGGCCAACGTCAACGCCGGCGGCGGGTATATCGATCGACGCGAAGAGTCTTTCACTGTGCGTGGACAGGGCATGCTCGCGAGCGCGGACGAGATCGGCGCGGTCATGATCCACACTTCGGCGCAAAATACGCCGGTTTTGGTGCGCCACGTCGCCGAGGTCACGGTGGGGGCGGCGCTGCGCCAGGGCGTCATCACCCAGAACGGCAAGGCCGAAGCCGTGACCGGCATCGTGATGATGCTGCTCGGCGAGAATAGCCGTGACGTCGTGCAGGCGGTTGCCCAGCGCGCCGAGCAAATCCAGCGCACGTTGCCGCCCGGGGTCAAGCTGGACGTGGTCTACGACCGCAGTGACTTCGTAGGGCGCACGCTCAGCACGGTGTTGAAGAACCTCGCGGAAGGTGTGGTCATCGTCACGCTCGTGCTGTGGCTCTTCTTGGGTAGCTGGCGCGGCGCGGTCGCCGTCGTGCTTGGCATTCCGGTGGCCATGACCATCGCCCTTTTGGGCATGCACCTGTTCGGAGTGACGGGTGACTTGATGTCGCTCGGCGCCATCGACTTTGGTTTTCTGGTCGACGGCCCGATCGTGCTCTTGGAGGCGGTGATGGCCGCGACGGCGGGCAAGCGGCTGCTGGGCGCGGCGCGCGCGGGCGCGTATGCCGAGGTTGCTGGCAGCGTCGCGCGACCCGTCGCGTTTGCGGTCGCGATCATCATGCTCGTGTACGTGCCGCTGCTGTCGCTCGAGGGAGTCGAGGGCAAGATGTTCCGGCCAATGGCCGTGACCATGGCCTGCGCGCTGTTCGGCGCGTTGGTCTACGCGATCGGCTTCTTTCCCGCGGTTCTGACCGCTTTGGTGCCCCCCGCCAAAGACCACGGTCCGCGCTGGCTCGAGCATCTGGCGGCGCTGTACACGCGCGCCTTGCCAAGCATCTTGCGCCTACGGTTGGTCTGGCTGGCGGCCGCGTGCGCGGTGCTCGGCGTCTCGAGCTGGATTTTCGCGCGTCAGGGCGCCGAGTTCGTGCCACGCATTTTCGAGGGCGATGCGGTGGTGACGATTCGGCGCGCGCCCAGCATCTCGCTCGACGCCGCTCGCAAGCTCGACTTGGCCGCCGAGAAGGTGTTGCACACGTTCCCGGAGGTCACCAGCACGCTCGGCATGACGGGGCGCGCCGAAGTCGCGACCGATCCAGTCGGTAACGACAACACGGACATTTTGACGCGCCTCAAGCCGCCCAAGGCGTGGACGTCGGCCCACGACTTCGACACGCTGTCAGAGCAATTCAAGCAGCGTATCGAAGGCGCCGTTCCGGGCACGTTCGTGTCCGTTTCTCAACCGATCGAAGATCGCACGAACGAGCTCATCAGTGGCTCGCGCGCGGACGTACAAATTCAGATTTTCGGGCCTGATTTGCAGCGCTTGGCGGAGCTTGCCGGCAAGGTCGCGGACAACGTGCGGCGCGTTGCTGGCACGGGCGACGTGCGCGTCGAGCGTGTGCTGGGCGCGCCGACCATCACCGCGGCCGTTGATCGCGGACGGCTCGCGCGCTACGGAGTTCGGGTCGAGGACGCCTTCGCCGCCATCAGCGCAGCGCGCGAGGGAGTGCCGGTGGGGCAGCTGTACGAAGAAGAGCGCCGCTTCGAGATTCGCGTTTTGGCGCCCCCGGCGACTCCGACCGCGGATGGCTTGGGTGATCTGTTCGTCGAAACCCAAAAAGCCGAAAATATTCCGCTGCGAGAAGTCGTCGAGCTCAGCGAGAGCGAAGGTCCGACCGCCATTCGTCGCGAGAATCGTCGGCGTGCCATCCGCGTGGACGTGAACTTGCGAGGTCGCGACTTGGTGTCGTGGGTGAACGAAGCGCGCGCTGCCGTCAGCGCCAAGCCCCTGCCTGGCGGCTACCGCATCGAATGGGGTGGTCAGTTCGAGAACTTTGCCCGCGCTCAGGCGCGTCTGGCGATCGTGCTGCCGCTGGTGGTGCTCTTGATTTTCGGCATGCTGCTGGGCATGTTCCAGAACGTGCGTCTGGCGCTGTCGGTTTTCGCGCTGGTGCCGCTGTCGCTCGCCGGGGGCATGCTGGGTTTGTCGTTGCGCGGCATGCCGTTCAGTTTGCCTGCGGCCGTGGGCTTCATTGCTCTCGGCGGCATCGCGGTACTCAATGGCGTCGTCATGGCCAGCGAAGTGCGCCGTCGGCTCGACGCGCACGAGACGCTGGAGGCCGCGATCGTGGGCGGCTGCGCGCAAGTCTTACGCGCCGTGCTCACGACGGCGATGGTGGCCGCGCTCGGTTTCCTGCCCATGGCCACGGCCCATAGTGCCGGCGCGGAGGTGCAGCAGCCGCTGGCCACCGTAGTCGTGATCGGCATGTTGATCTGCACGCTGCTCACGCTCGTGGTGCTGCCCGGCGTGCTGCGCATCACACTGGCGAGGTATCGCGCAGCGGACGCGAACGCCGCCGCCGAGCCAGAGCCCACGGCCGCCGCCGGCGCGGCGCTGACCGCCGCCGTCGTGACTTGACGTTACAGCTCGACCTGGAACTGTGCAGTAACGCGCGTGCTGCTGAGATCGAAATAAGGCACCGCGGGCAGCGGCTTGGGCGAGTCGATGACGGGCGTGCCCTTTTGCACGTCCGTGCGTTTGACGTCTAGCAGCAGCCGCATGCGCTTTTTGAATGGAACGCCGATGCCGCCGGCGATTTCGCGGCGGCCGCCCACGTTGTGGTCGCGATCGAGATCCAGCCATTCGACGCGTACGGCTGGCGTGAGCCGCAGCCAGCCGGCGTGAATATCGTACGCAGCGAGCGCCCAGACGGCCCAGAACGAGCGCGCACCGTAGCGCTCCTCGACGTCGACCCGATCGCCGAGCAGGCCCTCCGTGCGCAGCGTGAAGTGGTGCCGCTCGAAGCTGACGTCGGCGCTGTAGGCCTTACCGGCGGCCCAGCGTTGTTCGCGCGGATACAAGGGATCCGGCGGCAGGGGCAGTAGATCTTTGTTCGAAGTTTCGAAGGGCCGTTTGTAGTCTTGGCTGTTCGGCATGCCGACGGCGTCGATGCCGATGCGCAGACCCTTGAGCGGCTTGGTTTCGATGCGCGCGCCCACGGCTCCCAGCGGCGAGGCGTGCTCGTCTTTGGCGTGTCCGCCGAATGCGCCGACCGAGATGCGCAGCAGCCTCTGCGTCGGCAGCGGTGCCACCATCAGCTCGGCGCCCACGTCGCGCCCGCCGAAGCCCAATTCTTTGATCAAGTCGTCCGTCGAACCGAGATCGCTCAGCTCGAAGCGCGCGATCGGGTCAAGCTCCATCGTCGAGTATGGCAGCTTGAGAATGCCGGCGGCGATTTCGACATGCTTCGGCACGGGGCGCACCGTGGCATACGCCTGCTTGACGACATTTTCTGGATTGTTCAGCTTCGCGAAATCCAAGATCGCTTTGAAGCCGAGCTCTTCAATCGGATCCGCCGCGATGCGCAGGAAGAACCTTTGCAAGTCGAAGCCGTCGCCGTCGTGCACCAGCACGTCTTCGCGAAGCGCGTAGCCGCCGCGCGGATTCTTGCTCGATTTTGCGTAAGTCTGGCGATACCGCGTCTGCAGTAGCACCCGCAGCGAGAGCATTCCGCTGCGCACGCCGCCGCCGTCTTCGCCGAACGGATCGCCCGGGAAGGAGTCTTTGGGGGCGTCGTTGTCCGCGGCCGCGTCGGCGGCGCTTGGCTGCCGAGCCTTGTGCTTCTTCTTCTTGTGCGGCTCGACTTCCGGCGCTGCGTTGGCGCTTGCTGGTGCGTTGGTCGTCGGCGGGGCGGGCAGCGCGGCGGGGGGCGGAGCGACCGAGCCCGGGGCGCTGTCGGAGCTGCTTGGCGCCGGTGGCGGCCCGGCCTCGGGCGCGGCGGCGGTTGCGGGCTCCGCCGCGCTTGGCGCCGGAGCTGGTGCCACAGCTGCCGCTTGCGCGTGCGCGCTATTCGCAGAAACCAAAGATACGACGGCAACGCAGATCGACGCGAAGGTTTGGTTCAAGGGATCTCGTAAGCGCTCAGCTCTTCGACAGAGCCTGTGGACGGGTTTTCTTCGCGGAGCTTGCCGACCCCGGCTGCGAACCAAAACAGCTTGGTTTCGGGGCTAGACAGGTTGTCTCGCTGAATTTTTACGCTGCTGAACGTGCCCGCCGGCACGGTGAGCTTCTCTGCGACTGCGAGCACCGTGTACTTGTGCTTCGTCGTGCCGGGTTTGATGGCGCCCGGCGCGCAGTTCGACGCGCTACTTGCCACCACGCAGCGCTGAGTCCAATCGTCGTCGAGCGTGACGGTGTCGCCTACCGTCGTCCAGGCTTCGTCGTAGCGCAAGAAGGCGGGATCGTAGGTCGTGGTCACGGCAACTTGATCGTGCACCGCGACTTCTTTGTAGGCGCGGTACACGCCCGTACCGTTGATCACGTGCGTGCTGTGCGTTCGTTCGCCTTGGCCGTCTTCCTCGTCGGACAAGATGAATGCGTCTTCACCCTTGTACGTGCCGGCCACCACGCCGTCGGTCTCGTCCCACGGCGGATCGACGAGGTTCGTGTGGTGGTAGGTCCAGCTCGTGCCGTCGACCAGCGGAAAATGACTTTCGCGGCCACCAGCGTCAGGCGGCGGCCCCTCGAGGCTGCCGGCGCCCGCGCTGCTGGTGATGTCCGGCGTGGCCGCGCCCAAGTCATACGGATCGCTGGGCGCGCCGCCGCCGACGCAGCCGGCCGTTGAAAGCAGGGCGGCGAGCGCGCCAAACGTCGCCGAAGCGTGGCCTGTTCTCGACTGAGGCAGAAAGCGCATTCTGTGACTACAATAGGCGCTCGACGGAAACGAGCAACGGCAACGGTACACCAAATAGCCTCGTGGCCCGCCGCACCAAAAAGCGATCACCGATGGAAACCAAGAGCGCCACTGACTGCCTGACTTGCTACGGAAAAGGCGAAATAGTCGATGATTTCGGGCCCAGCCGCTGTCCCGACTGCGGCGGCGGTGGCCAGCAGCTCGATGGCAACACCCAAACCGAGTGGCGCCTGCGCGACATCGAAGGCGGCCACGTCGGCACGGCTCACGGTTGCGAAGCGGACGTGCGCTGGTTGGCGTTCGAGCTGCGTCGGGCGCGCGAGGCCTTACTACGCATCGTCACGCGCAGCCAAGACGCAGCCGATGACGACCAGCTGGCGAGCGACGTGCGCCACTTCGCCATCGAGGCGCTCGCGCTGTACAAGCGCGTTTCGTAGTCGCAGTCAGCGCGAGATTACGCCGACTTCGTCTGCCGTCGGTTCGTCGGTGTCGTCGAGGCGCGGATGCGCCATGGCCAGCAGGCCCATGGCGACTGCGAGGCACAGCGCCGCCACGCCGATCTGTTGGCGTGTCGTGAGCGACTCGACCAGCTCGTGCAGCTGCAAGCTCAGTTGGCCATCGCGGCCGCGCAGCTCGCCGAAAAAGGCGCCGAAGGTTGCGCGCTGCTCGCGGGGCTCAGCCGGGGCCGCCGCCCAATCGACGTCGTCGCTTTGCTCTTGGCGTTCGAACCAGGCAGCGTCGTGGGCCGGTTGCTCGTGGTGCGCCGGCTTGGCGGGGCGCGGCGCGCGGTCGTAGGCGCGGCGCAGGGCCGGATCGAGCAGCACCTTGGCGGCGACGTTCAGCCGCGTCATGCGCGAGACCGCGTCGGGGTCGTGCTGATTCAAATCGGGGTGGCTGGCCCGCACCTTGTGCCGATAGGCGACCCGGATCTCGGACGCCGTCGCATCCGGCAGCAGGCCCAGCTCCGCGTAGAGATCCGACTCGAGCACGTCTTTACCCAGCCGCATCTAGCCTCCAATTATCGCCCAAGAACCCAGCCTGACAATCTGTAGCTTGCGAAGTTCCGGCGCCTGACCGATTTTTGTCGCCCATGGATCCCGCCGCGGCTCCCGAAGTGCTCCTCTTCGTGTATGGCCTGCTCCTCCAAGGTGAGAGGGAGCACGGCTTGCTCGAAGGGGCGCCGCTCTTGGGCGAGGCCCGCACGGCTCCCGAACATACGCTGGTCGATCTGGATTTCTACCCCGTGCTCTTGGTCGGAGGTCAGGTGGCAGTAGAGGGCGAGCTGTACGGCATCAGCCGTCATCTGCGCTTCAAGCTTGACGTTCATCACCAGTGCCCCGCGCTGTTCCGGCGCGTCAGCGTGAAGCTGGCCGATGGCACCCAGGCCGAGACCTACGTCATGGATGAAGAGAAGGTTCGGGGCAAACGCCGGCTCAAAGCTGGCAGCTGGCGCGGTCGCTTCGAGCCTCGCAAAAGCAGCGTGCCGCCCGGCCCGATGACGGAATATGCACGAAAGCGCTTCAGCTGATCTGCCGCGAGAGGCGTGTTAGCGTCCCCGAGCCTTCGGTTGGGCCCACAGCTCAACCTAGGGTGAGGTTGGTTTTGCCAAAGTCATGAGCACACCGTCGATGCTGCTGCTGTGCGCCGCTGCGGCCTCTAGTCTCGCCGGCGTTTGGGCCTTGGCGGGACTTTCGGAGACCTCCCGACTCAAGTCGGCGCCGCGCGTGCTCGGAGCGGCGGCCGTTGGCTTGGGTCTCCAGGGCGCGCTTTACCTGCGGGCTCCGGCGCCTGCGCGCGCGGAGCTTTCGCTTTCGCTGCTGTTCGGCGTGGCCAGCGTGCTGGCGCTCACGGTCGGTGCCGCAAAGCTCGAAGGCGCGCTCGCGGACAAGGACGGCCCGCGCGTCGTGCGTCGCGCCGCCGGTGTCGTGGCCGGTACATTTTTCGGCATGGCCGCGATCGGCGCCGCGAGCCTCGACCTGTGTAGCGGCGCCCACGTCGAGCCCACTGATGGCTGGGCGCTCATGTTCGGCCTGGTGCTGGCGACGCTCGTGGTTTTTGTGCAGCGCACGCGCTACGCCGGCATGGGCCTATTTCAGCTCGGTCGGCGCTCGTACGTTCTGGTGCTGGTCGCGGGGGCCTTGCTCACGGGCGCGGGCATGTCGTCTTCCGAGTGCGAGGCCGGGCCTGCCGCAGCGCGCGAAGCCCGAGCGCCGAAGCTCGAGCCCCGCGCTGTCGTGGCGACTTCCGTAACCGCTTTGCCGTCGGCCGCGCCAGCGCAGCTCGGCTCGGCGGAGCTGGAGGTGGCGGCGCCGAGCGTTTCCGCTGCGCCGAGCGCCTCCGCTGCGCCGAGCGCCTCCGCTGCGCCGAGCGCTACGGTCGCAGCGCCGCCAGCCGGCCCCCCCGGAGCGCTACAAATCGAAGCCGTCACCTCGCGCGGCATGCTCGAAGCCGACGCGCGTGGCGGCGTTCAACGCCGCATCGAGCGGCTGCAGGCCTGCCTCGCGGAGCCGAAGAACCAACAGACGGGCGTGCTTTCACTCAAGATCGGCATCGACGCATCGGGCAGCGTTGCCTACAGCCGCGCTACCGGCGGTGATTTGCTCGGCACACCGCTGGCAGCATGTCTCTTGCCCGTGTTCTACAAGATGGGCTTTGCCGCGCCGGCTTCGACCGGCGCGACCCTCGAGGTCACCTTACGCGCGCCGCCGCAGTAGCTGCCATTTTTGGAAGGAACTTCTCGTAATCCGCGCGCTCCGCAAAGTCCGCGGTGAAGTCGGCCGCCGAAGATGGTAAGTGGCAGGGCTCCCCATAAAATCGCATGGACACGGCCGCAGAAGAGCTTCCCCGCCTCGTGATCGAGAACCTGACGCCCCAGCTAGACGGGGGGCGCTACCCGATCAAGCGCTTGCTGGGTCAAGTGGTCGAGGTGGGCGTGAACATCTTCAAAGATGGTCACGACCTGATCGCTGCTCACATTTTGTACCGACCGATCGGAGCGAGCGAATTTCGTTTGGCGCCGCTCACCTATCACTTCGACGTGGATCGTTGGTTCGGCTCGTTCAAGGCTGATCGGCTGGGGCGTTGGGAATACACGGTCGAGGCCTGGCCCGATCGCTACGGTACCTTTCGCAGCGACCTCGGCAAGCGCCTGAACGCTGGCCAAGACGTGCGCTCCGAGCTTTTGGAAGGCGCGGAGATCTTGCTCAAGCTGACGCGCTTTCTCAAGGGTGACGCCAGTCGGCGCATCAAAGAAGCCGCCCAGAAACTGGCTGATTCCACGCTTAGCCTCGAAGAGCGCCTGCGCGTTGCCTTCGCTGACGAAGTCGTAGAGACCGTACGCGTTCCGCTTTTGCCCGGCGACGCCACGCGGCTCGAGCCGTTGCCGCTGATCGTCGACCGCCCCGAGGCTGGCTTCAGCGCTTGGTACGAGCTGTTTCCGCGCTCGCAGGGCAGGACCCCCGGCAAGCACGGGACCTTCGCCGACACCGCGGCGCGTTTGCCCGAAATCGCGGCCATGGGCTTCGACGTGATCTACCTGCCGCCCATCCACCCGATCGGCGTCACGCATCGCAAGGGCCGCAACAACTCGGTCACCTGTGAGCCCCACGACGTCGGCAGCCCGTGGGCCATCGGCGGCAAAGAAGGTGGCCACGACGCCATTCACCCCGAGCTTGGCACGCTCAAAGACTTCGACGAGCTGGTCAAAGCCGCCGCCGAGTTCGGCATCGAAATTGCGCTCGACTACGCGCTGCAGTGCTCGCCCGATCATCCTTGGGTGAAGTCGCACCCCAATTGGTTCTTCGTGCGCCCCGACGGCACCTTGCGCTACGCCGAGAACCCGCCCAAAAAATACGAAGACATCTACCCGATCAATTTCTGGTCGGAAGACCGCGAGAATTTGTGGAACGCCTGCCGCGACCTCGTGCTGTTCTGGGCCGAGCACGGCGTGAAGATTTTCCGCGTCGACAACCCACACACCAAGCCG
>Ga0307516_10003342_pt1 | contig 20748 bp, 27 predicted proteins | sample 19_EM_MG_FD_203310 | JGI IMG/M metagenome (GOLD analysis project Ga0307516, IMG submission 203310) | Populus trichocarpa ectomycorrhiza microbial communities from riparian zone in the Pacific Northwest, United States - 19_EM | ecosystem: Host-associated > Plants > Roots > Unclassified | place...
AGAATGTGCACCCCACCGCCTGCTTTGGGTTACCACAACTCCAGATACACAAGTTCAACGGTTTAAATTCCCGGCTGGTGGGACTATGAGTTTTCTCACCGTGCGCGGAGGTGTTGCTCGGACATTTCATTCGTGTATGGTTAGCATCGGTCGCAAGGATTTAAGTATAGACGGCCCATTCTCGACGCGGGCTAAACGCTCAAATCAACGTCGTCCTCCGTCACTTCCACACTCCCTTCAGGGATCATCTCAGTCGCGCAGTCAATCACAATAAAGGGCCCTCCGAACGACGATCCGGTGCATGTCGTCGCCGATGTTGAATGGAGGTCAAAGTTACGACGGTGAGGTGGAAGACGCGATTCACCTCGTTCGCTACCACAGGAAGCCGGTGATGGAGGTGGTCGCGGTTATGGTTCACAAACTCTTTTCAGGGTTGGCACATCGAAATATGCAGGGATCAAAGAGACGCGCATCAACGTTGCAACGTGGGCCACCAGACACGGATACAGGTTATTACAGAGCACTCTCTTAGGATACCGTCACCCTCAGAGCGACCCAACGGCGGTCACTTTCGCCAACCACGCCCACGAAACCCTCCCCGAGAAGGGTAGAACGAATCTTGTTGTGGAGTCGGTTTGCCAAAGAGTCCATCCTTGTGTGCGTCCGTACTTTGGCGAGAACCGCGGTACATAGAAAAGATGTTTGTCGAGTGATCCGCGGACCGACCATTACGCCAGGTCCCGTTATCCGTGGTAGCGGCAGCGTCCCGGTCCCTCCGTGACGACGTTGGGGATGTCGGCGACCAGGTACCGGTAGGGGTAGGTGATCGATCGCTGGTCCCGGCTTCCCTCTCTTCACTCGCCTTGTCCAGCCCTGCTTTTCGTTGGGCAACCTCGCATTTAAAACACAAATCCGGTGCCTTGGACTGGCCACACCTGCGACTGACGCTATGGCCGCAAGGGAGTTCCATTTTCACCCTCACCGCGCATTCCAGGTCTTTATGATCTTGAGGGTTATGACACTTGCGTGGGCACGGATGAATCCCGCATTCCATAGAGATATGACTGCGCGGCCATGAGTTCACACGATCAACATTGTAGAGGAGTGTAAAAATTAGACGAACCAAGGCTCAGAGCACCCGCCATCTGGGCATAGCGTCTCAAAAGCTTCCGGCACCTTCAACACATCCTCAACGTCACTGTGTTGTTCGCATCGCACCGGTAACCCTTCGTAGAAATACCCGAGTCGCTTTACCATATCGAAAAACTTGGACCAGATCTCTTTTCCACCCCGTGACTTGAGGAACGTTTCGCTATTGCCAACGATTATGAGGCCTAGGCGAGCGCGTGAAAGAAGGACGTTCAGCCGTTCTGGGGAGGACATGAACCCGATGTTTCCCTCGCTGTTGCTCCGGGTGAGAGACGCGACGATGATGTCATTTTCCTCACCCTGATAATTATCTATATCCCACGGAATCAGCAGAAGCTCCTTCGAGAGGCGGGGAATCTCACCGATCGTTGCGACCTTCAGGGGCTGGGTCCGCTGATCTGACAAGGTAAGTTTTCCCAGCAGCTCTCTGAGTCCCGCCACCTCAAGCTGCTCTGTGTCCATTTCACCAACCAGAACCTCGTTGCTGGTTCCCAACGCCTCTCGCAACCCGACCAGCTGACCCAGGTACGGAGTCAAGACTGTGACCTCGCTCGAGCTGTATCCTTGTTGCTTGAGATACCTCACGATCTTCACGACCATGTCCACCTCGAACTTGTTCCTCTTTGACGTGGTCGCCCCAAGGTGTTTCGGGTCGAATAGACTGGAATCTTCATCCTCTGGATGATTGTGATCGATGAATATGATCGTGTTCTGAAGTCCTCGGATGGAGGGGCGGGACGTGGTGCCGGGGCCGTCGGTGAGGTCTGGGTATGTGAGGTGACGGACAAGGGCAGAGATCTCGGGCCGCATGCGATGTTGTTTCGAAAGGGCACGGTAGGGATGTCCCTCCATGACAAGTCTTTCGAACAGGGACCGGTTAAGGTCATAACCATCCCCCTTCTCCACCGTTAATTCGTAGTTGTTAACCTTCGGTCGCAGTTGCCTATCGATACGGCCCACGTGTTAGTAAACCAAGCTCCACACAAAGGTAACATAATGACAACGTACTTGTGATCCCCAATGAGGATCAATTGCCCCGTATCGTGACTTAGAGCAGTGAGGACGTGACACTCCTGCACCTCGCCAGCCTCTTCAACCATGAGGATCTCTGGTCCGGCAAAGTGGATTGCATCCCGAAAAATTGCCGCCCCCGTCGTAGTGCAAGCGATGATCCGCTTGGAACAAAGGACCCGTTTGGTCCTCTCCTGAAATTTGCGACCGAGAGGTGCCTGGTGGTCGTTGTATTCATCCCCAGCCTCGATAATGGCCTCCGTTTGGGCTTCGAGAATCTGGTCACTCCATTTGGCCTCCAGGATTTTCCGCTCCTCCGGGGGAAGGTCCCACACGTCTCGCACTCGCGGCGTGAGGATGTTTGGGTGCTCGCGAAGAACTCCCGCATCCCGGCCACTTAACCAACGGGAGAGAAGATAGGTATGCCCGATAGCTCGTCCAGATTCCCCAACCAGTATCATATCGTCATTGGAAGGAGGGACGGAAAGCGCCTTGAAGTAAGTGGGATACTTTGATTCAAGGTGACCGAGCAATCTTGAAGGTTTCAGTGGTTCCTGAGACTCGGAGAACGCACGCTGCAACAGGTTGCTTTGATGGTGCAACGAGTCTCTCATTTCGTTGATGTCATCCCAGTCGGACGGGCCGAACCGGTATCCAAGGGTTTGGGTTGAGAGAGCCATGTTTTTAGTGCCGGGTGAAGGTTTTGATCCTAGGCGTACTATGTCCCCTTCCGGGATCCCCTCCTTCAGTAGATCTTCGAGAAACTGGTCGAGGGCATGGTTGGTATAGCAGCAGACAAGAATGCGCTGATTTGTCAGCTCGTGAAATGCTTTGACGAGTAGGGCCCCTATAAAGGATTTCCCGGTCCCTAGATCGTGTAAATAAATATGAGGGGACGTCGTACAACCACGGGAAACAAAAACCTGGTGGCCCTTGGATAAGTGCGACTTTTTGAGTCAACCCACAAATGAACGCCCTCATCTGTGCGTCATCTAGCGTGATGGGGGCTCGTGGATCCAAAGATGTTCGTAGATTGTGTACAAAATCAGAAGCGTCCTCCTGGTCTACATCTGATAGGTCCCCTGGCGCGGCCCGGGGTCTGTGCGGTTTGATGAGGAGGGAACCATCAAGGAGAAACCGAATAGGCCGCATCGCTTGAAGACCACGGAGGACCGGTTCATAGGCGAAGAGGGGGGTACTGATTTGAGCGAGTGACACTAAAGGGTATCGTCGAAGCTGGGATAAGGTGTCCTTTATGGCCGCGCTTCCTCCCAGTTGGACGGCGACGACGGGGGGGTTTCGAGCCAGCAGGTATACGTCACGGATGATCGTAACGAATGCAACGATCTCATTCCCGGATAGAAGACAGGCGAACGACCCGTGCCGAAGATAGTTGCGGTCCTTCTCCAAGCGATCCTTCCGATCTTCATCGTCGGTTGCAAACGGGAAAAAAGGCAAGTCATCCAAGCAGGTAAAACATAAGCCCCACTTTGATTTGTCGTCGGTGTAAACGCCGGTAAGGACAAGACCTGCTATGGTATCGCCAGTGCGCTTCCCCCTTTTGTTACCAAGGGCAACCTGCACGTTTTCGCGCGTATCGTGGAGTAGATCTTCCCTGAGGAGACGGAATTGGTTATCGATATGCACCTCGGACGCCTCGATCGGGGAGGTCAATTTCAGGTCGTCAATCTCGTCGACGGTCCGAAGACACGGCCGTTCAGTCGAAGTTATTTCGTCGGAGGTGGGGAGGATGGAAATTTCCCGGTAGGAGCAGGGGTCGTTGTTGTGTCTCCACCCGGGTGCCTCGGGCCAGTCTGCGGGTACGGCCGCGTCATCAGGGTATAACGAGAGAATGTGGTTGATCTTGCGTGCGTTCGAACGAGTTTCGGGGTCAAGGGAGCGGAGTAGGGTCTGAACGATGTCCGGACCTGATGCCGTATTGCGGTACTTTTCGGCGAGTTCTGACGGGAGGAGGACGAGTTGGAGGAGTAACCAACTGAAGGAGCGCCCCGCCGACTGCTGGAGCTGGCCAGCGCTGAACGCATTCACGAACGAGTCCCAGAAGTTGGGGGATTCCACGAGTGCCCGTAAGAGGCGTTGTAGGGTATCCCCGCCTCCGAGGTGTTCGAGTTTTGAATTGCGCAGATAGGCGAGGAAGCCCGCCACACCACCGTTTAGGGATTCGGTCGAGGGGTTTGAGCAAATGGCGATTTGGACGGCTTTGAGTCCACGTTCGGAGGTGACGAGTGCGTGGAGGCAGGTGGCGGGATCTGGGTGCGTGGAGATGCTTTGGATAAAATGGGGTATGAGGGGATCTGTGAGCTGTCTTTCCCCGCTCACGACGTCGTCGAAGATTTTCTTCAGCCTAGGGTTCCTCGAATTCATGGAATGGGTGGGAGTGGGGAGAGAACGAGACGAGCTGCTTGTCGACCGGAGTGTGGCAAAGTGTGGCGGCCCATGTTGGGTTCGTGTACATAAGGAACGCCCCAAAAAGTCAGTTTGTTCTGCCGATTTCCTACTTAGCTTATTCACTACGATTGAACGGATGGCCACCGACCCACGTTCCGGCCGTGGAAACTCACCTATTGCACCAGCATCACCGTGGGGTAGTAGCGCCGAGTAAAGGAACGTGGTTGACGGAAAAGCCCATGAGAGGGATGTCGTTGGGTGGTGCCAGTGGTCGAGACAGGAGTGTATCCGCCCGCTCTGGAGGCCAGGCTTGTCAGATAATGCACGAGTGTGGTGACGTCGGAAGGCTCAGAAGATCCGTGATGAATAAGCGCCAAAGGACTGGGGAGGGAGCTCGGGTTCGCGCAGACTCCAGTGCCCAGTCGATCACTGAAACCCCTCGCCGGACAGCCCTGAAAGGTCGAAACCAACGATGCCTCCGCAGGCCGGTGCACAGAACAACTCTTCTCTTCCCCAGCACTTCGCCCGGCCCTGTGCCCGCGTTCCTTGATCTTGATCGCTAGGAGTACGAGCTGTGTTGAACTCTTCAACTTCGTCTCCTCGTTTCCGCTCCTACACGAATGTCTGGAAGATGGTGAACGATTGCGCAGCTGGCTTGTGTTGGGAAAGGGGCGGCGGCCCTAGCTCCTGTAGAATTTGAAGTGGGTGCATCATGGCTATTACTAGGGCTGCTCGTCGGGTCGCCCCAGATGGCCACAAATTCCACGCCATGTATTTGAAGTCTATCGACCGTACGTTCTCAATTCATCTGTGGTGGGCCGGCAATCAGCCAGCTGATCCGAAATACTTAGGAACCCCGACGCGTCCAAGAGTCTCAGCGGTTGTCTCCAATGTTCCACCCCCACCGTCTGTTCAAAATTTGCCCACAGGATGTCACCGCCCACAAGACCTTTCGACGATATCCATCCCTCGTTAACCCTCGGTGATTCTGCAAACTCCTTCCCCAACACCGAAACTGTGACCAGGAAGAGTGCTGTGGTTTTTTTACGACGCCTTTTGTGGTCCGCGTTCGGTTACCTCAAACGGGGTGGGCAGTTGCCCAAGTTCCCCGGTCCACACGGGATCAGTCGAGGGTGTACTACCACTCGTTCCTCTAGGACTGTCGGTAGGTGATATCTTTGAGAGCACCGCGGAAGACGGTAGGCAAACTCACCGGGCCTGCTCGTGAAGACACGATTTCCCGGAATTCGCCGGGTCACATCCCCCGAAACGGCCCGGCTGGGACCGGAGAGAAGCCTGGCGGGCGCATTGGATGCACGTTTTCAACTTTCGAGCCTGGCAACGTTTCGGCAGTTATTTGGCCATCCCAGAACTTATGTAAACACCCAAGGTAGGCCGTCTGTACGTGTAAGGGGACGCGTCCCTCTTGTTCTCCGCCACGTCGTCGAAGTCTCCTCTCCACTAAGTGTACAAAATGCTCCGCAAACCGGGACCGTCAGTGGCTTCGCCCTCGTCGCGCTTACCCATACTTATATGTCTGGTTTTACAGCCCCAAAAGACGACGCAAGAAGCGCCACGTCCCTGTCTCCGGCATGCCAACGGAGCTCTTGTCAGAGGTGTTCCTCTGCATCGTCGAATCCAGCCTACAACACAACGACACGTCTTACGCCAAGGGAACGTTCAGGTTTCGTGAGGTCTGCAAGCACTGGAATAAAGTCGCCGTTGGGTCCCCTCAGCTTTGGGTTCGGTGGGCGTCAGGTGCCGTCAAAGCGTGGCCACTATTCAACGCGCGTTCGAAAGATGCTCCCATTTTCCTGACCTGCCGTCGCCATACTCTCGCCTCCAGCCGAAATCTCCTGATGGACCCCGCAGTTCTGAAGAGGATTCATCGGCTTGACGTCGTTGGGACTAGTGAACAATTGGAGCGACTCCTCAGCGGTTTTGGTTCGAACCCCCCTTTGAATGCTTCATCCATTCGGTTACAAACCGCCATGTCTGAGACCGAGGTCGACTCACGAGAGCACCTCGCTCCTCTTCTCCCCTTTTCTTTCCCAAACCTCTCGAAACTTCACATCGTGAACTTTCAACCTGACTTCTCGTCCTCTCTCCTCACAACCTCCAACCTGACATCATTGAAACTCTCCTTCTACTGCGGCATCCGGCCGCGTTACAATCTGGCGCAGTTCTCGCGAATTCTCCAGAAACAACCAAATCTTCAAGAACTGGACCTGGACGATGGTGCCATGCCTCGGGTTGACTCGTCAGAAGCTCCGGTTCCAATTACCCTCCCGCGGTTGGCTGACCTCAAATTACGTGGCACGGCGGAGTGTTTCCTGGGGCTCGTAAACCTCATCGGCACATCCTCCCCTCTTCACAACGTCGCCTTCCACTTTTGCTACCCTCGCGATCAAAACGTTCCGGCACTCGTCGACGTGGTGAAGAAAATACTTGCAGCCTATTACGAATGCGAAGGGCTGGACCGTCCGCGCAAGGCCGACCATCTCACCGTTGAATCACGCCCGGGGGGGATCACAACCCCCTGGCCTTCATCGCTCGGTCGCGCTCCGGTCCCGCCTCTGTCCCACAGCCCGTCCTCAAGCTTCAATTCTACAGGACGAATGAGCTCTCCGATATGTTTCCCCTTTTCCCGTTGAATGACACACAAGAGTTCACCATCGACGGGTTCTTCTCTTCAAACGAGTACCTTACTCTACTTCAGAAAATGAAGAATATTCCGCACCTAGAACTGGCCGCACTGGACATCGGGCCGGTAATGGAACTATTTGATCAACGCAATCGAGGTATGTCGGGGGGAACCGTCGAGATATGACGTTGAACCACTCACATGTGCGTAGGTGACCCAGCTCAACAGCTTCTCCCCAAACTGGTATCCTTGACCCTCTCTCGTCTCGACTTCCTCCACGGCGTGGTTGATGGTCTGCTGAATTTCCTGCGGGGGAGGTGTAACCGTGGGATTGGCTTGGAAAGGCTTGTTATTCAGTCGTGCCGTGTACACAGGGCCGACGATGATACGTTGGGGTTGGAGGAACTAGTGAAAGAGACCAGGTGGATAAACCAGGAGGTGATGGGCTCAGATTACGAAGGGTCAGACGTGGGCTCCCTGGACTCAGCCGAGTTTGACCAATATCTAGGTATCTACGAACGCGCCATGCGTTACGGTTGCTACGAGTCTGACTGAACTCAGAATAAAAATACATTTTGTAGAGGGTTCAGTGTGAGTCAAGCGATGACGCGTGACGCCGCACCCGCGAACGTGACCGTGGAACTCCCTAGGATCGGCTACCAGTTCATGGCCAGCGTCAGGGAAGACGAAAGGGGAGAGGTTGACGTTGACGTTGAGCGCTTGAGCACCCGCTTTCACCAAGAAACGCGACGCACTTCTCTTTTTCCCCGTCACCCAAGTCCCCAAAACACCATGGCCCCCTTAATTCAAAGTACAAAAGAATGCTCAGTACGCCAGCGCTGTGAGTGCACTGATGTACACCGCCCTTACCTAAGCTCATGGACCGCTGTAGCCTCGAAGGACCACGAAAAGCTGCGATTGAGTCTCTTCAAAAACAGATAGACCCTCTCATTAGGGAGGCTAGTCGGTTGAGATACGCCCAGAACTCACACGTCGGTATCTCCCGGTTACCGGCGGAGCTCTTGTCAGACGCGTTTCTCTACGTCGTCGAGTCCGGCCTCCAGAAAGGCGACACGTGTTTCGGTGCGGGAACGTTCAACTTCCTCCAAGTATGCAAGCGTTAGAACGAAGTTGCCGTTGCGTTCCCCCGGCTTTGGGTGTGGTGGGTTGCGGGTGCTGTCAAAGCATGGCATCTATTCAACGCTCGTTCGAAAGACGCCCCGCTGTTCCTGACCTGGAAATATCAGTTCCACGACTCCGCGCGCGACGCGTTTATGGACACAGAAACTCCGAGGAAGATCCGCCGACTCGACTTCTCCGGCTCTCGCACACAACTGGAACGCCTCCTGGCTACGTCAATCCGGGTGGTTACTGGCTACAGTGAGAATGGAGAACATACCACCCACTTCTTCTCCCTGCCTTTCCCAAAATTATTGGAGCTTGATATTGTGGGCCTCCTACCAGACTATTCATCCTCTATCTTCACAACCCTTACCTCGTTGAAACTCGTCGGCCACTGGGGCGATGACAAGCCCCGATACACTCGATCCCAGTTCTCGCAAATTCTCCAGCAGCATCCGAACCTTCGGCGGCTGGACTTGAGGGGAACTGTAATCCCCCTGGCCGAGCAATCGGGGCCACCAATATCCGTCGTCCTCTCGCAGTTGGTCGACCTGAAATTGGATGGCACGACAATGGCTATTGCGGGGTTTATGGACCTCGTCAGTATGTCCCCTCTCCACAATGTCGACATCTGCACCCACCACGCCCACGACCTATCCATCCTGGCTTAATCCGGCGCCGTGGAACAAATACTCACAGCGTACTACGAATGCCAGGGGCTGGAGTACCCCCGCCAGGTCGACTGCCTTACCGTTAGGTCGGGATCCGACCTAGTCATCACCGCCAGCTCTTCCCCCACTCCTACATGCCATCCGACATACACCCTCAGGCTTCACTCCTACGACACGAGGAAGGAGGTAGTCCGGAAGATCGTTCTTCTTTTCCCATCAAAGCATACCCACACATTCACTGCCACAAGGTTGGATCTCACCGCCGACAATTGGTGCACGATATTTCAAAATATGAGGGAACTGTTGCACCTCCGACTCAACCAGCTAGACATCGGGCCGGTATTGGATGGATTAGATTCAGATTATATAGGTGTGTGCAGGGGGTTGCTGAAATCACACACGAGTCACTGACATGTGCGTAGTTTTACCATATCAACCGACCATCCCAAAACTGCAGTCGTTGACACTCTATTACCTCGACCTCTTCTTCGGGCGGGAGCGGAAATTGTTCGAGATCCTAGAGGAGAGGCTTGACCACCAAATTGTTTTGGAAAGCTTGGACGTTGAGGCATGTCGCGTGCCAAAAGTGAGAGTGAAGAACATTTTGAGGATCTGGTGGAGGATGTTGACTGGGACGTAAAGGAGGTGGACCCAGACTCCGAGTCATGATCTTAGCAGCCGGGACATAAGTACTACTTTTGGGTTGAACACCTTATACGAGCTTGGAATGATTGTTTTGGCAAAAGTCAAACTAGGTTGGGGGCCCGCACCAAGTTATCCAGGAGATCGAGGTTCTCGTTCCACTTCATATACTGATGGGATATATCTCGATACAAGTCGATCTCCTGGATGAAGCGGAACGAGAACCTGGCAATACGAGTTCGCGTGGATTCCGTGGGGGAACCTCATTCCAGTGAACGTAGGCGTAGATGCAAACCGTTTCTCTCGACGATGGCAAAGATTAGGGAGGTTTCCGGATGCCCTGAAATACGGTGAAACTTCAGTGGGCTGTGCTAGATGTGGCCAACTACCCGGTAGTGGGAACGACTGAGTTCAGAGGGGTGCGATTTGAGACCGGGACAAGGTGGTTGTTTCAACCTGAAAGGTAGAGCGATAAGAGTTCCACCGTTTTGATCCTCGGGTGGCGAAAGAGGGGGTTGCCCAGATATCGACCGAGTAAATCGCTTGAACTTCAAGAGATCTGTGGTGAATGGGTAGGCGCCAAAAGCCCACGATCTCGTTTGGAGCGCCGATGAAGCAAAATATTCCGCTCGGTCTAGCTCAGTCCTGAAGGCCTGACCCCCAGCCCGTGTATAAACCTCAAAACAGAAGCACGCCCGACATACGGTGGAAACTACAGGCTCTTCCAGCGGCAGTGGCGACTACTGCTCACCTCTTTACGATGAAACTCACCGCGTCTCACATCTTCGTTATCGTAGAACCGTTTGGATCCCCGGGTCTCAAAACGGTGCCTGGGGGTGTCTGGAATACATCACCCGAGGGAGATAGACCCATGCTACGCAAGATCAATGAGATGATTATCGGGTTCCAAAGTTTTGATTACCTGCCCGAGTCTTTTTCTCTCGGTATCACGCCACTGATGTTACCTTCATTTGCCCCGTGGCGATTACGTCGGGATGGTGGTCAAGGGTAGGGAGCTCGCATTACTTCGCCTTGTGCTGAGACTCCATCTGATCGATCTCGGAGTCACTGACCGGATACGTCCAGGCTCTGCGGGAGTAAAGCGACGACCAGGTGCAGAAATAGGGGGTTACGGTACAAAGGAATGGTCAGCATCTGAGTGGTAGATGAGCGACCGGTTGTATGAATTTCACACTTCGTCAACCGCCCAAGGCCGGAACTACCCAGCAACACCGCCTCTCCCCCGTGCCACTCGACCCGAGCGTAATAACCCTGTCCAATTGAATATCATTCGGGCGCCGACCAAAGGCCAGGTCCTCCGGTCTGGATAACGGCGTCTTCGATACAAATGTAAATTAAAAGCTAACCAAACTCACCACGGATCCTCACAGCTCAGTTCCAGCCAGCCGCTTGAACTACCCCTTATTGTGCGCAACCTTGATCTCCCCTTCACCTTCAGCACCTTCGGGCCACTGGATCGCCGCGGAAAGATCGGCTGGGTACCGTACCGTGCCCTCTTTCCCACCTCAGTCAAAACCTACAAGCTTCAAGCCGTCCTTCGTGATCAGGATGTTCGGTTCCCGTAGGTCTCCAAACACCAGCTTCCTGTCGTGTAGCGCTCGGATTGCCCTCCGCAATGAGTGGACGCGCCTCGTCGCCCCTTCTTCGCTCGTTAGGTTACCGGTAACCTCCGTGACTTCGAGATGCTCCATAAACACGAAATGAATTCCTGCAATATGTTCGTGGTATAATAGCTTGGGTGCAAGCGACATCTCAGCGAGCAGTCGGTGGGCTTCTGCGGAATGCCTTCGAGTATACTTCGCGACAACCGGAGTGCTCACCGCCTCCGAAGGTGACGGCATAAACGCCGTGAACATCGCTCTCGTTGGATTCCCCGCATCCACTACAGGGCGTTCGTATGTGAGCGAAAAGCGAACGGCATTGACATGGAATACCGTATGGTATGGGAACGCCCACTGCCGCTGCTGTAACGGATTTTCAGGCACGTACCGGGGGGCGAGGCCCGCGATTCGCAGCCCCGACGGTCTTGAGCCTTGACCCGAAGGTGGGTCTGCGGCTGGCACCGCCTGGGAGATCCGGATGAGCTCCAAGTTGTCGTAGAGGGAAGCCAGATCTTTAATGCATTCTCGGGGAGTGACAAGGACTTGTGCCACTCGGCGCAGGCCTCTGTCATAGTTAGTGGGGTGGGAGCCAAGAGTAATATAATCCCTCAGTTCTTGAGCGATGAATGTGTCCGCGAAGACGGCGCCAGCACCAACAAGCGTGGGGCGGCTATCGCTAGCAGAAACACAGGGCGGTACGAGGCATCCAAAATCCGCCCGTACCGCAACGATCGAGAGTTGGCAGAAAACCTACAGCACTTGCAGAACAGCTTCGTGAAGTCGGACTGACACTGCAGGGTGGGATTACAATCACCCGTTCCGACCTTGTTCTTCACTTCTATAAACGCGCAGACGGGGAGTGCCGATTCCCGGGAACGGTCTGCGTATATCGTTGCATCCGGTGTAAACCGCTCGCCGTCATCGATTGTGATTACTGTCTGCTTCAAGACGTCTGGATGAACCAACGCAGATAGATGGAATCGCAGAGCCTGCACGCGGGCTGCCTTGTCTTCGTAGGTCTCGCGAGAGGCTTTTATGAATTCTGAGGTCCGTCGGAGCGTTTCCTTGTCTCCGTCGAACTACAAAAATGTACGGGAGAGGAACTTGACGAAAACGGGATTGTATATCTGGATGGGGGGACCTGCCAGACACATCGGGCGTTCGTTGCGGACCGCGTCCTGGCGTACGAGATCCTGTGTGATTCGAACCGCTGGAGGTCTTGCGTCCTCAGGGGGTGATTTGCGTCGGCGCGCAGCTTTCGCTACCTTCTCCCGATCTGACCAAACGGTGAGAGAGCACGGGGGACTAGGCAATACCCATTCACTATTACAATGCTCCTCCTCGATAGGATGTACTGACCGCTCGCGGTCCTCATCTTCCTGATCAACTGTGACCAGGTTACCTGAGTAAGTCGAACCTCCCACTGGAGAGCGGGACTTGACAACGCACCAAAGACGAAAACGAAGGTATTACCCTCGAACTTTCGTAAAGGGTTTTGAGGGTGGTAAGAGAACATATTCTTATGCAGGTAATCGTCACTGAGCGGGACTTCTCCCTCGAACTCGTTGATCGGTTTGTCCCCGAGACCCTTGTGTTCTCCCCTAAGCTGTGGACCTCTAAGATGTTAACGGGGGCGAAGAGCCGATATTCACGAACCTGATACACCCCGCGAAGTTCGTGTTGGTGAAGTCTAGGAACGCGCATTCTTGTCCGCTCTATTATCGCGTCGACTGTCTCCTCCGGCGATGCTGAGATTATGCAGGACCCAAACGTGTATTGGACGAGCCGGCCTTTTCGAACAGAACGCTGAGGTAGCGAGGTTCTGCAACTCCTTCAGAATGTATGTGATAGAGGAACGATGCGTCACAAACCGAACTCAATGATCAGGCTGTCCAGGGCGGTTATGTCTCGCAATTGTTTGCTAGACCTATGCCAGATGACCTCCTTCCAGTCGGTGTTAATCCCGTAGTCATATTTTTCCAGCCCACAGAGCTCGTACTCGTTGAGAAGGGACTCCATTGGCTGTAAAGCCGTCAGCTGCGATCGAAGCAAGATCCTGGGCTCAAGTACCTCCACAACCCTGAAAATTGCTACCTCCGCGTCCGCGCTTAACCGAGCGACGTCTCGGACACGCTCTCGAGCCGCGTCTTCTACCGCCTCAACGGTCTGGTCAGGTCCAAGGTTACTTTGCCTTTTCCAAAGTAGGTGTTGGTCGGGTGCCGGGTGCGGTCAAACTCTGCCGCGCCAAGTAAAACAGTCGGATGGTGGAGAGGTCGGAAAATTCAATCCTTGGCAGCCCCCGTGTTTGCAGGGCCCTCCCACGTCCGGCGCACCACCAATTCTGAGGACTTTTCAGAGGCGACGAACAAAAGGGCGGTTCGAATGGCCCGCATGTCCTGCGCAACGTGTTATACGCTTGTCAGGGCAAGTAGTATACCTTATCCCTCTGGATGATGGTAACGGGTTCGGAGAACAGTAGATCGATTCGAAGGTAGTGAGCAAGTCGTGGGGTGCCTTTACTGAGCCAATTTTCGGAGAGAGGGGGCTTGCAAATTGACTCGTAGAGACCGAAGGACTTTAAGTCGCGATAGGTTGAAATCGTGGATTAAGGACGAATAGAACCAATCTGTACACAGTTAGCGCTGGTTGCAACTTAAGACCGAATCTGGACGAGATCCCTCACCAGTTTTGTTGTAGGGCCCGATTTGTAGTGTCTTTGGGGTTCCGGTACGGGCCGACGAGAGGACCGGTGTGCACTTTGAAGTGGGATTGTTAGCTGCACGGAACGGCGAGGTCCTCCTGGGTGTCAAATGTGGTGAACGACGAGAGCGTCGGTTTTCCTTCCGGAGAGTGGGCGGCTGCATCGCCGAGGACATCAGTTCTGGGATAAACGAAAAACCAGACCTCGATGTAATCCAGGTTTGTAACGAGAAGGAGTGGAGTAATTGCCGAGGAGTAGAACCCGGTGCTTTCAGGACAATCGATCGTGTGGGCGAGAAGCGCGCAAAATAGACCCAGCCACGCCGCCGCGAGAGGAGATTCAGCCCACCGCGGTCTTTACCGGTGCCCGCCTACCTAAACACGGAGATATGGTGGGGGGTGCGGGACGGCAGCGATGTGTGGGATAAAACAGGCCAGTGACCGCGCTTTGGGGGCTCGGATGTCGTAGACGAGATGGGCGATGACCATTTCCACAAGTCTGGACGGGAGGGGTGCCATTGATGGTGCATGATCCAGTACACGGTTGACCCCGGTACCAGACGTCGTCGTGGCGGACGAGAGAAAAGTCGGTTCAGACTCCGATCCGGGCTGGTCAATACAACTTGCAAGACAAACCGGGGAGTCGGCAATTACTATTCCGTCCCGTTCCTAATGGGTCGATATCTGTCCGAAAAGCAGAGCGAGGAAGAGAGACGAGGTAAAAGTGGGTGTTATCCCGAAGCCGCCGCGACTCACGACTGTTTCCAGTTATCGTCGGGTTCCTTGCACACAGCAGACACAGGAATCTCGTAGGCGATGATAAATTGGGTGGGATAGGGGGCGATACAATGGGTTTGTGGCCAAGTACGGTCGCCTGAGTCGGTGGGCTGCTAATTTCCATTGCGCTTTATTGAGAACTCATGGCTGTGTGGGGGGGCGGTGTTGTTTAAATTGTGCATTTTGTGTGTTTTGGTGGTTCTCGGGTGTGTTCGGTGCAGCAATGTTCATTTCTCTGCAGTGAAGTTGCGATGCGGTTGTTTGGCAACAGCTTGTGAACCAAATAAAGAAGAGTTACGCGTCCATCCCGATCGACGTTACTTGCCATCCAATGGCTTCCTCAATGGCCGTTGACAAACCAAAACAGCCGAAACTGGACGTCGACCAATACCTCTCTACAGCGATCTCAGCCACCCCCACAGATCTTCACCCGTACTTTGAGAGCTTCCAGGACCTGCATTCTCGGAGGTGCGTCATGATCTATCCCCCCTGGCGCGCACTAACACGGATTCCACTTTTGCCCGCATTTAGGCTATGGCACCAGATCACGCTGAAGCTCGTCCAGTTCTTCGATGACCCTCTCTCACAGTCATACCAGGTGGATGTGTACGATCGGTTCGTGAGGGACTTTGCCGCAAAGTTAAATCCTCTCAAACTGGTGGAGATGGGGGTGAAGGTCTCGAGGCAGATAGATAGTATGCGGCTCCTGTGGACAGTTCGTTCCTGGTCTTGACTCATGCTTCTTGTATTCAGATCCTTCGGACCATATTGGATTCCTCTCCGATATCCTTTCGAGAATCAACAAAGACAAGTCACAGGAAGCTTATGTATTGCTACTCGCCACCATCGCCAGGGCAAAACTCATCTTCGGGGATATTGAGGGAACGAAGGCAGATATGGATGCTGCTTGGAAAGTGCTCGACGAACTCAGCGGGGTTGATAGTGGGGTGAACGCTGCCTATTACAGCATCGCGGCAGATTATTACAAGGTGATTCCCCCCCCAGTGAACCCCTTCCAGTGAGGCTGAATGGTTTGACTAGGCGAAAGCGGAATATGGATCCTATTACAAGAACTCGCTGCTTTACCTCGCTTGCGTTGATCTCGTAAAGGATCTCTCACCCGAAGACAGGCTGAGCCGGGCGCACGACCTCGGTGTCGCTGCTTTCCTCGGCGACCAGATATACAACTTTGGCGAGTTGGTACGATCAGCTTCCATTTGGATATATGCGTGATTCTCCTGACCACTTGCAGTTGATGCATCCAATACTCGACGACCTGGACCATTCGGAGTACGATTGGATTAAAAAGCTCCTGTTTACCTTCAACGAAGGAAATATCGGGAAATTCGAGGCGCTGGCTCCATTATTTCCGAAAGAGGTATGCAGCCTCACTCTAACGCAGTTCCTGGGTCTCATGGGGATTTCCAATAGCCAATCCTCCACGAGAATTACCCCTTCCTTCGTCAAAAGATCTGTTTGATGGCGCTGATTGAGTCTGTATTCAAACGGGGGCCATACGATAGGACGATGTCCTTCCAGACGATCGCCGAAGAGACCCGGCTACCTCTGGAGGAAGTCGAGCACCTCCTGATGAAGGCTCTGAGCCTGAAGTTGATTCGGGGGTCGCTGGACCAGGTCGACCAGAAAGCGCACATCACCTGGGTGCAGCCACGGGTGTTATCTCGCGAACAGATAGGGGGTCTGGCCCACCGGCTGACGACGTGGACAGAGAAGCTGAGTTCTGTCGAGAAGAGAATTGCGCCAGAGGTGCTGGCTTAGAAGGGCAAGCCCGCCGCCGTCGCCATGGGTATTCTAGTAGTCGACCGTGTATGTATGATCAACTGATCTCCGCGCCGCGGAAAAGCGCTGGAAATATCGGTCACTGTTGCGAGCTCGCGGCTTTCAGAAAGCGACCACGACGACGTATCGCATCTCGGGCTCGTCGCTTCGGCCGTGAATCGTTTGTTCGCCTGCAGCCCGGCGTTGCATTGGACGGATCGCCTCATTCCAAGATTCCGATTACATCCACCTGACGGACGCCTTGTGTATGCAACGCGTTTTCCAAACACTCTCCAAAATCACCCGGCCACTTCACCGCCCCCAGCTTCCTACTACCAGTTATCCGCCAGACCACCTCCCCTTTTTTACCGAGCATTACACTGCTCTCGTCTCTACGCCTTTCCACTTGCAATCTCGTTCCGCCCGCACGACATGCCGGGTTCCTCTTCAGCCTTCTCCTTCTCGAATCCTTTCGCCGTTCCACCTTCGACCCTGTCTACGTCAGCGACAGCCCACACCCTCGCCATGACGACGTTGACGTCAACGCCTTCTCCCTTGCCCTCAACCTCAAACTCTGATACCACCTCATCTCCCGTTTCCACCCCGGTCAAACAGCGCAGAGTATCGCTCGCTCTGCCATCCTCCGACATTCGCACTCTCCAGGCATGGCCTTTCCGGGACGATACAAGGCTGGACCTCCTCTCGGCGTCCAATGACACTTCCAAGCCGCTACGCTTCGACGGGAACGCTCCAGCCACAGTTACTCGGAACGGGAACTCGCACGGGACGCCGCAAAGCGACGAGAAGGAGTTGATACGTGAGTTGATACATGCCCCTGAAAAGCGGCCGAGGAAGAAATGGACCCACGAGGAGACGCAGAATCTTGTGAGGGGGTGTAACAAGGTACGTCATTTCTTATCGCTCAGCTTCCGCTCGCCTGGAAGGGTCGTCCTCCTCGCGGTCTTGACTCTCGCATACGGTTTACTGACCCGACTTTCCCTTTCCATGCTTCTCGTTTCTCTCCGTGCGCCTGTCCTCTGCATGTGGCGATGCGACTGCGGTTTCCATGTGCAGTGGGGAGTTGGAAACTGGAAAGCTATACTCAAAGACCCTGAACTCGTGTTCGACAATCGCTCCCCCGTGGACCTCAAAGATAGGTCAGTTTTACGTTTCCAATGACATCACCTGGGAATTTTTACGCGAAATACTCACCATCGTTGTATTGCGTCTCCCCAGGTTCAGAACATATTTCCCAGACGCATACAAACAACACTACCCAAACGCCAAGACCCACCTTTCCTCCCGAATCCGTGCCAGCCTCCCAGACGGGAAATCCCTTTTCGAGAAAACCCGCAGCAAGAAACGGCGCCCGTTCACAATAGAAGAGGATCGTGCTTTGCGAGCGGGATACGAGAAGCACGGGACGCTCTGGGCTCAAATCGTCAAGGACCCCATTTTCCAAGAACAGAAACGCCGGTCAACGGACTTAAGGGACAGGTTCAGGAACGCGTTTCCCGAGTTGTATGAAGCGGCGGGGTATAAACCTAGACCGGTTTCCAAGAAGAAGAGGATCGTGGACTCTATATCCGTGCGTGCCGCGACCGATGACCAAATACCCTCCGGTTGCCTTGTTGGACCGTCCAGGAGGAAGAGGGCGAATACGAACGAGGGGTTGTTCAGGAGAGGTACGAAGAGCGTTCCTCAGAGCGCGAGGAATTCGGACGATGAGACCTCGGGGGACGAGATGGATGGTGATCTCCTGGATGTGCGACCGAGCGGGACCGGGAAGAGAAGGGCCTCTCAGCCTTTGCCTATGTTTTTCAGGGATGTGGTCATGGACACGGGAGAAAACTCTCCATCGACAGGCCCTGCACCCGCACCTTCACAGCCACCAGCGCCAGCACCTGACATCGCACCAAGCTCCTCACACATATCTGACATGACGGACTCCTCACAATCACAAATGTGGTGTCCAACTCCCGCAGATCCAAATCCGTGGTCCGGAACGAACCCCGGTTCCCCTACGTCATCGCACGTGTCAAGCTCAGAAACGTTCATGGACAATTTCCCTCTCCGTCCTCATATGATTGGAAAATCCGCGTGGGATGCACAAGATTGGTTCTCTGCTAACCCGCGGTTGGGCCAGTCTATGTCACAAGGGCCCTCAAACGACGGATCGATCTACGGCGGCGGTCTGTCACCAACACCATCTTCACCGTTCTCGTTACATGCCCACAGTCACGGAGTCTTCGATCGCTATGGCCTCGTACCCACATCGTTCCCTCACGACTTTTCGAGTGAGGTTGGATTCGGGGACTCCCATTCGGCGTTCTCCGATCCGGACATGCTTCCGACCTCTTTCAGGGGTTTCACCCACCACTCGGACTATGCTGGAGACTTGATCTTTGGCAGTCGAACCCACCAACCTCAGCATCAATTCGGATACGGGGTTGGGGAGACTGGATTGGGGTTGTCTGGCATCCAACCTTCGAATCCTTATTCGCTTCAGGTACCCGGCGGTCATCTACAGGGGATTGGTGAGATCGAATTGAACGCAATCACCCTTCAGGAATCTTCTGGCGACTTTAGCTACGATGCGATCCCGGAACGAGCGTTCTCACCATATGACGGCGATTCACCTGACCACGTGCCCGGATCAGGGTACGTGTCTCCGCACTTGATCGATTCCATGGATCCCATCTCCGCAATGTCACAACATTCCACTCCACCCGCCACACCAATCATGCCCAGCAGGAGAGCACGGACGACGACGATCAACGCCGGAAATCCCGCCGCCAGGAGCATGTCTGTCCCACCTTCTGAGAACCGACCGACGATATCGTATCCCCGCCAGGCCTCGGAGCAGTCGGCCGTTGCGGGAAAGATGACCGACGCACCGACGAGGGGCTCTATGGGGACATTTGAACGTGTCACTTCAGTGCAACCCCACCAGCTCCACCAGTTTGGATCATCCCCCGGTCGTGATTCGAACAGTCACCTGAACATGCCGTCTATCCACGCCCAGCTTGGAACAGCAACCGGTGCGAACGCGGGTGGGATGTCGAACAGTGCCTCGACGAGCTCCTCGTTGGCGGATGCGCTGAAGCCTCAGTATGGCGAGGAAGTCAATTTGGCGTTCCTGGATTTGCACAACTACGGGGGCTTTAGTGGACATCACGGTATGGTTGCACCTTCGTACGGCAGCTCGGGGACGGGGGATTCGGCTTTCGGGTACACGATGCAAAGGCAGGGTCAGGCCCAGGCCCTGGATCTCGCGACAAACTTCCTGACGATGAACGGGTACCCATCTCCCACCACCGCGACGACGAATCAGAGTCAGAGTCGGACGATCGACCCTATGCTGACCCAACAGGTCTCCCCTCCACCTCTGGTATCGCCGATCCCATCGAACGGGACGACAACGAACGCAATCGTCATGTCAAGCTTCGGATCCACTCGACAAGCCCCCCAACCGCCTCCGATTTCTCCATTACCCCCTTTACACGAGCAGATGATTGGAGTGGAGAGGACGGGTCCTGGAAGGTCTGCGAGCGTTCAGCCGCGGGGGTTGGGGATGCATTCGCATTCCTCGTTCTCGTCACATCACTCACATTCGCACTCGAGAGGGTTGAGCGCGGTCGTGTCGCCCCATGACTTGGCGTTGCAGAAGAGTATGGAAGGTGAGAGGGGGAGGAAGAGGGCGAGTTGGGGGTCTGGGATGGTTTGATTGAATGTGTTTGAGGTTGGTTTGTGAAAATCGCTATCGGGTCAGCGTTGTTTTCCGTCCCCCTTTTCATGATTCTTACTCGCTCATCTGTGTTTGTGTACGTTCTCCGTGTAATGGATCCTTTGGCCACCCCCTGTTCAGGTTTGGTTTTTGTTTTGTCTGCATATTCCTTTTCTACCCCGCCTTCGAGTCTTGTTTTCCTCCGCTTTTCTTTACCCCCAGCCTCCAGGTCTCCATACTTCCCCATATCCCTGTTCCTGTTTCTGGCCATTGTCTCTTGTTTTCATCATTCACATCTCCACCTCCCCTCACTCATGCCCATTCCATTACCACTTTCACTTGTTTTATGTTCACACCTGGTTCTTGATAAATCTGACCCGGCTGTTTTGGCATATTTGTGAACCCTGGGGGAAAATTGGGTGAAATTTTCATTCAACACAAGACTAGCTGGTGTTCAAGAGCTAAGTAAAAGGTACTGTAAACCATCATACAATA
>Ga0307516_10003343_pt1 | contig 20746 bp, 23 predicted proteins | sample 19_EM_MG_FD_203310 | JGI IMG/M metagenome (GOLD analysis project Ga0307516, IMG submission 203310) | Populus trichocarpa ectomycorrhiza microbial communities from riparian zone in the Pacific Northwest, United States - 19_EM | ecosystem: Host-associated > Plants > Roots > Unclassified | place...
ACCGTAGTAAAGCCACGAACCAATCGCCCTTCCTACTTCAAAGCTCGTCTGCGGTCGGGTGACCGAGTATCGATTGCCGATTTGTCGGTCGCAGTTAAGGGCCATGACCGATTCGTTAGGTCATCCTACAGGCGCTGCTGGGGATACAGCGGCAAGGTTAACTTTCGGCCATCCGAGCCCAGGATTAGCGCTTCGTGACGACAAGGAAAAACCTTCAGCTTTCTCGGGCGGCGATGACTAAACAGGGAGCGTTTGAGAAAACTCTTCAACGAGCTGTACTCATCGTACCCCTGACCTTGGCAATCTTGAGTGGGTTGTAGATGAAGGCGTTGGATAGTTGGAACCACCAAGAACATCAGCGAGGAGTCAAAGCGAAAGAGTGGCATTTGCAGGCTTACCGGGGCTGACTCAGCCGGATAAGGACGCTTACATTCTCAGCACGCGCGCCTATTGTCGCGAGGGCAGGCGGAACCACCATCATCATAATATGAGTCTGACGCCCATAGATGGGTTGGTCATTTCGCCTTGGGTCCTCTGCGATGAGCGTCAAGTCGAACCCGAGGTTTTCGGTTCCTAGTCACCCCTCCAATCGCAAACTACTCCGCTCCGACGACCACGACTGGTGACGGAAAAGGGGAAAGACAGGCAAGCGCGCGCTTCTACAACCAGCTCCGTTACTACCACACCAGTGGCGGTCCGGCAAGCGTGGAACTCTCTCAATCTACCTTTCCCTGGACTGCTCCCAAGCGATATCTCGTGTTTGGTTCACAATCAGACTACTCCCGGTCCCAGATCAGAGCGATGTCGCTATCTAGTCTCCGCCGGGAGGATCGGACAACACAGGGCTCGTCCAAAGGCCCTGTACAACGTGCAGATTTTTGACCCGCGGCCTCACCCTGCACATGTGATCGGAGAATGGAAGAACGCTACTGCCCCCAAACGACGCCTGCCGTAATGGGCACGCCGCCAAGATCCCCACAAACGCCCGCCCTACTATCCTGCTGCGATGGCGTTTTCCAACTCAACTGGGCGCTGTTGTCCGGTACCTCCCCAGTTCATTCTACTGTGGCACCCTGATAAAGGTTTCTGGCTGTGCTGGCGCTTCTCACCTGGGACTGATGCTCCGAGCGATGTCACCGGAGATAACACGCCTGCGCGTGTATGTCGCGATATGGTGGCATAGGGGTACGACTGACAGAACAAATGGCAGACTGATAGTTGTGGTACATACTCTCGAGTCAACCTACCTCGATGAAATGAAACTTCCTATACAGAAAAAACCTATCAAAGATGAAACATGAAGATGAATAGTACATGAAATCCGAAGGTCATAGGTGTTGTTGTTTTAGTTACGTCCTAAGAATCCACTTCTCCCCAGCAGTGTCGTCCATCAATTTCTCCCGTCTTGTACCAAGGATGCGATAGTAGCTCCAAGGGAGTTCCGAGGTATCTTGATCCAGGAGAATGTGAAGGAGGTATGTCGCGGCGTGGAATCTGGTGGTGATGTATGGTGGCGGCCCCTTGGACGCGCTATCATTCGCGGAAGACAACATAGTCGGTACCCTAGAGGCGCGGTCCTAGTCAGGCAGCTATCGAACCAGATTCTTCCGGGAACTTACGGTTCAAATGTTGGGAACGTGCCCTAAACGATTCAGATTATCAGTGGAACATCCGATGATGGCGATACGACCGGCCACGAACCGAATATAACACGACCCTAGAGATCGGCATTCAATTTACGTTGTCTGACAGCGTCAAGGAGGAACTTACCATGGCAGTCCGATGCTTTTAAGGAGGTCCAGGTGACGCCTTTTGCCGCCCAAAAAACTCTGAGAGTCACCTGGCAGGGTATGTGTCGGATATCCGAACTCTCTGTCGTTGAGCATCAGCAAAGCCATAACAAGGAGTTTCCTCCGAGTGGAAGGACTGACGAGGGGACAAACAACTTTACGCCGGCAGCTTTTGCGGCTTTCGCGACCACATCTTGGGCCCTGAAACCCGGTAGCTCTGCGATCGACCTGACATCCTTACTGGTCAATCCCGAATCATCGCCCACGGTGCTGATCACGACATCGACGCCGTAAAGAGCTCGCTGGAGGGCTTCATGCGTATCGTGAGTTCCGTATTGGATCGGATACACAGACACCCGAAGACTAGGATCGACCTCCGTCGGCCACGGTGACGGTCTTGTCAGGACTCGAACGTCGAGGGACTTGTGTCGTGGATGTTTGGCGAGGGCGGCCAACAACTGGGTCCCAAGGCGGCCAGTTGCTCCTAGGATAGCTATCGACTGTATCTCTGGCATCGTGAGGGGATGGGGTGTTGGAATGATGGAGGAGGTTGGGGAGCGGGATAATTGCCGGTCGGAGATACCAGGTTTATAAGGGTGGGTCAACGACGAATTTCTTTCTCCTCCAACCACAACCGAGGGTTCTTCTGGCACATCAAACCGGAGCCTGGGGTGTTATTCGGCGTGCCGCGCGTCTCCCCTGTCCAACCGCTAGAACGTGAAAGGCCGTGGCATGCGTAAGCCGTCCGCGGTCCTCGGACACTCTACCCAAGGCGATATCCGGCACCGTTACTGTATCCGCGAGCGCCGTTTCATGTCCGATGCCGTAGTAGTTGGTTAGGTACGCCTATTCTAGGCAGATAGATCATCGGGCGAGCAGGGCGGGAACGGGAGCAAAGGACGGGGGTGGGGGAACTCGTGCACCGAAATCAATTGCCGCTGTTCGGTGTGTTCGAGGTCAGCGTTCCGGTGGGGTCCAGGTCCGTCAATTCATAACGGTAGTGTCGAAGGACCGTGGCACCAGGATGATTTATGCTTTGGGGTTCAAGAGAGTGATAACAGCGGATCGGAAGCGTCATGCGGCCAGTCCCAGAATGGCGCCAAATGAAGGGAAACAACCAGAGCGATCATGGATTGGTGACCTTCATCAGATAGTAACGGCTTGACCTGATCCCTCGCGAGCGGAATGGGTGAACGAAGGTCACTGAACTCAGTCGTGTGGTGTGGATTATAGATAAAAATTATTACCCAACATTGGAGGGGTGCCAACCTGATTTGGCGGTGGTGATCCTGGCCACAGGTGTCCTAGTTGGGGGAATGACCTCAAGGACGTGGGAACTCAGAACCCGCAGAAAGACGCGCCTTGGTCAGTCGCTAGAATAGCGTGTCCTACCCCGTTCTGGAAGGGTTTCACAGTTAGTCGTTCGTTGGCGACATAGCGCGCGAGTGACGCACATGGCGCAGGACCGCTTGTGGACCTACCGCCGTTCGGGACGAGATTAGTCATGCCACGCAGTCGCCGCCTCCCCCCACGGTGTGCAGATATGGTCTCCTTGACCGAGTCACTGATGCCTGGCGACTCATGGCCAAAATAAACCGTCCACGAGCAGGGGCCGCCTCGGATACCACGTCATATCCAAATACGGAACACAACTTAGATCCTCTCCGAAGCGCGTCGATTCTTACTCAACCGTAGGCCTTCCATCTGACCCTGGTAATAGCCGTGGCGTGCCAACTGCTCGGCGGGATGGTGAGGAGAAAACGGATGATGTGGCGGGTGATGCCGAACGATTTTCTGATCAACGTTGGTCCCAGCCTCGGGAACACCCCACGGGATCGAGGGTACCCACGGGCGGGTGCCCTTACCAAGTCATTTCCTCGGTTTACCCGAAAACTTGCAAGGCAAGATGGCCGAGCGGTCCAAGGCGTGTGACTCAAGCGAAAGGGCGTAAAAACCCATCGTTTGCCTGAGATTTCGGGTTTCTCATCACAGTAATTGTGGCGTGGGTTCGAATCCCACTCTTGTCAGTTCTTTTTGTCTCGACCTACACATTCTTTCGTTCTGAGATTTGGATCTTTTGGAACCGCCGAGCTGAGCTTAACCACCCTTGGTAACTTCCGCTGATCGATCACTGCCACCTCCCGTGATCTCCGCCCGGGGTCGAGATTCCTACGAGTGTGGTACCACTTGGATGCGGAAGTTGAGATGGGAGCTCACACAGGTCAACTACGGTCCCCCAATGGCAGCGCCGAGCGCCCACATCTTGTTCGCATCAAGAATCAGAATTCGCGAACCACCAAGGACAAGTTTATGGGTTGTGGGATCAGAGAAGTTTACGGGCGTTTTCGATGAGTTGGAAATGGTAGGTCATTTCCTCCTGCCTGACCCCACGGTCCACCGTTCTGGTCGTCTCTGCGTTAGACTGCGAGCATACCGGTGAACGAGTAAGTCATGTAGTATCAAGACCAGCGACAGACGAAATCCGCTCTCGTGAAACCCCGAAAACTGCGAGTACTCCTCGAGAGGGACCTTGCAGGAAAAGGAGAAAAGCGGCCGAGATACTTGGTAGGATATATCCCGGAGAGAGTGGGTATATAATGTGTATAACATGCGCTGTGTACCTCATGGTGTATGGTAATCAGGTTGACAGTTCACGCGGTTGGGCTGAGGAGAAGTGCGGGTTGGGACCCCAAGGCAGGGTCTAAAAAGTAGGATAGATAAGGTGCCGGAAAGTGTAAGAGATATCCACGGCCATAGGACCTTGAAAGCACCGCATCCCGTCCGATCTGCGAAGTTAACCAGGGTGCCGCCCAGTTAGTACCACGGTGGGGGACCACGCGGGAATCCTGGGTGCTGTGGTTTTTATCCTCTTATTTTTATCACTCGGGCCTTCCTTCTCAACCCGTTGGGCGTTCGCACTTTCTATAAGTACCACCCATCGTGCGTCACCACCGGGCTCGACCGGGGGAAGCAATCGGTAAAAATTAGAGGGAGCCCGTCTCTCCATTCCGAGATTCACCTAACTTCTACACAAAGTCCCCAAGGTGTCCGTGTATGACTACCATGCCAGTGATTACTCTACATCTACTGAACGACGTAAGAGGGAAGGGGAAAGCGAAGAAGAGAAGTGACGGTATAAATACACCTATATACTTGTTCAATCCAAAAGTGATATCTGTCCCGTTGCACGACGAAAGTGTGTCCGATGCGATAGAGTTGAAAAATTATGACGTGACGGAAAAGCGAAAGCGAGAAGCGATGAGATGAAAGAGACGAGAATATCGTGCGTTGAGGAAGGATGGTCCCGGAAACAACAGAAGTGGACGGATAATAATGGTTCGGTGCGGAAAATCCAGGCGAAACGAACGGAAAAGAGAACCAAACACATAGAGAGCGAACCCCAAGCGAGAAAACGAACGTCGGCCACGTTCGCGCAAGTTCATCAAGAGACGACTTTTACGACCACATTCCCACCACACGCCAACCTCTTCGCGCCCTCCGCGAACACGAGAGGTGCTTTCTCAAACATGACAACCCTCCCCGCTGACATTTCCACCCCCTTCCCCGCACGATCCTCCACCCCATGAACAGAGGTGGGGCTCTCTGGGTCCTCGACATGGGGCCTAACTTGCCCCCTCGTCTCTTCAACCCACTTAATTATCCCAGCGAGGGCGTCCCTGACGTCCAACCCTTCCACATCGATGTCCGCGGCGACGGAAATACACGCGTACCCACACGCGGCGTTCATCGCCCTCTTCATAGACCTAAATCCAGCTTTGAAGTGATCATGCGCGCTGGGGACGGTCCGCTCCCTGTCGTCCCCTACCGTAGTGGTAAACTGCGGAGGGATGGTGTCATCCACCATTGAATCCGATTCAGGGTTAGGGTGTTCGGGTGGACGAGATAAGACGTGTTGCAGGGCTGCGTTCCAGATGTCCAACCCCCCGATGGTGTCCAGTACCCCATCGATAACGTATTCCCCAGGTTGCTTCTTACACCGCTCCCCTAATTCGGTGATAACTGTGGTTGCCTCACCAAGGCAAATATCCTCGACACCCCATCCCTTCAACCTCCTCTGCAAGCTCTTGAAGGCTGAGCTGGAAGATAAAGCAGGGCCACCGGTCGAGGAAACAACTTCGGGGGAAACGTGAGCGATGACTTTCCAACCTCTTCGCACGAGTATCTGTGCAGCCAAAGCCCCGACTCCACTGTGACCATCCAATACAAGTACACGTCGGGGACGAGACTTTGTTGGGGGAGGGATGAGAGGGTTCGAAGCAGAGGGATCGAACGTCTTGACGGCCCTATACGCAAACACACCGCAAACGGGTAGCAGCGCGAGCTCCTCCAGCGTCAGAACGCTGTTCCGCATCGCCTTGCCGGTCATGGAGGCAGTCGACTTGGTGGACCGCATAGAAAACGAAGGCGAAGGGGCCCTCGAGGGGGGTCTGGAGGTCGAGAGCAGGTCCATTAACGAAGGAGGCGGACCAGGCCCAGGGACACGGTGCACCCTGCGCCTGTCGATAGTGATGAATTCTGCGAGAGCACCAGACTGAGCGAAAACCCAACACTATCAGACGCTGAATTGAGGTAACAATGGAATACGCGGTACCTTCTTGACCTCCATCAGGCCAACCACCCACTCGCCTTTCTTCACAAGCTCCCCCCTGACCTCCCACCCAACCTCGACCGCACGACCAACAAAACTTCGACCAGGGACAAATCCAGGGGTATTCTGCTTATCCCTCAGCACGATGGCGGCATCTCTGCTGTCCAATCCAACGGCCCAAACCTGAACCAAAATGTGGTGTGATGGAACGCATGTGGGGGGAGGTACATGAGAGCAAAACCCCAGCGGAGATGGCATTTCCCGAGCGAGGCGGCCGGGGGCTCTACTGCTTTTACCCCGAGACTTTGACCGGGCGGAAAGCCTCAGGGATAACGAACGGGTCAGGCCTCTAGAGCGATTACCAGCTTCAGCGGTACCCTTGACGACCTCGACGGTTGCCATCGTTGTAGTGGCTAGGCCTCTGCGAGAGAGGTCAACCTTCTGCAAGTCCTCGACCTTGAGTTTCTGCAAGATGCCGGCCCCACCGTTCAAGAGTACACTATTCCTGGTGGAAGCAGAGGCGCCATATGTCGAATGAGCAGGGGGCAGTGTACTGGCTCTCGGTAGGGTCATAGTATTGTACGGTGTTGTTCCGCGGGAGGAAGTGCCAGGCTGGGAGTCTATGCACGAGGTGGAGGGTACGTTCACAGTCCGGTAGCGATCGGAGATCGTACCAACGGAGGGGGTGGTCCTCGGTGTTGGGTGGTGGGTCGCCCAGGACTTTTCCCCGCCCACGTCGAGCGATTGGCGTGCCCGTCGGTATGTGATACTCGAGGGACGCGAGTGTTGACTCGTCTGGCCATCACCTTCGTCCTCGGGTACCTCGAGCACAGCAGACATCCTTGTCTTACCCTTGGGAACTGCTCGCAAGGGGTCTGGTTTTGAATGCTCGGGTTCCGGTGATGGTCGGTGATTGATGGGGGATGCTACTGTGGGGCCACCGGAACGTCTCGACTTCTTGGTTGAATTCGAATTAGACGCTGATCGTGGAACAAGCCACCTAACTTCCCTGGCCCAGTCTTCGTCGGTGTAAGTTGCGTGCTTTTTGGTGTCTACTGAGGGGGTTTTGAAGGATGCCTTGGAGGTGGAAGAGATTGTGATGGCGGTCGCAGCGGTTAAGCTTGGCGCCAAGGAAGACGCCTTGGAGCGTCCAGAGTCCGAGGGGGAGGGAGTGGTGGCGCGCGTGGAAGTGGTGAGGGAAGGGGAGAAGACGGAAGCCTCGATAGTTTCGGAATCGCTGTCATCGGGGACGGAGTTTGTTGAGGAAGCAGAAGAGGACGGGAAACTCGAAGATTGTTCTCTTGACGTAGTTTGGGAGAATATCGAAGTGGCGGCGGAGTCGGGGGTGTGAAACTCTTCCTCAGAGGTGACCTCGCTTTCGGTGTCTTCGGCAAGGATGGTGGCAGAGGGAGTGGAGCGGTCCTTCGAAAAGATTGTGTGGAGGGAGTGGCGGCGGGAGGCAAGGGAAGGTTTGGACTGAAATGCGTAGGAGATTAGACATGGATAAGGCAGGATAAGGGGCGAATACTTGCGGTGGGGTCATCCTGGGTCGCTATCCTGAGCAGCGTTGCCTTCGTCGAGTGGTAATTCTTCTCCTGAGCGGGGAAGGAGTACGACTGCGATGGCGCATTGAATAGCCTCTGAAGCAGGGTGGGCTTGGTCATAGGAGACCGAGGAGGGAAAGGGGGGCGGCGGGTGGTGGTGTCGCCGTCGCCGTCGTGGCTTGTTGCTGGGAGTGATATATACAAGACGGGCGTGGACGATATCGCCGTTCTTCCCCTTCATGCTGTTTGGCTCTCAGCCGATCGGCCCGGTGGTCTCCGATCGCTATTCGTCATGCTCGGTCAATCCGGGTTACTCATCGCTCTCTCCTGGGCGGTCTTTGTTTTGCAATGCACATCTGCAACTCTGTGTACATTTGGCCGAGAAACAAGGAAAATCCGCGCGACGGGGAACTGAACACAGACACCCTGGTTGGGGCGCGGGAGCAATATGCTGACAGGTGCCCGCAAGGCTGGCTTACGCGATGTGGTCACCCAAGAGCATGGCCTGCCGATAAGAGCGAACACGTCGGGGCCGTGACCTCCTAGTCAGGTGGGCGGGGCGCCGGGTGGGCCGGGGATGAATGTTTAAAACAGGCAGCGTTGAGAAGACGGAGTCCACGAGGGTTTTTTATTTAAGGGCGCGTAGTCTGACACGTTCATACGCGGTCGAAGCACCGTCCAGAGGGGATGGCTTGGTCGACCTCGAGCCCCCAGAGCTTATCAGAGCACACGACCATCTCTTCTGCTTATTGCATGCGACGGTCTGTGGCGATCCGTCGTCGGACTCTGCGGACATTGAATTGTGTTAAGCTTTCTACTCGGAGTTTCAATCTCCCCTCTCTGTCTCATCCTTCATGACCTTGGTACATCCCCTCTGTTTTCCTCCTCCCCGACGACTCACTCACTCTTCCTCATAGCCCATGGATCCCTACTCGGATGCTTACACTCAGCCCTCTCAACCCGCAGAGCCTGTAAAAGAAAAAGACCTCTCCCCCAGACGCTCGCGTTCTCGTTCGCGAACACGTAGTCCGTCATTCCGCCACAGCCCACCGCGCCATAAGCGCTCTGGCCAAATTGTTTGCAACCCGTCCTTTTTTTTCGTGGCCTCCACTTACCTGTTTTCACCCCTACCCTAGGCTCCGAACCCCTCCAGTGTTCTCGGCGTTTTTGGTCTCAGTATCCGTAGCACCGAGAGGGACTTAGACGACGAATTTAGTAGGTATGGACGTGTAGAAAAGGTCACCATCGTCTATGACCAGCGCGTACGTCTTTCAAACCCCAATTCATACGCGTTGTCGTTGACGTTCCCCTCAGTCCGGGCGTTCTCGTGGATTCGGTTTCATCACCATGTCCACTGTAGACGAGGCTACTCGTTGCATCGAAAAGCTAAACGGTGTTGTACGTGGTTTGATCGATCCTCAGTTAAATTACACATGTGACTCATGAGAACCCCCCATAGGAGTTGAATGGCCGCCGTATCCGCGTCGACTTCTCTGTGACTGACAGAGCTCACGCTCCGACCCCCGGGGAATACATGGGACACCGTCGTTCCGGACGTGACTCCTATCGTGGAGGCTTCAGGGACCGTGAACGTGACCGCGGCCGCGATGACTACAAGGGGGATAGAGAACGTTACCGCGATCGCTCTCCGCGTCGCTACGACAGGGACCGTCGTGACAGAGACTCGGAGAGGGACTGGCGCGATCGAAGGAGCCCCCGTGGCCACTCGCCCGATCGCAGGAAGAGAAGAAGCTACTCTCGCAGCCCGGCCAGGGGTAGCCCCGCACGTTCTCGCGAACGTGAGCGTGACCGTGATTAGCCCGGAAATCCCGGTGGTGTTCTGTCATAGACTCCCCGTCTCCGGGATCCAAGTCATTGTCATTTCAAGTTATCAAGTTTCGAGACCCCTTTACCGTACTGTATCAAGACTTCAAACTCAAGCTGTTCCGTCAATTAGCCTAAAGACCTGCTTATCTGCCAAGAGTTATGGAATGAAACAATGTTCTTCAAGCGTGTTCAGCAACCGACAGATATACCACTGCGATGATATCCAAGGTGAGTCCTAAAGGTGGGTGAACGGCGCGCATGTCCTACTCGCCAAGCCTCGCTGTAGCTGTAGTTAGGCGTCCCAATACACGAATGATGAGTTTCCCACGACCTCATCGTCTGTTCTCCCTCAAAGCGTCCGCCATCTCACCCGGATACGTTGTTCCATCCAATCTGCCCTTTGTTCACCCACCTGTCTCCCTCATAACACCGCCCATCTATCTCCATAACTTGCTGCAGCCATGGGTCAATCACGTACGCCACTCCGATCGTACATGAATCTAAGGGCTGCAAGGTCTCAAATCGCCCGGCTTTTCACCGAAATGTAGCATCTCAGTTTATGGAGGACATGGAGAGGAGGTCCAATTGTACGTTCGTCTCGCCCTATCTTTGATGCGAAGCCCGAGAGAGAACTCATGCGATGACGTCCCTCGTGGATAGTCAACGCGAGCGAGCTTGAGAGACTGAAGAAACGATTCATGAAGCTCGATAGGTACGCCTCCCTACTCTATCTGTGGGAGTATGTTTCGGCGCTGACATTGCGTGCTATGTTTTTCGATGCCTCGTTTCACACTCGCCACCCTTCGTACCGGAACATCGCCCAATCAATCGTCTCCCCCACCCAAACGCCCCGTTATCAATCGCTATTCCCCCCATATGGCATCAACGAACCGATGTACCGTGAACGTTTTCACTATGATACAGCGATGGCTCTGGCTCGATCGACCGGGACGAGTTCTTACAGATTCCCCAGATCGGTGGAAACCCCCTGGCGTCAAGGATGATTGCAATCTTTGATGAAGAGTACGTCCCTGCACCTCTGCTGTCGCCCGTTGGACCACGACGACGAACTGCCCCACACCCTCGGTCCCAATTCACTTGCCCCGGCTGATGCCCATTGACATATAGTGGTGGTGGAACGGTAGACTTTCAGGAATTCGTTGGGGGTTTGAGCGCATTTAGCAGTAGGGGAGGGAGAGAGGAGAAACTGAGATGTATGTCTCCTGGCATACCCTGCCGTTGAGAGGGTCTGAATTGGCTGACATGAACCCAGTCGCGTTCAAAGTCTACGATATGGACCGAGACGGGTTCATTTCCAACGGAGAGTTGTTCTTGGTGTTAAAGATGATGGTTGGGAGTAACCTCAAGGTTCGTCAACCTTGATGGGGGGAACACAATGACCGTCTCGGGGCTAACGATCCGACCGCTAGGACGCCCAATTGCAACAAATCGTGGACAAGACTATCATGGAAGCCGACAAAGACGGAGACGGCAAACTCAGCTTCGAGGAGTTCGCTCAGATGGTCGCAAACACCGTAAGTGGTTACCGTAAACTGCCCATACCGCTCTTGGGAAGAGCTGACCACAATCGACAGGATATCGTGAAACAAATGACACTCGAGGATCTGTTCTGAAAACCGTTTACTGTGGTTAGGCTGGGATCAAAAAAGTTTATATCCCCCCTTCTGCGTACATGCTCTCTCTTCTTTTTTTCGCTCTTTCCCAACTCCGATCCTCATGTTTTTCAATGTCATGATGCATCCATCTCTTTTTGGTTTCTCGTCCTTCCCTCCTGACCTCACTGCACTGTAAGTAATGACAAATGGAAAACCGGTTGCACAGTATCGCCGTGAAGGAGAGATCTGGACCCTCGATCGGATGATAGGGTAGAATGGATGAGATTTGAAACACGAAAAATTGTGGTAGTGATTCTAGAGGATCCGAACGCGAACGTGCGATGAGTGAACATGCTACTGAAGAATCGAAGAGTAAAACGAGGGAAAAAAACCACAGCACCCAGGATTCCCGCGTGGTCCCCCACCGTGGTACTAACTGGGCGGCACCCTGGTTAACTTCGCAGATCGGACGGGATGCGGTGCTTTCAAGGTCCTATGGCCGTGGATATCTCTTACACTTTCCGGCACCTTATCTATCCTACTTTTTAGACCCTGCCTTGGGGTTCCAACTCACGTTCTCCTTAGCCCGACCGAGTGAATTGCCATCAGAGTTACTATCATACACCATAAGGTACACAACACGTGTTACACACACTACCTACTCTCTCCGGGATATATCCTACTAAGCATCTCGGCCTCTTTTCTCCTCTTTTCCGCGAGCTCCCTCGAAGGTCGATCCGAACGCGTTGAGCCGTACCTTGCCAACTTCTCGAGGAGTACTTGCAGTTTTCGAGGTTTCACGAGAGCGAATTTCGTCTGTCGCTGGTCTTGATACTGCATCACTTGGTCGTCCATCGGTATGCTCGCGGTCTAACACAGACGATCAGAACGGTGGATCGCAGAGGCCGGCAGGAGGAAAGGTTCACCATCACCAGCTCATCGAAAATTCCCGTAAACTTCTCCAATCCCACGACCATAAACTGATCCTTGAGGAACTGAATATCGACAAATACATTCTCCAACGCATTCTGATTGATCAGTTGCGGATTCGCCCTCGAAGTTAACACGTCCTATTTGGATGCCTCATGAGGATCTAAAAAAGGTACGGGCGAGGGAAACCCACCATGTAGAAATCATTGATGTACGCGGTGGATCCCTCGTACACCTTGTCCTTATGCTTCGGGTCCAAAGCCAACGAATCGATGACGGTGGTTAACCACTGGAACAACGTGCTTAGGTACGGCGTTGGGACACCTTCAGGTTCCTGCGGGGTCCATTCGTACTCCGATAGCAGATCATCGACCTTCTTCGAGATAACCTTCGGGATCCTATCGAGTGCGACCTCCAAGGTTTTCGAGAACGAACCAGTCGCGGTGCGAATGTGAACCACACCCCCGCGCTGGACGGCACTAAAGTGCGAAACGTACGTGAGACGAAAGAGGCGACTAAGGAGCAGGGGTGACTTACCGGATGTTCGTCAACGATCTCGCGAGTTCAGTACAACAGACTTCGAAGTGCTCGATGTTCTTCGCGATCTGCGCAATTTCTGACAGATTCGAGGCGGAATTTACCCTTTCGGCGATGCTACCGCTGATGTGGGTGGAGAGCAGCGTATCCAATGACTGATGGTGGGGGTCAACCAAATGCCCTCAAGGGGAGGATAATCCCCTACCTTGCTGAGGAGCTCGTCGATATTCCGATGGTGTTGAGCCACCCCTTCGATGAAGTGATAGAACTTTTTGACGAAATTGCGGATCTGCCGACCGGGAGTCAGTTCTGCTCAAGTGAGAAGCGACTCGCGGATCACATCGTCACAGCAGAGGTAGAAGCATTGGGACCAGGGGAAGGCCAACGGGAATGGTTGCCTAATCGCCTTTTCAATAACCCCTCTACGGAACGGCGAGAATTGGACTCACTTGAGTAATCTCTCCCTTTCGGCTCGTACGAGCCAGACTCCGTTCATTATCGAGTTGCGTTCTTGCTCGTTCCCGGCTTGCATAGGAACGCTGTCATCTCTTTCCACGATCTAGAGGCCCACATGTGTTAGTGGAGATTCCACAACACCACCGAACGCCTCACATCCTTGAATCGTTTACTGAATTGCTTCTCGAGGAGGTTGGAATATTTCTCGAATATGATGAGAATGAAAGAGTGTAGTCCCGTCGTTGGGTACTCGTACGTCTCCATGACCTCGGTCAGTCCGCGATCAGGGCGAACGGTCAAAGCGGGCGCACCTCCATCGTCATAATGAACCCGATCAATACCTCTTTAACGCGGAGATATCCCTCAGGGTCCGTTTCTGTGCTCAGGGCGTCGTCCAGAGCCAAACACAGTCTTCCTAATAGAGAATCCCAAAGTTCCTCTAGTTCTTGCTCGGAACGGAAGTTACCCGTGGTTTTGAGAACGTGTGTCTCTACAATAAAGAACCCAGCGATCTCTTGCATCAGAGAACTTAGCGCGTTCAAGGGTAATGGAGTTGGGAGGATTAGGTCCGATTGAGCCTAGGATATATGAGACAAAAGAGGGGGCGAAGAGTGACACGACCCACCCGTCGGTCTGCCTGGTACGACTTCCGGAGCTCGTCTAGGGAGTCTAGAGCGGTGTAGATGTGGATACAATGATAGAGCGGCTTGAAGTCGACCTTGAGCTCAGGGTTATCAAAGACGTCGACTACAAGCAACGTCAGTAGTAATCAGGGAGTCGACCACGGGCTGAGGACTACATTCTGTTTTCTCGTATGTGACGAGTTCCACGGCGTTTCCGACCTTGCTGTGTTTTGTCATGGGATCCCTCTCCCTCCTTGACCTCCAACGTCGTGTTCGCGTGTCCATCGCTTCAATCGCGAGGTGTCCGACTTGACCGCTGACGTTCCGTATGTCCCATAGCCACTGTTTTGTCGATGCGGTCACCGCGTCCTTGATCTGTGTCCGTAACGACGGAAGTGAGGAAACCAAATGCTGGAATAGCGGAGTTTGTGAAAGCGACGTCGGAGGCATTGTTTGGATATCTTCCAGAGACTAGAAATGAGCATTCGACGTGAGGATATCAAATGACTTTGGTAAGGGGGCGTACCCTCAGAGCACTCCAATACTTGCGCTCCTTGACCATCTCCCCGACGCGGTGAACGACATCAAGGACCCGCAGGCACGCCTGGAGGGTGTCAATCGCCTCGTCTAGGTTCGCGGCAGTCTTCTTGCTCTGCAAGAGTGCGCGTTTCTTGTCGACGAGACCGTGGCCGACCTGAGAGACGCTCGCGTCGAGCGAGGAGATCTTGTTACTGAGGACCGTCGTGTGGGACTTGATTGAGAACAGGGTAGAAACCGAAGAAATAAAATCTCGGTAGTTCTCCCCGCATATCCTCTCGATCTCCGCGTCCTTTGACTCTATGAGACCGTGAACGGTGCGGAGGTAGGCTTCCTGTTGTCGGTTTGCATGGATCTGTTTGATAATTGGACCGAGCTGCTCGAGGTTCTCAGAAGAGGAAGACTGGTCCAAGAGATGTATTTGCTGAAGGTGTTGGTCGATGGTCTCTTGAGTGTTCTGTGGTTTGCGCGGTGGCATCCCGGCTCTGGTATGAGATCACCGGGGTTGAGGAAGGGTCGGCGAAGTTTCGGACCCGGACGGAAATTTATGCCGCCGATCGATAAAAGTACATAAACGAGAAGGATGACAATACACGGAGCGTCCGGATTCCCAGTCATTTTTCAAGATGCCGACGACCACCATTACCTTCGATGCGATGTGAGGATATCAATGTCTCCTGCCAGGGTTTATCGAGGTGGCTCGTTCACTGACATCTCGAAACAGTTTGTTTGATATGGACGGAACCCTGGTCAATTCCCTCGCCGGAGTGACCGCCGCTTGGGAGGTCACCGCGAAGAAATACCCTGGAAAGGACATCAACATAGAAAAGATTCTCAGTTGTAGGACCTCCTTCGTGACATCCTTGAGCGCATATAACCCTGTTGTTCGTAGCAACCCATGGGATCAGGACCACGGAAAACCTTCGCAAGTTCTGTGGGATCGAGGACCCAGACGAACTTGAGGTGAGGACGATGCCGCCTCTAGCCAACTTAGACGGCTGAGTTGGCATATAGCGGGCGGCTGAAGAATTCGAGCTGGCAATCGTCGAGGGTGCTGCTCATAGCGGGGGCATCGTCAAACTCCCAGGCGTCGACCCCATCATGCAAAATGTATGCTGTTCTATCATTTGCCGAATCGGCGGAGCACAGGTGCTTACGTTTTCACCCCCCACAGCTGGTGGCTGGCAGCGCTTTACCAAACCCGAAATGGGCTGTATGCACTTCTGCCACACGGAAGTATGCAACCTCTGCTCTCGGTGCTGCGGGCATCGATATACCAGATGTCTTCGTCGCCGCCGAAGATGTCAAAAAGGGCAAGCCCGCGTGAGTGTTGTCGGTGTTTGGGGATGTAGGTTTCTCATCTGGGTATAGTCCCGATCCTTACATTCTTGGGGCGGAGAAGTGTGGTGTGAAGCCTGAGCGATGTTTGGTCGTAGAGGATGCTCCCAATGGCATTAGGAGCGGAAATGCTGCAGGGTGTAAGACGCTTGCATTGATCACTACCCACTCCCCGCAACAGGTCGCGGAGGCTTCCCCGGATTACACAGTAAAGGACCTCTCGAGGTGAGTTCCAACAAACATATCAGGCGTCAGCGCATTGGGGCACTAAAATCTTTGGCAGCGTCTCAATGAGGATCGTGGACGACGTTGTAGAAGTTACCATTAATGAATAGAGTGGATCAGGCGTGTATTTTTTTGTAGAGGTCTATGGATCTTTGAAATCCTGCTGATGGTGATTAGCGACTTGAATAAGCCAAGAAAATCCTCCAACCTCCTTCGCCAACGGGACCCGTCGATTGGTCGAGAACAAAGCCAATGCTCTTGAGGATCGCCTGGAATCCCTCGGGCCGTAGTTTCAGACCGTTTGCCTTCTCCTTGAGGACCTGATGGCGGTCAGTTAGAAGGGGCATTTCCCTACCAACATCCGCTTACCGGGTCCATTCTCTTCGCTTTGGCATAAGACTCCCATCTCTGCGGCTCTAGAACGAAAAATCCACCAGGATTCAACACAGCGTAGACCCGTTCGAAGAACTTGATCAGTCCTTCATCCCCGTTATGAATGTGTATCCACTTGGAAAGCGAGAACCTGTGAATGGCGAAGTCAAGCGTCGGCGTCAGAGTATATTGTAAACCACAAACGCTATAACGATGTCGTAACCCGCATGGTCTTCTGGGATTCTTTGGTTGGGCCAGTCGGCAGTGCGGAAGGTTAGGTTATGCGGGAACCTATTCTGTTTCTCTTGCATTAAAGACGGGATTGGCAAGTGACCAAAAGTCAAAGCCAACGATTCGGGAAAGTACCCCGGGATCGGAACTGATCCATTAGGTAGATCTGATCCCGGGGCGCGTTTGCGTTTTGCGGAGTGTGTCCTGGACAGGTCCGGGCCCTGTGTACTCCAGACAACGCGTCTGCGCTTCCAGGCCGCGTCGATGAGTGATCCGTCGATATCGACGCCAGTCACTTTACTGGCGCCGTGGGATTGGGCTTACTTTCGGCAACTGTGAGCTTGCTAGTCGGGGCGGAAGAAGGGGGGTGGTTACCTATCTCGCAGGTCACCCAGCCCTCGTTACAGCCAACATCTAGGACAGTAGCTCCATTGAAGATATCCTTTGGAAGTGCACTGAGACGAGAGTCTGATGCAAAGGGTCTTTTGGAGTAATAACTGTCGGTAGTTGGATAAACATGACACGCCTTTGAAAAAGAAAGAAACGCGCACGAATGATAATTCCCGTGCAGGGGGAGGCTCGTGGTCATTTGGGGGAGGTGGAAGCCACGTGTGATTAGGTAATCGTACATAAAAGTCAAACGCGCGGACTTGTCCCCTCGTGTCGGCCCTCTTTCTTGTCCACGTCCTCAAACTCACGGTGAGCTGGCTCACCCAACAGCCGCTGTCCCCCCCTGATCCCCTCCCAGATTTTTTCCTTTTTATCTCTCTACCAGTATGCGGGAAGTCATCTCTCTCCACGTCGGACAGGCCGGTGTTCAAATCGGAAACGCTTGCTGTAAGTCAAACCCCGTCGTACGATTATCTCCGCCGCGTCGCGTCTTTCCCCAACCCTCGACGGCGACTCGTATCTGGATGGAGGCTGATCTTCTCCTTTTTATCAGGGGAGCTGTACACTATTGAGCACGGTCTCAGCGTGAGTACCGCATTCCCGCACGCGTTCAATGCGCGTTTTTTCTGACAAAGCTCTTCTCCAGCCTGATGGCCGCCTGATCGAAGGCTCTACCTCTTCTCGCGATGATGGGTTTAGCACCTTCTTCTCAGAAACGTCGGCCGGAAAACACGTTCCCCGTTCCCTCTACGTTGACCTTGAGCCCAACGTCATTGACGAGGTTCGAACTGGTACCTACCGCAGCCTTTTCCACCCGGAGACCCTCGTCACCGGCAAGGAAGATGCTGCCAGCAACTGTATGTTGTCCACCCCGTGTTTTGATCTGACTTCACTGAAACCGTGTTTCTAGACGCTCGTGGTCACTATACTGTTGGAAAAGAAAAGATCGACCCTGTTATGGACCAGATCAGGCGCCTGGCAGATAACTGTACTGGCCTCCAGGGCTTCTTCGTCTTCCACTCGTTCGGTGGTGGAACAGGTTCTGGTTTCGGTGCTCTCTTGCTTGAGCGTCTTTCTGCCGATTACGGAAAGAAGTCTAAGCTCGAGTTCAGCGTTTACCCCGCCCCAAAGCTCGGCAACTCCGTTGTTGAGCCATACAACGCCGTCCTGACCACCCACACCACCCTCGAGCACTCCGACTGTTCGTTCATGGTCGACAACGAGGCTATCTATGATATCTGCAAGAAGAACCTGGGAATCAGCTCCCCAGGCTTCACCAACCTCAACCGCCTGATTGCCCAAGTCGTCTCCTCCGTCACCGCTTCCCTCCGATTCGACGGTTCCTTGAACGTGGACTTGAACGAGTTCCAGACCAACTTGGTGCCCTTCCCTCGTATCCACTTCCCCCTCGCCACCTTCGCCCCCATCATCTCCGCCGCCAAAGCCCACCACGAACAAAACTCCGTCGCCGACATGACCTTCTCTTGCTTCGAGGCCGGAAACCAGATGGTTAAGTGCGACCCCAGGGAAGGAAAATACAGTATGTCGTCCACCTGTTGGTGTTGGGATGTACTGACATTCGTCAATAGTGGCTTGTGCCTTGCTCTACCGTGGTGATGTCGTCCCCAAGGACGTCAACGCTGCCGTCAGTATCATCAAGACCAAGCGCACCATCCAGTTCGTCGACTGGTGCCCTACTGGTTTCAAGCTTGGTATCTGCAATGAGACCCCCGCCTACATCCCTGGTGGTGATTTGGCCAAGGTTACCCGTAGCATGTGCATGTTGTCCAACACCACCGCCATCTCGACCGCCTGGAGCCGTCTTGACCACAAGTTCGATCTCCTCTACTCAAAGCGTGCCTTTGTGCACTGGTATGTCGGTGAGGGTATGGAGGAGGGCGAGTTCTCTGAGGCTCGTGAGGATCTTGCCGCTCTGGAGAAGGACTACGAGGAGGTCGGTATCGACTCCGCTGACGTTGAGGAAGAGGCCGAGTATTGAACGACGAATCACCCTTATCTCCCCGCCGTTCCATACTTCTAGTTACCCGTAATGCCTCAGCCTTACACACTTGACCGTTCACTAATGTCCCGGATTTCATGTTGATGACTTAAACGTACGCTGCAATGGATTTCACTTTAGATCGCGTTACCCCAGCGCTCGGACAAAGCACCAGGTCTGTTCCGTGAGTGCATGGATTCAATTCCTCGGAACAATGCCTGTGGACCCGCACGAAGACAAAGCGACCAGCCATTTGAGAAACACCTCCGGGAAGTGGGACGATGTGGGCCGGTTGCCGAGCGATTTGACTCTTACTTCTGCCAGCGGCGCGACTTAATCTCACGCGCTCCCCTCCCTCCTCCTCCATCTTCACCCGCCCAATAACGTCTCGAATACTCACGAAATCATGCGGGAAGTCATCTCCGTTCACGTCGGTCAAGCTGGTGTCCAGATTGGTAACGCTTGTTGTGAGTACCCCGCCGCCTTCGTAACCTTTTACTCATCTTACCATGTAAACGTTACGACACAAAAGGGGAACTGTACACCCTCGAGCACGGGTTGAGCGTGCGTCCCTCGTGTGTTTTTTCATTATTCTATCATAGCTAATGCGCCGCTGACGCACAGCCCGACGGCCGTCTCCAAGAAGGCCCTAACGCAAAAACTGGAGAGAACGGTTTCACGACTTTCTTTTCCGAGACCGAGAGCGGAAAACACGTCCCTCGTTCCATCTACGCGGATCTCGAGTCGAGCGTTATCGACGATGTCAAGGTCGGCCCGTACAGGTCTCTCTTCCATCCCGAAACTATGATCACCGGCAAGGAAGACGCCGCCAATAATTGTCAGCCCCCACCCTTCCCCGTTCATCCAGCGACTCGGAACGATCGATTTACTCTCGATTTTCTTACGTCTTGTAGATGCCCGTGGTCATTACACTATCGGGAAGGAGCTCATCGACCCCGTCATGGACAAGCTTCGTCGTCTGGCCGATAACTGCTCCGGACTTCAAGGTTTCTTCGTCTTCCACTCTTTCGGTGGTGGAACCGGTTCCGGGTTCGGTTCTCTCTTGATGGAACATCTCTCCACCGACTACGGCAAGAAATCAAAATTGGAGTTTTGCGTGTATCCGGCCCCTCAGTTGTCCAGCTCAATCGTCGAACCTTACAACTCCGTTTTGACGACACACACCACCCTTGAGCACTCTGATTGTTCATTCATGGTCGGTCACACCTCCTATAATCATTCACTTATTACTCATCATTGACCGGTCGTTTTACGTGTGCCCTTGCACGCGGCATTGCGTTCCTACAGGTAGACAATGAGGCCATTTTCGACATCTGTAAGAAGAGCCTGGGGGTCTCCCAACCCAGCTTCTCCAACTTGAACAGGTTGATTGCCCAAGTCGTGTCCTCGGTCACAGCGTCTCTTAGGTTCGGGGGTTCCCTCAACGTCGACTTGAACGAGTTCCAGACCAACTTGGTGCCTTTCCCTCGAATTCACTTCCCACTCGCCACATATGCACCCCTGCTCCCTGCTGAGAAGGCGACTCATGAGAGTAATTCGGTTGCGGATATGACGTATTCGTGTTTTGAGGCTGGGAACCAGATGGTCAAGTGTGATCCTAAGGAGGGAAAATACAGTACGCTGTTGTCACCTTGTTTACCCTTGAACCGGGTTTCTTACTTTGACTGTTTTAGTGGCCTGTTGTCTACTTTACCGTGGTGA
>Ga0307516_10003344_pt1 | contig 20746 bp, 10 predicted proteins | sample 19_EM_MG_FD_203310 | JGI IMG/M metagenome (GOLD analysis project Ga0307516, IMG submission 203310) | Populus trichocarpa ectomycorrhiza microbial communities from riparian zone in the Pacific Northwest, United States - 19_EM | ecosystem: Host-associated > Plants > Roots > Unclassified | place...
TGCTCGATTTGAGGGCATGAATGAGTACTTTGAAAAGACAGGAAAATGCAGTCTATGTGAAGTTCAAGCAAAAGAACTTTTGATTGATGAATCGACTCATTTTATCTCCATTGTTCCTTTTGCTGCCACATTCCCTTTTGAGATATGGATTATTCCCAGGGCTCACTCCTCTCATTTCCATGAATTTGATTGTGAGAAGGTAATTTTCAGTTATTGGTTCTGCAGATTGAATCCTTTATTTTGCACAGGTTTTCAAATACAACCACATATTGTTGTCCCCCCCCCCTCCCCCCTTTTTTTTGGGGTCTGACAGCGACATTATTGGAATTTTAATAATTAATTTCATCCCTTTGTAAAGAGGAAAAGGGTGTGAAAATAGTCATTAAGACACCATGATATACATTTATGATCCTTAGGTTATTTTGTTAGTTACTTTATATTGAAATCACAACAAAAAACGAGGGTAGTATTTCTTGATTTTGTTGAACCCAGAATTCCTTTCTAAATGTTTGTGGCTTGAGCTTGGGGAAGTTATTGTCCTGTACCAGTTTAGCTCTTACCTTAAATCTTAAAATTTGAAAAGAATAGCAAGGAATCATATGTCGAATGAGTTCGTTTGAAAGGTGTGTTTGGATCTTCTTCATTTTTTATAATTATTTGGTATAATTTTGCAAAAGAAAATATTGTTGTCTTTTCTTTTCTTTTCAGAAATAAAAAGAACTATGCTGGTACAGAGACAATTGTAAAGTAATTAGGAGTCTTTACATTTATTTGGGAAGAGTAAGGTGCCATATGATGGAATAACTAAAAGTAAATTAATAAGATGGTTGTGTATTTAAGGATGCTACCTTGCTAGGTGAGGCTTAATATAGTGATTATGATAAAGCAATGGACTGTAGTAAGGCATGGAGACTTTTCTCTCCACCTTTTTTCTCTGTGAAGTATAAGATGCAAATTTTACTCATGTAATTCGTATAACCTGTAAACTATGTGACGTTTTGAGCCTTAGATAAAGGCTTTCCTGTAATTGTCTTCGCACATGGTAGGGTTCATTTCCGTGATTGTCATTTTATCCTGATTTATGTGGAATTCTGCAGATGGTTGATCTCGGTGGATTGCTGAAGCTCATGCTTAGGAAGATGTCTCTACAACTGAACAACCCACCATTTAACTTCATGATCCAGACCTCTCCCCTTCAGGTTAAAGAATCAGAATTATTCTATTCTCACTGGTTTTTACAGATAATACCTCAGTTGAGTGGGGTCGGGGGGTTTGAAATTGGAACTGGTTGCTACATAAATCCTGTTTTCCCCGAGGATGCTGCAAAGGTTATGAGGGAAGTTAATCTGCCAGTGGAGGGTTGAACTGATCACATTCATACCAGTAATATAACTTAGATTTACATGAGAAGCTGAAAAAGAAGGGTAATAAGGAGAAGATAGTGTCATCAATAGGAACTGTTTTTTTTTTTTATGTTGTGTTTGTGCAAGGAAAGTAGAAGCATATTCATTTGAAGTGTGCGGCAAAAGCTCTCATGTGTCCCGCATGGCTAATGCTTTCTTTTTTTTCGGCTAGTGCATCATGCTGTTGTTAATAACTTAATAATGCAAGACAGAGAGAAAGTCAAGAGAGCAACACCTTTGAGTGACAGGAAGAAATCGACTGTCATGATTTAGAAGGAGATCAAGTCTACTCGAACAGTTTGGCATGACGGTATCCAATGCTTTCTAGTTTCTAAATTCCAACCCCTTTTCTCTTTAAACGCTGCATGATTAAAGTTTTAAATGATGGGTCAAAATTCCTTTGGAGGGAGATGTCAACATTTCTTGGTGTTAACTAAACACCAAGAAAGAAAGTAAAAGACCAATGAAGAAGCCATCCTAATCTCTTTGCTTCATTACTCTCTCAAACCCTTAGGAGAAAGTTGAAAAGAGGCAGGGCCGAGTCATCTTTGTCGTTTTAATTTTTTGGTTTGAGCAAGCACGAATAAACTTTGGAGCTACGCATGCCCAGTAAGGGCATGCTTCTTCTCCAATCCTATGATGTGCATTTTGCTTCAACTATTTGTGTTTTGCTGTTCGGGACCACTGTGATTTTGTGCCCATAAATATTGTCGAGTGTGTTATCGTGAGAGCATGTTGATTGTATTGCTTGTATAATTTGTTAATCAATCAATAATAATCATGGGAATTCTTCTAAAAAATTAATCTTTGATTTTTTAATATGATATTAGGACTTTGCTAGATAAACAGCCATATGTAAAATTAAGTAGGTTGTTTGGAAAAAATCAATGGGCATTTTGAAAATAGATAAAATTAAATATTTTAATTTATGTCTGTATTTTTATTTTTTTAGTTTTTTTTTTATTGTTTGTGTTTTTTTTCATTTACTAATGAACATAATTTTTAATTTATTTAATTATATGTAAACATAAAATATTTTATCTTCACTTATAATTTCTTTAACTATAAAAACGTGTTGAAAAAGCTTTTGTATAAATATTTTTGTTGGAAATAAAATATCTAGTTTTGGACAAAATATGTGTCAAGTATCTAAGTATGTACTAGCAATTGTGTACTGTTCCTAAAGTCACCCAATATAAAAAGAAAGAATAAAAGCACGTGTTTTTCTATTCCAATGTAAGTTGAATTTTTGAACCATATATCAAGACAAGTCTTTCTTTTCAGACGATTTTAAAAGTAGATCTCCTACATTGAAGAGAAATCGGAGAAAAACCTAATGAGTCTTTTTCAATGCTAATCTCTCTAATGTTAATAAGAAAAACATGTTTGAAACTAGGGGTGTTTTAAAAAAGACTAGTTTATCTATAATATATCTATAATATTTATACTATTTAATATAACATAACTCGTCAAAATCAGATAATTTAAATATTATAAATGATAGCGAGTCAAAAAATCTATTAAATATATATCATGAGTCGGGTGTAGATTGAGATTCTTAAACCTGCTCAACTTAATTCAACTCGTATAATTCAATGTATGTACCTCGAGTTCTTGGTATGAATAATATTTTTTTTTCTTTTTTTTTTTCTTCTCTCGCCTTTACATATATAATTGCCTTTTATTCTCTTAATTTCTTTCCCTTCTCTCTATTTCTCATTTTTATAGAAATTATAGTTATTTCTTTTGAAATTTAATATGATGAAGTGATAATGGATTTTATAATTCCAATCTTTTCTATTTGGTAACCAAGGAACCATTAGAAAACAAATGAAAATTTCAAGAATCCAGATTGAACTTTTATTTTTTTTAGTCTAATCATAAATCCAAAAGCACTTTATAGTCTCTTCCTACTAGTTTGGCTTTGTATCATATTGCACCCTAACTATTTTATAAAATGCTTGACTATGATTTTTGTTTTGTTTTGATTTTAAGTAGAATTTGTGATAGTTTTTATGTTGTCCCTAATATATACATTCTAGCAATCTTATATAGTTCCAACAGTTGCATCTAGATATTTTTTTAGGATTGTTGATGAATAAAAGAGTTAATATGCTTAACCCGTGTATATCTATAATATCTATAAAAGTTTTAGTTAAACTTGATACATCCAACCTACTCGGGCTAAAAATAAAATAAAATTGAATGGGTCAGGTTTATATTTTGTAAAATATCAAAAGTTGGGTTGAATATAATTAAAGTGAAAACCTGACCCACTATATCCATGAACATCCATATTCAAAATTCATTTTAGAAGCAGGGGCTAGGCCCAAAACTTTGAAAGATATTCTTAGCTTGTGTATTACAATTATGCCTACTTTTTCTTCATTTTGTTCATCAAACCTTTTTTTTTTATTGCATCCTTTTGTGAGATATTTTGGGTGTTTTATGAATTGATAATCTTCTATCTTCAAGTGTTCTACATATTTGATGGTTTTTATTAAATTTTAGAACTTTATTGGAGACCAATCTAAGGAGATATAGTTTAAAATTATAGTAGAAATCACAATTTAAAAAAAAAGAACCAAACTAAAAAATAGAAGAAAACCATGTGGCCAATCTTGAAATCACGTGAAAAAGTACCTTATGGTCCACCTAATTTCCTTGTGCTTCTTATATAGTCCCTTTAGCTTTTTGAATTTTAATGTAAAATCCCTCATTTTTCTCTTAAACATTAATTTAACCAATGTATTTCATGGCATAGCTGAAATTAGGGTAAATTTATTTATTTTTAAATCAACTTTATTTATCATCATAAATACTATGATTTGACATTTATTGAAATTTAATAGTCTTTCAAATTCCTTTATTTTTTAATGAAATTTCAGCACGGTCTCCTTTAACGAAGCCCTATCCGAAATTTCTTCTGTTACCTGCACCAAAACACATTCTAATAATTTCACACAGATGCCTTAAGCATACCATCGGTTCTTTTTATCCCTCAAATCTCTTTACAATTTGTCTATAATCCTTATAATACTTCCATTTCATTCCTTTCATCAGTAGACCATATATCATTTAAATGCATAATTGAATTTAAGCAAAATTTTAACATACATAATACTATAATAATAACATTCCATACTTAATAGGTCCAATAATAAAGTTATTACAACGCCAGAATCTTTTCAAGATACAAAGGTTCTATACTTAACAAAATGTAAATAATAAACTAAATCAACCTTGTCCCATTGAGAAAGATGAACCTCTAAAATTTATAACATATAAGGTAAAAAATGCCATTATTTTACTATTTAATATTTCACAAATTCGATTCTCTACTCATATATTAACCCAGTATTGTTAATAACTCAGATATATCCATATAAATCCTAAAATCACTTTATTTCTTCATATCCATAAGTCACCTTTAGTAATGACAATTCAATTTACACCTAACCCCTTACTTGTCCTATATATAGACGAATAAGTCACTTATTCTTCATGTTGGTCATCATCCAGATTACCCAACTCCTTAGTCACCATCAACATGATTATTAAATATCAGAACACTTTCCTTTCTTTTTCTTTGTCATATGCATCAATTTTTATCAATCAATATCGATATCTGTCTCCTTAGCTACCGTTAGGGGTGTTCAAAATAACTGATTAACCGAGAAAATCGAAGAAAAATTAACCGAAAAAACCAAACCGAAATGAAAAACCGATTGTCAAAACCATAAATTTTAACAGGTCCGGTTCGGTTTCGATTTTGAACCAGAAACCGGCCGAAACTGAACCGGACCTATAAAAGCCAAAGTTACAAAAATCTTCGAGGTATAAATAGTTAAATTGTAACCTAACCTTAACAATTAACATAACTTTACTGCCTCTCATAAAAAGTCGCCGCCCAGAGAAATTCCCAATCTTCCTCTCAATTAATTCCCAATCTTCCTTTCCCAGTTTCCCAATCTTCCTTTCCCAGTTTCCCAATCTTCCTTTCTGGTGGGTTGTTGAATGAGCTTTCAATGAGAAGATCACATTTTTCAACGTCACATACACATCCAAAGAAAATTGATGTACAATGATCTTTGCCTATCTTTGTCACTTGTATCTTTTTCTTGTTCTTATCTTTCCTCCCTTTTCATTCTTAGCTGTACCTCAGACTTCGCTACTTTGAGTTCTTGGTCGAGACTCTTTCTTTCACTCCTGCAACTTGAGGCTCTCCTTTCTAAAGCTGCGAAAGGCGCCCCCCCAGAACAAAGCCCCAACCTTCTTTACCCCCTTTAATGAAAGACCCTCGCCTCGCTTGCTATTCATTTGTGGGTCGGGACCCGAAGGCCTTTTTTTTTCCCTCAATTTCAAGAATCTCCCAACCGATCTTTCTTGTGGTAAGTATTCGTGATAATGGCTGAGATTGATGGGATTAATGGCAGTGGAAACCATGAAGGAGTTGTTTTGGCTGAGATCCTGAAAATTTTAAAGCCCGATTTAATGTAAACCAATTTTAAAAAATCCAAAAAAAACCCATATATGATGGGATTAGGTTTCCCGGTTTTTTCTAAAAAAAATGGATTTAACCGAACCGGATTGGTTCGGTTTGAACCGGTTTTCGGTCCGGTTCGGTTAATATTTCACAAAATTAATGTAATTCGATTCGATTGGTTTTTTGAGTTTAAACCGAATCGAACCGAACCGTGAACACCCCTAGCTACCGCCATTATGTTATATAAAGTGTCGTATGTACATGCGTGACATTGTGGCGTTAGGATCAAGGAGTCATCACCTAGTTATTTAGTTCAGGGCCACTAGGAGATCCAAGTGGATTGATCTTATATAAAACTCTAGGGTAAGAGATTGATTGTGGCTAGGTAAGATATTAACACCCCTAGCGTATCTTACCTAAGGTAAGTTGCATTGTGTGGTCTAGATGTAACTTAAATGTATTGATGAGTTCCTAATCAATGGTCCGTTTATTGCTTAGAATAAATATTTATTTCATGAATAAATCTGGCATTTTGAATTCATTATGGACTCGTATGCCAAAATAAATTCTTGTGAGAAAAGTCCATATAAGTGCTCTGACAGGGTTCACCTATCGTGGAAGACGAAATAGTTTTCCACAAATCGTATCGTATATTATGGTGAAAAATAATCCCAATTAAAATTGGTGAATATCCAAAATAATTCTAAGAATTTACTAGTCAACTTCTAGTATTTAAATGCTAGCTTACTTGTAGTTCCAACATTTATACAAGAATGTTGATTATTAATTCTCATGAATTAAAATTTTTAGGGATTAGTGAAATATTAGCCAAGTTTTTATGGATTTAATAAATTGGTTATTAAATAAAAAAATAGATGCAAAAATAGTTTTTGAATTTTTATTTATATTTAAAAAATGCTAAATCATATATATATATATAAAGCAAAATATGATTTTTATCTTTTGAGAGACTTGGCTAAATGCACACTAAATAAAATACATTTTTATTTTATTTTTTGAAAATGAGAATTTGTTTTTAGAAATTTTGGAGATTTTGATGAAAAGTGGGGTATTTTAATGTCAGATCAACATCTTACTAGGCAAGTTTACAGTTCCAATATTAAATAAAATTGCTGGAAAACTATGTGAGAGACCCACAAATTATTTTAAATTGGTCCTTGAATTTTGTTTTATAATTTTTATGAATTTATTTGGGGTCTGTTTGGTAAAAAATCATTTTTATTCAAAACAAAACTGTTAAAATAGATCTAATGGTATGTTTGCCAAACAACCCTTAGGCCAAAAATTCCTTAACAAAAAAAGTAACCAACCCAACAAAGCCTTGGTACTTGACGCAAAACAAAACCAATCGGGTTAACTCGAAAACACTTGTTCAACCCTTAATCGAACCGAAAACCATGGTTTGACCCGAAACTAAAGCAAAACAAACAATTAAAGCAAAAACATATCAAAACTAAAAAAGCAAAAAAAAACATAAAATTTATGATAAAAACATATCAAACACCAAGAACACGAAGAACGTTCAAACTGAAACCCAACAAACACAAATCACAAACGAGACAAGTTTCATGCAATCAAGTGAAAAGTTTTGTGTGTAATTATGTGTAGATCAAGAACTAAGCATCCATTTTCTTCAATTAACACTCAAAAGTCACGATTTGATCAAAATCTGTTTAGGCAGTCAAAAGAACTCTAGAATCTATATACATGAATATGTGTTATTGATGTGTTTTAACACTAGATTATTTGCTAAAGATGACAAGCTAACATGTTTGTGCCAAGAATTAACCCAAATCACCTAAAAAACAAGAGGTTAAGGTAATGTTCATGCGAGAACATGAACCCAGAATCTGGAAAATTTCCAGAAATTGAAGAACTAATGCCAAAACTTAAATTTGGCCTTCTAGGTCTCTAAATACACTACTTTTGGTCCCCACAAACCAAATTACCAATACCAAGCATAATTGAATTCAAAAAACTAATAAATAACATCAAATCATCAATAACATTCATGAAGTTTCAACTTCATAACTGCAGCCCTAATGACATCCAACAAAAACATTAAAATTTGATTCTCAACTAACTCTTGAATACTTAGAACTCAAACCATGTTCAGGAGCCAGGAACATACACTAATAAAATAGAAAAGGTATCAAACATCCACTGCCACCTTACAAAATAGAAAAGACATCAAACACTCACTGTCACCTTTTGGCATATCCAAAAATATAATATTTTTATCAAAATCAGTCATAAACATATTGTCTTGACACTTAGTAACGTCAATATCAACTCCAAATAAGATTTAAATGATAAAAACAATATTTTTACGTATTAATAAAAACAAAACTAGAAAACATCATAATACTAAAACAAGCTGAAAAAAAAATCAAAAGAGGTTTAAATATTAAGAAAGCATGAATAGGCAGGCCACATAGACTCCACCAATGAGTTTTTACATGGTTTTACCTTCTCCAAGCTTGTTGACTATAGACTGTTATTTTTTCTTCTCTTTTCCTTCCTTCTTCCCATTTCACTCCTTTTCTTTTCAAAGCTTGTTAGACCTTCTATGTTAGGCTTTTAAACCTTCACAATATGGTATATTAACAGAGTATTTCTCCATGTTTTTCTCTTTTTTTTCTCCTCTGATTTCCAGGGGTATTTATAGGGGTTTTCTAGGTTTTTTTTGGTGGATTCCCTCTAATATTGATCAAATCTTAGCTCTTTGATCAAAGTGAGAGAGTTTTGGAAAAAAGCTAACAACTGAAAGCTCTTGTACAAGACTGGTTTTGAAAGTGTTGATTTGGTTTTAGGGGTACTTGGTGGTTTTAGACTTGGAAGGCAATAAGCTATTTCTGGCCTTTTGATCTTAAGATGAATTAATAAGAACCCTTTGAGAAGTTTTAAGTGTGAACACATGAAAAAAATAGGTGGTTTTTGAAAAATGGGTGTAAACGTTTTTAGAAACCACCTGAAGTTGGTATAAAATCTGCATGTCTTTTATTTGGATCCAACATTTCTCAATTTGAAGGTTTGTAGCTTCACATTTATTTATTTGAAAGTGCCAAACCGATTAGCATAGAATTTGAAAATACAGAGATAACTGATTGAAAACAAGATGTTGTTGAGTTCGTTGAAGAAAATGGGATGTAAATGTTTGATGAGAGTAACTGGTCTTTGTAGAGGGGATGTTTCTCAGTTGAATGATGGTGGTTATAGCCCTTCAGGTGATAAAAAATGCCACAGCCTGAAAGTGCCTACCCGATTAGCCAAAACTATCGAAGAAGTTAAACAGTGGCTGAACGATGCATCGTCTAGGTTAAACCTTAAAAATTAGGGTTTTTAATTTGAGATCTGAAATATTTCATTTCAGCCCCTATTCTTTCAATTGCTTTTAATTGCATCCATAATTGCCTCTCAAACTCTTAATTGCATGTAATTTCACCCCTGCCGAACTCAATCATCAGCCCTAAAGTTTAACGTTATTTTTATCTTGGTCCTTGGTTCCTGATTTGTGCACCCGGACCCTGAAATAACCATTAAACTTTAAATATTTTTTCAATTTAGCCCCTAATTTAGTCAATTTCAGCCCCTACAATCACATGTCTTTTTAGTTTGGTCCTTAATTTTTGATTTTTTCAATTAAGTTTCAAATTGCCCATCAAACTTCAGTATTTATGCAACAAAGTCTTCATCCAAATTTTTGTTTCTTTACCCCAGATCAAAATGTTTTCACTAGTAGGGCCTTTTGTTAGTCAGAATTGGATGATCAATTTTGCCAATCTTATACATTTTAGTCCTCCAACGTTTTCACTTATCATCTTGGTCCTCTTCACCACTAATCTTGGAAAATATTCTAGGCTTTCTTCATGTATGTCCTCTTATATTTTTTATTAGTTTTATTATATATATATATATATGTGTGTGTGTGTGTGTGTGTGTGTGTGTGGTAAAAAATAAGTAACAACAAATGCCCATTCTTTACAATAATTACGAAGCAAAATCTCATTAAGGTTTTGAATAATGAGCCTGTAAAGAATAAATGTCTGTATGATTTTCTAGGTTATCCACTCATCTAAAGACTTTGCTTTTTGCAGAAAATGGTCTCATTATCATGAGTGATTTGCCAATTTTAAAATTCAAAAGAATTAGTCTATTTTCATGAACGACTTGCCTATTTTGAAATTCAAAAGTTTTGGTTTATTTCCACGGACGACTTACCCCTTTTAAATTCCTAAAAGAATTTCAGCAAGCGTCCATGTTTTCGTGACATTAATCTATTTTCACGAGTGACTTGCCCATTTTAAAATTCAAAAGTTTTGGTCTATTTCACCGGCAACTTACCCCTTTTAAATTCTAAAAAGAATTTCAGCAAACGTCTATGCTTTCTTGAAATTGGTCTATTTTGACTGGCGACCTGTCCATTTTGAAATTCAAAAGTTTTGGTCTATTTTCACAGGTGGCTTAACCTTTTTAAATTCTAAAAAGAATTTTAGCAAGCGTTTATGCTTCCCTGAAATTGATCTATTTTCACGGGCGACCTACCCTTTTAAAATTTTAAATTCTATGATTTACATCGGATCCTTCCAAAACTTTTCTAAAACAAAATTTCAAAATAAAAATACCTTTTAAGGGTAAACTCTTAAAACAAGTGCCTTATCTTACCGTCTTAATTATCCTCACCCTATAGGTGGGATGTCTTTGCCATTTCTTGGCTTTCGTTCACCCATGCAGATTTCGAGTGTTGAGCTGCTTTTGTAGACTTTTTTCGTGAGTATTTAAGCTGTGGAGAATGCTAACCTAATCGGGAATGAATTTTGTCATTTTGATGATTTTTGTTTTCAGTTCAGTTGAATTGAACTCCTGCATCTCAATGATTCCCTTTAACTAAAACTTTGGTTTCATAACTCAGTTAACCTAAAATTCTAATCTGGCAATTCCTTTTAACCAGAACCCAAACTCTTTGTCTTCGGTTTGGATAACTTGAGATTTCAATCTGACAATCTCTTTTAACCACAACCAAAATCTTTATCTTCAACTCGATTAACCTAATATTCCAATCTGGTGATCCTTTGTAACCAGAACTAAAATATTTGTTTTCAGCTCGGTCAACCTAAGATCCCAATCTGGAAATTTTTTTTAATCAAAACTAAAATCTTTATCTTCTGGGATAATCGTTTTCTCACAACTATTCTTGATATGCAACTCTTTTCTAGCGGTTCTGTTATCTCAGCAACTCATGTTTTCAGCTCATTGACTTGAAATCTCAATTTGATGATTCACTTTAACTAGAACTATCTAAAGGCATTTTGATTGAATCCAAAACACTTTGATTGCAGGGTTGGCATTTGATACTTCCCGGTCATAGGGTTTGAACATTTTGACATTTTTCAATGCTAAAAAACTAAGAAGTTCCTGATGGCAGGATTTTTCTCATTCTCTTTCTAATTGCAGGGTTAAAACTGAGATCCCTTATTGTCATTGCTCAAGGATTATTTTTCAAATGATTTAATTATGGATTTTTCCTATAAAATTTTAAAAACATTTATGCAATGCTTAAGAGTTAGATGACATGCATGCATCTTTACCTGGTTTGAAATAGAAGCCCCCCTTCTTTGACACTTTATCGTCCTAAGGTGCCTTGGCTTGCCATCTGATGCTTTTTGGACTATCCAATTCTCATTCGAGTTTATCATTTGCCAATTCTCCGTTCGAATATAAGTGCTCCTTTTTGGACTATCCACTATGATTACTGCTCTCACTATTTATCAAGCCTAACCAAGCCCCCAAGTGTGGTGTTGTTTGTTTCATCATGAAGGAGTTTAACAAATCATTCAACTTCTTGGATCATTTCAAAAACCACCTCCTGATTAGCTGTGTGTATTTTGCCAACAATTATCTAAAGGTTTTCTAGTGTCAACCTCATCTTAGATTGCAAATCAGCCATGGCGTTGCCCCTTGTTGAAACATATTCTTCAAGCATCAACCTTCATGAATTTTCAAGTCATTTAGACATGCATATCATTGCTTGCAGTAAAGGCTCATCAATGTATATTTAATGTTCTTCATAATAAATGGCTTTTAACCCGTCTAATCTTATTAAACAACTCTGCACATTTATTATAACTATTACAAGTACTTATATAGCTATGGAGTTGTCCCTCAATTGGGCTATGCTTCTTCAATATGAAAACATTTTCTAGATTCTTGAATAAAACCATTACTGTCATCCTTCACTAATGATTTTCAACATCTCTTTAGTTGATACGACTACGTTCATCCTTTTAGACCCAATCTATCTTCAGAGATTCTCCCTCATTTCAAGGCTTTGTAATTAGCTAAACTCAATCATGGAAAGAAACACATTATCATCATCAATGATGTTCTTTTTATCACCCATATCAATACGGTGGAATGCACCTTGAATCAATGAGCTTCAAAATAGATTTTCCCTTGTCAATCTAGGTAGCGTGCATCTTTCCAACATGTACCCATGTGATAACATCTTTCAGGAGTCATAACCATATTTCAAAGGGTAAACCAATCTTTTATACATGAAGACTACCCTCAAGTGTAGCGTTACTATCAACTGCTGTTAGAGTTCATTAATCATAGACTGTTTTTTAGCAACATTGCCCTCAACTGATCTGATAATGCTTATTCTTCAATCTATCATCAAGAGGCACTTGTCATTGACAGATGCTAATCATAGTTTTGATGGATTTCACTGAATCATCATTTGATTATGTGTTTCTTTCCCCTTTAACAAATCTGAATAATGTTTGTTTTTCCTCTTAGGGTCCACTGTATTGCCCCTCGTTTGCTCAACTTAAAAAGTGTCAATGTCATTTCTGTCAATGGCTTTGTAAACTCGATCAATGATCTTTTTTATTTGAAAATCTTTCTTCTTTAGAAATCAACTCATAAATTTCTAGGATCATGTCTATTTAATTCTCATTGTTGAAATGAAATTAGAAAGATGTCAGTTTTGAAAGTATTTTTAAAATTAAGCTTCTTTAGAACACACATCATTTAATACATGCAATCTGATTATCTTGTATTTTGAAAACATAAATTGACTCGTAAGATTAAAATAGTTTGTTTGGCTCTTTTATAGTGCTTTGTGTCAATTTTAATATCTTATTTTGGGTATGTCATTTGATGGTACGTAACGAGGTGGCATTCTATTGATTTCAATACCAAGGTGTTTGGGGGTTTGAGGGTTTTAAAGACCTAAGATCATTATCAACTATTCACTTCACTCTCTTTCTTTTGTTATCTTCATAATGACATATAACTATGCCATACATTTCATCAAAAAGTCTTGTTTCCTAAAACTAGACAAGAAACTCCATTTTCATTAATCAAAATCAAATAATAGCAAATAATTATGCTTTGCCTTTTCTATAGAATTTCCTTTAATCAAAATCAAGTACTATGCCTCACCTCTTAACATGACTTTTCATCAATAAAAAAACTTTCAACGTTATCAATCAAAGTCAAACATTAGCATATAACTATGCTACTCTTTTCAACAAGAATTTTTACCTCATTTAATTAATAGTTCAAGAAGTTCCATTTTGATCTGTCACTTACATACAACCATGCCATTCCTTCCATTGTCAATCTCAAATTTAAAGAGAATACTATAGCTCATTGCCAGTATTTATCTCATGATACTCTATTTTTTTTGTTGTCTTACGTTTCAATTCAAAGGAAGGGTGAAGGTTCACTACCAATCATTAGCCTTATCATTTCCTCATTTTCTTTTACTATATTTGTAAAAAAAATGGCATATAATCATGAAACACATTCTAGTTTTACCTAAAAGATTAACATTCTCTTAACAAAGACCATAAAACAACTTCAACCAATAAAATCATTTGAAGACATTAAAGGTTTTATCATAGATACCAAAGGATATGTTTATAGTCCAATATCTTTTTTTTCCTCATGCCCCCAACATCAATTTTTGACATTTGTTGTGCCTTTCCTCAATTAAAACCTTTCTTGCTCCTCCTAGACATGATAGGCATACCCCTCTTAGACATGATCGACATTTTTCTACCTTTAACCTTTTCATGGCATTCCATCATCAACACTTGATTTGCCTTTAAGTGCAGATAATTTCTACTTTTGACTTTCTCACTTCCTTTCTCAAAGTTTTCCTGGATGCCCTCCAGTCAAGGGTTTTTTTTTTTTTTCATTTTTAGCCATTTCTCGATCATTGGGCTTTCATTCTTAGCATTCCTTTTACCATTGATTCTACTATTGTTTTCATCTTTTCAACCAAAAATCCCTCACTTGACCCAGTGTAAGGGTGTAATCTAGGTAGGGTTTTTTTTCAAAAGAAAGATTCTATCAGGCTCAAATTAGAATTTATAAGGGATTTATCTTAAGAATTGTGAAAGGAATAAACAAAGATGGTCTTTTCTCATTTCAAACAAGGTCAATTAGAACCGATAAATTTTGACTTTGTCCAGCGTAATAATTTGGACTTGCAAAGAACCATGATTCACGAGTCCATAACTATTGAATCTACTGCAAGTCATTATGCATACTGTTAAACTCCATGATATGTGGTTTAATTTCATATATGAGCTCAAAATTGTTTGGTCATCCTACATTGTTTGTCATGCTATTTTAACAAACATTGAATTATTTCTGCAATCAAGACAATTTTAATCTTTCAAGATTGATTTGTCGTAATTTTGCATGTTGGAGCTTGATCAAAATATCATAGCCAATAATAAAATGCTAATCATCTTTTGATTTTAGAACAACAAAAAGAAAAGGTATATTTCATTAAAAATATGATTTAATCCCTAAACAAAATGTTGAATAAAAAAATTTCATAACAAAATTGTTGACAGTGCAACACCTTAATTAGGCCAGCTTCTCCAGCAATCACCCGTGTCTCATCATCGTTTATCAATCTTTGTTATGCTCACAATGATCTAGTGACAATATGGCAGATGATATCATTTTTCACATCCTCAACTTGCCTCTTGCTCATTAACTTCTAGACTCGATACTTGAAACTCTTGCAACTACTCACATCTCTCATATGGATTATACCACCTAGGGAATGGTGGTTTATGACAATTGTTCTTAAAGGCATGACAATTCCAATGTCGTGTCCAACCGTGCTCCTTCCTTGACAATAAAAATGGATCTAAATGGGAAGAATCTATGGAGTAAACCCTTTCCTAATCACAACATATCAATACTTTCGATCTTAAAGTTAAAAAATATCATGTTAGGAAAATATTTTCCCATCAACACAATGTTAGCATTGCAGTTCAAAGGACTTACATGAGGTTCTTTTCTTATTAAAACCCCCATGTTTATTAAATGTCTTTTGTTTTATTGTCTTCCGTTGTAACTCTTCATGATCTATATTTTCATGAAATCATTCTCTATCAATGTAGGTCAATACAAGTTTTTCTTTGTATTCAACAAGCCCAATATCCTTGCTATCATTGCCTTTAAAGGCTGGTGAAACAAAAGGAAAGAAGAAATAACTTTCTATTTTCACATCAAATACAAATATATTTCTCTTCTAAGTAAGCCAATGAAGTGAACCATTCATGGATATTTTTATCATACGACAAAGAAACTTCTCTTGTGGCAACTTTACCTCATCCAACAGCTTTCACCTCCAAGTCTTTGAGTCAAACAACTCAACTCTAATGCAATGGTACATATAAAATTCTTTATCATGCGGGCGGAACTTGGGCTTCGAGAATCTCATAATTTTATAGCGTAAAGGCTTTGATATTTCAACCATCATACTAAGTTTTATAATATCATATCGTGTTTTCAAATTCAAGATCTTCTGCCATTGTTTAGTAGTAGGGTTTCCCATGTAATAGCATAGTCCATGGTATGCGTGACAAAGTAACACTCCTTGATTTGTTAATGCCACTATTTAAACATGATCAGGAAGGAAATCAAATGACATTTTAGGATGGGGCTTCAAAGTGTTAATTTAAATAAAGAAAACATGATATTCATTCTTGATCATGCTTTGTATAAAGAATCTAGAGACAATGTTGATTTTTTGGCTGTGTAGCTTCGTACAAGTGGATTCGTAAGTGAACTTGTTGCCTTTCTTAGAAAGAAGCCTAAATTTCACCACAATCTCCATTAATAAATGCGTTAAGACTTCATAGATGACATTCGAGCATAGGGCACAAGCTTAGTTCATGGTAAAGTAGAGGTTTTTGTTATCGGCTTGAAGAAAAGCACAACGATGCTTTTGGATTAGAAGTTGAGCAAATCCTCCTTAACACCGTCAAACATTGACAACTCTTGGCTCTTTAGAGAAAAACCAAATTTGGAGGACCTATATTTCAACCTATGAGCATGCATGTTAAATGTATGAGTATGTTTTTCTATGATGAATTTGCCTTTCAAAAGGTGACACATGGTAGTTACTCTTGCATGATGAATAATAATTTTGATTCTTGCCCAAACTTTATAATGAAAATTTTCTAAGTGACGACCATTGTGTCACCCGTAAGTCTTGAACTCAAGATGTTTGGCTTGCCTTGATTCAAAGCATATGTAGGGAGCATACACCCTAAAGTCAAGTTTTAATCCTTTTATGTAAGATAGGGGATTAGTTTACTACTTAGTCTCTAAAAAAGGTCTTTTGTTGTCTTAGTGATTGCCATTGTAGAGGCAATATAGGGGTTCAGTAGGTGATGTGATGACACGTATATTAATCATTACCAATCCAAGCACTCAACAAATAGTCATATGGTTTCACGAACTGAAACCTTAATTGAAAGTCATAGGATAAGTCGCTACTCTGCCAACTAACCTGAAGTTTCCATATATGTGCATTTCAAAGCGTTTTATTATAAATAGACTAGTCATGCATGAAGACATTCATTTATATCCAATGTACATGCACAAACAAGATAAAACATACAAAGGCGTAAAGAAGTAAGCCAAATGTGAAGATTTAAACACATCAAATTACATAAACCACATAAAACATATAGAGTCGAGTCCAATACTATCAAAATAGAAAGTCCACAGTGAAATCACCATTCTATCACATATGCGTATGCGACGTTGCGGTGTCGGGATCAAGAAGTGACCACTTAGTTGTTTGATTCAGGGTTAAGAGACTAATTATTATTAAGGAAGGTATAGCACTCCTAGTGCACTTTAGCTGAGGTAAGTTGTATTGTGTGATCTAGAAGTGGCTTAAAGGTATTGATGGGTTTCTAATCGATGATCTGTCTATGGTTTAGAATAAATATTTATTCTCATGAATAAATTTGACATTTCGAATTCATTATGGGCTTGTATGCCCAAATAAATTCTTGCGGGAAAAGTTCATCTAAGTGCCCTGACAAAGTTCACCTATACTGGAAGGCGAAATTTTTTTCCATAACTCATATATTGTGGTGAAAAATACTCCCTATTCAAATTAGTGAGAACACCTGAAATAATTCTGAGAAATTTATAGTCAACTTCTAGTATTTAAATGCCAACCTTCTTGTAAGTCCAACATTTATACCAGAATGTCAACTCTTAATTCTCATGAATAAAATTTTTTAGAGGTTACTGAACTAAAATATTGACCAAGTTTTCATGAATTCAATAAATTGGTTATTAAATCTAAAACTACATGCAAATGTATTTTTTTTTATTTTTGCGTATATATATAAAATGCTAAATCATACATACATACATACATACATACATACATATAAAGCAAAATATAATTTTTATCTCTTGAGAGACTTAACTGAATGCACACTACATAAAACATATTTTTTATTTTTTAAAAAATGAGAATTTGTTTTAGGAGATTTTGACAAAAAACAGAGTATTTTAATATCAGGTTAGTATTTTACAAGGTAAGTTTACAACCTCAATAATAAATAAAATTGCTGGAAAAATATGCAAGAGATCCACAAATAATTTTAAATTGGTCATTGAATTTTTTTTTATAATTTTTATGAATTTATTTGGGGCATGTTTGGTAAAAAAACCATTTTTGTTCAAACCAAAATTGTCACAATAGGTATAATGGTGTGTTTGCCAAATAACCCCTTAGATAAAAAATTCCTTAACAAAAAAAAGTAACCAACCAAACAAAGCCTTAGTATCTGATCCAAAACAAAACTAATCGGGTTGACTCAAAAACACTAGCCCAACCATGAATCGAACCGAAAACCATGGTTTGATCCGAAACTAAAGCAAAACAAACAATTAAAGCAAAAATAGATCAAAACTAAAAAACACAAAAACATAAAATTTTATGACAAAAATTGATCAAATACCAAGAACATGAAAAGCACAATGAACATTCAAACCGAAACCCAGCAAACACAAATTACAAACCAGACAAGTTTCAATAGAATCAAGGGCATGATTTTATGCGTAATCATGCGTAGATAAAGAACAAACATCCAATTTCTTCGATTAACACTTAAAAGCCATGATTTGATCAAAATTTGTTTGGGTAATCGAAAGAACCCTAGAATCTAAATGCATAAATACGTGTTATTGATGCATTTTAACCTTAGATTATTTACTAAAGATGACAAGCTAACATGTTTGTGCCAAAAATTAACCCAAATCATCTAAAAACAAGAGGTTAAGACGATGTTCATGTGAAGAACATGAACCTAGAATTTGAAAAGTTTTCAAAAATTAAAGAACTATTGCCAAGACCCATATTTGGCCTTTTAGGTCTCTAAACATATTGTTTTTAGTCCTTACAAACCACAATACCAATACAAAGCATAGTTGAATTTAAAGAACTAGCAAATAACATCAAATCATCAATAATGTGAATGATATTTCAACTTTATAACTACAGTTCCAATAACAGCCAACAAAAACATCAAAATTTGAAAGGAGGCCCCCATATACGTAAGCTAATACTAAGGAATCTTCTATGAATATACCCCCTATCCCTTTACATGCCCTTTTTAGAAGATAATTTCATATGCTTATTTGATTAATCAACATTTGCACAATCTTGCTTGTAACATCATGAGTTTGTCAAAGATTTTGTACTACAAAATTTATTATAATTTCCAAGATTCATCACACTTATCCATCTCATTCCGAACCCTACACTTAGTCAATCCTATAAGCCTTCGTCACTTTTTATATAATCTCCTAATGATTTTAACTAGTATATAATCACTACATACTAGTTTAACACCACCCTTATCAACCATGCATTTAACCCCTAACTTTCTAAAAAAAATCTCAATTCCAACACATTTTAAAATCTCAATTAAGTTTAACCAAGCAATGCTTTCATCTTCATGCATGGTCTAATAATTATACACATTACTTTCATACAATTAAAGAATATTTAAATTAACAATTTAATTTCCTCTCTCTTTTTTCTTTATTGGCTAACCATGTAACACTTCATTTTGCAAATTCATGCTTCATTATCCCAAGGTTTTTAAACCCATTTCATCCCAAATAAACCAATTTCTATCAATATTATATTTTCTCAAAATTTTTACTAAGAACCCAACTCAAATTTTCTTAGTTTTCTTCTAAATCATTTCAATTCTACTGAAACTTATATAATTAGGTTCTAAAACCTTCCAAGTAATTATGTGAGCTTCGAAATGTAACCAATCAAAATTTTTGTCACCCCTCTTCTTCTTTTCTTGATTTCTCTAGTTTCTCTCTCTAACTTTTCTTTTCTCTCCCTTTTATCTCTATTTACTCTTGTGTTTAAGTGTTTCCTTCTCTTTTTAAACCAACTGAAATCCATTCACAAGCTTAAATCCCTTCACAATTACAAGAAAAACAAATAAATCCTCTTTTTTTTTCCCCTTTAATGGTTGTCGGTCATGCTTATAAGGAAGGGGGGAGTAATTTTGTTTTTTTTTTGTTTTTTTCATTTTTGCCCCACTTTTCCTTTTAATTATTTTAGGTAATTTCGACCTCACAATTTGACCCACTTTGAATTGAATTTCTTAGTCACCATTCTCTCTCTCTCAAAATCATCTATTCATTTAATTATAATTTCTTCATAATGCTTACAATTCGTAAAATTCCATACACATCGCACATGATAAACTTTAATTCCCTCCGGCCTTTTTATACATATGTAATTTATATTATTATTATTATTATTATTATTAACTTTCAATTGTCTTTTATTGTTAAGTTTTTCCACATTTTTTTTGAGGGGTTTAATGTATTTTTCTTGAAAAAATATTAAATTAATATTTTTAAATTTTTTTTCAATAATTTTAATATATTGATATTAAAAATAAGAAAATATATTTTTTTAATATACATTCTTTAAAAAAACACTTTAAAATGAAAAGTCACCCGTGACAGTTCGCAGGCAATGAGTAGCTGATGCTAAACAACATGATTTGGGTGGTAAATTACCCTCAACTTCAAAGCAGCATTTATGACAGATACACGTGCAAAATCACCACTATCTTCTTTTCTTTCCATCTTTTAGTCTCTTCTCTATCTACTACTCCAAGAGGAAAAACTAAAGGTAAAATATATGCCAAGAAAATCTAATCTAGTGGGACTCGTGGTGCAATTGAGACACACACACCGTTTCTTGGTAGCTATTGTGTTGTCTTTTGAATAATAATAAAAACCCTAGGTCTTGGGGGATGTTTTGGCGGCTACCCCCTTCTCCAAGCCTTCTCTCTTAAGTTCTTCTTTCACTACTCGACCTAAAACAACTGAAACCCCAACACCCAACACCCAACACCCGCCTCCTCCCAGGGTTTCTCTGTCGCTCCTTCGATCTATATCTCATCAACAACGTCATGGCAGCTGTTCCTTCTGCTACTGACAGTATCCTTGC
>Ga0307516_10003345_pt1 | contig 20737 bp, 17 predicted proteins | sample 19_EM_MG_FD_203310 | JGI IMG/M metagenome (GOLD analysis project Ga0307516, IMG submission 203310) | Populus trichocarpa ectomycorrhiza microbial communities from riparian zone in the Pacific Northwest, United States - 19_EM | ecosystem: Host-associated > Plants > Roots > Unclassified | place...
CCCTGGCCCAGTTGCACTCAAGCTCTTCAGCCACGAGTTGTGCAAGCCCGGTGAGGCTGCCCTGGCCCATCTCGGAGCGGGCAATGCGGATAACCACGGTGTCATCGGGCCGGACCACCACCCAGGCATTGATCTCGGGGGGCAGCGCGCTCTGGGCCCCGGCATCGCCGGCCAGCGGTATGTGAAACGCGACGACCAGACCCGCCGAGGCGGACGCACCCATGAAGCGGCGGCGTGAGAGCACGGGCGAGAGGCCAGGGGCAGGGGAGGAGGTGGTGGTGCTCATGTCGTGCTCCCGTCGGTGTGCTGGATGGCCAGTGCGGCGCTTTTGGTATTGCCGCCGGCCGCCACGACCTTGATCGCTGCACGCACGCGGTTGTAGGTGCCGCAACGACAGATGTTGGTCATGGCCTGGTCGATGTCGGTGTCGGTGGGGTTGGGTTTGGTTCTGAGCAGGGCGACAGCCGTCATCACCATGCCGCACTGGCAGTAGCCGCATTGCGGCACATCGAGCGCAGCCCAGGCTTTTTGCACCGGGTGTGAACCGTCGCGCGACAGGCCCTCGATGGTGACAATCTTCTGGCTGGCATTGACCGTTGACACGGGGCGCACACAGCTGCGTGTCACCACGCCGTCGATATGCACTGCGCAAGCGCCGCATTGCGCGATGCCGCAGCCATACTTGGTGCCGGTCAGTCCCAGCTGCTCCCGGATCACCCACAGCAGGGGGGTGTCACCTTCCGCCTGAAACTCCCTCACGCTGCCGTTGACATTCAATTTGGCCATGTTGCGCTCCTGTTGTTTTCAAAACTGTGTGAACCGGAAACCCGTCAGATCGTAGCGCCGGCATGCGGCGAATGCACCTGGCATCGCTATACCTGAGTAATGTGATGACTGGCGCCCTGGCGGCGTTGATGTCCCGGGTAAACCCTCGGCCTGGACGCAGGCGCCATGTTGGCCGCCTCGCGCGGGCATGCCGGGCCAGCGCATTTCGGGTGTGCGTGCAAGTCTGACCTGTATCAAGCGTTGCAGATTTGCGTTCCTCTTCTTTGCCGCCAGTCCAAAAAAAAGCCGTAGCAAAAAATTTTTTGAACCGGCGCGGGTGAGACCGGTTTGCATGCGCCTGACCCGGATTAGCACGGAGGTAAACATGCACAGGGGTGCACTGCGCGCATCAGATAAGCCAGAAGAATCAATCGGTACGCCGTAAGAATGCATTCGTAAAAAACAGGGCGTTTTCGGTGCGCTGGCCTGGCAGTGAATTAGTCACATTGACTGTCTTGTCTCAAGTTTCACAATTCATTACCGTGTGTTTTTAACGAAAACCATGGGGTGCTGACAACGCTTCTTTGGGTAAACGTTCTTGTCGGTTTTTCCTGATTGTGGTGAGAGGTCGTGTGTGATGGGCTGGACTGGTGAGGCGGGATTTTTAAAGCGATGGTGCGGCGCACAAGCTGTAGTGGGATGGGTGTGGGGCACATGCATGCTGGCAGCGGCCCAGACCGTGCCGCCGACCGCTGATCCGGGACGCCTGCGTGAACGGTTTGATGTGGAGCCCGGTGCGGACGCCGTCAGCAAACCACCCGAGGCCGCAGCGCAAGCGCCTGCAGAGCTGCCGGATTCACTCAGATCCATACGCGTCACACTGAAGGCCATACGCGTGGAAGGCTCAGGGGCGCTTCCCCCCGCCATACTGGAGGCCCGCACCGATGCCTACCTCGGCCGCGAAATCTCAGGCTCGGACATTCTGGCGCTGGCATCCTCGCTCACGGCGATGTACCGCAATGCGGGCTACATCCTGTCGCTGGTGGTGGTGCCGCCGCAGTCCCTGTCCGGTGGAACGCTGACCCTTCAGGTGGTCGAGGGCTACATCAGTAGCGTGGCGGTCCAGGCGGGCGAGGGTGTCAGCGCGCATGTGCGTGAAGCGCTGGGGGATATCGGCGAGCGGATCAAGGCATCCCGGCCCCTGCATGCGGCCGTACTCGAACGTTACCTCCTGATTGCCAATGACTTTCCCGGCATCGAGTTGCGCAGCGTGCTCGCGCCCTCGCAGGTGCAAGGCGCGGCCGACCTGACGCTGGTGGCCAGCGTCAGGAAGATGGAAGGCTTCGCATCCGTGGACAACTACGGCTCGAGGTATCTCGGGCCGGGACAAATCCTTGCCGGGGTCACGGGCCATCAGCTGCTGGGCGTGAATGACCAGTGGCGTGCCGTTGCGGTAGGCACCGGCAACCGGGAAATGGCCTACGGGCAACTGGCCTACAGCCAGGTCGTCAACAACGAGGGGCTGCGGCTGTCTGCGGCCGTGTCACGGGCCCGTACCCAGCCGGGCGATGTCCTCCAGCCCTTTGATGTCCGGGGGGCAGCGGACACCACCTCGGTTTCCGCCTCTTACCCGCTGCTGCGCTCGCGCAATGAGAGCGTCGTGGCCCGCGCCAGCTACGACCATTCGGACATCCGGACCGACATCCTGGGCACACGTGTGATCGAGGACCGGATTCGCGCCTTGCGCCTGGGATTGGCCTGGCGCGTGTTGGACCGCCTGGACGGGCAGAACGTGCTGGATATTGAATTCAGCCAGGGCCTGGGCGGCACCGAAGAGGCTGACCTGCTGAAAAGCCGCGCCGGCGCCAAGGGTGTCTTCAACAAGCTGAGCTTTGACTACGAACGGGTCCAGTTTTTCAGCGCGAACACCAGCCTGGCTTTTGGCATCGCCGGCCAGTGGGCCAACACCCCCCTGCTGTCGTCCGAGCAATACGCGCTGGGTGGCCGCCGTTATGGCCGGGCCTACGAGCCCGCCGAACTGGTGGGGGAGCGCGCGCTGGCTTTTCGCATCGAGCCGCGCTACGCGGGTGCGCTGGATGCGCCGGGCTTTCGCTCCTACCAGAGCTTCGCTTTTTATGACATCGGCAAGGTGTGGCGGGTGGGCGCCCCCGCTGCCGGTGTGCCGCGCAGCCAGAGCCTGGCGTCTGCGGGGGTGGGCGTGCGCCTCTTCCTGCAAAACAACATCGCCGCCAGTGTGGAAGCTGCCTTGCCCCTGACCAAAACCGTTGCCAGCGAACGCAGCAGCGCCAAGGACATCCGCCTGCTGGGGTCCCTGCTGGTGCGTTTCTGATTTATCGCTTGCCATCATGAATTGAGGTGATCCATGACCGCTGCTCTTCACGCATCCCATCCCGGGTCCTGCCATCGGCGTGGATCTTCTGCATCCTTTGTGCTGAAGGCCTTGCCGGCGGCCTTGATGCTGGTTTTTGCAAACGCAGGATGGGCGGTCGATCCCCCTCCCACCATCAATGTTGGTGGGGCGGCCGGCCTGCCCCAGAACGGCAGCGTCATTTCCGGCACAGGGGGGGGCGCCATGTCGAGCGACGGCAACCACCTCACCATCACTGCCGCAGACCGTACGGTGCTCAAGTGGGGATCGTTCAGCGTGTTTGAAGGGAAAATTCTCGAGTTCGTACAGCCCAATGGTGGCGCCGTGCTGAATCGCCTCGAACTGGGGGCTGACGCATCGCGGATTCTCGGCTCGCTGAAAGCGAATGGGACGGTCATGCTGATGAACCCCAACGGCGTGATGTTCGGGCCAGGTTCAAGCGTGAACGTGGGTGCCTTGATCGCAACAACAGGGACCATCGATCAGGACGCCTTCATCAATAATGGCCGGGCAGTCATCACGGGCGCAACCGGCAGTCTGGTCAATGAAGGAAATATCCAGGCCACTGCTGGCGCCAGCGGCCTGGTGGCCCTGGTTGCGCCGTCGGTCATCAACCGGGGCGTGATCACTGCGACCGGCGGCAGGATCGTGCTCCAGGGTTCCAACGCGGCGACGATTTCGATCAATGGTGGCCTGTACGAGTTTGCGGTCCCCGGTGGTGCGACCGGCATCGAGGTCACCAATGCCGCAGGCGCCACCCTCGATGCAAAAACCCTGTATTTGGGTGCTGGGGACGCCGCCAATCTGCTCTCGGGTGTGATCAATCTCGAAGGCATTCAGCAGGCCAGCAGCGCCATTGTGGTCAACGGCGACACCGTGGTGCTCAAGTCCGCTTTGCAGGCGCCTGCTGTCAGCGGCAGCGCCAACACGGTTAATGTTTCGGGGGCCGCGCGGCTGCAGGACGGGGTCAACATCGCGCGGGCCGGCGGGGCCGTGAATGTCGCCGCCGGCAGCTATGTCCAGCCGGTCACGCTGAAGATCGACAAAAGCCTGACCCTGAGCGGGGCGGGGCAGGAGGCGACCATCATCGACGCGCGCGGCGTCAGCGATTACGGGATGCAGGTCACAGCGGACAACGTGACGCTCAAGGATTTCACGCTGTATGGACCAGCGGCCGACCTCCGATCCTCGTATGGCATCAAGGTGGCGCCATCCGGCGGTGCGTCCGCGCGTTTGCGGGATTTCTCCATCAGCCATGTCACCATTCGCGGCGCCGGCAGGGCCGAGCTGGACCTCAACGGCGTGGTCGGCGCCGTGATCGATCACGTGACAGCCGACGGTGCGCCGGTCGGCCATGACACCGGCAGCACCGCCGGCGCCGGCATCCAGATCACCGACAGCGCCGATGTCACCGTGCGCCATTCCACCACCCGCAACAACCTGTGGGGCGGCCTGGCCCTTTACCAGGCCAACATTTACCACGACCAGCAGGTCAACAACATCACGGTTGCCGCCAGCAACAGCTTCACGGAGCGCAACCCGGTCTATCTGCAGGATGAATCGGCGAGCCGTGATTTTGGCGCGCTGAACATCGCCGGCTTCGACCATGCGGTGCGCAACAGCGCCGCGACCAACAGCAACCACCAGTACACCTGGTTGCAGGCATCGCGGCAAAATGCCTTCGACTTTGCGGTCAACCTGGGCGCGTCAGCATCGAGTTATGTCCAGGGCTGGGACGGCGCGGCCACGACCCAGAATTTCAAGGTAGGCACCGGCAACCTGCTGGGCGGGGGCTCCAGGGCCATGTCCATTGCCAGCGCGGTCGGCGCGGCTGCAACGGACGCGACGGTGGATGTCTACGCAGGGACCTACGCGGAGCAAGTGGTGCTCAACAAGGCCGGACTCACCCTGGCCGGGCACGATGGCGCCAAACTGGTGGTGCCTGATCTGGCCGAGGTCAACGGCATCAGCATCGCGGCCAACGACGTGACCGTCACCGGCATGGACATCGCAGGCCCGGCAACACAGTCTTACCGCAGTTATGGCTGGGGCAACAACATCAGCCGGGGTATCGCCGTCGGCAATGGCTTCACCGGCTTCAATATCAGCAACAACCACATCCATGACGTGCGCAACGGCGTCCTGATTCATGGAAACAACACCGGCAGCGTGACCGGTAACCGCATCGACAACACCAAGAGCGCGATCTCGGTCCAGTACACGGACGCCAGCGGCATCACGATCTCTGGCAACACGCAAGGCAGTCTGGGCAACGAATGGGGCCTGAACCTGCATCTGAACGGACACATGGCGGGACCGAACATTGTGTCCAACAGCACGCCCATCTCCGCCAGTCCGACGCTGGCCTGGCAGCAGTCCCTGCTTGCGCTGAGCGCGGCCAATGCGGGCTGGTCGGTGCAGGACCAGGCGTACACCTCGTCCAACCGGACCCATGTCAACGTGGCCACTGTGGCGAACGGCGGCGCCCCGGGCGCCCAAGGCAGCGCACTGAGTCCCATCAGCAGCCTCCAGGGCGGCGTGAATGCGGTGGTGACGGGCGGCACCGTCAACGTGGGCGCCGGGACGTTTGCCGAGACGGTGAGCATCAGCAAGGCGCTGACGCTGGACGGCGCCGGCATGGGCCAAACGCTGTTGCAGGCCGCGTCGGCGGGCACCGGCACCGCAGTAACCATCGATGGCGCTTCCAACGTCACGCTGTCGGACCTGTCCATCAGCGATTACCAGTATGGCCTGCGCATCGACCGCACGGCCAACAACGTCACGGTCGATCGTGTGGCTTTCAACAACAACACCTACGGCATGCGCAACGGGACCGCCACACGGGCTGATAACTTCCGCATGCTCAACAGCACGATCACAGGCGGGCAGATCGGTGTGCAGGCCTACAACGGCGTGGGCAACACCGCCTCTTTCGCCAATGCCCTATTCGAAAATGTCACCATCGACGGACCGAGCTACAAGGGCTTTTATCTCGAAACGGCGGACAACCTGACCCTTCGAAACGTCAGCATCGCCAACACCGGCAACTACGGCGCGCCTGTGACGGCAGGAGACCAGCACATGAAATACGGCGCAGCCATCGACATCAACCTGAAATATGGCGAGTTCAATGCGGTGACCCTGGAGAACGTACGGGTGGCCAACTCCGGCCACAGCTCCGGGAACCCCACCCGCGCCGCCGTGGTGATCAAGACACGCGGCGTTGCCGGCGACCCAGACTACGCCGCAGACCCGGCCAGCCTGCAGTCGGTCAACATCATCGGTGGTGGCATCGAGGATTCCACCGGCACAGGCCTGCGTGTGGAGGACCTCAGCAACGGCAACGGCGGCCAGACAGCCGTGACCCTCAGTGGCGGCACCCGGTTCAGAAACAACGGACAGGACATTGTGGTTGGCAAAACCAATGTGGATGCCCGGGGCGCCGTTTTTGTGGGTGCGGCCAATGGTTTTGCGGTCGAGGATCGGGTGAGCCACGCGCTGGACAGCGCCAGCCGCGGCCTGGTCACCTGGACCGCCGGCAACGTGTTTGTGACGCAGAACAGCGGCAGCATCCAGCGCGGCGTCGACGCAGTGGGTGTGGGCGACACCGTGAATGTGGCCAGCGCCAGCTTTGCGGAAGACGTCCATGTCCATGCCCGCCGCGACCTCGCATTCAACGACACACGCCTGCACAGCCTGACGCTGAACAGCGGTGCGGCAGGCTCGGGCATCGGTGGCGCGGTGACGGCCGACGGCGCGGGCGGCATCCTGTTCGACGCGCCGGTCAGGCTGCTGGCCGATACCACGCTGGCCACCACGGGGGCCAACATCACGCTCAAGGGCGACATCCAGAACGCCGGGGATGTGGCGCGCGGCCTGCGCCTGATCGCCGGGACAGGCGCCACGCGCGGCGATGTCCACATCAACACCGGAGGCACGGCGCTCAAGCCATTGGGTTATTTCGACGTGAGCGCCCATGATTTCAAGCTGGACAGCACCTTATGGGTGGGCGCCTACAAAATCGATGCGCTCGGCAAGGTGGCGCTGAGCAACAGCACCCTGCGCGCGCAGGACGCCGGCGCGGCCAACACCCTGAACGCCGGAGGCGACGTGACCGGCTCGACCATCAGCCAGGGCAAGGTGGAGGTGACCAGTGCCGGGGACATCCAGGCCAACATCGCGGGCACCGATGTGGTGGCGCAGGCCCAGGGAAGCATGGACGTCGTGGTCACGGCGTCCCAGACTGCCACGCTGACAGCGGAGACCATTGTCGCCACCATCACCGCGACAGACGTGGTGGCGACCTCCCAGGGCGACATGAACGTGGTGGTGGCTGCTTCAGGCTCCGCGGCGCTGGCAGGCGACTCCGTGGTGGCCAATGTGACCGCGCCCGTGGTGGCCGTGGAAGCCGTCAGCGACGCGCAAATTTCCGGCGCCGCATCGCAGGTGACGCTTGACGCCCCGCGCGGAAGTGTCAGCGGCAGTTTCGGCCAGGTGAGCAACACCGGCGGCGGGCTGGTCAATGTCAATGGCAAGGCACAGGGCAATGCCACACTTTCCAGCAACAGTGAAAACAATCGCGTCATCCCCGCCGGCAGTTTGCAGGAAAGCGGGGCAGAAGGCGGTGCGGTCCAGGTGGCAAGGGCCGGGGGTGTGGCGCGGCAGGACGACACCGGCTTCAGCCTGAGCACACCTGAGGCAGCCGGCGAGGCGCTGGACAGCGGCCATGCCGTGGAGCTGGACATGTCACCGCGCAAACCGCGCCAGCAGTCCGGCAGCAAGGCCCAGGAAAAAGAGAAGGACTGAGCGGGCGCGGGCCGACCGCCAAAAAAAACGGTGAACGTCCGGTGGCGCGGTGGCAAATTCTGCGGTGCGGAACCACGGGCGTCGCGCAGGCGTCCCTGTGGGATTTTTGGGCCCGTTTTCGGGGGCAAACCCGCTGGTGCCTCGCCACGGCGGCGGACCAGAATGGTGTGATCCCATCTGGAGAAACCATGTCCGATACCGCTTTCCCGCGCAGTCTTTCGCGCCGCCGTTTCAATCTTGCGATCACGGCCGGTGCCGCCACGGTGTGTGCGCCGCTGCTGGCCCAGCCGGCCTGGCCGAACAAGCCCATTCGCATCATCGTGCCCTACACCCCGGGCGGGTTTACCGACCAGATGGCGCGGCTGGTGCAGGCGGGCCTGCAAAACCGGCTGCAGCAAACCGTGACCATCGACAACAAGCCTGGCGCCAACAGCATCATCGGCGTGGACATGCTGGCCAAGGCGCCAGCCGACGGCAGCACCTTCGCCGTGGTAATTGCGGCTTACGCGGCCAACACCACGCTGTACCCCAAGCTGCCCTATGACCCACGCAAGGACCTCAAGGGCGTGTCGCTGATGGGGGTTTCGCCGCTGCTGGCGGCCGTCAACAACGACGCTCCCTTCAAGACCGCCCGGGAACTCATCGACTACGCGCGGGCGAACCCGGGCAGGGTCAGCTTCGGCTCTTCGGGCAACGGCTCGGCCGCGCACCTGACCAGCGAACTGCTCAAGGCCATCACCAAAACCTATATGGTGCACATCCCTTACCGCGGCGCGGTGCCGGCGCTGACGGATTTGATTGGTGGGCAGATCCAGCTCTTTTTCGACGCTCCCACCGGCCTGATCAATCAGGGCAAGGCCGGCAAGGTCCGCCTCATCGGCGTGTCCAGCGACCGCCGCCTGCCTGCCGTGCCGGATGTGCCGACCTTCATCGAGCAAGGTTTCGCCGGCTTCACCGGCAGCACCTGGGCCGGCATGCTGGCGCCGGCGGCCACGCCCCGGGAGATCGTCAAACGCATGTCGGATGAAGTGGGGCGCATCATCCGCAGCGACGAAACGCGCGCGCGGCTGGACGCCATGGGGACCTTTGGGGCCGGCGGCACACCGGAGGAATTTGATGCGTTTATCGCGGCGGAAACCACCAAGTGGGCCAAGGTGATCAAGGACGCCGGCGTCAAGGCCGACTAGGGCGATGCCTGCCCGGCCGTTGCGGGCCGTTTATTCGCCGGAGCTGTTACCGGGCGCAGCGCCCTGTACGCGGCGGGCGCCGTCAAAGCGGCGGGCCCAGTAGGCCACACCCATGCTTTCCACCCGCACCTCGGCGCCGGGTTTGGGGGCGTGGATGAACTTGCCGTCGCCGACATAGATGCCGACATGGCTGAATGCCCGCTTCATGGTGTTGAAAAACACCAGGTCGCCGGGTTGCAGCTCGTTTTTGTCGATGTTCTGGGTGGCTGCCGCTTGCTGCTCGGCGCGGCGCGGCAGGATCAGGCCGACGGTTTGCTCGTAGATGGCCTTGACGAAACCACTGCAGTCCACGCCGGTATCGGCTGAATTGCCGCCGCGGCGGTAAGGCACGCCCAGGAAACCCATGGCGTTGATCACCAGCTCGGAGGCCTTGTTGCCGACCGACTGGCGCACCTGGTCGATCCGGTTCAGCAGCCCCTTGTCGGCGAGGAATTTGTCCATGTCGTCACCTGAATGGCCAGGGCTGGCTTGTGCGGACGCAGCAAGCAGCAGGCTGGTGACGAGGACGGTAAATCGCATAGGCCGCAAGGGTACTTGAAGGACATGTCCTACGTCAAGCTAAAGTTTTTTCGAGAAGGCCATGTTAAGCCTTTGATTTGTAACGATATATGTTGAAATGGGTCCTCAGGGAAAACCATGGCGCGCCAGTAAGGAAAGCACTGGGGCGCGGAGGCACGAGCCGCCGGGGTGGCATATTGGGGCTGTCAGCCCCTGTTTTTCCTGCCCCCGCCAGCCACGCCGCAGGGAAAATCGGCCCCACGTGCCTTTCCAGCCGCTTGAGCATTTTTCAGGAACCAAATATGCGTTCAGCCCTTACCCGTTCAGGATGGATAGCTATTCTTTTTGTAGCATGCCCGGTGTGGATGGCGGCTGGGGCGGCCCTGGCGCAAGGTGTCCGGCCGGAAGTGGTGGCGAGTGGCCTGCAGAACCCCTGGGCGGTCGCTTTCCTGCCTGAAGGGCGTTTTCTGGTGACCGAGCGCGGCGGGCAAATGAGGGTCGTCGGGGCCGACGGCAAGCCAGGTCCGGCGCTGGCGGGTGTGCCGGCGGTGGAGGCAGGCGGGCAGGGCGGCTTGCTGGATGTCATCACCGATTCCGGTTTCGCCGCCAACCGCCAGGTCTATTTCTGCTTTTCGGAAGCCGCGGCCCAGGGCAGCGGCAACAGCACGGCGCTGGCCAGCGCCACGCTGGCGGCCGACAACAGCCGGCTGGAAAAGGTCAGGGTGATCTTCAGCCAGAAGCCCAAATTCTCCAGCAGCGCGCATTTCGGCTGCCGCATCGTCGAGGCCATGAAGGACGGCAAGCCCGATGGCAGCCTGTTCCTGACGTTGGGCGACCGTTTCTCGCGCATGCAGGACGCGCAGAAACTCGACAACCACCATGGCAAGGTGGTCCGGGTGAACAAGGACGGCAGCGTTCCCAAAGACAACCCCTTTGTCGGCCGGGCCGGCGCCTTGCCGGAAATCTGGAGTTATGGCCACCGCAACATGCAGGGCGCCACGCTGGCGCCGGACGGCACCTACTGGACGCACGAACACGGGCCGCAGGGCGGCGACGAGATCAACCTGCCCCAGGCCGGCCGCAACTACGGCTGGCCTGCCATCACCTATGGCGAGAACTATGGCGGCGGGCGCATCGGCGACGGCAGCACCAGCAAGCCGGGCATGGAGCAGCCGCTGCATTACTGGGTGCCGTCCATCGCGCCCTCGGGCATGGCTTTTCTCGGCAGCGACAAATACGGCAAGGCCTGGCAGGGCAACCTGTTTGTGGGCTCGCTGAAGTTCGGTTACCTGAACCGGATCGAGCTGGCCGCGCCCTTCAGGGGCAAGGTGGTGCGGGAACACAAGCTGGTCGAAGGCGAGCGGGTCCGGGATGTGCGCCAGGGGCCGGACGGCCTGCTGTATGTCCTGACGGACAGCCGAAATGGCCGTTTGCTGCGGCTTCAGCCGCAGTAGGGCTGCAGGAGGCCGCAACTGCCTCGATAGAATGGGCCATCCCCCTGACCTGAGTGAGCCCGCGTGTCCGAACGATCCGAAGTCCTTCTCCAGTACCTGTTGCCCAAGCGCGCCATCACCGAATTTGGCCGCCACATCGCGTCCATGCGGGGCGGCGCCATCACCACCGGCATCATCCGCTGGTTCATCGGCAAGTACGGCGTCAACATGGCCGAGGCGGCCAACCCCGACATCACCAGCTACCCCAGCTTCAACGACTTTTTCACACGCGCGCTCAAGCCCGGGGCGCGCCCGCTGGCGGCGGCCGACCTGGTCTGTCCCGTCGACGGCGCCATCAGCCAGTTCGGCGCCATCGACCAGGACCAGATCTTTCAGGCCAAGGGACACCTTTACTCCACCACGGCCCTGGTGGGCGGCGACCGCGAACTGGCCGCGCAGTTCCAGAACGGCAGCTTCGCCACGATTTACCTGAGCCCCAAGGACTATCACCGCATCCACATGCCGGCCGCCGGCCGCCTGAAACGCATGATTTATGTCCCGGGGGACCTGTTCTCGGTCAACCCGACCACGGCGCGCGGCGTGCCGGGACTGTTTGCGCGCAATGAACGGGTGGTCTGCGTGTTCGATACGCCACAGGGCCCCTTCGTGCTGGTGTTGGTCGGCGCCACCATCGTCGGCAGCATGGCCACCGTGTGGCACGGGGTGGTCAATCCGCCACGGACAAGGCAGGTGCGCGAGTGGCGTTATGACGAGCCTGCCGTCGCGCTGGCCCAGGGCGACGAAATGGGCCGCTTCCTGCTCGGCTCCACGGTGGTGATGCTGTTCCCCAGCGGGCCGCTGCAGTTCAATCCGGCCTGGGCGCCCGGCGCGCCCGTGCGGCTCGGCGAACGCATGGCCGACATCCGGCCCTGAACGCTGCCAGGCGCTTCCTGTGCGCGCCGGTCTGCTATGCATTCAATAGCGTATCGCCCAGGCAGGCCGGGGCCTGGTGAGTTGTTTCATTTTGCGGAGCGGACCGCATTTTTTTTGCAATTCTTACCCGAATCTGCTTGCCTGTCCTACACCGGCAACTGCCCAGCCCCTCTAAGCTTTGCTGATCGCCATGGAAGGCGGGTGCGTTTGGCGCCCGCGCGATCACCCATCCTGAGGGGACCCCAGCTTGCAACGATTGTTCGACCCAGCCAGCACGGCCTCGTGCGGCACGGTCCCGACGGCCTTCCCGAAACACGAACAGGCTGCGGCCCCCGCCAATTCTGATGCGGCGCTTGCAGCGCTGCTGCAGCATCTGCGCGACGAAGCCTACGAATTCACCACCGTGACACCCACCACGCACACACGCGTGCTCGCCAACCGCCGCGGCAGGGAGGCGCTGTGTCTGCGCGATGTCTTCGGCTGGTCCTTGCCATTTGCCGCCCGGGCCTTGCCGCCGGACCTGCTGGACAGCCTGATGCAGGGGGGTGTGCTGGCCAGGGAGGATGACCGTCTTTTCCGCAGCCGCGTGCGGGTCGCCAGTTTTGGCGGTGACCTGTTTCTGCATTCGGCTTTTCCGACGGTGGGCCACGACGCGGTTTTTTTTGGCCCGGACACCTGCCGTTTTCTCAACCTGGTGCGCGACCACTTGCCTGCGCCTGCCACCGGCCAACCGCTGCGTATTGCCGATGTGGGCTGCGGAAGCGGCGCGGGGGGCATTGTGGCGGCCCGCCTGCGCGTCGGCGCCTCTGTCGCCCTGGGCGACATCAACCCGCTGGCGCTGCGTTATGCCGGGATCAATGCGGCGCATGCCGGTATCCACGCCGGCCTGGCGCTGGGGGATGCCCTGGCGGCATTCACCGGCGAGTTTGACGTGGTCCTGTGCAACCCGCCCTACCTGGACGACGACGCCGGCCGGGCCTACCGGCATGGCGGCGGCGACCTGGGCCGTGCGCTTGGCGTGCGGATAGGCGGCGAGGCCCTGAAGCGGCTCGCCCCCGGGGGGCGCCTCATTTTGTACACCGGGGTGGCCATCGTGGACGGCGTGGACCACTTCATCCGCGAGCTGGAGCCGGCGCTCGGCGAGGCGGGCTGCACTTACACCTATGCCGAAATCGACCCCGACGTGTTTGGCGAGGAGCTCGAACGGCCGGTCTACCGCCAGGCGGACCGGATTGCAGCCGTGGGGCTGGTCGCTGTGAAAGCATGAATTTCCGGGCGCCGCGCGGCCACCCCGTGCTGGCGCACTCACCGACTGATGAAAGGATGAATCCATGAACAGCAAACCTTCGGATAAACGCAACAAGCAGGACAGCACAGACGGCGCAAAACGCGAGGCTGCGCAGGCCGCGGGGACGGATGCGCCGGTGCGCCAGGCCTGGCCCTTTGCGCCCGGCTCGCAGCTGGGCCAACAGGTGGCCAAACCTTTTGCGCCCAAGCCGTCCTACCGTTTCAACCAGCGCTGAGGCAGGTCAGCATGACGGCGCCCGACCTTCAGGCCCTGTTCAGCCTGTCGGTCAACCCGCTGGAACTCGTGGTGCGCGGCACGGCGATGTACTGGCTGCTGTTCCTGCTGTTCCGCTTTGTGTTGCGCCGCGACGTGGGCGCCATCGGCATCGCCGATGTCCTGTTGCTGGTCCTGATCGCCGATGCTTCCCAAAATGCCATGGCGGGCGCTTATGAATCCATCACCGACGGCTGCATCTTGGTGCTCACCATTGCGGGCTGGAACTACCTGCTGGACTGGCTGGCCTACCACTCCCCGCAGGTGCGCAAGCTGGTCGAACCTGCGCCCTTGTTGCTGGTCAAAAAGGGGCGTGTACTGCGAAAAAACCTGCGCCATGAGCTCATCACCATGGATGAGTTGTGGAGCAAGCTGCGCAGCCAGGGGGTGCAGGACCTGGCGGAAGTGCACGCCGCGTTTATCGAGAGCAGCGGCGAGATCAGCGTGCTGAAAACAAAGGCGTCTTCATCTTCTTCCTCCCCGCCGCCGTCGCCGCGAAAAATTCCCTAAGGCCGGCGGCGCTGCAATTCGTTCAGCACGACTGGCAACTCGGGCAGCAGCTCGCGGGCCAAAAAACCCAGCGTGCCAATACGCGCCGCCAGCCGTTCGCCGGCCTGCGCGTGGGCTACCACGCCCCAGGCGCAGGCCTGCCACAGGGAGTTTGTGCGCGCCGCCAGCCCCGTGATCACGCCGGCCAGCACGTCGCCCGAACCGGAAGTCGCCAGTCCCGGCTGGCCGCCGGTGTGTCGCCACAGGCCGCCATCGGGCAGGGCGATCCAGGTGGTGGACCCTTTCAATGCCACCACGGCCTGCCAGCACCCGGCGTAATGCGCCGCCGCTTCGGCTGCTGTGTCCGCCAGTGCCGATTTGGCGTGGCCGGTGAGGTGGGCCATTTCTCCGCCATGAGGCGTCAGCAGCACCGGTTGCGAAAAGGGCTGCTCGCTCAAGGCCAGGTCCATGGCGCCGGCGTCGAGCACCACCGGAACATGCCCGAAGTGCGGCAACAGTTGCGCCACAAAAGCCGCGGTGGCGGGCCCTTCCGGCAAGCCCGGGCCCACCAACAGGGCATCCATGCGCTGCGCAAAAGGCGCCAGCTGCCGCGCTGCCGTGTCCGCCAGCGTGCCGTCCCGTTTTTCCTCCAGGCCGATGACCCGGGCTTCGGGCATGGCCAGTGCGATGCCGGGCGCCACCGACCGGGGTGCGGCGATCAGCAGTTTGCCGGCGCCGGCGCGGGCGGCAGCTGTCGCGCTGAGCAAGGCCGCGCCTGGAATCTCCCGGCTGCCGGCAACAATCAGTACACGGCCACGCGCCTCCTTGTCGGCCGCATCGTTAATGCCGGGCAGCGGCCAGGCCAGCAGGGCCGCGGCGTCCAGCACTGAAAAAAGCGGTGACTCCGCCAGCGCTTTGGTCATGGTTTGGCCGCGGCAGGCACGTCCTTGCCCACTGTCACCGCAGCGCCGGCTTCGCGCAGGGGCGCCACCCAGTTGGCCTGCTGCAGCACCAGCCCCCCATGGCTGGCGAGCGAGGGGTCGAACGCATACCAGGTCACGCCGCAATTGGGCACGTCTCCCAGGCGGTCGATGGCCAGGATTTCGTGCTCGTCCAGCGACTCGACCAGGTAACGCAGGCAGTTCACGATGACCTGGTGCGCAACGATCAGCACGCGCTCGCCGCTGTGTTCGCGGCTGATCATTTCGAGCAGGCTGCGCAGCCGCAGGATCACGTCGCACCAGCTCTCGCCGCCGGGCGGGCGGAAGTAAAACTTGCCGACATGCGAGCGCTGCGCGTCCAGCTCGGGGTGCCTGGCGGCGATGCCGTGGCGGGTCAGGCGGTCCAGGATGCCGAACTCCTTTTCCCGCAGGCGTTCGTCCACACGGAAGACGATGTCCGCCCGGGGCAGTTGCGCCGCTTCCAGCAGCAGGCGTGCGGACTCCATCGCCCTGACATAGGGTGAACACAGCAGCACCTGCGGGCGTTCGCTGGCGGGCAGCGCGCCGAACCACAGGCCAAGGGCGGTCGACTGCTCCTCGCCGAGTGCTGACAGGGGCGTGTCGATATCACGGTGGGCAATGTCGATGAGCGCATCACCCTGGGCTTCGGCCAGATCGCGTGCCACGTTGCCGGCGCTTTGCCCGTGCCGCATCACCCATAAAGTCTGGGGCCACTTGTCGTTTTTCATGGACCTTGAGGTTAGGCAGGCCGGCGCGGCCGCGGTGTCGGGTTTACGGGCCTGGGACTGTAGGTGCAGGGGAAAAAAACGCGGCCGCAGCGCCTGCGGCGGCTGGTTGGCCTTGTCCTACAGGGCATGGCCGGGTTTTGCGACTGCCCAAAGGCCCGTGTGGCCCTACACTGGGCGCACCATCAAGGGCTTTATGCGGGCAAAAAACACGGATCTCGGCGAATCGGGGGGGCTGCGACCTCTGCGGGTCTTCATCATCGAAGACAACGCAGTGTTGCGAAACATCATTACCGATGCCTTGCGTGAACTTGCGTCGGTCGAGATCCTGTTTTATGCCGACAACGAAATTTCCGCGACCAACTGGCTGTCGTCCAACGACGGCGCCTGGGACCTTGCCGTGGTGGACCTGCATTTGCGGCAGGGCAGCGGTGTGGGCGCGCTCAGCTGGTGCACCACGCGCCGGGCGAACCAGCGGGTGGTGGTGCTGAGCGGGGAGCTCACCGAGGAGGTGCGCCAGCAATGCCTGGCGCTGCGCGCCGATGCGGTGTTCGACAAGGGCACGGAAATGACCGACTTTCTGGATTACTGCAAGTCGCTGACCGTCTGAAAGCGGCGCCGGCATGCCCTAAACTTTGGGCAGGCGCGGCCTTCCCCACAGGGCGCATCGGACGCGCCTTCACATTACCGCCGGAGACCGCATGGATGCACTTTTTCGAGACCAATTGCTGGAGGCGGCCGGGGAGGCGGCCTTTCCGGCTGAGCGCACCACGGACCCGCAGACCGGCGTCGAAACACTGGACGCGGCGTCGGCATCGGCCATTGCCCGGGTGTTCGAGCTTTTCGGCGTGACGGCCCTGACGCCGCACGACGAGGACTACGACAGGGTCATCAACACCGCCTGTACGCTGGCGATCGAGGTTGCAGCCCATGTGCAGGCGCTGACACCGGCAGCAGGTTCGGTCCAGGCGCTGGAGGTTGCAGCCGGCTGGCACCCCGACTACCGGGCGTATGTCAGCGCCTTGTGGCAGGGCGATCGCGACGCCATTGCGCGTGGTGCCGCCAGGCTCAAACTCGCGGCGGGCATTCCCAATGGCTCCCTGCCGCTGGAAGACGGCCCGCTGGGCTGAAGGCCGCGGTCAGGCGGGTCACGGCTATCATGGTTTCATGACTTCAACGGTTCGCCGGCCGGACATCGCCGCGCAAGCCAGGCGCCGGGTCCGCGACTGGCTGCTGGGCTGGGCGCGCCTGGTTTACCTGGGCGCGCTGATCCTGGTGCTGGCAATGTCTCCCTCCAGTTACGCACGCCCGAACCGGCGTGTGCTGGCCCAGCACATCTATCACAACACCGCGCCCAACCTGCTGGGGTTCACGCTGATGTGCGCGCTGATCACGGTGGTCATCACGCGCATCGTGATCGTCACGGCCATCAGTTACGGGCTGTCGCAGTATGCGCTGCAGGTGATCATCCGGGTGCTGGTGCTGGAGCTGATTCCGCTGACGGCGGCGATGTTTGTTGCCCTGCGCTGCGCCATCGCCAGCGGCGTGGAGTTGTCGCAGATGCGCCGCACCGGCGCGCTCGACGCCTTGCAGGCACGTGGCGCCGACCCGGTGCGCCACGAGGTGCTGCCGCGCGTGACGGCGAGCATTTTTTCCACCATCACGCTGGCGGCGCTGAGCTGCGTGGTGGCGCTGGTGATGGCCTACCTGGCGGTGTATGGGTTCACGCTGGCCGGTGTGTCCATCTACACCCGGCTGTTCGGCCAGGTCTTCAGTCCCGAGGTCACGCTGATCTTCCTGCTCAAGACCCTGTTTTTCAGCCTGGCCGTTTCTCTGATCCCGATGGCGTCGGCCCTGTACGATCCGGTGGCCTCACCGGTGCGCACCAGCGCCGAGGTGCGCATGCTGGTGCGCATGTTTGCCGTCATCCTGCTGATCGAGGTCCTGTCCCTTGTGGGCAACTACTATTGAACGGACACCCTGCCATGAAACCTGCCACACCATGAGCGACCCCGCAGATCCTTCCTCCGCGGCGGCCGGCGCGCCGCCACCCTCACCGCCGCCTCCGGTGGAGGAGGTGGTGTCCCTGCCGCCCGTGGCCAACCTGGAGTTCAAGGCGGTGTTGCTGCTGGTCTTCATGGCCGTGCTGGTGATCGGCTCGGCCCTGTATGTGATGTATGCCCGCGGGCTGTTCGAGCAGACGCAAAGGCTGGTGCTGGTGTCGGAAGATTCCGAAGGTGTGGTCGTCGGCATGGACCTGACGTTTTCCGGCTTTCCGATCGGCCGGGTGCGCCGCATCGAACTGGCCGAGGATGGCAAGGCCCGCATCATCATCGACGTGCCGACGCGGGACGCGCACTGGCTGCGCACCACCAGCGTGTTCACCCTGGTGCGCGGCCTGGTCGGCAGCACCAATATCCGCGCCTACACCGGCATGCTCAAGGATCCGCCGCTGCCCGACGGCGCGGTGCGCGAGGTGTTGCGGGGGGATACCGGCGCCGAGGTGCCCAAGCTGATCGCTGCCGCCAAGGAACTGCTGGAAAACCTCAACAGCCTGACCGCCGCCGAAGGTTCGGTGGGCGCCAGCCTGGGCAACCTGCAAAAACTGACCGAGCGCCTGAACGGCCCGGGCGGCGCGCTCAGCGTGCTGCTGGGCAATGAGGCCGAAGCGAAAAAACTGATCGCCACGCTGGACCGCACCAATGCGCTGCTCACCAAGCTTGACGGCCTGGCCGCCAAGACCGACACCCAGGTGTTCGGCGCCAACGGAGTGATGCCCGAAGCACGCGCCACCGTGGTGCAGCTCAATACGCTGCTGGGCGAGGCCCGGACCAGCCTGAAAAAAGTCGACGCGGTGCTGGTCGAGGCGCAGGCCGTGGGCGCCAACGCCAGGGCGGCAACCGACGACCTTGGCACCTTGCGCGGGGAGGTCGAGTCCAGCCTGCGCAAGGTCGACAGCCTGATCAACGAGGTCAACCGCAAGTGGCCGTTTGCCCGCGACACGGAGCTCAAGCTGCCATGAACACGCCTGCAAAAAACCTGCTGTGCCTGACGCTGCTGGGGCTGGCCGCCTGCAGCAGCGGCTCGAAGCCGGCCGACTGGCAACTCGAAGCCAAAACCGCCAGTGAACGCGCCGTCGCGGCTTACATGGAAGGCAACACCCGGGTCGAGGCGGTCGAGTTCGGCCGCGCCCTCGCGGAGGTCTCCAGCACTGGCCAGGTCGGGCTGGTCGCGCGCATCGAACTGCTGCGTTGCGCCACCCGCGTTGCCAGCCTGGTGCTGGAGCCTTGCGCCGGCTTTGAGCGCCTGCGCCAGGACGCACCACCCGCCGAGCGCGCCTATGCCGACCACCTGGCGGGCCAGTTGCAACCGCAGGACGCGGCCCTGCTGCCTGGGGCGCAACGTGCGGCCGCCGCCGGTGATGCCGCGGCGCTGGCGGGCAACGCAGAGCCGCTGTCGCGGCTGGTGGTCGCCGGCGTGTTGTTCCGCGCCGGGCGCGCCACGCCCGCGGTGGTCCAGCAGGCGGTGGACACCGCTTCCAGTCAGGGCTGGCGCCGGCCGTTGCTGGCCTGGCTGGGCGTGCAGGCGCAACTGGCGGAGAAGGGCGGAGACCTGGCCGAAGCCGCGCGCCTGCGCCGCCGCATGGCGCTGGTGGACGTGCCAGCCGTCCAGCCGGCGAAAGTGCTGCCTTGACGCCGTTACCGCCCGAGCCCGGCCGCTGGGCCATCGCCATCGCCGGCCTGCTGGCGCTGGCCACCGCCATGGGCATAGGCCGCTTCGCCTTCACGCCGCTGCTGCCCATGATGCTGAGCGACGGCGTGGTCGACCTGCCCTCAGCGAGCTGGCTGGCCAGCGCCAATTATTTTGGCTACCTGGTGGGCGCGCTGCTGTGCACCTTCCAGCCCTGGATCTGGAAGCGGGCGGCTTTCCTGCCGGCGGTCGCGGCGCCGGTCTGGGTCCGAGCCGGCCTGGTGGCGACCACCGTGTTGACCCTGGGCATGGCCCTGCATTGGCCTGCCGGCTGGCCGCTGCTGCGTTTTGCAGCGGGGGTGGCTAGCGCGCTGGTGTTTGTCTACACCTCCGGCTGGTGTCTGGCGCAACTGGCGCGGCGCAATGCGCCCACGATGGGTGGCGTCATCTATGCCGGTCCCGGCGTCGGCATTGCGCTGAGCGGGCTGTTTGCCAGCGGCATGGTCGCGCTGGACTGGCGGGCCTGGGCGGGCTGGCTGATTTTCGGCGCCCTGGCGGCGCTGCTGACGGCCATCGTGTGGCGCATCTTCCAGGACCGCGGCGGCCAGACGGCGGCGGCTGCTGCTCCTGCGGCAGCGCTGCGCAGCGATGCGCCGGCCGGCCGCCGGCAGATGCTGGCGCTGGCCCTGACCTATGGCCTGGCGGGCTTCGGCTACATCATCACCGCGACTTTCCTGCCGGTGATCGCGCGCGAAGCCATGCCCGGTTCGGTCTGGATCGATTTTTTCTGGCCTATCTTCGGCCTGGGCGTGGTCACCGGCGCCTTGTTGGCCACGCGCATTCCCGCCACCGGCGATTACCGCTACCTGCTGGCGGCCTGTTACCTGGTGCAGGCCATGGGCATAGGGGCCAGCCTGTTCAGCCCGACGCTGGCCGGCTTTGCGCTGGGCAGCCTGTTGCTGGGGATTCCTTTCACCGCCATCACTTTTTTTGCGATGCAGGAGGTGCGCCGCCTGCGGCCGGCCGCAGCGGCCAGTTATATGGGCCTGCTGACGGCCATGTACGGCATCGGGCAGATTGCCGGACCGCCGCTGGTGGCGCTGCTGCTGCGCCGCAGCCGCAGCCTGGGCGAGGGCTTCACGCTGTCACTCGAAATCGCCGCCGCCTCGCTGCTGGCGGGCGCGCTGATGTACCTGTGGATGGTCAGCGCCTACCCGGTGGCCGGCAAGGGGCAGGCCA
>Ga0307516_10003347_pt1 | contig 20734 bp, 19 predicted proteins | sample 19_EM_MG_FD_203310 | JGI IMG/M metagenome (GOLD analysis project Ga0307516, IMG submission 203310) | Populus trichocarpa ectomycorrhiza microbial communities from riparian zone in the Pacific Northwest, United States - 19_EM | ecosystem: Host-associated > Plants > Roots > Unclassified | place...
TTATCCCTTACTCTGATTGGATGATATCCATCTCTGTTTCTATTGGCTGATAAGACTACTTATCTACTTATCTTCTTATCTTCTTATCTGCTTGTATCTCTGACTCATCTGATAGCAGGATTATATCTCATTGGAGGATATCTGGAGGATATTCTATTGGATGATAAGCCTGGACTAGTATAGTATATATAGAGTAGCACAAAGCCTGTAACTCCAGTCTTATTCTCTTAGGACCCCCACTTGACTGTGGTGATATCTAAAGTCAATATAAACTGGTGCTTTCCTCCATATCCTCTCTCTCTATAAGCTTATCTATGTGTGAGCCCACAATGCTTGATTCTCAGCATAGTCTTTGGATTATGCTTTGAGAAGATAGTTAAGTGGTTGCCCTAACAGCTATGAAGCTATGACAATTCCTTATTACACATTACTAGAAGGCAATATCTTACTATAGTACTACAGTGCTCTTGAAATATTTTACTATGGCATGCTATGGTCTTCTATCACAGCACAGGGTCCAAAATTTGGCCTCTGCCAATGTTATTTCTAAATTGTTTGTGAAATAATATTTTCTGGCAAAAATATTCACAAAGACTTTTGCAGCTGTGAAAGTCAAAGGCACACGGTATTTGACATTTCACAGCAGTGAAACATCAGGCACCCACTTTCACCAGTGCAAAATATCAAATTTCGCGTTTCTTTGACTTTTGCAGCTGCAATAGCCTTTGCAAATATTTTTTCAGAAAATATTATTTCGCAAACTATTTAAAAATAACATTGGCAGAGGCCAAATTTGGAACCCTGTGCTGTGCTGGCGAAACACGGTTCATCAGCAAACTCTGATTTTGGGTGTAGCAAAGCAAACACACCCAAAATCAGAGTTTGCTGATGATTGAACCGTGTTTCGCCAGGTGGCAGGAGTTGCTTCCTTTTTGTGGGAAATCACTCCCATTCGATTGGGCAGTTACACCGGGTTGCAGACGAAATATTTATCGGAGTATCTTGCTCTGAGTCGGCCTACTTCGAGTTAATTTTCACTGGGAACGTTGAATGCCTTGCCTCAGAAAGGCAGTTGTCAGTGTGCGGATGCCCCGGACTCAATCCCGTCGACACCTGCATCGTCCGTCACAGTCCGTGGCTGCATCCCACCTATCACGGCATGAGACCTCCGGCTCCCATCCCCACGACTACGCGAGGTGTTCTGCACGACACCACCATCATGTCTGCCAACCCACTGTTTTTTGACGGCTTCGAATGAGTGGGTAATTTTATGTATATATATATATATCATTTTCACACAATACCCCTTCCCCGTACTGTGAGATATGGACACGAAAATTATCCTCTACATTGGTACAGTGTGACGACTGTTCAGCACTCGTTCGTGGTTCAGCCTTTTTCGGCGTGCCGGTGACCCGGCCTGTTCGGAATGTCCAATACCCGGACGTCCTCAGGCCCCGGAGCCCGGTGCTCCCGTGACATACATACGTAGGCAAAGCTTCCGAGAATCAGGTCATGATCTGGTGGCATGGCCCTCAAGGCAAAAGTTCCCCGCGTGTCAGCTGAACCCGCTAATTCAATTCCAGGGTGTCAAACTTCTCATGGAATCAATTTAATTTAGTTACGTTACTCCCTTTTGGAGCCACAAGGGTAATGCGATATCGGACAAATTAGGTTATGTAGCCATGTCTTGGTGGTTTCAGGCTCGAATCATTCTTCCCTTCATGCCATGATGACGGTGGTCGAGCCCTCTCAGATTGTCGAATTCTTGGGACAGCTTCGACAATCCCAGTATATACAAGGTGAGCATTGATTGAATTGATCAGCTACACAGGCTTTGAATAAGTTCTTGACTTGACCGAACTCAAGCAAGTGCCACCACCTTTCTGGTTTACGACATCGTCTTGACGTTTCCCGAGGAAGTAAGTAGATATTTCGACCTCACCGCTGCAAGAGTTTAAGCGCTACTAATCTGTTATTCATAGGTTGCTCACATTTGGAGGTCTGTTCTCAGTCTCTTTCGTCCGACATGAAACTCATCCATAACATTAGTGCTCCATGGTCAATCCCGAAGGTTCTATATCTCATCTGCCGATATTACGCGGTAGTACTCTTATTGTAAGCGTTGTATTTTCTTCCCAGTTTGACCGGTCCATCACTTACTAATGGTCCATGTCCAGGGGATTGATACTCGGTGCGCATCATCAACTTGAACCTCCCGATGTGCCAGACCTAAGTAATTGTTTGGCACAGTTGAGACAACTGCTTTGGGGTTCACCATTTCTGTGCGTCCTCAGCGCGTTCCTATATCTTCACACGACCTGAATCGTGTCTCTAGATGTGAGTTAAAAGATGGTTAACCAGATCTCCTGTTTCGGGCTGATTGTGGGCGCATACAAAAGGTGCAAGGGTTTCGTTATTTCTTTTGCAATGTAGGTCCAGGGATAGTAGACTTTCGGTTCTTGACCAAGGAAATGTACCACAGCGGATCACGGTTGATTTTGTTCACTTCGGTGGATATCCTCCTGGGTCTCAGGCTGCGCGCGCTCTATCGCCAGAGCAGAAAAGGTATATATGTCCTCATTTCATCCTGTGGTTATCGCTCAGCGTGAGTTCTAGTAACAAGATTTCTTGTTTCAGTCGTCCTCGGTAAGACAGCTCATTGCTCCCGAACGACATAACGTGCTCACCAATATGATCAGGCCAGTTCATGGTCAGATTCCGCTTTGCTTACTATAGTCTTGGTCCTCCTCTGATCTGCAACAGTTATCGTGTTCCATGGTGCTAATATGGTCGCTAGCCACGAGAAAACCCGCTGATTTTACCCCAATCTCCATCCCGGGGTTTACTTGCAGTCCAACTGCTCCTCCTCGCACAATTGTTATAACATGGCAAGTCTGCTCTTCCCCGATACGCAAAGTGATAGTTCAAACCTCCCATGTTGATGCAGGATTCCTATTCTTATCCTTCACAGTGGGTTCTTTTCTTCCAATTCGACCTCGTCGTTCACGTCTCTGCAGCAATCTTCTTCTTCATGACAATATCTGAATTCATGAATGCGATGCGTAGCAGTGGACATCATCAATCGATGATAGCCATGTTCATGGGAAAGGAGTCCTATTCGCCAATTCTCACAGCGTTTGTCCGCGACGGGACCGTCTTTTACGTTCTGTGAGTTTTAATGCCTGTGTGCACATGGAGTGGAATTGATATCCTATCTAGAACCCTCTGTAAGTCCTCTGCAACCTTCAGCCGTTCGATCCTCTCACGGCTTCCAAAGTCATCACCGTTCTCTGCATAATCATCAGCGTGGCGGCGCCACCCATTGCGGTAGGAGGAGCATTTGCGTGAGTCGAGTTTGAAGGCCGAGATGTCATCACGCTGAATATGTACTTCTGAATATCCAGATGGCTGATGGCTATTAAATCATATGCTGCAAGTAGTCCTCCTTTCTGATTTCCCCTTGTGACCGTTTTTCCAGGCCTCGAACCTGCTTCTAGGCATCCGACGAGCGGCCACGGAACATACAGACAATTGGACGATAAATTCACGAATATGGTCTTCTTCCTTGGGAGCGCCGAACTCGCAGAAAGAAGCAAATCGCTTTGAGCTAGAGCTGTCGCTTCTATCTAGTTCGACTTGACATCACACAATTTGTTTGGTCTGGCACGTCCTTCTCAAGTTGTGGGATATGGTTGCAAGTCATCGGACAGAACCTATGTATCGCATTGCACTGCGAGTGCCAACTCGCAAAGATAACCCTTAGAAATTGCATGCAACTCTATACCCAAGCGCTCAACTATCGACCTCTTTCTATCAGCAACTGTGGTAAATACTTGGACTTGTGCGTATGCTGTGAAATAGCTTCCCATGTACACTTTCCGATAGTTACTGTACTGAAAACAAAAATAATACATGCTGTGCTGATCGTGACGACGTTAACCAGAGGAACAAATGGAGACGAAAAGAGATGCGACGAGAGTGGGTAACGTGTCCTGGGGACTCCTCGGCGAATATAGGAAGACAGAAAGCGGGGGTAGGAGTGGTGGCTATGCAATCCCGACAACGAACGTAGAACAGGGCCGAACAGCGATAGCCAAGATAGGAAACGAAAAGAGAACAATGCCGATAAACGAGTGAACATGTATCCTAGATTCATAAGAGGGGGTCATGTGTATATGCGTGGTCAGACTGGAGAATGAAAAAAAGAGAGGAAGGAAGGGAGGGAGGGAGAAAAGGTAGCGCGATTAAGTATACGTATAAAATAACCTGGACGAGCTGAACAAGGCCGACTTGGACAAGAAAACGTTCAGAGAAGAGCTTGACCATCCTTCCCAGACGCGACGAGATCTCTCCAATCAGCTTTCCATCGAATCATGTTCGACCTGAGCTTTTTGTCGCCTAGCATTTGTCCTATCCACTGGACGAGGCTGTCTTCGTCCTGGGGCACGAAAAAGGACGACAGGAGCGACAGGATCGTCTCAAACGTCGCCGTCCTGGCCGTGATCTGGTCTATCCGACATGAGCACCCAACAACCAAATCAGAGAAGAAAAGCACTCACCCCGGTAAACCCACACAATCGCCACCGCCACCGCTACAAACACATCATACCCCTCCAACAAAAACGCATCCCAGAGCCTCAGCTGCGTCTGGAACGGCACTGAGTTGGAGAAGAGCGTGATGTACCACTTGGTAGCATACGCCGTCGTCGAGATCGAATGCCGCACAAACGCGGCATACACGTCCGGCATCATCTGCTCCGTGATGCGTTCCTGGATGTAGATGGCCTCGAGTAGACCAGGGAAACCAGGGGAGAAGACGGCGTGGAGGGAGTAGGCGTCGTGCAGCCGGACGAGGGCGGTGTACACCCTCTCCGGCTCAAAGTAGCAGAGCAACGTTGCGGCTATGGGGCCCATGCCTTGTACGTAGCCGCAGGTGGGGCAGTGAAGCGAGAAGCAGTGCAGGACGTGGAAGAGAGACCGTTGACTGCGGATCATGAGATCATTCGGACGATACAAACATAAAGACAAGCAGACGTACCCGGCACCATACCGTGTCCTGAACATGATATGCCCACTGATCGTCCTCGGAACGTCCAAGTCGATCTGGATATCGTACGTTGACGGCTTCTCCAAGCCTTCCTTGTACGCGTTACCGAGATACCCCGAGTCCTTGCCGACCGCTCTTGAATACCCGGTCATCAAAAGGTCCCACGCGCCGCCACGCCAAGAATCGGGGATACCCTTGTACACTCTGCGTCGAAGTTTCTGTTCCTTTGCGGGCTTGACACACCATGACTTGACGTTCCCACCTGGATCACGCTGATCGGGCTGCAACATCCGTGTCCATTTTGAGATACGCGAGGGTTCTCGTGGGGGTGGTGGGACCGGTGGGAGGGTCGTCAGGGAGGTAGGGGAGTTTGTGGAGGTGGAGATGCCCTGCACTGGGCTGAGAGGCTTGTCCAATGGGGGGGTGGGGAGGAGGACGAGGCGGTCGTGGGACCCGGTGGAGAAGAAGCCGTAGCTAATTCGAGCATAAGCTTATATACAAGACAGAAAGCGGGCGGGACGAGAGCTCACCGGTCGACGCTCGCCAGGGTCTGTATTTCCATAGGGTCCAGCTCTTTTGACTTTTCGTTACCGTCACCTATCGCGTCGTCCGCCAACGACTGGCTGGCTCCTATCCGGGCACGGGTGCGCTCGACGCCTTCCTCGTAACCGTCCCCCTTGACACCGGATGCTTCCAGCTGGGCATAAGTGTTCCGTACGTGGAAGGCATCCATGTCCTCACCCTCGGATGGCACGAGGGAGACCTTGCTTGAGAATGAACGTGGCAATATGGGGTGTTTGAGAGGGAGGGTGTTTGGTGTAGGAGGTGGTTGGAGATTGGGCGAGGATCGTCGTGGAGGTGTGGGTGCTGGGGTTGGGTACAGAGACGATGGGCCGGAAGGAGGAAGTGGGGGGAGCGCTCGGAGATCGAGGTCGTAGGGACCGTATGGTGGCTCTTGGTAGTTGTCAGAGTTGCGAGGAGGAGTCTCGAGGAAATGGTTTGTCGAGTATTTGGATGAGATTCTGGAAGACGGGGATGAATGCGAGGTGGCGCTGGTGCGGTAACTTTGCCCCGAAAATGTCTGGCCATCCGATTGAGATGGTCGCAAGGCCGTTGAGGGTGGCTGAGGTGAAGCTCTACGAGGCGGTGGTAATGGGGGATCGTCGTCGTCTGGGGTCGGTGGGAGGACATCAGGGTGGCGGTATGCGAGTTGCACGCTGCCACGGCCGTGTTCCTTCGACACAGATGATCTTGGACTCTCGGAAAGCCTGAGCTTGATTGTCGGCGGACTACTGGCCTCACTGACACTCGACGTTCTCTCGTGGGACTGCCTCCCATGGGTGCCGGCGGATGAGGCTGACCAGCTGGCGCGCCTGTCCTGGTACATTGAATAGATGGAGAAGATGGTAGTTTGCGAAACCGGTCGACGGGGGCCTCCAGCTGCTATCTTTGGCTGTGTAGGCTGAGAAGTTGGATTTGGCGGTAGGGATGACAATGTCACAGGAGTTGGGGGCAGCAGGATCAGCGTCGGAGCGTCTTTCATGGGAGGACTGGGGAGAGGTAGAGAATGCCACCGACTAGTAAGAAAATAAAAGGATGGAACAATCAACCGTCAATCACAGGCACCTGAGGCACCCCCGCTCGTTGTCTTCTTTGCTCAAACAGGCTCAGCACTCGCGCTCGTTACTACCGACCAGCATATCCACACAACCAACCTTGTGGTCAGAAGTAACGCACCCTCATGGGGGCCTTTTAAGCGCGATGAAATAGGCTACCACTCTTCTTGAAACACGGGGAGTCACTTCATGCTTTGCCGACCTTTTGAACCGTGCTCTGAACAGTTGGCGACTGAAACTACGAGACCCACCAGTGATGGACAAATCCTTTCGAACGACCGTGTAATATGATGAGATGTCCACCCCGCGCACCCGATGGATCGCACCTCGGTTGACCGGAAATACTAGCGATGTCCCCCTTGAAACGCATTATCCAGGACACGGTACGACTCGAACGTATCATCAAATATCACCGCTCGTAACCAGACCTTAATCCTCTGCCTTTCATGATTGCAATCATCAACATTCACGCGGGCCAGGATTCTTCGTACTATGGCGACTGATCATACACAAGGTCCAACGAGGACAACCCATACAGTCCTGTCGCAATACAGCGTTGGGAGCTCACGTTTTGGCGACCGTCAAACCACACCGTCACAATCCAGCTGAATGTCTCTCGAACCCCTCTTTTTGTGTCTTCTCCTCGATCCACATTCACCTGGCTCACCCACTAACACCACGTATTCTCCAAGAAAATCGGTGCCTGAGATATGACTCGTTGACACACCAGGGTCGGAGACTTGGACACCAAGGTACGCCTTGTATTTATTCTCCTTTGACATTCGGTTCCTAACATGCCTGACACACCACGTTCTTTCACTGCAGGACAAGCGTAACCGATACGCATCACACATGGAGGAGCTTCACACAACCCTCGCACCTTGTGAACACCTTCCTTCAGAAATACTGGCCGAGATATTCATACTCTGCTTGGACTGGCATAAATCACTGGGTAGGAGCCTCAGGATTTCAACAGGGCCATGGGGCGAACCTCAAGCCCCAAGCGCCACAGGCCCGTAACCAGCACCCTGGTTATTGGGCCATATCTGCTCACGATGGAGACAGATAGTATTAGGAGAAAAGCGTTTGTGGAACTCGATCGCCTTTGCAGGGCAAAATCGAGGTCATTTGGAAATGTTGGCAGAAGCTTTCAAGTGGGGTGGCCAGTCAGCGCTTCAGCTTGAGGGTATGGAATTTAGTTGGATTTCCTAGGGATGAGCCCTTTCTCAGCGTCGTGCTCTGTCCACAGTCCCATCGGATCTCTTCTCTATTCCTGTATCTCAAGGTGGACACATACAAAGACGTTTTTCTGCTACCGCCCGGCCTGTTCGACGAGCTGGTGTGGGTGGAGATTTTCGCCGGTTGGCATTCGATTCCGGACGTTATACCTACTGCGACCACTCCCCGATTACGGCGCACTACGCTCTCACCCCATCGAGGCCCCCCATCGGCCTTGGGTCTACCTTGGCACCAAATCATGTACCTCACTCTGTTTCGGCACCCGATCAGCTTGACTGCTTCGCTCGAAATCATGAGTTTATGCACCAACCTTCAGGAATGCCGTCTCACTCTATATTCCGATAACGAATCCCCACCGAATCCCTTTTTTGCCGCCAGTATCCAGCTTCCTCATCTGCGCAAACTCCACATTGATGTAGTTGACTCAAGGAACCCAGGACAGTCACTGTACATCGATTATTTCCGACCCTTGGTTCTCCAAAACCTCGAGCAAATCCCCCTCGACCTCAGTAACACATACAACGGGCGTCTCGCCGAACTCAAGCAAGTTATCGAGTGCTTGTGCCTCCCCGACTTGCGTTTAAAGATCAGCCACCTCGGATGGCAATGGCCCCGCTATCGATATCGTGCTCGTCACATCGTCTTTACCTCCTCTGACAACAAGGCCCCCAATCGCAGACTTGTGAAATCGTCAATAAGTCTTATATCTCAGGACCCATGCCCCCAGTAACTCACATCACTGGAGATGTATACCCACCTCGAGAATACCACGGCTTTCGTTAAGATGTCGACAGTGGTCTCATGCTTGAAAGCTGAATACGCATCCAGGAATACGATCTCCGACGATTCAGGTCCCGGCGGACATTTCTTGACGTAGTCATCCGACAGGTCTAAAAAAAGTTGGGGGTTGTGGACGCACAAATCATCGTTCGTTGGCGCCGATTTTGCGCTTTACGACTTATGTGGTAAGGTGTAGTCTATGTATTGGATGGTGTGCATTTGGTGCTCCAGTATTTGATTGACATATGTAATAGAGAATTCTGAAAATACAACGACTCTGGGTCCTTCATAAACATCACGAATATTTCCGAGGTGCTATACATGTTATTGAGGTGATGCTCCAGTACTCGATAGAGATAAAAGAAATTGGGGGGACGGGTATGTTGAGAATTTCGTTGGGCATCCTCCGTGAATCCAGTATGTACACAGTACAGATGCGGCCTGTCACTGTGCCGCGTGGGCGGGGGGAACGTGATCGCTATAAATTGCTCATTAGTCCTAAAGCCGCCACCGCCGCACGGAAATTTGTGCGTCTGTGACTCCCAACTGTTTCTGAATTATCGCGATGTCTTGCGAGAGGTCAGAGATGTTCTTTTCACTGGCATCCATAACCTTAATCGATGCAGAACGTATGCCCGTATGCATATTATTTGATTGTCGAGCACGCGCCCAGTGTGCCTTCAACATCCCAACCAAAGCCTTCACATTTCTAGCACCTGTCACGATCTCGAGTGATGTGAGGGTCTGGAAGCACGCCTCCTGACCTATCAGCTTTATTGCGGAAGCAGGTAGGGCACACTCATCAGCTTTGATTGACGTCAGCGGGGGTAAGGAATGAGCGAGTCGCACGAGATCATCCTCATCTCCTTCATTATAGTGGAGTTGCAAACGCAAGTCCGGAATGGACAAGCGATCAATGGCCTCTCTGAGGTCGTTAAGATGGTGCTTTGATGAATTCGACAGAACGAAAGTCAATTGCTCGAGCTTCGGGAGCACTAAGGGCCGGAAAAAATCGGCATACGAAGACCCCCATGACATTTCAAGCCCGAGTTTTCGCAGATAAGGAAGTTGGATGTCGGCGGGGGGGAAGACTGTGATTAGAGATTCACCATCAACAGATAGGCAGAGGTGGCATTCACAAAGGTTTGTGCACAAGCTCAGGACTTGGAGTGAATCGGTGAGCTCGATTTCTCCAGGCGTGAGAGCAAGGTAAGTGAGTTGGCCCCAGGGCAAGGCCAAATCCAGCGGGGAACGACAGTAATGGTAGAATGGGATAGTAACACGCCGTAAGCGAAGGGCCCCTTGGAAAACGGTCGCAGGAGGCGTAGACATGGATCCAAAACCCAGGTCGGTCCGAACCTTTATGGACTCCAGTTCATCAAAAAGGCCTGAAGGTAGTGAAAGGAAGTCTTTGAATGTCGCTGTTGCGACGTCCAGTAATAGAGAAGTGATCCGACGTGACTGGGGATAGATAACTTCACGAATGAAGGGTTTATAGAACTCTTTTCCAGAATCCTTGACCTCAAGCTGGAGCGTTGATTGGCCACTATGCTTGAAAAGCTTCTTTTAATAAAAGCACATGGCGCCGCGAATTCTCTTCAGTAGCAGATAGAGTTCCACAGACGCTTTTCTGCCAATGAAATCCGTCTCCACCAGGAGCAAACGTGGCCCAACACCCAAGGTGCTGGTAACGGGGGCAGAGAATATTTTGAAATCCTGAGTCTCCCATCCAGAGAATCATGGTGCAAGCAGTGGAGGAAAATTTCTCCGAGTATTTCTGGAGGAAGATATTTGTGAGGTGCGACGGCTATGCGAAGTTTCTCTGTATGTGCCTCGTATCGTGCGCGCTTCGCCTGGAGCGTAGATAAATGCTCTTGAACCCGCGAGATCTCTGCATCAAGATTGTGGAATCCTGATTCAGAGACCTTCAAGAGATCGAGGACCAGTACTAGTGTCCGCTTCAGTCCTGAGAGAATCTCGTTGGTCGACCCTATTCCTGTCTTGATGAACGATTCGAGCTAAGTATATATCATGTAAGTTTCGAAGAAATGTATGGAAGGGGGTAAATACGGCGTAATATCTCTGTCTCAAAGTCTCCAGCATTAGCTTGGATTCGAGCCGTTCGACAATCGTCGACTGAGCCACTCATTTTCCTTGCAAGTTGGAGACTTGATCTCGACGCTAGGATTATCACCCAGTTTCTTTCCAAGTGTAAGTTCCTATCCGAAGAGATAGAGTGGTTCGTCGCGACACCGTCGCCTGAGTTGACGAGTACTGTACTATTTCAATCAATCCGACACCCCCGTGATGCGTGACAGGCAAAACGAAATTGTGGTTTCGGCACCTCCCAAAATTGCCGTGACATGTGCCAAAAAAATTTCGGCAGTGGAGCGCCGCAGGCCAAAAAAATTCTATATTTAGCATATGATCGCCGGATGATTTCGGCACCCACAAAAGTTACCCGTGACTTCCGTGACATTTCGGAGTTTTAGAGAGCCCCGTGACGCGTGACTGTCGAATTGAATGAAATAGTACAGTACTAGGAGCAGTGCCAAATTACATAAATAAATAATTCTTGTCTAGTCTCCAGCTACAGACTCTCCACGTCGGGATGCCCGGCTTGCTTCTCGCAATCCTAAATTCCAGCCAGCTCGACCACCGGAAGTCAATGTGGAATACAAGCCGTCCGATGGAACGCGGCAAGAACCAGAGCGTCAATATGGTGTGACAACGCCGAAATGCCGCCCTTCTCATGCTCCCAATCTCTGCGGACCTCCTTCAGATCCAGTCTATCCTCAACCGGCCCTTGGTACAAGCGAATGAGGTCAGACCCGAATCAGAGCAATCACGCGTCCGGAGTCGAAAATATCGATACCCCCGCGCCTAATATATTCTCTTACTCCAGGACAGACGGGCAGGCTACATCGAACATATGACCAAACTTCGACCCACGATCGCACCCCATAAATCCCTTCCCTCCGAGATAGTCATGGAGATCTTCATTCATTATGTTGCAAATGCAGAGATTGCTGAACAGGCCATCTTCGGAACGGGATCAGTCTAGGCTGGCATCGCGAGAGAAAACCCAGGTCTGGCCTGTACATACTCCTGTTAGTTCTAGTGGAGATGACCTTTCATACCTTAGCATGAGTTTTCCAAAGAGATATCATTTCCTCTGGTGGGTTATGAAACTTCTAAAAACAAGGACGACGTCATTGGAAACTATTTTGAACGGGCCCGTAGGGAACAAGGAAACTGGACGGACGGTAGCAACCATAGCGCTGCTGCCGCAATATAGACGATCCGACGCTTGCCCAATAGCGGAACATGAAAGGCTGGCTCGTTCCAGAAGCTTCGTATCTCCATCAGCAGGTCGGTATCATTTTCCGTTGCTTGTCGCAAGAGACGAGGCAAAGTGGATAACATGCCTTGCAATACCGTTCGATCAAGGCTATTATTCCATGTTGACTGTCAAAACTCGGTAAGAACACACTTCGAGAACATACCTCACCTTGAACCAGACAACATCCTCAAAAATTTCATGTTAACGAGTCGCGAAAAATGTATGCCACAGGTCGCCTTCATATTGAAACTTGCTGCTTCGTTCTGGATCCGATCTAAAGCTCCTGAAATAGTTCGATGGAACAGACCGACTGTTCAACGTGATGAGAAGGACGCGGAGGTCATAGGGTTGAAAAACAGAGAGGGGAAGATCGAAGACTTTGAATTCCTGAAGTTTATCGAGGAACGTATCAAAATCTCTGAGCAATGTTCCGACTGCAGTACATGACGTGCGCACACAATGTGGCTTTTCTGCAGTATCTGCAATTCTGGAGGGGTAAGCATGCAAGACGGAGTCACAAATCGTCCTCAGCTGCACGACAAGATCTTGGGTCGCTTGAGTCGAGTTTTCGACCTGTGGAACCACTGCCTCAGCTGTGTGAAGTTTGAAAAAGGAATGATGGTCCAGCACCACATCCTCTTGAAGACCAATCGCCGCGACCAAGAGTTCTAATGCCGCGAACCTTTCCCAGTCCGACCAATTATCCAAATCTTGCAAGCATGGATACCAGATGTTCGTTTCGAATTCTATGCTTTCACATACAACTTGAACGAGCCGATTCTTTCTTGAGCTGTGGTTGAAGCATTGACTAATGAAGTGAGACCAGCGTTGAATTTTGCTGAGGACAGCCACGTATATCACAATCTAGAGGTGGATATGTCAGTCCTTGCACTATCATAAAGAACAGGTGACGGTGACGGACAGACCTTTCGGGTGCCGTAAGGCGGACTCGTTGCCAGCATCCGCGAACAGGCCCAGCATATTGCAGATCCCAAAAAAAGGCGTCGCGGAACGTCGTGTACATCAATTCTTTGGAGTCGACATGATTATATTTTGACATTCCTTATCTTGAAGGAAATACCCAAAGGATGCGTGGTTCAGACCAATAATGAACATCCACGGGAGGTGTCTCGAATGAAACAAGAGATCGCATTCCTCGTAACATCAGTTTCACCTGCCCGCGCGGGAGACGGAGTAAAGTTTCCATCTCAAACATGCTCAACCCACCTTGGCACCTGTGACAGCAGGAATCAGAACATATCCCAAGACACGCTTGATTATAGGAAGCGTGATGATAGGATCTGTAAATATAGCTTATCGAGCTCAGCGAAGGGAGTCGATTCCAAAGGGAAGGCGACTGAATTAGAACTGTACAGGATCTGGTCGAGGCGGTTTGCGGGCGAAAAGTTCTCTTCAATAAACCTGATGATTGTAGAGGCATAGATAAATCCATGGGTCATTTTCCAGGATGTTGTTGAGCCTCTGGCGTTTCTCTGGCGCTGATAAGGCAATCTGAACGGCTATGGTTGGAAAGAGGTGTTGCATAAAATTCCGTCTAGCGAGAGTACGAGCGAAAAAGAAGCTTGCTGCTAGTTCAGCATGCGTAGCACATGTCTCCGCAATAGTTTGCGCGATCGCCAATTTTCCTGCGCCAGCGGGACCGTGAACCCAGAGGATGCTCTTCCTACCAGTCCTTGTACCACGTTTCAATCTGCTTCAATACTGCCCCCCACATCGAGGTGGTGGGTTGCGCTCCTGGGAATCGTGAGCGGCACCCGTTGAAACACGGTCCGAGATCGTTGGCAAGGGAAAGCCTACTATTCATCATGAGGGTCCGAAATATCTCAGAGTAATACGATGTTAGAATACCTACATGGGTGGAGATTTCGTTCAAGTTGTCGACGCGGTAATCGAAGAGCGTGAGATCTTTACATTCAGGTGTAAGTTCTTGCCGGTAAGGATGTATCTTGAGTGTGGAGTCCAAGGTCTGTGTAAGCAATGAAGTGGCTATTCAACAGGCGTTTTGATGACATCGGCCTCGTGCGCAAGAAATGCCACGCTGACACATTCAAGTTCTCGTGAATCGTCTTGTAATACTTGGATCCTAATAGTGACGTTCCTTCTGTAGAGCTCTTGGGGTCCAACGTACGTTCGGGTAATCATTCAGCAATACTTATCAGACAGGCAAGATATTTCCATGGTCGTACAGGCTTAGTCGGATGGGATACCGGTGGCGGTATATATATTGTGACGGCGCGTAGCATTATGATCGTCAAAACACCGCGCCCCAGTCTCTGTACCCCGCAGCTGCAATGACCTGGCGCAGGACGACGTCAACATGCTCGGCAAAGATCTCGGCAGCCACGTTATCGACGGGGCGGGGTTATCTGAAGGGTTGACGGAAGGAAGGAGGGGTGTGACGGCAGCCACCAACACGGTCAATGTCCATCCTGGTCAGGCGGGAGCTCAGTCTCCTGCAGTAGTGGCCAGGTTTTCAAGCGGTGGGGGTAAGACGACCGAAAGGGCTACTGAAGGAACAGCCAGCTTCATGGCATCAAAGTGATCAAGTGACTGAGTGGCCTCGAAATTACCGTAAGTACGGTTTTCAACCGGAGGGCAAACTACCTGGAAGACTCACACGAATCTTACTGGAGTATTCTCAATCCTAGATGATCCACAGTCGGGAAAAAACACTGCGAATACGTTCAATCGCGGCTTACAAGTTGCAGGATAAACCGGATGGGTTAATCAAATTTGATACTATCCAGACCCGTCCAGGAAGGTTAGTGATGAGGTAAATATCAGCGTAAGGGAAAAGGCACGAACGAATGCTGCGTTGCAGGTCAAGGGATATGACGGTCTCATCAGTGGAGAGGAAGTAGAGAAGCTGAAGAACCAACCCACCAGACGAGAGTAATTAACTCGTGAGGCTTTGATAAGGTTGCCAAACAGTCAGCCTGGCGAGTTGAATAGACGGAGGAGCAACTCACACGCAAAGAAAGACGAGGCAACAAAGACGACGTAAAGCGCGTTGCAAAGACGGAAAGGAAGCCTGATATTGTAACTCAGCCTGAAGCCTAACTAGACAATTTGTGCGCGACAGATTATCGTCGATACTCGAGGACGTGAACACGCATTTTCCTGGGAAGGTTCGGCCTGCCCGCATAGAGGGCACATGAACGCCATGTTCGGAAGCGACAGGGTGGAATCTGAAGATTTGTAACTTGGATTGTCTCCCGTTCCTCTCACTACAAGCACCATTCACGATCCAGAATATGCAAGGAGTCGAAATCCTTCAGAAAAATCTTGTCCCATTTCTGGAGAATATCGTGGCCAGATTTCGAAGCTTGTCTTTACTGAGAGCTTTGAAGTTTCCCGTAGCGAGAAGGCTCAACATTGAAAAGGGCGTTAAGCCCGGTATTATTCCCCGTTGACCCTCAAGACCTGCTGTCTAGACCCAACTATCTTAGAATTTAAATACCTAATCAAGCGTGTAAGTCGGAGCTGAGATGATTACCCAGCAAAACAAAAAACGTCACCTGATCCTCAGTATATCCAAGCTCCTTCAAAACCCCGCTTAATTCACCCTGCTGCATACCCGCCTTCTTTCCAGCGATGGCGGCGACTTGTCCGGGGGGACCTAACGAGGAGAGGTCAATCCAAGGCCCGGAATAAAGAGATGTGTTTGACGCACCACAGATGAAAACCTTGACTTTTTCTTTCAAGGAAGCAGGTGCGACGTGTCGTTTGATGACATCGGCCGAGATGTATCCGGTAGGTCCTGCGAATGATGCTCAACCTATGGACGGCTGGGACGTGAACATTAGTTACCTGTCCAGTTGCCCTCAGGCTTGTCTACGAGGTATACAATATCTAGCGTCTTGGGGTATTTCTTCTGAAGGGCGTCAAGCTCTTCCCGAAGGAGGATATCCTTCTCTGTGAGATTGGAAAAGAGCAGTTTGAACTTGGTTTTGTTGGATTCGTCGGCGAGAGCGTGAGTGAGGATCTGGTAAAGAGGGGTACTAGATTGGGTTGAGTCTGTATTGCATAAACGTGAGTTCCAGAAGGCACCGACATTCCACTTCCACCACCGATTAGAGCAATTTCGTCGAATTGGTTACCTATCGTAAAGGTGGTAAGCTGGGCTGAAAGTGATACCGGTAGATCACGACCGACTTTGGTAGGGAAACTTGAGAAAGGGGCCCTTGAAAGCGAGTGTGTCTCCTTCCTATGAAAGTAGGTCGGTAGGAGGGAAAAGAAAAGATAGATTTCAAACACTCGCCTTCAAACTATGAATGTGTTTGGATGCATTCCCATTGTCATACTTCTTCACTAGCAGGGTAAGCACGCCTTTCTCATCTGGAGCAGAGATGGGTGTATATGGGCGGACTATGGGATTTCCCTTCGCATCTTTCAAAGCTTCTGGATCGGAAGCTCTGACGGTAAGGCAGGAGGCAACAGGCGTCAAAGCAGCTTCGTTGTTTGGCAGCTCGAATAGAAACCTGTGTGATTCAATTGCAGCCTTTTAAAACGAGTGAAAAATGAATGAACGCACCTGGATGTGTTGTGGTTGTATGGTTCGATTTTTTTCAGCTTGAAATCCTTGAAGTTTTCTGAATCGAGTGGACTCTTTTCCTGTTTTGGGGACACCTTCGACTTGGATTCCAAATACATGTATCCTGCAGCACCCACTGCACCTGCACCTACGAGATAGAACGGAATGTTGGAGGGCTTTTTCGGGGTAGCCGCGGTTGTCGAGGCATAACGACATGTCCTGACTGCCTATACGCCGTCATGGGACGAAACAAAACAATGAGAGGAACAGACCAGTGAACGTGATGGGGCGTATTTGAGGAATGACATGGTGCTCCGAGTTCAACCGACAGATTGGCCTGCCGGGATTGCCGAACCATCACGACGTCACAAGTCCCACGGTCCCACGCCGACGATCTGATGCCTTGCCAAGGGCTTTGGGGTCCGATTTGCGGGGGAAGGGAATTAGAGTGGAAGAAACCCTGGTTGGAGCGAATTTCTAAGGAAAAGAAATGGTAGAAAAACATCATTGAGGACATTGCCAAACAAGGCGACTTGCCAGTTTCAGTCACAACGACGGTCAATTTGCACTCCATATCCCCCTCCCTGGCCACGACGCCCACACCATGTCTTTCGTCAAGCTCAGTATCTTTGGCACGTCCTTTGAAGTACGACCACTTGGCACTAACTGATAACTTCACACTCACTCCTGCTCCACGCAGGTCACCACCCGTTATGCCGATCTGCAACCGGTGGGAATGGGTATGATGCTGGTTTCCGATATGATGGTCAAGTTTCGCTCATCGATGCCTACCGGGCCCTCTAGGCGCCTTTGGTCTCGTATGGTACGTCGCAATGACGGTCTTGGAGCACACGATATCCCTTAACCTCCACTTTCTGTTCATCTACAGCTCGGCCAGAGATCAGCTCACTGGCTCATCAGTCGCGATTAAGAAGATCATGAAACCCTTCAGTACACCCGTTCTAAGCAAACGAACATACCGCGAGCTTAAACTCCTCAAGCACATCCAACACGAAAACGTGCCGCCTCCTCGTTCGCTATCTCCACCGAAATTAACTCTGACCCCCTCTCCCTGACTTGCGTCATAGATCATCAGCCTCAGCGATGTTTTCATTTCCCCACTAGAAGATTTGTCGGTGCCTTTCTCCTATCCTTTTTACCCGATTCCAAAATTTACGACCATGATATCACCTCCTCCCAGGTATTTCGTCACGGAACTCCTAGGAACAGATCTCCATCGTCTACTGACCTCCCGACCACTGGAAAAACAATTCATTCAGTACTTCTTATACCAGATTCTCGTGTGTTACCTTTGTTGCTCTCCCTCCTCCCTCATTCAAGAACTTCCCTTTTAAGCGTGGACTCAAGTATGTTCACTCGGCGGGCGTCGTCCATCGGGATCTCGTGCGTTCTTCAGTTCCTCAATCCCTCCATCCTTTAACACTTCCTTGCCCAGAAACCCAGCAACATCCTCGTGAACGAAAACTGCGATCTTCGAGTCCGTATCATCACCCTTTTCAATTTCAACCACCATGCTCACACGTCATATTGACCCTCAGATCTGTGACTTTGGTCTCGCACGAATCCAAGACCCCCAAATGACAGGCTACGTTTCCACACGATATTACCGCGCCCCCGAAATCATGCTGACCTGGCAAAAATATGACGTAGCGGTTGATATATGGAGCACTGGTTGCATTTTTGCAGAAATGCTAGAAGGGAAACCACTTTTCCCTGGAAAAGATCGTACGTCATTGGTCTCCCCTGGTTTCTATTCAAAAGTGATGTTCTGCTGCGGGCTGTGCTGATGGTGGCGACAATTCTGGTCTTTTTTCTTATCAGATGTCAATCAGTTCTCGATAATCACGGAGCTTTTGGGGACACCTCCCGATGATGTCATCGAGACTATATGCAGCGAAAATGTATGTTTTTCTCCCCAAACCAAGCGAGGTCCCTTGCTTAAATTGTTTCTCGCAGACCCTTCGATTCGTTCGAAGCCTACCAAAACGTGAACGAGTGCCGTTCAGTCACAAACTGCGGACCGACGATCCCGATGGTGCGTGACTCCCTTAACATCCCTAAAACGCGCATATATCTGAATGCTTGTCAAAGCACTGGACCTCTTGGAAAGGATGCTCGTCTTTGATCCCCGAAAACGGATAGATGCCACGCAAACCCTAGAACACGAGTACGTCGCGCCATACCACGATCCGACGGACGAGCCTGTCGCGGAGGAGAAGTTTGATTGGAGCTTCAATGATGCGGATTTACCGGTAGACACGTGGAAGGTCATGATGTACAGTGAGATCCTCGGTGCGTCATCTAGGCTTTTCTTTGACTTGGATCGAGAAACTGATGCGATGAAAAAATTTAACATGAAGATTTCCATCAAGTCGCTGAACCTCTGGCGTCACCAAACACAAACGGTAGTGGAATTCCAACGGGCCCAGTATCGAGTGAAAGTGCCCCTGTGCTTGCGTGAATTTCGAGGACAACAGAAGGGAGAGGAAAGATACTTGTGGACCTACTTTCCTCTCCATCTCACCCGGGGTATTTTCCTCCTCTATATATGGGCATCGTCGTCGAATGAACGAACCATTTCTCTGTTACCTTCATCTTATAACCCTCGTTCCGTCCTGGAATCTGAGATGCTTCGGCCTTCATTTCTTTTCCTGGGCGATAGTCATCTCTCTACATATGTCTTGTTCCTTTCTTCCAAAACTCTCCTGTAAATCCCGTTGTAGCTCCGCTGGTAGATTTCTGTAGTGATTGGCCCACTTGTCTTGATGTATACTCTAGCACATGTATGTAATACTCTAGGGCTTTCTGCACCCAAGGAAAGAGAAGAGGATCCATGTGGCGAAGTCGTCAATGTCGTTCTCTTCCAGATTAACCTCCAATCAACAGACGCTTAGGTTGCGCACACATGGCGCCAAATGGGTGCCATCATTATTAATATATGGTTTTCAGTGTCGAAGCGCTGAACAGTCACCAGGGCAGTTCCGCTGTGCGCAAAACTGACGACCATGGCTACAACATGATCATCACCTACTCCTCGCCAGCACGATACGTTTTATCTAGCCGATGGAAGCATTATTCTTTGTGCGCCTTCGTCTTCTGGCCAATACGTGGCTTTCCGCCTCTACAAGTCACTTCTCTCCGTGGCATCTGAGGTTTTCCGCGACATGTTCAAACTGCCCCAATGAATCACATGATGGCGTTCAACCACTGGTCTATATTTATACCTGACGACGCTCGGGACTGGGAGTGTCTGCTGAAAGTCTTGTATCATCAGACGTCAGTTATATTAACATGCCACAATCTTTGTGTTTCATTGCCCGTTCTCCGGCTCGACCCCCAAAACCCCATCTTCCGTGCAGACTATCCTCCTTATGGCCAACAAATATGAGATGGTCTCTCTCCGCAATCACATCGTGCAACGCTTGGAGCATGACTGGTCCGAAACCTTGTGGGAGTGGGACGGGCTCGAGCGAGAAATCGATGGCATGGCTGGTTCCTGGACAAAACGCGACACCCGCCTTGACCACAACCTACCCGAACCCACCTCAGCCATCCGACTGGCCCAAGAATGTCGAATTCCTAGTATCCTCCCACCTGCTTTCTATCATATCTCCCTCCTACATCCCAACGCTCAGTGGTGTGATGATCCCTTGGACGATCCGACTTCTGCCAACTCCTACCGATTCCCCTCACGCACAGCAGACCGGCATAAGCTTACTGTACCTGACCTTCTCTGCTTGATCCGGGGTCGGGAGAATCTTGCAACTGCATCATTCCATCTCCCGGATGTGCCAGTGCCGTGTACTGATCACTGGAGCGACTTCTGCTCACTAAGTAGCCATAAGTGGATCTGGGAGCAAATCAGGTCGGACTGCGCTAGTAGCAAAGACGTGCTTGCGACTCTGGGGGTGTATATTGAATCACCCGACACGGATTTTACGGATGGCATGTGTTCAGTATGTGTTTCTCCCATGAGGAAGACACTTAGGGACTTGCGGCAAAAAATATGGAACAATCTCAGCGCCATCTTTGAACTGGACTGTCTCGATGGGTATGTATTTCCATTTGCTTCACTGGATTGGCATTCACCTACTGTCTGCAGCTAGCTACCGCACTCTTTCTTTTCCTTC
>Ga0307516_10003348_pt1 | contig 20730 bp, 27 predicted proteins | sample 19_EM_MG_FD_203310 | JGI IMG/M metagenome (GOLD analysis project Ga0307516, IMG submission 203310) | Populus trichocarpa ectomycorrhiza microbial communities from riparian zone in the Pacific Northwest, United States - 19_EM | ecosystem: Host-associated > Plants > Roots > Unclassified | place...
CCACAGTACACTTCGAGTCTATTTCGTTTTGTAATCGCGTCTCCTCCCTAGACTCGGTCCCTATAGAATTTACACATGATCGTATTCGGCAGCCGTGCAACCTCCCGTAGTGGCCCCTCGCCATCCCTATCCCCGACCCGACCCGATTGGGTAGGTAATGTGAGTTCTTGTGTTCTGCGATCGGTATCAAAGGAAAGGGGCATAAAACCGTACTCGGCAGGGTGTCACCGTCTACCAGTTTGGGACAAAGCGTTCCCAAGCTGCTGCAGCCCAGCACCGACTACATTCACCAACCCACTCCCAACCACCTTCACCGCATCTGCTGCGTTGTTGAGATTTTCTAAACCCCTCGCCGCGGCTATCCATCCCCGCGTTCCATTACTCGCAGGGGGGCCACCCCCACCACCACCTGCGGTGATCATTAAAGCTGCCTTGATGGTGTCCAATTCGTTGATGACTTCCAACCCAACTGATCTTGCCCAGACCACGGGCGGGAGCGTCGTAGAGTAGAGTTTGTGAAGTTTGTCTATGGCCGAGAGGATCTTGTGGTTCTCAAACCAGCGCGCACGCGTGTATGGAAGGAGAGCGGTTCTCGAACCTACGGAGGAGGGAGGTGAGTGGTCCTCCGTTCACGTAGTGAAATGAATACACACCGATATCACCTCCTTGCAGAAGGGCTGTCTCAATGGTCTGAGCGAGGACCTGAATATCAGCCAGGCCAGTGTTAAGACCCTGTCCAGCGAGGGGGTGGGTTGTATGGGCTGCATCTCCGACCAGAACTGTCCTCCCGACATCACCGATGTACGTGTCCGCATGCGAATACCTCAATGGGAAAGATGCCACGGTCCCAGGTTGAATAAACGTAACCAGTGGCGGAAGAGACCCCGAACCCTCTGGCGGGATCCCAACTTCCCTGGTAGACAAGGCGGACGAGTACGCCGATGTTGCGGGGATGTTATGTGATCGCTCCCTCCATAGGGTTTCTTCCTGCACCTCCCCGGAGGTGAGAGCTTTCTGTGAAACAACCGATGAGAGCAAGAGGTCGTGTAGGTAGCGGATCGAAACTTCCGGCAAGCGGAAAGCAGCGTTGATCAAGTTCGCAAGCACAGAAGGGTCTGCAGATTTCAGCGCAGCAGCCAAGGCAGGCCTAGTCGACCAAACCATCGACGACTCGGTCGGGGAAAGGGGAAGGAAGGCGATTGGTCCGGTGGGGAGGAAACGTTGGTATGCAGTGGTATTTTGGGATTGGAAGGGTGCGCGAGGAGCATGCGAGAGGGTAGCAACGACAGCATGCGTGTTGTAGGCCCACCCATGAGTCGTGATACCCGCGAATGCGCGTACGGGTGAGTTCGGCCCATCTGCACCAACCTGAAACCGGGTTAGATCCAGGGTCGAGGCATTCCAATACTGAGACTGACAAGAAGCCGCGTTCGAAAAGTCTGGCCATTCGAGAGGCGGACCAATGGCCAGCCGCTTGCTTCGCCTCCCCTCTCGATGGCAGTGACGCAAATATTATCAAGGATTTGAACCTCCGGTATTTGCGCGAGGCGCTTCAAAAGGCCACGCTGGAGATTGAGGTTCTCGGTCATACGGGACATTTCAGGTGTTTGCAGAGGGAGGTCTGCGGCGGAGAAGTTTATCCTCGCGTCGGATACGCCGTCCCATACCTACGAAGACGTTAGGGATGCGAGGATTCTGTGTAGCCTGGACGCACCTGCATTTCTTCAATTGGACACGTCCTACTTTGCTCAACGTGATCCCAAACACCGATATCTAGTAATTGGTCAGTCTGGAGCTTGTGCAAGACAGATGGTGGGGTGAATCGCACCTTTGAGGAACCGGCACGAATCATTTGTGAGCGAGCTCACTCGGTTTGAGAACTTATTCGCGTCCATAGACCAGCTTTCGATCTTGGAAAGGTCACCAGCGTCAACGACCGTTATCTTTAGTTCACTTCTCACAGCCTGAGAGGATCCTGCGCGAGGTAAGCCAACACGACGAGTGGGGGTAGCCGATGGGATCGTGACATACCCAGGGCACTGGCTAATGCGAGTCCGGCCGGACCACCTCCCACAACGAGAACGTCTCTGTCCTCGAACTCATGGCTGGTAGAAAAACCGCGCAGAAAGTTCGCCCTCCGACAAAACGTCGTGGCGGCCGTTGGCCGCGTCCGGGACAACATCACAGAACGGAAGAAAGCACACCGATCATCAGCGGCGGGACGGGTCAGGCTCGCTTCCAACCCTCATTATCTTTTATCTACCGCTGTTCCCTCCCCGCCCTCCCTCGTGGCTCTGGTAGCTGCCAGAACTCCCTCTTGCGCTCTTTACCCAGGTATTGGGTAACGCACATGTTTGGTGGTCTATCGCTAACAATTGTCTGCAGTCTTTTACCGGATCTAGTCGATGGCGGCGGTTGCGGTCAACTCGAATGCGGCAATGTCGGCAGCCCAGGCCGTTGGCGAGTCCCTCCAATCACCTGATGACTTGCTCAAAGTCGTCACATTCCGCAAGAAACTCGAGAAGGAGAAGGCTTCGATCGACACACGACTCAAGAGCGGTGTCAAAGACCAACTGGACGCCACCCGTGAGGGATTGAGGAAACTGTTCAGCACTAGGTCGCATATCCAGAGTATCAAAGACGAGATGCAAGTCGTCGATGCTCTGTGTAGTGACCCAAAGAATTCAGTCAGCACTTTTGATCAAATCAGCCGAGTGAGCGCATACGATTGAATCCCTGCCTTGTCGACGCTAATCACTCACGCGGCAGGTATCCATGGTCCACCGTAACTTTGAGCGGACGGAAGAGCTCGTGAACAACCTTCTCGAAATGAGCGCACGAGTCGGACAACTGGAGGAGATGCTTTACGAAGATACTCGGGATATTTTAGGCCCAGCAACCAACCTACTCGCCATACACTACCTGATCAACCAGCTGGAGAGTTTCCGAAACGAAACCACGAGCCAAGCGAAGAAGGCTTCTCCGGAATCCAGAGCTGCCCTCGCCAAATGGTTCGGACAGCTGAACAAGATCATTTCGGCCTTTGACACACATATCCTTGAATTGGCCCAAAACATCCTTCCCCTTATCCGCGCCCACCAAGAGGGCGTCGTCATCAAACTCATCAAGATCGCCGAGGTTGAGGGCAGGGCCGACGAAAGGGTGAGAGAGCCCTTGAAGTTTCAGGGACATGTCGCTAACAAACTGCTAAAACCAAGGCTGCCGGCATCTTGCTCGTCATGCGCGCGAAGAAAGATTCTGCAGCAAGGTTCAAGAACATGGCAGCCAGGACCAGGGTCATCAAAAACTACCGTACCAAAATCATACAATGCATCAAGGACTCGACTCGGGAGAAATTCAAGGACGCGTACGAAAAGGACCGGCGGAATCCTACCGGTTTCCTGGAGAACCTTGGTTGGATGTATCAAGATATCATTCGTATCCAGAGCGACGTCGTCAAGTGCTTCCCTGCCAGTTGGAAGATCTACGAGATATACATCAAGGAGTATCATCGTACCCTGGACGAAACCATCCGGAATATCGTTTCGGACGAACCCGAAGCCAGTGCCCTGCTCGCACTTCACGCTTGGTTGAAGGAGTACAAACAGAATATGAGGGAACTTAACGTCCCTCAGGAGTTTATCCAACCGCCCTTACTCGACGGAAAGGAGCAGGGTCTTGTCGACGACTATCTCGGGGTCATTGTCAAAAAACTTGACGAGTGGTCGGACAACCTGATGAAGGCGGAGGTCCAGGCGTTCATCCAGAGGAAGGAGGCCCCAGAACTCGACGCTGAGGGGATGTATGGAACCCAGGGAGCAGTCATCCTTTTCCAGATGATCAACCAACAGGTAGACCTGGCAATGGAGAGTGGTCAGGGAGCGATCCTGGCTCGCGTCATCACCGACGTCGACCGCGTTATGCGCAATATCCAGGACCAATGGGCCAAGGTCGTCGATTCCGAACTCAGGAAACAGGTTGAGAAGCCGGAAGAAGTTCCTGGCGGTTTGGTTGAATACTGCACCGCTCTCGCCAACGATCAGATCAAGTGTGCCGACTATGCGGAGGCGCTCTCCGCGAGGATCGAGCCATTGGTTTCTGAGAAGTATCGGGTGATCATCAACGAACGGTTGAATGACGCTATCGATGGTCACCTCGACGTCGCGAAGAAGTGCACGCAGACTTTGATCAGTATGGTCTTCAACGATTTGAAACCCGCGACGAAACAATTGTTCCAACCTCCCTGGTACGACGGCATCATAACCCAGGTCATTGACACCATGAAGGACTACGCATCCGACTACAACAGTTACCTCTCCTCGACTCTGTTCGAATTGCTCATCGCCGACCTATTGGACACATTTATTGTCACCTACCTGACCGCCCTAGCCAACGCTCCTAAACTCCGAGTACCAGCTGCCACTGACCGAATACGTGCGGATATTGAAGCAGCGTTCAGGTTCTTCGCCACTTACAAGAAGAGCCAGGAACTACAAGGGGATTTTGAGGTCGTGGAGATGATCCTCGCTATGCTCGAAGCCTCCAAGTCCATGGTGTTCCTGTCGTATTGGTCATTCGCCAAAGTCCACGGACCAAACATTGCTTTTGTGGAAAGCCTGATGAAGTGCCGTGATGACCTTGACCGGTCGGCGGTGAATGAGGTCATGGAGAGTGTCAAGCGCAAAGTGAAGGACGAGAACCTGCAAGATCGTGAGTTCTTCCCTTCGTCTTGGTTCCCCCGTATTGATGTGATACATTCCAGCCGAAGAACCGACCATCATGAAGAAAATCTCCGTGCAAGGGATCCTCTACAGGTTCCTTAGAAGCAACTGAAATGATTTGGCCCACCCGTCTCCTCCGCGTTGGTCATCGATCACACATCACCATATTTTGACCTCCCCTATTGTATAAGGTGCAGGGTCGGCAAGCGGCAAAGCCCGGGACCGTGCGTGTGTGAAGACTCGTTGCCAAAGGCCGGTGAACGGCAGAGGGTGGCTGCAGTCTGAGCGAACGTGATACCCTTCCGGGACGCTTCCAATCTGGAAACAAACCATATGTATTGGACGAGGAGAGCAGAGTGCTCCGGGTGAACAATGTGTTATATTTTTCTTTGTTCAAATCACTCCGCGCTCTACGACCTTATGTTGCACCTTGTAAGTTAGGTAGGTTTCTTTCCCACACTCACTGCGTTCATCTTGTTCGTTTGACGGATACTTCGCTACACCCGCGCTTTGTATGTTCACCCACCTTGTCTTCACATAGAGACCGCACATCTTATCTTCCTTCCTTGTTATCATTCAGTGTAAGATGTAGCTAGAATTTCTCAACTCCCTCAGTGATCGCTTTTCTCATTCGTGCACTGAGGTTATATTTCCACTTCTCTTTCGCACTCCACACATGGATTCACACTCTGAGTAGTTTGCTACACTCGCTCTCTAGGTAAATACAATACAGTGATTGCTTTTCTCATTCGCGCACTGAGCTCGCTACGCTCGCTCTCTAGCTCACTCATTTTTCATGCGACTTCCGGCTCATACAATGCCAGGATGCGACACCGATCCAGACAGGATCGGTTTGCAGTGACCAAGCCAGTTGTTACCCAACACAATGTCTGTGGTGAGGTTATAGGAAACAGATAAAGGTAGGCGAGAGTGGTAACCACCACTGTCGGTGGGGACATGCACGTCGGCGGTGGCAACCTGTACACCTGATATCCCAAAGGAACATGGGAGATCGAGTTTCTGTACAAGAACTGGGGAAATCCGGGAAGTTTCAGAAGAGGGGTCAAAGAGGACGGGTCACAGAAGACTGTCCAGTAAATGCAGGAATGGGTGTGGTGGTCATGGGCATAGAGGTAGAGGCGAAGAGAAGGGGAGGGGCACCTGTACCGGATATGGATGCCGGTCCTGCCAGAATCATGCGATCCCCACGCAACCAAGGGAATGACCGTGATTGGGTGGCACGGACTTGGCGGAAATAAGGTTTTTGGCGGGCGACGGTTTTGAAAAAGTCACTGTCCCGGGAATACACTAATTGTACAATAACAAGACGTTTATTTATCCATTTGGATCCGCCAGCGACCTACTCGGTCTTGGTCTTATCCTGTCCGGGAACCCTACGGGATCTATCGGGAAGCGCGGCCGCGACTTGGTCTATCTTCTTAAACTGCCATGGGAATCGGGCTGGGTACAAGAACGGTCGGAGGTCAAACCGGTTATCATCCGGACTGTAGTTCTCCTATACGGCGCGGGAAAATCAGCTCCTGCAATGGGGGCAAGGGAATAGCTGCCGTACCGCGTGGTAGGATGGGGTGATCGTGGTCATCTTGTGCCGATTCCTAGCGTACTCGAAGTAGAACAATTTCACCTTCTCCGCGATCTGAGAGACATTCACCTCTCCATCCCGCGTAGAGTGAAGGAACTGATAGAACGGACCTGAACTGGAGAGAACACAGAACCCCACTCCCGAACCAGTTTTGTGAACATACTGTAAGGTCCACACTTTTCGACCTTGCGGAGTCGACCGAAAACGGAAAGTTCGTCGTATGTCATACCCATATCCGCCTTGGGAACTCCACGTCAATTGGGTGGACCCAGGGGGAATAAGAACTAACGAACCTCATCTCCTTGAACATACGTCTCGGTAATGGGCTCGAGCTCAGCAGTGGGGATGGCATTGGTAAAGCTGAAGTGAAGAAAACCACGTTAGGGGTGAACCTCTACCGGCACAGTAGATACACGGACCTCTCGAGAATAGGGAGATCGAATTGGTCACGTGCATGGATGATGAATTTCCTGAGATCAACTTTACTCACAGCCCCAATGGGGTTCAGGTCCGCTGCGGAGCGTTAGGCGGGAGAATGTAGGGCACAGTGACGGGCGTACCAGATGAACAGTCGTATTTCGTCAAGTATCCCCTCAAACTGCGCACCTATCAACACGATATATCATACAGAATGGAATGCGCTGACCTTTCGTCCACGTTTGCGCTCCCCAGAACCAAGAGACCTCCATCACGCCCACGAACCCATGGTAGTAGTTGTGCGAACAAGTATGAGATCACCATCCTCAACCGTGCTTGGATGTTCTGCAGTGCCAGATTCTCCCTGTCTGTTCCGCCATGGACACGGAAGCGGGGTTTGAAACCGGTGATAAAGGTGAAAAGATCATGAATGGCCCGGACGACGGTGTCCATGTTCATGTCGACGTGATAGCTATCCACCAACCGTGTTAGTGGGGACAACTATATGATGTGACCGTTTTACCTTCCGATAGCTCCCGCTAACTCTTTTGCTCGCCAGCGGGTCTCCGCGCTGGAATTTTCCGTGCCCATATAGCAGGTGTGGAAAATCCTGCCGGCAAACTCTCTGGGATTCGAAGGAATGTAGCTGGAATCCGATGGTTCTCCGGCAATGCGCCGGGCGTCCGCGATGACCTGTTTGTCTGAACCCCCAAGTCAATGCAATCATCCTTCCACCCGGAGTGCCATTATCGCACCTCCCTGGTTCGCTGCGTTGGCGACAAGATTGCACATAGAGTACACGATCACTGCGGTTGCACAACTGTCGATGCCCCCGCTGAGCGGGAGGAAGTAACCCTGGGTCCGTGAGCGACGAAGGTAATCCCAAAGCCAGCACGCTGGTCCTAGCCTAGGGCCATCGTTAGGGTTCGATAACGAACGACAATAACGAGGCTCACTTTATCTCTTCTTCGGGGGTGTGGTAACGGACCTTGAACCTAACCTGCAACCCCTCCTCAAACACGTCTTGCACTTCCCGGAATTTTCCACCGCTGAGGGAGAACCCAACTTCGATGCGATGGTACCTTTCCGCATTAGCGGCCTGCAGGTTTCGACTGCTCTTAGTTCGGTGGGCTCGAACGTCCTCGATGTCTATCGTCGCAGTCACCACTTCGACGTCGTTCAGGGAGAACTGGGAACCTTGGGCAATTATGTCACCGTTGACCGCAATCATGGCACACCCGTCGTAGTAGAGTCGATCCCCATCACACCCTTGTTGGTTCGCATACAGATAAACACCCCCAAGCTGCGGAGGTTCAAACATCAGGCGTGATGGAGAGGACCAAAGGAGATCCCACCTTTTGAGTAGCTTCTTTGATAAGGTCAATCCGACGATGGAGCTTCCGCAGCTCATGGTGACTTCCAGAAGAATTGGTGAAGATCTCAACGCCGTCAAGGCCCATAGAAATGTGTGGGCTAATGGACCCAATTAGTCCCCGCACGATGTAAAACGAACGGTAGAATGGCTGACCTCGCGGGGGTGAAGAGCTCTTCGCAAAGCTCGATACCTATGCAAGTGTCCAGGGTGCTAATAACCGCATCTCCGAATGGGACTTTGATCTACCGCACGAATAACATCAACAGATGGTATAGTGTGCGGTATGTGACGGGCAAACCTGTCCGGTAACTGCTTGAATGATTCTCGGAAGGTAATGGTCTTCCCACTGTCTATGCCTGGTCCAGGGAGTGAAGTAGCGGAGCTCGCGGTAGTTCCCGTCATTCGCCAACCACATCTTCGGTCGGATGAGGAGAATTTTCTTGTTGTGAATGATCACACGGCAGTTGTAGTTTACGTTCTTGTGGTTTATTGGCCTGTTGCGGGTTGGTGGATGAAATTCGAACTGGGAGACGAGCGTACGCACATTCCGATATCACAGACAACGCCGTCAGCCTCCTCAGATGCCAGAATCTTTGCGAGGACTTCCCACGAGTGTAACACCGTATCACCTGGCAGGTAACACTGTCATCGCGTGCAACGACCCCGACGACGGGGGATCGGACCTTCCAAGAAATGATCTAAACACCCGTATCCCCTGCATTCTTCGTCACTCGGGTGAAACACTGGGAAGGGCGCCGGACTAACGGGATTTCAAGCTCTGGACCAACTCTCAGCGTGGCGCCGTGTGACTTTGCGACGGCGATGCTTTGGAGGATGCGTTCAAAGTTACCCTAGCAACCTTTAGTACGAACAGGTGAAAGACGAGAAAAGTGCAGACCTGGAAGTCCAGAGCCCATTGGTTCAGCGAGCTGAAAGAGATCTGTTGACCGCACGTCCAGCTTCAGGGAACGACCAAACGACTAACCAACTGGGTGATACATGAGCTCAGTCGTCAGTACCACGTAGCTCGGGCGAGCGCAGAGAACATACGTAGCCAGGGTGATAAGATGACCCATGTCTCTCGTCCGATTTACGTTGTCGGTGCTCAACGGACGCCGATCACCAGCTGAGCGGAAAACCTCCGGGCCGGGGTCGCCAGGTCGCCTGATCGGCCATCATCATGGCGCGACCTGCTGAAGGGATATCCAGAAATACTTCCGCAACCACATGGGCAAAGCGTTCACGCATGCTGGCTCTCACTCTCACGACGAAGGTCGCGGAAAAACTAAGTATTGGTTACATACAACTTACGTGCTCTGATTCACAACTTGCTACCCCGTGCTTCGTCCAGAGAATCCCGAAGGCTATCGATGATCTTGTCGATGTCACCTCGTGACTGCTGGACAGCGGAAATCCCCATATGCCTGAGATGGGGAGCACAAGTGAGCAAAGGGTTACGAGGAGCTGGTGTGACTCTCACCCAATACGGAAGTAGCGGTCCTTGATATCTTTGTGCAACCCTCCCGCGACAACGACGCCCTTCGCCGAGAGTCGCGGGAGAACGTCCGAAGCGGTATACCCCTCAGGGAAGTAGAGCTACGAAGACAGGGTGAGCCTAAAACCCCTCTGGAACCAAGGAAGAATAAAGCTGACGGCGGTCATTCCATTAGCAGCGTTCTTCGGGTCAGGGACTTGTCTCAGACCCAATTCCCCCGCGGCGGCTTTAATACGCCGACTGGCCTCCTCGTGACGCTTGAACCTCTCCTCAAGGCTTACTTCTGAGGATTTGGTAATTGTCGTCAAGGATGCATTGAACGCATAGATCAGGTTGACGGGGGGAGTGGCGAAATAGGCCCCAGTGCCCTGCTCGTACGCCCTCATGATTGGTAGCCACCTTGTGTGAAGAATAATCAGCCCCACCGCACACGCACCGAAGCCCAAGACTCACTTCTTCCAGCTGGTGTAGTAGGAAGACACGGGGGCGACCCTGTTCTCGAAGACCTATTTGGGCTGTCAACGGGTGACCAGCAGGAATTCCACAGGGAAACAAACACGGATGGCGCGCTTGCTAGCAACAAGAACACTGAGTCCAGGGGGTGTGCCCAGGCCCTTTTGGCTCGCGGTCATGACCACGTCAACGCCCCATTCATCCATCTTGATTAACTCGCTTGCGACGGAACAGACGCCATCTAGAATTATCTATGTTCCAAATGAATTACTCATTGAGTTACGGGTGAGTTTGAGAACGACCCACCAGAGTCTCAGGAGAAACTTTCTTGACGAGGGCCGCGATGGACTCAATGTCGGATAAGACGGCTAGTTCCGAAGTTAGTTCCACGTGCCAAAGATGTTCGGGGAACCATACCTGTCGAGGTATCCACATGGGTGACTGTGATGATCTTGTATTGCTTGGATTTAAGAGTAGCCTCGATCTCTTCCAGGGGGACAACACCCCCGACATTGGCTCTCAGAGAATCTACCTTGGCGCCGTATGTCTCCAGGCTAGAGTAGTAGAAGAGTCGGTTTCCATCAAGGAGACGGAACCGTTTGACGCGAACGCACCAATCGGCGAAGGAGTCGCCGAAGTAGCCAGTGTTCAAAACCAGAGCACCTTCGCCTGGCTCGACCAAGTTCGAAGCGACCTGCGGGATAGATATTAAACCCCGTTCGACTTTCAAATGACGTGACTTGCCTGATCCCAACCCAACGTGCCAGAACCGGATATCAGGAACGGTTGAGCGTCCTTGGTGTACAGCACGTTTCTAATCATCCGAATGCAGTCTCCGAAGACGGGAATAAACTCCGGCGAGGTATGCGCCATGGACGGGTGAGCGTTTGCGTACAGCACCTGCAAGTCGGCGAAGTCAGCTATTGGGGCAATGAGGTACAGTCAGAGGGCTAACATCATCTGCAACCTCTATGGGACCTGGGATGACGAGCAACCTTTGCGACGAGGTTATCAGCAACCACAGGGTATTTTATCACATCCAGCTCACTTGTGTGGTGCCTACGGAGAGAGCCGTCAGCACGTTTTTGCCGGTCATCCCGTGTGCTTACCTGCTTGAACCCGGTCATCGTTCTACGGAACGCCAGACCAGGCCTGGCGGATGTGGGGAACGTTCGGAACAAAGGCGTGATTGTCCGGGACAGTAAAGTCTTCATCAAAAATTTAAAACCTAATCACACGCCACCTCGCCGGCTCTGGGCGGCCAAAAGTGTGGCTTGACACCCTCTGCGGTCAACCAACCCAGCCAGCCATGCACAATGCTCTCCTCGTCGACGAAATCGTACGGCGCATCGCAGAACATCTTCCTGACCTCAGCGAAAAAACGTCGTGCCTCGCGTTCTCGCTGTGTTGCCGGGCTCTGAACGACCCCGTCCTGGATGTTCTGTGGAATTGGCAACAGGACCTCGTAACTTTGTTCAAGGTGTTACCGCCAGACCTCTGGGAAGTAAACAATACTGTGGGCCTGGTGAGTATCAACCGACAGAGCGTCGGCTGGTTGATGGCACTCACCCGCATGTGGTCCCACACGACAGCGATTCCTACGTTCACCAACCCCCGACGAGTGGAGTCGGTTCCGGGTGTATGCCCAGCGTATGACAGCTTTATATGCGCCTCAAAATGACCATGTCCCCTCAGAGGATATCTTCCATTTGGTCAACTTGGACCAGTCAAAGCAGCCGTTGATGCCGAGACTGCAGCTTTTAAACTGGACGACCGGCCGTCTATCCCTCCCGTGGCTCCACCTTCTCCTCTCTCCTTCCCTGTCCGATATTCACATCGATTTGAACGGTGGGCGCGCCATCCCTGTGAATGTTGCCGTGATACGTGCCCTCCCCACCATCCACCTCAAGAGCATCGCCTTTTCCACCTTACACACCAATACCGAAGTCAGTGCCGCACTGCTGGATCTAATTCTTAAATCGAGGCAGGTAGTATCTATCTACATGCAACAGGAGGATAATTCGGAGGGTGCGAACCCACCTGTCGACGCGACCAAGGACGAGCTGGAGCCGATCGAGCTCCCTGCCCTGAAGTCGATAACAATAGCGTTCAGAAAAGAGCCTTCCTTCCTCCCGAGCTTCTTCGATAGGTCGACGTTGCCGAACGCCCAGCAGGTATACCTGCAGCACTCGGGTAAGACCGAGTGGCTGGGTTCCGACATCTTATTCGACAATATGCTATCATCACTATCCCCCGGCGTCCTCCATGCTCTCCGATACACTTCTCATTACCACGGCATGGACATCACATCTGTCGGGATTCAGCAACTTCGGGGTTTTACCGCCCTCAGGACCGTCCGGGTAACATCATTATGCAGCACGGCCCGATGCAAGTTCTTCCTCTCCGACGATGACATCTCATCCATTGCCATTGCGATGCCGAACCTTACCGAACTATATCTCGGTGGCACCCCCTGTATGTCCACCCTGGTGAATGTATCGATGGACAGCCTTGCCGTCCTCGCAGCCAATTGCACCAAGCTCAGAGAACTCCAGATCCACTTCGATACTGCCGGTTTCATCAACAGGGCCCTCGAGGTGCCCAACGAACACGTACCACCCCCCAAGCTGAGGCCAAACCTGTGTCAGCTCGGACAGTTGAATGTCGGGAGAATACCCCTGAACAGAGGCACGGACGGGTACTGGACGGTTGGGATGGCATTGTTACAAATCTTCCCCAGTTTGACGAGCATCAAGTACCACCAAATACCACTGTTCGCAGGGGGTGACTGGGGGGAGGTGATGAGGATCATCAAGGTCCAGCGGAATGTGGGGAATTTAATGAGTGGTACGCCGGGCGAATTCACCCTTGTTCGTACGCCTAACATACGACCAGTCTGATCTTTGGGATGATTGTGCAAGGACGATATCCTGCAGCATAGTACTCTTTCTGTTTGCATTTTTCGCAGGCAAACAGGAGACCACGTTCGAACGTTAGCCGCCTGGGGTGTTGAATTGTAGTTAGTTAGAAAGAGTTGTTGGTGGCTATACCAGACCAGAAACTGTTACATATACCATGCCTGATTTCTTCCCGCGTCGACGGCGCTTACACGCATGATCATCATCCTCCACCACCTCGACACATCATGCATCGATTCTGGGAAATTGACGGGCTGGTCCGCATAGTGGCCACAGACCTCGAGGAACGGTGTATGGCGTCCGCTTCAGCAGTCGCGCTGGCCTGTTGCTCCAAACGATTGGCGGACATTGTCCTCGACCCTCTTTGGGAGCAACTTGACAGCCTGAGCCAGTCGATGAAATGTTTACCCCAAGACACCTGGGAAATACGTGACTGGAGTTTCGTAAGCACAACTCGTCCTAGTCCATTCGATTTGGGAGCCCACTGGTCGATAGGTTTTCTTGCGTTGCCCCACCACCGAGGAATGGATCAGATCCTCGACCTATGCTCGGAGGGTACGCGAGTTCTATTTGTATGTTTCTCCAGAGCCGGACGTTTCATTGGGAGCCTTCAACCTGCTTTCCATGCAAACCGCGACTCTGGGTCACTACCTCTTCCTGAACCTCCGTTCCATTGTGTTTGAGATCCACTCATGGGACTTGGTACCCTTCCTTCGGTTGCTCCTGAATCCAGAGTTGGTTAGCGTCCACATCGAATTTCCGAACAATAACCCACGTCTACACCGTCCCGCGACCATTTCCCTAATCCCCACCAGGGCCCTTACGCACTTGCGACTTGCAGCCACGAAAAATGGAGATTTCCCCCAAGCCGCGCTCCACCATCTACTCGACCGGGCATCTAAGACCCTTAGATCAGTTATTTTGGACGGAGAACTGTCGGTAGCGGTCGCCCAGAAGCTCCTTCAACTCCCTAATCTGCGTTATTTGGAAGCGGTGCTGCCTCGGACAAGGATCTCTCCCTCTGCAGTCGCCTTTCCCTCCCTGGAAGAATTGGTCGCCACCTACGACGATGCTGGGTCCTGGCTCCACCTCCTCCAAAACATCCCAAACCCCACACTTCGGGAGCTCGAGGTAACCTTCTCGGGTTCTTCCCCCGTATATCTTCAAGCGCTCGGGTCCTCCCTCCTTGGTGCAAACACGGAGCGGACTTTGACATCTTTCAAATGTTTGGCTAGAAACGGAATTCCCGACAGAAGCAGGAATCCGCCCACTCCTCTCCTTTGGGGGGCTGACAACCCTGGAACTCCTCTCTCCCTGTTCCAGGGAGCGGTGTAGTGCGCAACTCAACGACTCGATCGTTTCCGAGCTTTCAATGGCATTACCACGGCTCAAATCCTGGGAACACTCCATGCAAGGCCTCTACCTCGGATGTGACGATCGCAAGCCTCGTATCGCTCTCTGCAAATTGCGTCCATCTCGATTTCCTTCAACTCCACTTCAACGCCAACAACATCACAACCCGTCACACCCACGCAAGTTCTCGAACCCACAAGTTCACGTGCAAGCTCCGTACCCTCTCGGTGGGCTCTCAGCCTCTACCCTCTAACTACGACGACATCCTTCTCGTAACGTTTACGATCCTTCGTATATTCCCCCACGTGAATACTATCTCGTGTCCAGAAGGGGACTGGGAAAAGGTCAGGCGGGGGGTTCAGCTGTATCAAAGGGCGCCCAGGATCGTCCGTTTGTGGAATGTGGACGTTGCGCTGCCTCAACCGTTTGTATGTCGATAGCTCGTTTTCGAAGAAAGAAAAAAGGTGTATGCCATATGCTATGTACGAAATACATCGTATCATGGACGAGGGAAAGATTACTGGGCAGCGCCCTCAGCGACCGTTAAGAGATCACTATCACCGGGGTCCGTAACGGTCATCACGCTAGGCAGGCCATGTCAGAGATGCGATGCGAGGGGCGAAATCCTGGGAGGCGGCTCACCCAACCCGGAAGAGTTTCCCGGCGGCGGTTCCCAAGGCCACGTTCGTACCAGCAAAGTGGTGAACAGAGGTCTTGGACAACATGGCGTAGTACTCCAACTCAGACTTCCTCAAGGGGGGGCAGTTCCCGGCGATCAGCACAAGCTTGGCTGCAGATTACGGTTGATCAGTTCAAGGGACCTTCTCAGCCTCACGCTCCAGTCCCCGGGGAAAGAGGTAAGGAAAGTGTGCTGCACCTTTGCCGTTTCGCATCTGCTTCAGGGCGGACTTGTATCCGAGAGAGTACTTTCCAGATTTGACGACGAGAGCGAGACGGGAGGAGATGGACTCGGAGGATTTGGCGGCTTTTGATTTTTTGGTGGGGGCCATGGCGGTTTTTTGGTTTCTCGCGAGTCGAGATGGCTTGAGGGCGTCGGGTCGGATGATGATCGGTCCGACTGTACAGTTCGATCGGAAGTTCCCGCAGTGAGGGAGAATCGCTTCCATGAGGGAAAACTCTATCGAGACTGAGGAATTGATTTTTATGCATATTTCCCTCGATCCGGGCGCTGACGGAGGTGAACGACTGATCACATCCTTTCAAGATGACTGCTCAGGAGTCCTACGTGCCATCTCACCCAGACCTCTTTGTCGTAGAGTTTTTACCAGGAAATTTCGCCTCTCGCCTGGTCTCCCTGAAGGTCGGGCTTTTGGTGCAATTGCACACGGCGTCTCATCTGTTTGGCATTCCAGTCATTCGAAGCCGAGGAGACGATCACGGACATCTCTCGCTACACAAAGGTCCCCCACGCGGCGTATAACACGCTCCAATGCGGGTCCGGTCCTGAGGACAACTTGGAGTTGAGCTCTGATCTTGATTATGGTGATTGGATTGGCGAGTAACGGTTAGGGGGAGAACACTGATCTCTCTCATCCAGTGAACCACTCTTGCGAGCCCAATATAGCATTCGATCTCGCTTCAGGAGACCCGTCCCAGTGGCATGTACGAGCTTTGAGACCGATCAAGGCGGGAGACCCCTGTAAGTCTTGGGGGTGCGTCCGCTCTGGCAGTTTTGACCAGCGCCGAAGTGACTTTCTTCTACCCGAACACCGAATGGAAAATGGCGCAACCGTTCGATTGCCTCTGCGGCTCAACGGTACGGCCAATTTCTCTTTTCACCCGTACAGACCCTCACAGGTGGAGCGTCCGGTAGGGGTGTTTGGGGCGAGTCGAAGGCGCAATTAGTCTTTCAGCAGCAGAGCTCTCCGGTCTTGGGTTTACCAACCCGTGGATTTGGGCCCAGTTCGAAGCGAAACGGGGCGAACAAAAGGAGATTTCGAAGGAGAGCGGGGAGCGATAGGCCTGCAGTAGAATACATCGTGTGTAACGGACGATGAAGCCAAATCCGAGACCAGCCCTCAGTACTCAGTGTCCGGCGCAGTGAAGGCATCGCCTTCCTTTTTAGGGTGGACCCAATCCGAGCCATTTACCCGACTTCCCCCCCAGCGTGCATCCACCACAACCTCGCGAAGATGCCACCCCTCTCACAATCCTTACGATCCTCCATTCGATGTACACGGAATGGGCCTCGCGCTGCCCCACAGACTTTCTCCCGGTCAGCATCCCACGGCGCACCGCACTTCAATGAACCCACTGGGTTTCCCTACGGAGAGAAGGTCCGTCTCAGTTCCTTTCTGTTCTGGACGACCGGATCTCCTAACAACTGGCCTACGTCGGGTATTCTTAGCCTCCGGCCCCAGGCCAGAAACGCCAGAGAGAAGAGTGGGAGGTGATTTGGTATTTGGGCATGTTCGGAACCTTTGCGGCGGCCACGGTTGCAGTGTACTATAAGCCAGACACTAGGTGCGTACCCTCGTGAGTTTGCGTGTGTGTTTTCCAGCTGACGCGTTTCGTACGCTTCCAGTATCCAGACATGGGCCTTAGTTGAAGCCAAGAAGCGAATGGAGGCCCGAGGCGAGGCCACTGACTATGTCGCAAAACCTTAGAATCACCACACACCCGACTTATCATTAACAATCCATTTGTTGCCTACCCCTCGGTCTAATCTGAAGCATACCATCGTACGACCAACCGTGATCAACGTGCCCACTCAAAGACGAGACCAAAACGAACAACCCGATACGTTACATTGACTATGATACACATGGCCACAACGCATGTGGAATAACTAGAGCGGGTGCTGCTGTGAAAACCCGAGTGATGAAATCTAACAAAACACACCGGGCGAACGAAACGTCGCCGCGGCAGACCATGAACCCTCCAGCTAGAAACGAAAAGCTAACATATGCTTCGATCCTTCGTGATCTCTATATGTGTTGTCATTTGCGTGGAGGAGGTCGGGTTCTGGTTCCGGTCTTCGGAAAGCTCGAAACGCTCAATATGATGTGTCTGTCCATCCAAGGTGGAGTCTCTGGGTAAACCATGTGCGTGAGGGAGCGTCGTTTCGCAGAGGGACGGGACGCACGTATGAGAGTTCTGAGATAGTGTCGAAGTCACGAGTCGACACGAAAGCAACGGCCTTGAATGACAAATGGTCAGGTTATATGCACCTCTGGGGGCGATCACGTACGTAAGGACTGAACCAAATATCGCAACGCAGGTGATAGTGACAGCTGTGGACAATCGGGACCAGTGGGTAATCAGCAGGATGAGGACACCACACAACCACGACCTACCATTGTCCCCGACGAATTTCGTGATCTTTGGGACTAAGTGTTAGCGAACGTCGGCTTCAAGAAACAGAGCAACTTGCAATCATGACCACCTGCAGGAGGAACACCACCACGAAATATGTTACCCCTTGGGTCATAAGGAGCCGTCCAAGAGGTGATTCCCTGTGCCTGGATGCCCGCCTAATGCCGACCACGCTGAGCACCAAGATCGCGAGCTCGAGTGTTGCTGCTATAGGAGCCGTCAGGTCTTCAACGCAGATATCTGCAAAAACGACGCGTACTGGTGATTGCAAATAACGAGACCAGGACAAGGCTAGGTGGAAGGGGGGTGCACGAAACCCGCCCAATAAAAGCAGCTGGATGTGGGGAATGAGCAATCCGAATCGGGTCTCGGGCGGTCCTCCAACCCGTTACTCACTGAAGATGGCAAGCGCAAAATGAACTATTCCGATTGCGAAGAGGGATTTCATGACGAGTGGGTGATGTCCCCAGATGATAACCCTACGAGGAGCCCTTCAGTTGATCACGGTCGTCGGCTGGCCGGGCCACGCACGTTCGGACGATGAGGTTCCAAGTGGAGAACACGAGCCCTACGATTCCGATAAACTGGTAAAGCATCCGTTAGCAGGGAAAAGGGATGTTTGAGGCACGGTGACTGACGATGGCCGAAGTGAGGAACCCTAGGACACTCGTGTTAGTTTGCTCGCGGTAGGAACCTTCATAGAGGTCGCTCACAGGCACGAGTGCATGTGGGGAGCGCAGGAGAGTTGATGAAAACCTTGGTAGCGCTGCGAAAAAGGCGTTGGTGACCGCAAATGCACCATTCACTCGGGTTGCCTACTTCAATGAGGCATAAACCAGAACGAAATATCTTGCCAGGAAATATGGGACCTACGAACGAAAATAGTATTTAGCAGCTTCCCTCGGCGATCGACGCGGGGGGCCACTCACAAATTGCCACCGAAACCGGAGTTTCTTGGTGAGCAGTCTGTACTCAAACCAAAGGGAGGTGACGAAATCCCAGCTGTCCGGAAAGCGTCAGACATTCCGACAGAGTTGGATACAACGAGAGGTGTTCACGCACATGCATATCCCGAACAAGACGAGGATCAGGTTGTCCAGCTCACCGGCCATTTTGCGGGTGAAGCGGGAAGGGGGGGTCGGCACAACCGTTGAGGCCCGTCACTTATGTAGTACTCACCACGATCAAAGCGGAAGGACAGGATGGGGTAAGGTGTCGTCGGGTTCCTTAGCGTAGGCTCTCGCGGAATCGGGATTTCACAGCGATAGGGTTTTCCACTTTTAGTCCCTGACAACCGCGGGTATTCTGTTTTCACTTGCAGCGGTTCCCGGTTTGCTCCCGAGGTCGACCCTGGCGTCGATCTCTTTCCTGGATCGGCGTGCCGCGTATGCGAGGATAGTTGTATTTCAATTCGACTGAAGGCGGACACGCACCCGTGTTCTGGTCTTGTGGATCACGATTCCAGTTCCTCCCGAGGAGGCGGAGTGCTAGCGTTTGACAGAAAACCCGGCCGGCCGCCTCCCGCACCGTGGTTACAAGTGGCCGGGAATTGGAATCCTGGTCACTCGTTCCGCCCCAAAAACGGTGGCTGCCCCGTGATTGGTCGCAGGTTGAGTTCGCCCAATTTCAACTTGACCAAGTCAACAACAGCGCAACGCGTTGAGATCATCGTTCCTGGAATCCTGGTGTACACACGACGGCCATCATCCCCGCATTCCGATTTCGAAGAGGGGCGATCGTGCCTTCCACGGTTTCACCTGACCCAAAAGGGGGCAGGCTGAAGAAATACCCCTGGCGAGCGCTCGACAAACCACGCGTGGTGCTTCCCTCGGTTCATCGTGATCATACCCTACGCTTTACCCCCTCGGGCCTGCCGCTCAGCAACTTTCACCATTGCCAACGAGTCCATGAACTCCGTCGTAGACACGAGCTTGGGAGCGCCAGCTTCGGTCTGAGTAAACTTGAAGATGAACACGATCTCCACAGGAATGTCTGGTTCTTCATCTTGGAGTGCGCAATGAGCCATCGTCTTTGAGATCCTAGTCAATATTCCACCTCCAACCAGCGCGCCTCGGGGGCGGGCTCGGACACGACTCACGTGAAGCGTGATGGAACCAGGGTTATCTATCTTATCGAGGATTTCGAACTGTGGAGTCACCGAATGAGTTTTTTCGCCCAATAACCCACTCGAAATGCAAATTCCTCTACCTTGAGAGACTTGAGTCTGGAATTGATTCCGACGACATGCGCCTTCCATTGATCTTTTGTGCGTCGCGGAGCTCCCAACCTGGTTGGAAACCGCTCAACATCAGTGCTGACCCACTGCTCGTCCGATCCCGAAGCCGCTGGTGAGACCTACTGCGCCGGCAGTGCCTGATGCGTAAAATCATCAGCCATAAACGGGGTTGCGACTTCCGGATTTCCAGTCTCCAATGCTTCCTTGAGCTTGTGGACGATATCGAGCTGCGTGGACATGGTCGTTTGGGTGTTTGGGAAAAGATGGGACGATGATTGTGAACGTACTTCTTTAGTAAGCTCGGCGCCCAGGGGGGCCGAGCGAATTGGAATTTCCCTTTGTCGCTTCGAGTGGACGTCTGGTGGACGTCTTCCCTGTACTTGTCGCAACGGTGCAGGATATTTACAGAATAGTGGGGTCATAGTTCTGCTAGTGTAATTTTACGAATGGGTTCCGTCCTTTGGTCTGGAAGATTTTAGGTCCTTCAAGTCTCTGCCTTTCCTCTTCTGCGGTGTCGCCCCTTCCGTGGAAGCGTTTTTGCGGGCGGGGGCGGGTGAAACCTTTAGGTTCCGTTTTGGGGAACGGGCCGCCCTGGTGGGTCGCTTTCACCTGCATGTTGAGACGTTGAAACCGCGCCCCTTGACTCTTGTGGCCGGTGTGACAGGGTCGCCCCATCCATACAGACCCCGTGTTCAGTGTCAGTGAATTCAGTACCTTCAGCTGTACGATGTCGGCAGAACAACGTGCAACATTTGCCAGTGGGATCTTGTGGTGTGAGGAGTTAAATGATCAACGACACGGGAACTCGATCGCGCATTCAACC
>Ga0307516_10003350_pt1 | contig 20726 bp, 15 predicted proteins | sample 19_EM_MG_FD_203310 | JGI IMG/M metagenome (GOLD analysis project Ga0307516, IMG submission 203310) | Populus trichocarpa ectomycorrhiza microbial communities from riparian zone in the Pacific Northwest, United States - 19_EM | ecosystem: Host-associated > Plants > Roots > Unclassified | place...
TAGGCGCCGTAGGCGATGCCGCCGAGCACGACCACCGCGGCGACGGCGCTCAGGGCCCTCTTGCGGGCGGGGTTGCCTTGCGGGGTGGGGGTGGCTGTTTCTGGGGAGGTCATGGGGTTCTCCGGGAATCTGTTCGAGGGTGTTGTTTATTCAGCGGCTGCCGGGTGTGACGGCAACGGCAGCGACCCGCTGCGCGTCGGCGACTGCCACGTAACCACCACCGAGCGCGCGGATCAGCGCGATCTGGCTGTCGAGTGCGCGGGCTTTCAGGTCGGCCGCCTGGCGCCGCTGGTTCAAGACCGAGGCCTCGGCATTGAGCACGGTGAGATACGTGCCCAGGCCGGCCTTGTAGCGCTGCGTGGCCAGGTCGTAAGCCGACTCGGCCGCGGTTTGCGCCAGCGCCTGCTCGCGCTGCTGGCGTTCGATCGAGCGCAGCGAACCGATCTGGTCGGCGACGTCGTGCACGGCGTCGATCACGGCGCCGTTATAGGTTTCGATCGCGGTGTCGAGGTCGGCGGCCTTGCCTTTCAGGTTCGCACGCAGCCGGCCGGAATCAAAGATCGGCAGGCGGATCGCCGGGCCGGCGCCGTACTGCTCGCTGCCCGACTTGACGAGCTGGTCCAGACCGATGCTGGCCAGGCCGACGAAGGCCGTCAGGTTCACGTTCGGATAGAACTGCGCCTTCGCACTCTTCATGTCACTGGTGGCGGCTTCGATGCGCCAGCGCGCGGCCGTGATGTCGGCGCGGCGGCCGAGCAGGTCGGCCGGCACGGCGGCGGGCAAAGGCACGGCCTGCACACTGCGCAGCGCCGGGCTCAGCGTGTCGAGCGCGTCGGGCGCCTGCGCGCTCAGCGCCGCCAGCGCGTGGCGCGTGAGCGTGATCTGCTCGGCCAGGGCTTCGATCTGCTGGCGCGATTCGGGCAAGGCGCCCTGCCCTTGGCGCAGCTCGACGCTCGTGTCCAGGCCGCCATCGACACGCTGACGGATCAGCAAAAGGGTTTCGTCGCGTTGCGCGAGCGCGCGCTCGGCGACGCTGCGCTGCTCGACCAGGCGGGCCAGCTGCACATAGCTGCGCGCCACGTTGGCCGCCAGCAGGATGCGCGCGGCTTCGCTGTCGGCCTGCGCCGCGCGTTGGGCGCCCACGGCGGCGTCGAGCGCGGCCCGATTGCGGCCGAACAGGTCGAGTTCCCATGAGGCGTTGGCCTGCAAGGTGCCGAGGGTGCGGATCGACCCGCCGAGCGGCGGCGGGTAGATGCTGGTGGCGCTGAAGCGCTGGCGGGTCACGTCGAAGCTGCCGTTGACCTGCGGGCCTTCGGCGGCCTGGGCACCGGCCACGGCCGCCTGGGCGCGAGCGAACCGCGCCTGCGTGACCTTCAACGACGGGTTGCCGGCGAGCGCGCGCTGGATCAGGTCGGTCAGCGCGGCGTCGCCGAAACCGAGCCACCAGTCGGCCGCGACGGCGGGGGTCGACACCTGGGCGTCGAGGCCGGCCGGGGCTTGCGTCTGCGCCGCCGGGGCAATGTCGGCGCTGCTGGCACAACCGGCGAGCGTGAGCACCAGCGACGAGGCGACCGCGACGACCATGGCGGTCAGCGTGGGCAAGGCCGTGCAGCCGGCCGAGGCAAGCCGGCGGCCGGTTGCCGTAAGGGTGGATAGTTGTTGTGGCTTCATTTGCTTAGGCAAGTATTTGGGGGAAACACACAAGCGTTTCGACTTCATGGTTTCACACAGCGGCAGGCGTTTTCAGGCGGCGTCGCGCAAGGCTTCGCCGGTCTCGAGCATGCGGTTCAGGTAGTTCTTCAGCGCCAGCCATTCGGTCTTCGAAAAACCGGCCAGGTGCGCGTTCATCACCTCGGCCAACACGGCAGGCACACCGGCGACGGCGGCATCGCCTTCGGGCGTGAGTTCGACCTGCACGACACGGCGGTCTTCGGTCGAACGCACCCGCTTGCACAGGCCCTTCTTCTCCAGGCGATCGAGCAGGCGCGTCATGGCGCCGGCGTCGACTTGCAGCCAGCGGGCCAGCTCGGCCACGGTGGCACTGCCGGAGTTCTTGATCTTCAGCAGCGGGCCCCACTGCGCGCTCGTCAGATCGTGCACGTCGAGCCGCTTGTCGACCTGGTAGACGACCGACATCATGATGCGCTTCATCAGGTAACCGACGCTCTCTTCGGCACAGTAGGTGCCGGCGCGGTAGAAGTCGGCGGGAGCGGGGGGACGGGCCACGGTTTGCCTTGCGGGTGAAGAGTGAATGGACTATAGATGCCTAGGCAATGATTGTCAAGGCTTGCCACTGTCGGGCCCAGGTCGAAGCCCCGTCGGCAAGCCGCTGCCCTACACTGCCGCCCATGCCCAGCACCGCCACGATCACCGCTCCCGCCACCGCCACGCCCGTTCCGGCGGCCGCCCGAAACGTCAAGTCCTTGAGCGGCCTGCTGCCGTTCCTGCGGCCCTACAGCGGCCGGATCGCCATGGCGGTGGTGTTCCTCGTGCTCGCCGCGATCAGCACGCTGGTGTTTCCAGTGGCGCTCAAGTCGCTGATCGACCAGGGCCTGGTGGCGGCCGACCCCGGCGCCCGCGTGATGGCGCTGCGCGAGCACTTCTTCGCGCTGTTCGCGGTGGGCGCTGCGCTGGGTTTGTTCTCGGCGCTGCGCTTCTACATGGTCACCTGGCTCGGCGAGCGTGTCACCGCCGACCTGCGCAACGCCGTCTACGCGCACGTCGTGACGCAGAGCCCGGAATTCTTCGAGACCACGCAGACCGGCGAAGTGCTGTCGCGCCTGACGACGGACACGACGCTGGTGCAGACCGTGGTCGGCTCCAGCCTGTCGATGGGCTTGCGCAACGCGGTGCTCGGCATCGGCGCGATGGCGATGCTGATCGTGACCAACCCGTATGTGATGACGCAGGTGCTCGGCATCCTCGTGCTGGTGGTGCTGCCGAGCCTGTACTTCGGCCGGCGCGTGCGCAAGCTCAGCCGCGCCAGCCAGGACCGCGTGGCCGATTCGAGCGCGATCGCCGCCGAGGTGCTGAACGCGATTCCGGTGGTGCAGAGCTACACGCAGGAATTGCGCGAAGCGAAGCGCTTCGATGTCTCGACCGAGAACGCTTTCGTGACCGCCGTGAAGCGCACGCGCATGCGTGCCGCGCTCGTCGGCTTCATCATCACCGCCACCTTCGGCGCGCTGCTGTGGGGCCTGTACCAGGGCACGCAGGCGGTGGTGCGCGGCGACATCAGCGCCGGCCACCTGGGCCAGACCGTCGTCTACGTGATCATTCTGGTCAGCAGCGTGGCGGTGCTGTCGGAGGTGTATGGCGACCTGCTGCGTGCGGCCGGCGCCACCGAACGTTTGATGGAACTGCTGAGCCTGCGCTCGCCGATCGCATCACCGGCACGACCGAGCTCGCTCGCGCCGACGCGCGGCGGCTCAGCAGTGGCACTGCGTGACGTGACCTTCCGCTACCCGTCGCGGCCGCAGCACGCCACGCTGTCGCACTTCAACCTGAACGTGCAACCCGGCGAAACCGTGGCGCTGGTCGGGCCGAGTGGCGCCGGCAAGAGCACCGTGTTCCAGCTGCTGCTGCGCTTCTACGACGTCGCTTCGGGCAGCGTCGCGGTCGACGGCGTGCCGGTGAAAGACGTGGCGCTCGACGCCCTGCGTGGGCGCATCGGCATCGTGCCGCAGGACAGCGTGATCTTCTCGGCCGACGCGATGGAAAACATCCGCTACGGCAAGCCGCAGGCGAGCGACGAGGAGGTGATCGCTGCCGCCCAGGCCGCTTTCGCGCACGACTTCATCAGCGCGCTGCCCGAGGGCTACAAGACCTTCCTCGGCGAACGCGGGGTGCGCCTGTCGGGCGGGCAGCGCCAGCGTATCTCGATCGCACGCGCGATGTTGAAGAACCCGCCGCTGCTGCTGCTCGACGAAGCCACCAGCGCGCTCGACGCCGAAAGCGAGCGCATGGTGCAGGCCGCGCTCGAATCGGCGATGAAGGACCGCACCACGCTCGTCATCGCGCACCGCCTTTCGACGGTGCAGCGCGCCGACCGCATCGTTGTGCTGGAAGCGGGCGAGATCGTCGAGACCGGCACGCACGCGCAACTGGTGAACTCAGGCGGTTTGTACTCGCGCCTGGCGGCCTTGCAGTTCGATCGCTGAGCCACTCGCCGCCGAGTCGCGCACACCGTGCCAGGCGGCAGCGGCCACTTGGCGACAAAGACCCTCCTCACGTGTTGTTCGCCGAAGAAGTCCACCGGCGTCCGAATAACAGCGCAGACTCAAACACGGAGGCCCCTCACGTGCCCATGCTTCATTACCGGGGTCGGCCTTGATCAAGCGGCAACGACGTCTTTTTGCCGCCCTTGCGGCCGTGCTCGTCGTCACTCTGTGTGTGGTCGTGGCCCTGCTGTTGCTACGAGCGCGGGAGCGCGCGATCGACGAACTGCGCCGCGACACGCGCAACCTCACCACGGCGCTGGCGCTGTACACGGGCGCCATCGTGACCAGCATCGATCTCGCCCTGGTGGGCACGCGTGACAGCCTGGCTCTGCTGGAACTCGCTCAGCAGGCGCCAGCGCGCGCCGACCAGGGCAACCAGCTGCTGCGCACCAGCGTGGCACGCATCGGCCTGCCCGTGCTGATGCGCGTGCTCGACACCGACGGCAACCAGGTGCACGTCTCGGAGGGGCCGCCCACAGCGGTTTCGTCGCGCGACCGGGACTATTTCCAGGCCCACGTCACACGCGACGCCGGCCTCTTGATCAGCCAGCCCTTCGTCTCGCGCATCAACGGCAAGGCGGCCATCGTGTTCAGCCGCCGCATCGAGGGGGCGGACGGTCGCTTCAAAGGCGTCATCCTGATCGGCACGCCGATGGATCTGTTCGAAAAACTGTTCGAGCGTTTCGACGTGGGCTCGCGTGGCGCGTTGATCCTTGCCGATGACACCGGCACGCTGCTGGCGCGGCGCCCGCCGGCCGCCGACCTGGTGGGCCAGAAAGTGTTGCGTGACGTTGGCGTGCTGAGCCTGTTGCGCGGCGGTGCGACCGCCGGTGTCAGGATCAACGACGCGCCTGTGGATGGCGTGCGGCGCATGCTCGGCTTCGAACGCGTGGGAGCGACGCGGCTGGTGGCGGGGGTCGGGCAGAGCCTGGACGAATGGCTAGCCAACTGGCGCCGCGACGCCGCCGTCGCGGGCACGCTGACCTTCTTGCTGGCTGCGGTGGCGGCGTGGTTGTTGTTGCGGACGACGCGCTACGCCGAGAACGCCGCCGAGCGCACCGCTCAACTCGAACGCAGCGAAGAGCGCATTCGCAACATCCTGACCCACGCACCCGATGCCTTCATCGGCATCGACCCTCAAGGCCTCATCACCGAGTGGAATCAACAGGCGCAAGCCACGTTCGGATGGGAACGTGCAAGCGTGATCGGCCGCAGGTTGGCCGACGTCATCGTGCCGGCACCGATGCGCGCCAGGTACGACGCCGGCCTGCGCGAGTTCGCCCGCACCGGCACGGGGCCGGTCGTCAACCGCCGGGTCGAGCGGATGGCGCTGCACCGGGACGGGCACGAGATCCCGGTCGAAGTGTCGATCGGGGCACTGAGCACCCCTGAGGGCTTCGTGGCCAACGCCTTTTTGCACGACATCTCGGAGCGAACGCAGGCTCAGACGAAGCTCGTCGCCATCAACAAGCGCCTGCGCGACATCACCGACAACCTGCCGCTGCTCATTTCCTACATCGATCAGGATCAGACCCTGCGCTTTTGCAACGAGACCTGGCGGGCGTGGCTCGGTGTCGACCCTGCATTGATCATCGGCCAGCCGATCGCCGACGTGTTGGGCCCGGCCTTGTACGAACAACGCCGTACTCATCTTCAGCGGGCGCTGGGGGGTGAACGGGTCAGCTTCGATCTGGAATCGATCGGGCTCGGGGTGAACCGCCACCTTCACACCCTGTACATCCCGGACGTTCGAGCCGACGGCGCGGTGGCCGGCATCTACACCCTGGTGACCGACGTCACCAGGTCCAAGAAGCTGGAACTTCAGCTCGACCGCCTGGCCAACATCGATTCGCTGACCGGCTTGCCGAACCGTCGCCGCTTCGAAGAACGGCTCCCGGAGGCCTTGGCCCGCGGCCAACGCGACCATCGCCCGATGGCCCTGATGTTTCTCGATGTGGACCACTTCAAGCAGATCAACGACAGCCACGGTCATGCCACCGGAGATGCCGTGCTCCAGCAATTCGCCTTGCGCCTGGAAAACTGCGTTCGGGTCACGGACACGGTGGCGCGCCTGGCCGGCGACGAATTCGTGATCATCCTGGAAGGCTTGAGCGCCATCGACGACGCAGAAATCGCGGCTCGCAAGATCAGCGCCGCACTGAAGCCATCGTTTGTCGTCGGGGGCCTCTCGCTGTCGGTCACGGCCAGCATCGGCGTGGCGTTCGTCGACACCGAGGCCGTGTCGCCGATCGAGGTGCTTGCCAAGGCGGACGAGGCACTCTATCAAGCCAAAGGTGCCGGTCGCAACACCTTCGTGATGTCTCGTCTGCCGGGCGCAGAGATAATCCTTGCACCGCCCGCAGGATGACCCCAGTGACAGTTCCCCCCACCCGCCCCGCACGTTCACAATACGAAGACTTCATGCGCCACGTGCAGACGCACGGCGTGTTCAAGGCCGACCGCACCGGCACCGGCACGAAGAGCGTGTTCGGCCACCAGATGCGCTTCGATCTGAACGAAGGCTTTCCGCTCGTGACGACGAAGAAGGTGCACCTGAAGTCCATCATTCTCGAACTGCTGTGGTTCCTGCGTGGCGACGGCAATGCGAAGTGGCTGCAGGAACGCGGTGTGACGATCTGGGACGAGTGGGCGAAGCCCGACGGTGACCTCGGCCCGGTCTATGGCGTGCAGTGGCGTTCGTGGCCGAAGCCCGACGGTGGCCACATCGACCAGATCGCCGAAGTGATCAACCAGCTCAAGAGCAACCCCGACTCGCGCCGCATCATCGTCAGCGCCTGGAACGTGGCCGACCTGAGCGCAATGGCGCTGATGCCATGCCACGCGTTCTTCCAGTTCTACGTGGCGCCTTCCACCGTTGCCGGTGAACCGGGCCGGCTCAGCTGCCAGCTCTATCAACGCAGCGCCGACATCTTCCTCGGCGTGCCCTTCAACATCGCCAGCTACGCGCTGCTGACGCACATGGTCGCGCAGCAGTGCGACCTGGCGGTCGGCGACTTCATCTGGACCGGCGGCGACTGCCACATCTACAGCAACCACGCCGATCAGGTGGCGCTGCAGCTCTCGCGCGAGCCCCGCGCCTACCCGACGCTCGAGATCAAGCGCCGACCGGCGTCGATCTTCGACTACGAGTACGACGACTTCGCGGTGCTTGGCTACGAGCCGCACGCAGCGATCAAGGCGCCGGTGGCGGTCTGATCCCGGCGCTCTGATCGCGCTGCGTCGACGACGCCAGCAAGTGCTGCCCGAAAAACGCGGTGATCTTGCGGTCCACCTCGGGCATCACGCTGCGATCGAAGCCGGGCGGGTCGTTCAGCATGTCGCCGATCAACCCGGTCAGGCCGGGCGGCAAGGGTGACAACAAGGCGCCGTGCCCACCGCTGGGCAAGTCGGCAATGTGCTCGCAGGGCTTGCAGGCTTGCAGCACACGGTCGCTGTGGAAGCGTGGCACCAACCAGCGGTCTTGCTGCGCCGTGACCAGCCCGAGCGGCACGCGCGGGTTGGCGAGTGAGGCCATGTCGAAGTCGGCCGCTGCCGGCACGCCGGCCACCACGGCCGCCACGCGCGGGTCGACATGGCTGCGCAACGTGCTGTCGTCGAAGCGGTGGCGGATCACGGCCAGCGCCACCCACTTCTTCAAGCCGTCAAGCCAGCCACCGGTCAGCCTCGTGATCAGGCCGACACAGGTCTGGAAGTCATCGACCAGATCCTCTTCGCAGTGCTGCTTGAAGCGCGCCGGCGACCATTGCCCGCCCGCCATGCTGAGAGCCGTGTGCCCACCAGCCGACATGCCGTAGACGCCGACCTTGTCCAGGCTCAGCAGCGGCGCCAAACGCGGGTCGCGCCCGACCGCGTCGATGGCGCGCGAGACTTCGGCCGGCCGCTGGCTCCAGCTTTCGGGGCCGGGCCGGCTGTCGTCTTTGTAGTTGTCGGCCCGGTGCTCGGGCATGGCGACCACGAAGCCGCTTTCCACCAGGCTGCGGGCCAGGTCGGCATGCACCCAGGGCGCACCGCCTGAACCGTGCGAGATGACAACGAGCCGGCCGTTGCCGCGCACCGGCGTGCCCTGCGCCGCCAGGGTCCACACGAATTTCCCGCGTTGGGTCGGCCGGGCTTCCGAACTGGATGGGTAGTACAGCGTGACCGGGCCGTCTTCGCTGGTGGCGGCGATCTCGCTCAGACCGACGCTCGCCTGAGACGCAGCAGCCGTGCACCCCAGAACAGCACCGAAGACGATGCGCCAGCACGCCACCTTGAGCCTGGAAAAGCTTGAAACCATGGAACGTTCTCCTCACATCGAAGGCCCCTGCCCTCGGTGAACGAGACGATCGCGCTTCGCAACGTTGGCGTCTCGCCGAAGCGTGCAAGCGTCGACATCCGGCTGGCTGATTTCAGGAATCGGCCAGCTTTTCGCGCCGAAACTCGGTCGGCGTGAGCCCGGTTTCGGCCTTGAAGGCGCGATTGAACGGGCCGATCGACTGGAACCCGGCTTCGAGCGCGATCGTCAACACCGGCAAATCGCGTCGGGCCGGGTCGGCGAGCGCGCCACGCGCTTCGTCGAGCCTGAACCCGTTGACGAACGCGTTGAAGTTGCGGTGCCCGAGGCGCTGGTTGATCAGCCGCCGCAGCCGGTACTCGGGCACGGCCAAGCGCGCCGCGAGGCTTGCCACCGTCAGGTCTTCGCTTCGGTAAGCGCGCTCGTCCTGCATCAGGCGCTGCAGCGTGATCACCAGGCGCTCTTCGGCCGGGTCGGGTGCGGGCGGCGCCGATTCCGCCGAAGCCGTCCGCAGCGTTGGGCCCGCAGCAGCCGCTGCCGGGAACAGCTCGGTGCCGCGCAGATGCAGCATCTGGTAGGCCACCACCGCGACGATAGCCAGCAGCGTGGCCACGTCGAGCGCAGAGGCCTCGGCCGACAAACGGCCTTGCGGCGAAGCGAGCCGCACGGCCAGCATCACCACGGTGTAGGCGATGCCGGTCACCAGGATGAACCGGCGCAACTGGCGGCGCCCCTCGACCAGATCGGCGCGCCAGCGGGCGGTGGCCGCCAGCGCCGCGAGCCCCGCGAACAGCAAGGGCGCGGCGCGCTGCGCCCCCATCAGCACGGGTGGGGTGTGCGGCCCCAGCGCGCAATTGAAGCCGCTCAAAGCGGCGACAGCGAACCAGGCCGCCACATGCAGCGGACGCAGCGAAAAATCGTCGTCGAACAAGGCCTGAACGAAGACCCAGAACAGCACGCCGTTGGCCACCGAAACGGCCACCAACGGTGCCTGCCACAGCGGGTGCACGAGCGCCTCGAACAGCGGCGTGGCGCCGACCACTTGCACGCACAAGCCCAGCGCCAGCGCCGCGCCGGTGCGCGCACTGCGCAGGTTTGGCCGGTCACGCCACAGCACCGCGGCCAGCAGCGCCAGCAAGGCCAGCAGCGTGCCACGCAGGCAAGCGTCCAGAAGGGTCAGCGGCAGGGAGGCGGGCACTCGGGTTTGGTGGTTTGAAATGGCCCCGGCACGATAGCAGGCGAGCCCGTTGCGCACCGTCGTTGTCCGCCAGGTTTTGCGATTTGGTCGCGGTTCCCTTCTTCACTGAAGATGCCCATGAAAAAAGCTCCCGAGCACCGAAGTGCTGAGGAGCTTCATTCATCGGCGATCAACGCCGAACTTCGTCTGGTGGAGCTGGGGGGAATCGAACCCCCGTCCGAAAGCCATTGCCGGGCAGATCTACACGCTTAGCTGACTGATTTGGTTTTAGATCCGCAGGTCGCGCAGCAGCACGCTACCCACTTCTCGATTCACTAGATTTAGTCCTGTGAAGAGTGACCCAACTCAGGACGAGCCAATGTGTATGACTTCGCAGCCTTCAGGTTACCCCTCAGACCCAGCCCATCGGCCAACTGTTGCGAAGCTCACCGGTTTTAAGCGGCGAGGGCGTACGTTTGATCGTTCGCAGTTACTTTGTTTCCAGTGGATTTACGAGCGAACTGGTGCTCGGCGTGCACTGTTCCAACTCCGCACCTTCGTCGAAGCCAGGTCAGCCCCAGAGGCCGTAGTTTAGGCCATCGCGAGCAACTGCAAGAGCTGCTGCGGTGTTTGTACGATGTGGTCGGCGCCCCAGGCTTCGATGGACTCCCCCAACCCGAGGTAGCCCCAGGCCACGGCGATCGTGGTCATGCCCGCCGCCTTGCCGGCCTGCACATCACGCAGATCGTCGCCGACGTAGACGCAGTGTGCCGACTCGACGCGCAAGCGCCGCGCCGCTTCGAGCAGCGGCTCGGGGTGCGGCTTCGAGTGCGGCGTGGTGTCGCCGCAGACCAGCGTGGCGGCACGGCCGTGCAGGTCGAGCGCGCGCACCAGCGGCTCGGCGAAACGTGTGGCCTTGTTGGTGACGATGCCCCAGGGCAGCGCTTGCGCGCCCAGTGATTCAAGCAACGGCAGCATGGCGGGGAAGACGCGCGTCTCTTGTGTCATCCGGCCTTCGTAGCGCTGCAGGAACTCTTCGCGCAGGGCGGCGAATTGCGGGTCGGGCGGTGCCACATCGAAGGCACGCCCGACCATGCCACGGGCACCGGAGCCGACCATCGGGCGAAAGTGCGCGAGCGGGTGAGGCGCCAGGCCACGGGCCACGCGCATGTCGTTCGCTGCGCCGGCCAGGTCGGGTGCGCTGTCGACCAGCGTGCCGTCCAGGTCGAACAGCACGGCCTGGATCAGCGCCCCTGCGGCCGCCCTCATGCCACCCGTCTGCACGCGAGCAGGTAGTTGACGCTGGTGTCTGCCGACAACCAATAACGTTGTGTGATGGGCGAATACTGCATGCCGCGGGTGTCGACCAGATCGAGCCCGGTGTTGCGGCACCACTGCGCCAGCTCGCTCGGGCGAATGAACTTGGCGTACTCGTGCGTGCCCTTGGGCAGCAGTTGCAGCACGTGCTCGGCACCGACGATGGCGTAGACGAAAGCCTTGGCGTTGCGGTTGATGGTCGAGAAGAAAACCCAACCGCCGGGTTTGACGAGCGTGGTGCAGGCCGCGACGATCGAAGACGGGTCGGGCACGTGCTCCAGCATTTCCATGCAGGTGACCACGTCGAAACTGCCCGGTTGTTCGGCGGCCAGCGCTTCGGCCGCCACCTCGCGGTATTCGACGTTGGGCGTGTCGGCTTCGAGGGCGTGCAACTGCGCGACCTTCAGCGGCTTGGCCGCGAGATCGATGCCGAGCACCGTAGCGCCGCGCCGCGCCATCGAATCAGACAAGATGCCGCCACCGCAACCCACGTCGAGCACCCGCTTGCCCGAAAGCGGAACATGCGCGTCGATCCAGTCGAGCCGAAGGGGATTGATCTGGTGCAGCGGCCGAAACTCGCTTTCGGTGTCCCACCAGCGGTGCGCGAGATCGCTGAACTTGGCGAGTTCCTGGGGGTCGGCGTTGATCGATTGATTCATGTGCCTATCGTATCGAATGCCCGGCTTCGAACGCGATGCTTCAAAAAGCAGAAAACCCCGCCGAGGCGGGGTTTTCAAGTTCAGCGCGAGGCTGATTACTTCTTGGTGCGCGTACCGACCACTTCGATTTCGACGCGGCGGTTCTTTTGCTTGCCTTCCTTCGTCTTGTTGTCGGCGACAGGCTGCTTCTCGCCCTTGCCTTCGGTGTAGACGCGGTTCTTTTCGATGCCCTTGCTGACCAGATAGGCCTTCACGGACTCGGAACGCTGCACCGACAGCTTCTGGTTGTAGGCATCGCCACCATCGGAGTCGGTGTGGCCGACGGCGATGATCACTTCGAGGTTGATGCCACTCATCTTGCTGACGAGGTCGTCGAGCTTGGCCTTGCCTTCGGGCTTCAGGTTCCACTTGGCCACGTCAAAGAACGCGTCGGCGGCGAAGGTCACCTTCTCGCTCACAGGAGCGGGCGGCGGCGGGGGCGGCGGCGGTGCGACTGGAGCAGCGGCCGGTGCGGGCGCAGCGGCAGGAGCCGGAGCAGGTGCGGGCGGCGGTGCAACCACGGGCTTGATCGCGCCATCGCAATCGGCCAAAGCGGTGGCGGGGGTCCACGAGGCATCACGCCAGCAGAGTTCGTTGGTGCCGTTCTTCCAGGGCAGGTTACCGCTGCCATTGACCCAGTTGTCAACCGACTGCGCGAACGCGCCGGACATGGAAGTTGCGAGGGCAGCGGTTGCAAAGAGCGACGCCACCTTGTTCAGTTTCTTCATGATTCTCCTCTCGAGGGAAGGCGCAGTAATGTTCTGCAAAACGTCCGAACCGGAATCGGAAAGTACTGGCTAACTCCCGCAGCACGGGCGCTGACCACCGACCGACTTATTGTGCCATAGGGCTTTCGACGAACCTCTTTTTGGGGCACCGGTGGGCGCTCTGTCCGGTCGATGTTGCTTCGTCGCGACAACCAACGCCAACTACAATCTTGGGTTGCGTTGGGTGCACAGCAAGTATTTGCCGGCCCGAACGCCCCTCCTCAGGCTTCGTTGCAAAAACCGCATGACTCAGTTCGCCAAGGAAACGCTGCCCATCAGCCTGGAAGAGGAAATGCGCCGGTCGTACCTCGACTACGCCATGAGCGTGATCGTCGGCCGCGCCCTCCCCGACGCCCGAGACGGCCTCAAGCCGGTGCACCGGCGCGCCTTGTTCGCGATGCACGAACTGAACAACGACTGGAACCGGCCGTACAAGAAGTCGGCCCGCATTGTCGGTGACGTGATCGGTAAATACCACCCACACGGCGACCAATCGGTGTACGACACGATCGTGCGCATGGCGCAAGACTTCTCGATGCGCCACATGCTGGTCGACGGCCAGGGCAACTTCGGCTCGGTCGATGGCGACAACGCCGCGGCGATGCGCTACACCGAAATCCGCCTTGCGAAGATCGCGCATGAAATGCTCGCCGATCTCGATAAAGAGACGGTCGACTTCGGGCCCAACTACGACGGCAGCGAAAAAGAGCCGCTGGTCATGCCGAGCCGGCTGCCGAACCTGCTGGTCAACGGCTCGGGCGGCATCGCGGTCGGCATGGCAACGAACATTCCGCCGCACAACCTGAACGAAGTGGTCGACGCCTGTCACCACCTGCTGCGCAACCCGGGCGCGAGCATCGACGAGCTGATGGAGATCATCCCGGCGCCCGACTTCCCGACCGCCGGTGTCATCTACGGCCTGTCGGGCGTGCGCGACGGTTACCGCACCGGCCGCGGCAAGGTGATCATGCGGGCCAAGTGCCACTTCGAAGACATCGACAAGGGCCAGCGCCAGTCGATCATCGTCGACGAGATCCCCTACCAGGTGAACAAGAAGACGCTGCTCGAGCGCATCGCCGAGCTGGTGCACGAGAAGAAGATCGAAGGCATCAGCCACATCCAGGACGAGTCCGACAAGTCGGGCATGCGGGTGGTGATCGAGTTGAAGCGCGGTGAAGTGCCCGAGGTGGTGCTGAACAACCTGTACAAGCAGACCCAGCTGCAAGACACCTTCGGCATGAACATGGTGGCGCTGATCGACGGCCAGCCGCGTTTGTGCAACCTGAAGGACCTGATCGAGGTCTTCCTCGAACACCGCCGCGAAGTCGTCACGCGCCGCACCGTGTTCGAACTGCGCAAGGCCCGCGAACGTGGCCACGTGCTCGAAGGCCTGGCCGTGGCGCTGGCCAATATCGACGAGTTCATCGAAACGATCAAGGCCTCGCCGACCCCACCGGTCGCCAAGGCCGCGCTGATGAGCAAGAGCTGGGACTCGGCGATGGTGCGCGAGATGCTCTCGCGCGTGGCCGGCGACAACCCGGGCGGTCTGGAGGCCTACCGCCCCGAAGGCTTGCCGAAGAACTTCGGCATCCAGCCCGATGGCCTGTACCGTTTGTCCGACGACCAGGCCGGCGAAATCCTGCAGATGCGCCTGCAACGCCTGACCGGGCTCGAGCAAGACAAGATCATCGGTGAGTACAAGGAAGTGATGACGCAGATCACCGATCTGCTGAACATCCTGCACACACCCGCGCGTGTCACGTCGATCATCTCCGACGAGCTCGCCGCCATCAAGGCCGAGTTCGGCCAGACCAAGATCGGCGCACGCCGCAGCGTGATCGAACACAACGCGATGGACCTCGGCACCGAGGACCTGATCACGCCGACCGACATGGTCGTGACGCTGTCGCACACCGGCTACATCAAGAGCCAGGCGCTCAGCGAATACCGCGCGCAAAAACGCGGCGGGCGCGGCAAGCAGGCCACGCAAACGAAGGAAGATGACTGGATCGACCAGCTCTTCATCGCCAACACGCACGACTACATCCTGTGCTTCACCAACAAGGGCCGGGTCTACTGGCTCAAGGTCTGGGAAGTGCCGCAGGGTTCACGCAACTCGCGCGGCCGCCCGATCGTCAACATGTTCCCGCTGCAGCCGGGCGAGAAGGTCAACGTGGTGCTGCCGCTGACGGGCACGTTCCGCACCTTCCCGGCCGACCACTACGTGTTCATGGCCACCGCGCAAGGCGTGGTGAAGAAGACCTCGCTCGATGAATTCAGCAACCCGCGCAAGGCCGGCATCATCGCGGTCGACCTCGACGAAGGCGATTTCCTGATCGGCGCCGCTCTCACCGACGGCCAGCACGACGTGATGCTCTTCAGCGACGGCGGCAAGGCGGTGCGCTTCAGTGAAGAAGACGTGCGCCCGTTGGGCCGCAACACCCGTGGCGTGCGCGGCATGATGCTCGACGACGGCGTCAGCGTGATCGCGATGCTGGTGGCCGAAGACGAAACCCAGAGTGTGCTGACGGCCACGCAGAACGGCTACGGCAAACGCACCAGCATCGTCGAGTACACGCGCCACGGCCGCGGCACCAAGGGCATGATCGCGATCCAGCAAAGCGAGCGCAACGGCAAGGTCGTGGCCGCCACGCTGGTGCGCGCCGACGACGAGATCATGCTGATCACCGACAAGGGCGTGCTCGTGCGCACCCGCGTCTCCGAGATCCGCGAACTCGGCCGCGCCACACAGGGCGTGACGCTGATCGCGCTCGATGGCGGCACCGAGCTCAGCGGCGTGCAACGCATCGTCGAGAATGACGCCAACGGCGACGCTGCCGCTGACAACGCCAGCGACGCTTCCACTGAACCCACCGGTGACGCGGGCCACGAGCCCCCGACCGAGGAGAACTCCTGATGAAAAGACTGACTGTGCTGGCGCTGCTGGCCAGCGCCACGCTGGCGCATGCCCAGAATGCATCGGCACCTGCGTCCGCCCCCGTCTCTGCAGCCAAGAAAGAGCTGGTGCAGAAGGTGCTGTTGCTGCAACAACCCGCCATCGAGAACATGGCACGCAATCTGGTCGAGCAACCCGCCGGGCAGATGATGCAGGCCGCCGGCCGAGCATTGCAGCAGCAAGTGCCGGCCGAGAAGCGCGAAAGCATCGGCAAGGGCATCGAGGCCGATGTGAAGAAGTATGTCGACGAGTCCTACCCCGTCGTGCGCGAGCGTGCCGTGAAGATCGCGCCAACCACGATCGGCACCGTGCTCGAAGAGAAGTTCAGCGAAGACGAACTCAAGCAGTTGATCGCCTGGCTCGAATCGCCCGTCAACAAGAAGTACCTTCAGCTCGGGCCGGAGATGCAGAACGGCTTCATGCAGAAGCTGGTGGCCGAAGCCCGCCCGGTGCTCGACCCGAAACTGCAAGTGCTCGAGACCAAGGTTCGCACTGCACTGGGTGTGCCCGCCGGGCCGCCAGCGTCAGGCGCGCCGGCGGCCGCAGGCAGCGCCCCGGTGAAGGCGGCTGCACCGGCACGCAAGGCGTCTGGCGCCAAGTGATCGCGTCGTGATTGCGCGGGGCCTCGCCCGCCTTGCCCCCGCCTTGCCGGCGCAGTCTTGACGCGTGCGAGAATTTGCACTGCACCATGGCCGATTCCTCCCCCGCAAATGCCGACGATCTGCTCGCCTTTCGCGTTCAGATCGATGGGCTCGACCGCGAACTCCTGGCGCTGCTGAACCGGCGCGCCGCGCTGGCGCAGCAGGTGGGTGAAGTCAAGAAGCGCGAAGGCTCGGTCGCCTTCCGGCCGGAACGCGAAGCGCAGGTGATCGACGGCTTGAAGCTCGCCAACACCGGCCCGCTCAGGTCCGACAGCGTGGCACCGATCTGGCGCGAGATCATGTCGGCCTGCCGCGCACTCGAAACGCCGACGCGCGTGGCCTACCTCGGCCCGGCCGGCACGTTCAGCGAAGAAGCCGCACTCGGTTTCTTCGGCTCGTCGATCGTGCACGTACCCTGCGCCAACTTCGACGAGGTGTTCCACGCCACCAGCGCCGGCTCGGCCGATTTCGGCGTGGTGCCGGTCGAGAACTCCAGCGAAGGTGTGGTCACGCGCTCGCTCGACCTGTTCTTGACGACGCCCTTGTTCATCATCGGCGAAACCAGCCTCTACGTGCGCCACCACCTGCTGCGTAATGTGAACTCGCTCGAAGGCATCGAGGCAATCTGCGCCCACCCGCAGGCACTGGCGCAATGCCACGGCTGGCTCAGCAACCACCTGCCGAACGTGGAGCGCCGGCCGGTCTCGAGCAATGCCGAAGGCGCGCGCATGGCCAGCACCGACTCGCGCCTGGCGGGCATCGCCAGCGAACGCGCAGCGAGCCAGTTCGGGCTGCACGTCGTGGCGCCGGCGGTGCAGGACGACGCCCACAACCGCACCCGTTTTGTCATCGTCGCGCACCCGCACAAACACCCGCAGCCCAAGGCCTCGGGCCACGATTGCACCAGCCTCGTGGTGTCGGTGAAGAACCGGCCCGGTGCCGTGCACGACATGCTGGTGCCGCTGAAACTGCACGGCGTGTCGATGACACGCTTCGAGTCGCGCCCGGCGCGCTCGGGCCAGTGGGAGTACTACTTCTACATCGACCTGCAAGGCCACCCCGACCAGCCCCACGTGGCCGCGGCGCTGCAAGAACTGCGCGAAGTCTGCGCATTCTTCAAGCTGCTCGGCACCTACCCGATCGACGTGCACTGAAGAGGGCTGACCCGTCTCATGTTCAACCAACTCGGAGTGATCGGCTGTGGCCTGATGGGCGGCTCGTTCGCGCTCGCGCTCAAGCGCGCCGGCCTCGTCAAGCGTGTGATCGGCTACAGCAAGTCGCCCTCCACGACCGAGAAGGCGAAGAAGCTCGGCATCATCGACACGGCCGCCGAGTCGGCTCTGCTGGCCGTTTCAGGCTCGGACATCGTGCTGATCGCCGTGCCCGTGTCGGCCACCGAAGCCACGTTCAAGGCGATTCGCCATCTGGTGGAGCCCGGCCTGCTGCTGATGGACGTGGGCTCGACCAAACGCGACGTGGTCGACGCCGCGCGCCGCGTGCTGAAAGACCGCATCGGCTCGTTCGTGCCGGCCCACCCGATTGCCGGCAAGGAAGTGGCCGGCATCTCGCACGCCGATGCCACGCTCTACAACGGCCGCCAGGTGATCCTGACGCCGTTGCCGCAAACCTCCCCCGAGCTGGTGCAAAAAGCCACCGACGCCTGGGCCGCGATCGGCTCGCAGGTGCTGCGCATGACGCCCGAGAACCACGACGCCGCGTTCGCCGCCGTGAGCCACCTGCCGCACCTGCTGGCCTTTGCGTACTTCAACTCGGTCGCCAAACAACCGGCCGGGCGCGACTACCTCTCGCTCGCCGGCCCGGGCTTTCGCGATTTCACCCGCATCGCCGCGAGCGACCCGACGGTGTGGCGCGACATCCTGATGTCGAACCGCGAAGAGTTGCTGAAGCAGACCCTGCGGGTTCGCCACGCGCTCGACGCGATGGAGATCGCGATCAAGTCGGGCAACGCCGAAGCGCTCGAAGACATGATCCGCAGCGCTTCCGAAGCGCGGGCCGGGTGGCAGATGAACTCTGCCAAACCGAACACCAGCCACTGATTCTTTCGCGCCGCCTCAGCCGCGCTGCCGCATGTTCACGACCCGTTTTCTCGATCTCCCGCCGCTGCAGTCTGCTGCGGGCACCGTGCAGTTGCCTGGCTCCAAGAGCATCTCGAACCGGGTGCTGCTGCTGGCTGGCTTGAGCGCCGGCACGACGGTGATTTACGACCTGCTCGAATCCGACGACACGCGTGTGATGCTCGACGCGCTGCGCGCGCTCGGTTGCGAAGTGCAGCCCGTGGGCGAAACCTTGCACGTGACCGGCCTCGGTGGCCAGCTGAAGACACGCGACGCCAAGCTCTTTCTCGGCAATGCCGGCACGGCAATGCGCCCGCTCACCGCGGCGCTTGCGGTACTCGCGGCCAGCCAGGGCGGCCGCTTCGAACTGAGCGGCGTGCCGCGCATGCACGAGCGGCCGATCGGCGACCTGGTCGATGCGCTGCGCCAACTCGGCTGCGGCATCGACTATCTGGGCAACGAAGGCTACCCACCGCTGCGCCTGCAGTCGGGTTCGTCGCCGCTGAGCACATCGCGGCCGATCCGCGTGCGCGGCGATGTGTCGAGCCAGTTCCTCACCGCCCTGCTGCTGGCGCTGCCGCTGGCGGCCGGGCCGCGGGCCATCGTGATCGAAGTGGAAGGCGAGCTGATCTCCAAACCGTATGTCGAAATCACGCTGAACCTGCTGGCGCGCTTTGGCATCGAGGTGCTGCGCGATGGCTGGCAGCGTTTTACGATTGTTCGAGGCAGCGCCTACCGCTCGCCCGGCGACATCCATGTCGAAGGCGACGCCTCGTCGGCCTCTTACTTCGTGGCGCTCGGCGCGATCGCGGCCACCGACGCGCCGATCCGGATCACCGGCGTGGGCTCCGATTCGATCCAGGGCGACATCCGCTTCATCGACGCAGCGCAGGCGATGGGTGCGCAGGTCAGCAGCGGGCCCGGCTGGCTCGAGGTGCGGCGCGGCCGGTTCCCGCTCACCGCCATCACGCTCGATTGCAACCACATTCCTGACGCCGCGATGACGCTCGCGGTGATGGCGCTCTACGCCACCGGCAGCACGCGCCTGAACAACATCGCGAGCTGGCGCGTCAAGGAAACCGACCGCATCGCCGCGATGGCCACCGAGCTGCGCAAGCTCGGTGCCAGCGTGCTCGAAGGCCATGACTTCATCGAGGTCACCCCGCCCCAGCGCTGGCAAGCCGCCGCCATCCACACCTACGACGACCACCGAATCGCGATGTGTTTTTCGCTCGCCGCGTTCAACGGCCTGGTGCCTACCGAAGGCGCGGCCGTGCCGGTGCGCATCCTCGACCCGCAGTGTGTGGGCAAGACCTTCCCCGACTACTTCGAAACGTTGTTCGAGCGGGTCAAGACCGCACCGCAGCACATTCCGATCATCACGGTCGACGGCCCGACCGCCTCGGGCAAAGGCACGCTGGCCAGTGCCGTGGCCAAGGCGCTGGGTTACCACTTCCTCGATTCCGGCGCCGTCTACCGGGCGACCGCACTGGCCGCAATGCGCGCCAGCGTGCGCGCCGACGACGAGCAGCGCCTGGCGCAGCTGGCCGGCAGTCTCGAGCTGCACTTCGAGGCAGACACCATCCGCCTCGGTGGCCAGGACGTGACCGAAACCCTGCGCCTCGAAGAGGTGGGCGCGCTCGCGTCGAAAGTCTCGGCCTGGCCGCTGGTGCGCGCCGAACTGCGGACCTTGCAGGTGTCATTCCACCGCATTCCGGGTCTGGTGGCGGATGGGCGCGACATGGGCACCGTGATCTTCCCGGGCGCGCAGTTCAAGGTTTTCCTCACCGCGAGCGCTGCCACACGCGCCGAACGGCGCCACAAGCAGTTGATTTCAAAGGGAATTTCGTCTAATATCGACAGTCTTCGCGCCGAGCTGGAAGCACGCGACGCCCGGGATCAAACCCGCAGCGTTTCGCCTCTCAAACCGGCCGTGGATGCGATGTTGCTGGACAACTCGGCACTTTCCGTCGAAGCCTCGGTGGAAGCAGTGCTGAAAGCCTGGGAACAACGCAGGCCGTTCGGGCTTCTTTTTGATAAAGAGAGCTGATCGGCAAAGAGAGTAGTAGCGAGAGAAGTAGCAAGGTCCGTCGCTCTCCCTCCTGTGCCTGCGCTTACCCAAGAGCGATCCGAAGGCACGCCAGGGCGGCGGTTGTTCAACTTAACCCCGCGGTCGCAAGGCCGCACCGGAAACACCCAATGTCCCAAACTCAAGTTGCCGAAACCTCCGGCATGGAATCCTTTGCCGCAATGTTCGAGGAGTCGCTGACTCGCTCGGAAATGCGCAGCGGCGAAGTCATCACTGCCGAAGTGGTGCGCGTCGAACACAGCTTTGTGGTCGTGAACGCCGGCCTCAAGTCGGAAGCCTACGTTCCGATCGAAGAATTCAAGAACGACCAGGGCGAGCTCGAAGTCCAGGTCGGCGATTTCGTCTCGGTCGCGATCGACGCGGTCGAAAACGGCTACGGCGACACCATCCTGTCGCGCGACAAGGCCAAGCGCCTCGCTTCGTGGCTGTCGCTCGAGAACTCGCTCGAATCCGGCGAGTTCGTGGTCGGCACAGTCAACGGCAAGGTCAAGG
>Ga0307516_10003351_pt1 | contig 20725 bp, 17 predicted proteins | sample 19_EM_MG_FD_203310 | JGI IMG/M metagenome (GOLD analysis project Ga0307516, IMG submission 203310) | Populus trichocarpa ectomycorrhiza microbial communities from riparian zone in the Pacific Northwest, United States - 19_EM | ecosystem: Host-associated > Plants > Roots > Unclassified | place...
AAGTAACGGTGGAGTCGTCCTTGAAATACCACCCTGGTTGTTTTGGATGTCTAACCTGGGCCCGTAATCCGGGTCGGGGACACTGTCTGGTGGGTAGTTTGACTGGGGCGGTCGCCTCCCAAAGAGTAACGGAGGCGCGCGAAGGTTCCCTCAGCCCGATTGGAAACCGGGCGTAGAGTGCAATGGCATAAGGGAGCTTGACTGCGAGACCCACAAGTCGAGCAGGTACGAAAGTAGGTCATAGTGATCCGGCGGTTCTGTATGGAAGGGCCGTCGCTCAACGGATAAAAGGTACTCCGGGGATAACAGGCTGATCTCCCCCAAGAGTTCACATCGACGGGGAGGTTTGGCACCTCGATGTCGGCTCATCGCATCCTGGGGCTGAAGTAGGTCCCAAGGGTTTGGCTGTTCGCCAATTAAAGCGGTACGCGAGCTGGGTTTAAAACGTCGTGAGACAGTTTGGTCCCTATCTTCCGTGGGCGCAGGACACTTGAGAGGAGCTATCCATAGTACGAGAGGACCTGGATGGACGAACCTCTGGTGCTCCGGTTGTCACGCCAGTGGCATAGCCGGGTAGCCATGTTCGGAACAGATAACCGCTGAAGGCATATAAGCGGGAAGCTGGCCTCAAGACTAGGTGTCCCTGACGCAAGTCACTAAAGGCCCCTCGAAGACTACGAGGTTGATAGGCTCGGTGTGGAAGCGCTGCGAGGCGCGGAGCTAACGAGTACTAATAGGCCGTGCGACTTGACCTCATTCACTAAGGCAAACATTGTAGTTGGTGCCCGGACTCCGGGCGGTATCTCACGAGTAGATACCTAGATAGCCAAAACTAGCGCAGCACCATAAAGCTGCTTTGGACGCCCAAAAATTTCCGGTGCCTATATCGAAGAGGCCATACCCGATCCCATCTCGAACTCGGAAGTCAAGCTCTTCGGAGCCGATGGTACTGCACGGGCAACTGTGTGGGAGAGTAGGACGGTGCCGGGTTAATTCCCGTAAAGCCCCAGTGTTAACTCACTGGGGCTTTGCTTTGTTCGCCAGACGGGCCGAGTGTTCGGCCGGGTTTGCCGGCAGAGGTCGTCGAGAGAGACTGAGCAGTCCGAGTTCCGCGCGCGCGCAGCTTCGGGGCTGCGGCGACTTCGTTCGAGAAGGTTTGAGGCCGAGCCGGCTTCGTTGCCCTGCCGACCAAGCGCCTATCTGCTCGCCCCTCGACCTTCGCTGTCGTAAACAGGGCGGGCTTGCGCTCCCTCAACGAGCTGCTTCAGAGTCCCCGGGCGCTAAGGGCGCTCGTCGCCGGCGGGGGCGCGCTGAGCCTGCTCGTGATTGGGCTGCTGGCGGCTCCGGCGCTGGTCCGGGGCAGGGTCGAAAGCGAAGCGCGCCAGCGCGGTTTCGTGGCGGAGGTCCAGAGCGTCGGTCTCGGGCTCGGCCGGGTTTGGTTGCGCGGTGTGCGTGTGACATCTCCGGGCGATGACGTCGAGCTGCGGCTCGAGGCGGCCTCGGTTGGGATTTTTTCCGGCGAGGTCCGCGCCGTCGGAGGCAGCCTGCGGGGGCGCGGGGACCCGGCTGGTGTGCTGGCCAAGCTGCGCGGCAAGGTGGTTAGCGAGCCCGCTGCTGGCGGGACCCGCCGGGCCCTGGGGCTCGAAGGCTTGTTCGTACGCTGGGTTCGCGACGGCGAGACGGCGGAGGCGTTCGGCCTAGGCGCGACGCGCCGCGGCAATATGCTGTCGCTGGGTGCCGACTTGGTGAGTCTGAGCGCCGGCAAGCGCTCCCTCGAAGCGCGCGGCGTAGAGCTGGATGCGATCGCGAAAGACGGGCGGCGGCAGCTGGTGCGCCTGAAGACGACCGCGGTCGAGCTGATTTTGGCAGGTGATCCACCCACCAGCTCTCGGCCCGTCGCCAAAGGCACCGCTTCGCCTCGTGCGCCGCCCAACGACGACGAGGACGAGCCGGCTCGCGCCGCGAAGCTTCGCGCGCTTCGCGCGCTGCTTCTGCCGTTGCTCCGCGATGTCATTGCCGATGGGGCGAACCTGGTCTTGGACGGTGTCGCTGCGCGTGTGGAGCGAGGCGGAGAGACACTCAGCTTCGGCCCCAGCCGATTGCTTCTGTCGCGCGAGAAGGAGACGGTCCGCGTCTCACTCACGCCCAGCGCTGTCGAAGCGGGCGTGACGCCGCTGGCGCTCAGTCTCACTTTGCCGCTCGAGCCCGGTCCCGTGCACGTGGTGGCCAAGGGTGGGCCCGTGAGTTTGTCGAGCCTGGGTGTGCGAGCGGGGCAACTGGGCCTGCGCGACCTGCAGCAGGCGAGCCTGGCCGTCGATGGCGCCGCAGATTTCAGCGAAGATCTGGAGACTGTCGAGCTCGAAGGCAGATTGGCCGTCCACGCCTTGTCGCTGCAAAGGTCCGAGCTTTCAGCGGAACCGGTCGGCCCGTGGAGCTTCGATGCGGCACTCAAAGCGCGCGCGCGCCTCGACGGCAACGAGCTCGTCGTGGCGAAAAGCGAGGCGCACTTTGGCGATGTGCGCGCTGAGTTGTCGGGTCGAATCGCGACCGGGTCGGGCTTGCGTCAAGTCGAAGGGCGGCTGCGCGTTCCGTTGTCGGGTTGTCAAAGTGTGCTCGATGCCATGCCTCACGGCCTCTTGCCGTTGGTTCACGGGTTGCGGCTGAGCGGCAGTTTCGGGATCGATTTTCAGGTGCGCTACGACAGTAGCGCGCCGAAGGACACGCACGTCGGGCTGTCCGTTCAAAACGAGTGCCGCGTGCGCGAGGTGCCGCAAGAGCTTTCGGCGCATCGGTTCGAGCATCCGTTCACGAGAGAGGTCAAGGCGCCGGACGGCTCGCCCGTCAACGTAGACAGCGGCCCCGGCACGCCGAGCTGGGTCTCGATCGACGACATGTCCAAACATCTGGAAACGGCCATTTTGATCTGTGAAGACAGCCGGTTTCACGCCCATGCTGGTTTCGATTTTCATGCGTTGGAAGACGCAATCAAAGACGACTTGAAGCAAGGTCGTTTTGCGCGCGGCGCCAGCACTGTCAGCATGCAGCTGGCCAAAAATCTGTACCTCGGCAAAGAGAAGACCCTCGGGCGCAAACTTCAAGAAGCCTTGTTCACGATGTTGCTCGAACAGCAGCTCGACAAGCGCCGCATCTTGGAGCTCTACCTGAACGTCGTGGAGCTCGGCCCCGGTCTCTATGGCGTTGGCGACGCAGCGCAGTACTACTTCGCAACGCCCGCGCGGGCGTTGACGCTCGGGCAATCGCTGTATCTGGCGACGCTTTTGCCAAACCCGACCTTCAGCCGCTTCGGGCCGGACGGAAAGCTGAACGCGAGCTGGCTCGCTTATTTGCATCGCTTGATGGAGATTGCCCACAAGATCAAGCGCATCGACGACGCGGAGCTGCAGGCCGGGCTCGAGGAAGAGATTGCATTTCGTGTGCCTGGCTCGACAGCGGCGGATGGCACGCAAGCGAACGGCGCAGAACAACCCGAGGCGCCGCCGCCTCCCGAGCTGGACGACGAGCCAGGCAGACCCTGACCGCGGCGCTTATTCTCGCTTGCGCCGCAGCGCCGCGAAAAACGCCGATAGTCGCCGAGCGCCTTCTTCGGCCATGAAACCAGCCTCGACCTCGAAGCGGTGGTTTAGACGCGTGTCGCTGCCGATTTGGTAAAGCGAGACGACGGCCCCCGCTTTGGGATCGGAGGCGCCGAAGACCAAGCGCGCTACGCGGGCATTGACCAAAGCCCCGGCGCACATGGCGCAGGGCTCGAGCGTCACGTAAACGGTGGCGCCTTCCAGTCGCCAACCGGCCAGGCCGCGCGTCGCTTCACGGACGGCCAGCAGCTCGGCGTGGGCCGTGGGATCTGCGCGTTCTTCGCGTCGGTTGTGCTCTTTGGCGAGTACGACGCCGTCGGCGGAGACGACCACCGCGCCAACCGGCACGTCACCATGCGCCGCAGCCAGATCGGCTTCGGCGAGCGCCAAGCGCATGAAATCTTCGGGAGTCATCGCGGCGCCGTCGGCCGAGCGTGGGCGGAAAAGGCGACCGCTGCAAGACCCGCTCTTCATTCATCGTCGAAAAACAGTGGCTCACGTCGGGCCAGAAAGCTTTGGATGAGGCTGACCGAAGCGGGAGCGAGATTGTCGAACTTCACGCCCATGCCCGGCGGCGTGTCGCTGCGCTCGTTGAAGACGCGAATCCAGCGCACCTCGCCCTCGACGCGGATCTGCGCTCCGTCGGGCATGTTGATAGTAAGCTCGATCCTCGAACCGACGGGCTTGAGCTTGTGCGTCGCAATGAAGACGCCCCCAGCCGAAAGGTTTTCCGCGAAACCCGCGTAAAAATTGTGGTCGCTCCCGACAGTGACATCGAGGTCGACCGAAAACCGCGAGTACTCGCGACGGTGCGCGGCGTCCGCCGTCGGCGCGACCGAGAGAATGGTTGCCTCGCCTCGGTGCTCCTGCTCGGTGAGCGATTCCTCTTCGCTCGCTAGGCGCCGTCGCGCCGTGAGATCCGTCGCCATACGGACCTGGAACGGCGCCTGGCGACGCGCCTTTAGTCCCGCGTTCGCTCGGCCTGAAAAGTCGCCGCGGCGTCTGGCAGAAACTGCGACGTTTCCGAGAATTCCTGACGGCTGGGCCGGTTCCGATCGCGGGCTAGAGCCAAGGGTTGATGCTGGGCTCGCCGCGATGCAGACGCAGGTTTTGGCCCAGGCGGCGCACGACGAGCACGCAGGTCAAGGCTGTCGCGACGAAGAGTGCCAGCGCGATGACACCGCGATACGCCGACAACACCAGGCCTTCGGCCCCAATCGTCCACAACTTTGCGGCGACCGGCAGCGTGGCGGCCGCCGGCAGGCCAACCCGCAGCAGCGCGCCGCGACACTGCTCGATGCTCACGCGCCCGAGCGCCCAGCGCAGCGCCGCCACCACGAGCACGACGCCAAAGGTCTTGACGACGAGCAGCAGCGCGCCCGCCGCCATCCGACCCGCCGAGCTGACGCGATCGAGGTCGGACAACCACGGAACTGCGAACCCGCCGAGCAGGACGATGCTGAGCAGGCCTGCGCTCAGCACGAAGTGCGCCCACTCGACCGCCTGGATTGCGGGCCAGCGCTTGTCCGGAGCGCGCGGCAAGCTCGAGCTGGCGTTGGAGGCCAACGTCGCCTCGGGGACGAGCGCAAACAGACCGAGCAATAGCGCCATGAAGTGAATGGGAGAGGCGAACGCGAGAAAGCGCCAAGGCATGCCCGCCTGAACACTGGCAAAGTCGTCGGCACGCAGGCTGCCCGCGCTGATCACGCCCACGAGCAGCGCGAAGGCCAGCGGAACCTGCGCCAAGAATACCCATCCAGCGCGCCGCAACCCCGCCCCGAGGGACAGGCGTCCGCGGCTGCGCAGCTGCGACAGGAAACCGGCCACCGTGAGCGCGCTGCCCGCTGTGAGCAGCAAGATAGGCAGATCGAGCTCACGTGCCACGAGCGGCAGCCCAAACGCGCTGAGCGCCAGGAGCGAGCTTGCGATGGCTACGCCAAAGTAGGCGGGGGCGTCGTCTGGCAGGGCCCCGGACATACCGCGCGCGACGGCCAACCAATGTTCGTGAGGCTTGCTCGCGCGGCCGCGACTGCGCGACGAAATCGCCAGCGCGAGCCAAGTCGAAAAGCGGCCTAGCGGTGAGAGCGCCAGCACGAGCGCCAAGAGCGCGCTGCCAACGAGCGCGAGCGCCGGCGTGAGGTCGGACAACGTACCTGGTTTGAACTCGGCGACGTCTACCGCCATCACGGCGGCATCGCTCACGCCTCCCCGGTGCAGACCGATGCGCGCCGTGCGGGCGCGCGGCGGCGGAACGAAGTCAGAAACGTCGCTCAGGCGCACGCCCGACAGCTCTTCGAGCACATCGCCCGCTGCCAGGCCGATCTCGGCGCCGCGGCCTTGCGGCTCGAGCTTCTGAATGCGTAGTGGCCCAGTGCCGTCGGCGTTGATGCTCAAGCCGAGGAACGTCGCAAAACGTTCGCCTTCTTTGACGGCCAGCGCGCGATTGTCTTCGGTCTCGTGGCTCGGCTCGAGGTCGAGCACTACGCCCTGAAGCGAGCCGGCTACCGGCGAGGCGCCGCTCTTGCGGGGCGCGAAGGCGGCCGTCACGTCGCCGCGGAAGGTCGCGTGGGCGCCGTCGTCACGGCCGCAGAAGGCGCTGATGAGCTCGTCGGGAATCGTCGCCTCGAGCAAATGCGGCGTCGACGTGTGCGCCGAAATCGAAACTTCGATGTCCGTGGCCGCGGCGCGGCCAGGTCGAAAAACATCGCCGCGGAACGTGAGGCGCGCGACGCGGCCTTCGGGGAAACCGGCGCCGGTGATTTCGAGCTTGTCGCCGCGGCCCACTTCGCGCGCCGAGAGCTCCGTCAGCTGGAGCAGGCCCGGGCCGGCGTTCGGGGCCGAGCAGCCGAGTAAAACGGCAGCCAACGCACAGAGCGAAGCCTTCACCATGGCTCGTATACAGGGCACGGCGACAATGGGCGAAAATTTGGGGTTACTGCTCGCGGCGTGCTTTAGCTCCGGAGCCGCGAGGAGCAGCCCATGGAGCAACACGACCTTCTGATCAAGATTCGCGAGACCCACACGGAGATCTCGTGGCTTTCGCCGTATCGCGATCTCGGCTTGATTCCGAACCCGGCGGCTTCGGCCCTGGCTATCAAGCGCGCCGAGAAACGACTGCGCCGCACGCTGCCGCCCTCGTACCGCGCGTTTCTACGCCTGCACGACGGCTGGCCCCGCTTCTTCGACGGTGCGAGCCTGCTCGGTACCGCAACCATCGGGCATCGCAAGTACGAGGACTTGGCCCGCGCCGCCTTCGAGGCCGCCGAGACGCCAGTGCCGGACCTCGGCCCTCCTCGGCGCCCTCGCGCGCGCAGCCTGATTCCCTTCGGCGCTGACCTCGAGGGCACGACGCTGTTCGCCTTCAACCCGGCCGTCGTGCAGCCCGACGGCGAGTACGAGGTCATCGCGTGGGTCAACGAGCTCGGCGTGCGTCAGCCGAACTTCGCCGCGTTCCTGGAGTTCATCTTGGACCTGGGCGAGCAGGACATCGCGGGGCTGACCGCTCCGGCAATGGCCAAGACCGCCTAAAGCCCTGACATTACAGGGGGATGGCGGTGCTCCGTGGGGGCCTGCGGGGTGAGCGCGAACGCCTTTTGACCGGCTTGACGCTGTGCGCCATACTGAAAGGCTGCACCAGCCATGAGCAACGATCCCGACACCCCGGCCGTGGAAGAGTCGGAAGAGTCTGGCGACAAGCGCATCATCAAGCGCTACTCCAATCGCAAGCTCTACGACACCCGTGGCTCGAGCTACGTCACCCTTCTGCAGATCGCGGAAATGATTCGGGAGGGCGAGGACGTCCAGGTCATCGATAACGCGACGAAGGAAGACAAAACCGACGTTACGCTCGCGCTCATCATTTCCGAAGAGTTGCGGAACAAGCCGCGCGCTATCCCGATCCCCACCCTCAAGGCGCTCATCCGCCACCGCGGTGAAAAGATTCTCACCCAGTTGCGTGAGGGTCCGATCGGTAAGCTCATCCCCCCGAGCAGCCCACCGGGCAAAGATGACGCCGAGGCTTCGGGGTCTTCGCCGCCTGCTTCACGAGAGGACGATGACATGTCACAGGCCAAGGAATCCAAGGGTCTACGGGCCACCTTCGAGCAGTGGCAGAGCGCCATCGACGAACGAATTCGCGCCGTTCTGCCCAATTTTGCCGCCTTTCGCGAGCTTCAGCAGGACGTGAAGCGGCTGGCGGACCGGCTGGAAGAGCTGGAAAAACGTAACCCTGTTGGGTCCGCGGCCCCGCCGAACGGCGGGACAGCCGATGGGTCGCGAGGGACGGAATAAACCCCAAAGCGCCCGGTTTCATTTGAGTCCCCCATGATGCGTTCCGGCCGACTTACCAGCAAAGCTTTCGAGACCGACGCTCTGGCCGAGCTACCGGCCCTGCTGGGTGTCGCTACGCGGCTGACCAAGAACCCCGCCGACGCTCAGGACCTGGTGCAGGACACCCTGCTCAAGGCCATGCGTGCGCGCGAGCAGTTCGAGGCGGGCACGAACCTGCGCGCCTGGTTGATTCGGATTTTGATGAACACGTTCATCAACCGTTACCGCCGGGGTGGGCTCGAGCGCAGCGTGCTCGAAGGTCCCGACGCCGATCCGCTGGCGGATGGTTGGATCAGCGCGCAGACGATGGAATCGATGCGCGATCCCGAAGCTCAGGCGCTGCGCCCGATGCTCGCGGCGGAGATTGGCCGCGCGCTCGACGAGCTCCCGGAAGATTACCGCACGGCAGTTGTTCTTTCAGACGTGGAAGAGCTGTCGTACAAAGAGATCGCGGACATCATGGGCTGCCCGATCGGTACGGTCATGTCGCGTCTTCATCGCGGACGGCGCTTGCTCAAAGGGCGTCTCTACGAGCACGCGCGGGCCATGGGTATCGTCGGACCCGAAGCCGAGGTCGGAACGAAGCCGGAGCCGGTCGTAGAGCTCGACCAATACCGTGAGCGCGCGCGCAAGGCGGTGCACTCATGAGCGGCTGTCGACATTTCGTGCCGCTGCTCGAGCCGTTTCGCGACGGTGAGCTGAGCCCGGCTGACGTGGTGGACGTGGAAGCGCACTTGGTCGAGTGCGAGCGCTGCGCCGAGCGCGTGCGACTGGCGCATGCCATGCGCGCCAGCTTGAAAGCCGCCGTGCGCGGCAATGCGGCGGTCACGGTGGCGTTCGAAGAGCGGATTCGCCTGGCTTTGGCTGCGGAGCGTGAGCGCGAAGAGCGCATCAACAGCCACGAAGCTCAGGGGCGAATGCTCAGTTGGCGCAGCATCATGCCGATCGCGGCCGCTGCGGCTGCCGTCATGGTCTGGGCGGCTTCGGCCAACAATCGCACGACGGACATGGACGGGGCGCATCATGCAGGTATGGATGTGCTGGCGTCGCCTGCCAGCGTAGAGAAGCTACTCGAGGAGTTGGTGGCGAATCACCAGCACTCTGCCGGTCCGCAGTTCATGGAGCAGGGCCTGCTCCCGCAGCTGGAGTCTGAAGTCGGCGTGCCGGTCAAGGCACCGAACCTCAAGCAGTACGGCGCGCGTTGGGAAGGCGTGAGCATCGTGCCGGTGAGCAACCAGCGCGCTGCCTCGCTGCGTTACCGCATCGCTGGGCATCGGCTCACCGTTTACATTTACGATGCTTCGCGCGTACCGGTGCGAACCACGCTCGAACAACGCCTGGTAAGAGACGAGCCGGTGTACGTTGGTTCGCGGCACGGCGTGTCGATCGCGGCGACAGAGCGCAACAACGGCGTCGGCTATGCGGTCGCGACGGACCTGAACAACGACGAGAGCGCCGAGCTCGTCGCGTCGATTTACTGAGCGGCGCGGCCGGCGCTCGGGTTACTGACGACGGCGCTGCCGTGCTTGCGCCGATCCGCAGCTGCCGAGAAGACGCCCTTTTCGCGGGCGACGGCTTGCACGGCGCTCTGGGCGTCCTTGCTGAGCCAGAGCTCGCCGCGCGCAGTTAGGTCGGCGCCGTAGGCGGTGGCTAAGCTCGACTCGAGCGACAGCGTTCGCCCGCTCTCGGGCGCCGGAACCGTGAAGCGTGGGGCCGTGACGGCGGCGTCGAGCGTCGTGCCGAGGGCCAGGTAGTTGAGCAGCACTTGGGTGACGTTGGGGCCGATGGCCAGACCACCGGAGCCGCCGAGGGCCAGCGTGGGCGCACCGGCATCGAACACCAGGGTGGGCGACATGCTCGAGACGGGACGTGCGCCCGGGCGTACGCGGTTCGGGCTTTCGGCCAGGCCGAACGGGCGCGCGCTGTCTGGGGTCGAAAAGTCAGCCAGCTGATCATTGAGGATGACGCCACTCTGTTCGCCGATGATCTTGGCGCCGAACGAATCGTTGATGGTGGTGGTGAGCGTCACCCAATTTCCGTCGTCGTCGGCGGTGACCAGCTGGTGAGTGCCGGCGTCTTCGAGCCCGAAGCGCGGCTGAGTGTGGGTGCGATCTTCGGCGAGCGCCGCCTTGCGGCGCAGCAGGCGTGCCGGCGCCAGCAGCTTGCCGAGGTCGATATTCACGAAGGCTGGATCGCCGAAGAAACGTGCGCGATCGGCTGCGGACCCGCGCATGGCCTCAGCCAGCAGGTGGATGCGCTTGCCGGGCGTGTCTTTCATCGCCACGAGCTCGGCGGGGGGAAATAGCGCGAGCGTCTGCAGTAGCAGCAGGCCGCCGGCGGATGGGGGCGGCGCAGTCAAGATGTCTTTCCCACCCCAATTGATGCGCAAGGGTTCGCGATTGAGCGCCTGGTAGCCGGCAAGATCGGCAAGCTCGAGGGCGCCGCCTGCGGCTCTTACGGCGCTCACCAGGTCGCTCGCGACTGGACCTTCGTAGAAGCCGCGTTTGCCCTCACTGGCGATGCGCGTGAGGGTTTTGGCGAGCTTGCTGGCGTGCAACTTTTGGCCGAGCTTGGCGGCGTTGCCGCCCGGCAGGTAGACGCTGCGAAAAGTGGCCGATTGTGAGAGCTGCGCTTGCTGCTGCTCGCCGATTTGGTCGACGGCGTGCGCTTCGGCGTCGAAGCCGAGCTGAGCGAGCCGCGCAGCGCGCAGGACCACGTCGCGCCAGGCGAGCTTGCCGAAGCGCTGCTCGAGCTCGAACAGCCCCGCGACCTCGCCCGGCACGCCGACGGTTTGGCCGCGACGTTCGGGCGCAACAGGTCGCCGATCGAGCGCGGCTGCGTCAATGCGCTGGGGAGCTGTTTCGCGGAAGTCGAGCAGCGTGGCTTTGCGATCGCGCGCGGACCAAACCAACCCGAACCCGCCGCCGCCGATGCCGCTGGACGACGGGCTGGTGAAGCCGGCGACGAGCGCCGCGCACACCGCGGCGTCGATCGCGTTGCCGCCGCTCGCCAAGACGCGCGTGGCCTCGCGCGTGGCGCCGGCGCTTTCTGTGGCGACGCCGTAGCCGTGCGCTGGCAGAGCCGCACGCAGGCTCGGCACGAAGCCGATGAGGCCGCCTAGAGTAGCCAGGCTGGCGAGCGTGAAGGGCAGCCGAAAAGCCTGCATCAAGGCGATCCTAACGCCGAGTTGCCATGCCGGTAGTGGGGCCGTATGAAGCGGACATGCGTTTCTTGTTCGTGATGGATCCGGCCGAAACCATGAGCCCGGACAAGGACACGACGTTTGCTTTCTTGCGTGGGGCGCGGGCTCTTGGCCACACATCCTGGCACTGTTTGCCCCAGCATGTCTCGCTCCGCGGAGCAGACGGGTACGCCAGCGCGCGACCGATCGCCGTGAGTGACACGGCTCCGCATATCGACCTGGGCGCGCCAGAACGGCTCGAGCTGGCCGCTTTGGACGCGGTTTTCATCCGCAAAGATCCGCCGTTCGACGCCGCCTATTTGTATCTGACACAACAGCTCGATCGGGTGAAAGATCGCGTGCTGGTCGTCAACGATCCACGTGGCGTGCGCGACGCCAACGAAAAGCTATTCGCCTTCAACTTCCAAGAGTACACGCCGCGCTCGCTGGTCAGCGCGAGCCCAAAAGAGCTGCTCGACTTCGTCGCCGAAGTCGGCGGCACTGCCGTGCTCAAGCCGCTCGACGGCGCTGGCGGCAGCGGTGTCGTGACGTTGACGGTAGGCGATCGCAACGCGCGCTCGCTGGTCGACGTTTGGACGAGCGAAGGCAAGCGCCTGGCCATCGCGCAAGAGTACCAGCCGGCCGTGCGCGTCGGAGACAAGCGCGTGCTGGTGCTCGACGGTCGCGCGCTCGGAGCGATTTTGCGCGTGCCGCGCGAAGACGACGTGCGCGCCAACATTCACGCCGGCGGCAGAGTGCAGCCGACAGAGCTTACTGCGGCCGAAACGGCGATCGTGGCGGCGGTCGGCCCGCGCCTGGTCGAGCACGGGCTGTTCTTCGTCGGCCTGGACTTCATTGGCGAGAAGTTGATCGAGGTCAACGTCACGAGCCCAACCGGCATTCAAGAGCTCGCACGGTTTCTGGGTCGCCCGGTCGAGCAAGACGTCATGCGTTGGGTAGAGGCCAAGGTGCTTGCCCGGCGTTGAGCTTGCTAGCTGAAAATTTGGCCCAGGCTCGCCCCAAGTGCAGGGTGCAGAGCATGGCCCGCCGCTGTGAAGTCTGTGAGAGCCTGTCGCCCGAAGCACCGCCCGTGCGGCGCCTTCAAAGGTTCTTGGTAGAGGGTCGCATCGTGGCGCTTTGCGCCGAGCATGCGCACGCTTTCCGCGAAGAGCGACCGGACACGCTCGAGGCGGTCTCGCGGCTGTTTCGTGAGGAGGCGGGCCAGCGCTCGCTGGTCTCGCGGCGCGCGCCGCTCGACCGAAGGCAGTTTCCGATGCGGCCCGAGGGGCGGCGGCGATCTGGCGGCCGCCGCGCGAACGACTCCGGTTAGACTTGGCGCTGCGGTTTGCGATGACGTCGCCCAAGCAAGAGCCCGCGGGCGAGCGCCGAGTGACTTGGCTGCTGCTGCTGCTCGCCCTGGCGGCTTCGGTGTGGTTGATGCGTCGCCCCGGCGCGCAAACGGCAGCTGCCAACGCGGCGCTGGGGCTCGACCTCGAGAGTGTGGTCCCGCCTGGGCCTGCGTTGCTCGTGACCGCCGATGTCGAAAGCCTCGGCCGCGGCGCTGCCCAAGAGCTGCTGCGAGCCGGCGGCGGCGCCCTGCTCGGGCTGCGCGAGCAGTGCGGTTTCGAGCCGATCCTGGGGCTGCGTCGCGTCGCGTTCGCCATGCCGTTCCGCGGCCAGACTCGAGACGCCGGCGATTTTGCGTTGATCGCCGAAACCTCGCTCGACCCACAGGCGGTACTAGCTTGCGCCGAGAGCCTGATTCGCAAGCGGGGCGGGCAACCGGGGCGCTCGTCGCTCGGAGCGTTCACCTCGGTCCGTGACCAGGCGAAGCCGCTGGGCGAAGTTGCGATGCGCGCCGACGGCTTGTTCATCCTGAGCGGCGGCCAATATTTTCGCGACGTCCTCGACACGGCGGGCGGCTCCGCGAGCGGCGACGAGGCTGCACGGCTCCGCATGCAGATTCACCTTGGCCTGCGCCGCAAGCTGGCGCCAAGTCAGCTGCAATTGACGTTCATTCCGGGCGAGAGGTGGCCCGTGCCGGGTGTGCGGGCGTTGGGGCTTGGCCTCGAAGTGAAGGACGATCTCGAGCTGCGCGGTTTCATCGCCTGCGCCGACGCCGCGTGCACCGACGCGCGCGAACTTTTGCGGCATTGGAAAGACGACCTGGCGCGCGATCCCAGTGTCTCCGGGCTTTCGTCGCTCAGCGTTGTGCAACAGCACCAACAACTGCTGCTCAGCGCGCAACTTCCGCGCAAGCAATTGGCTGCGCTGCTCTCGCAACTGGTCGCGCCCTGAGCCGCTAGTCAGCTTATGGCGGTGTCGCGTGCGGGCGTCGCGTGTGCGGCGGACTTGCGACCTGTGGCGGTCCCGCGGCGTGACGCTTTGGGTCTTGCAGCATCGGTGCGCTCCGAAACGGAGCTAGCGCGCGATCGCGGCCTCCGAAACCATTCCGGTTTTTGGGCTTGGCGTCAGATGCAAAGCCCGACGAACGCAACGGAATGAGACGTGCAGTCGCCGGGGGAGCTTCGGCCACTTTTCGGTCGACGCATTCGGTTTGCTTTAGGAGGATTCATGCTCAGGACTCACTCAATTTTACGCCTGCTTGGTTTCGCGTTCTTGGCCGGTTTGGCGACGGCAGCTTGCAGTGGTGATGACGACGATACGAGCACCACCACGGGCGGAACGTCGGGCAAAGGCGGAACTTCGTCCACGGGCGGCAAGTCCGCCAGCGGCGGCACGAGCGGGCACGCGGGCAACGCGACCGCTGGTACCTCGAATCCCGCCGCGGGCGCGCCCGGAGAAGGCGGCGCGGGCCGTGCTGCCGGCGGCGCTCCTGGGGTGCCTGGCACCGCGATGGTGGCGCAGACGAACCTCGTCTTCGGCGAGCCAGCGGCTGGCGCTGGCGGGACGGGCGGCGAGGGCGGCGCGGCAGCGGTAGGTGCCGCCAACGCTGACCCTAATCTGATCAACGGCTGGGGTATCTCGTTCAACCCCGATCCCGCGGTGGCCACCATGTTCTGGGTTTCCGCCGCCGACAGCGGCGTCTCGACGGTCTATGCGGCGGATGGCACGCCCGCGCCGCTCGTCGTCACGATTCCCTCCGCGAACGGCACTGACGCAGGCTCGCCGACGGGACAAGTCTTCAACACCACCACCGGGTTCAACGCGGACAAGTTCATCTTCGCCACCGAGGATGGCCTGATCACGGGTTGGAAGACCGGCACCTTGGCGGTCACCGAAGCAGACCTTTCAGCCGATGCCGCTTCATACAAGGGCCTAGCGTTGCTCGCGGGCACGGATCCGATGTTGGTCGCCGCCAATTTCCATGCGGGCACGGTCGACGTGTTCGATGCGACCTACGCCCCGGTGACGGCCCCCATGTTCGTGGATCCGAAGCCGGTCGCAGGTTACGCACCGTTCAACGTCGCTGCTCTCGGCGACAAGGTCTACGTCGCGTATGCGAAACAGGACGCAGACAAGGCGGACGAAGTGGCCGGCCCCGGCCTCGGTTACGTCAATTCGTTCAACGCTGACGGTTCGTTCGACGCCCACCTGATTTTGAAGGGAGGCGTCCTCAATGCCCCGTGGGGCATGGCGCTGGCGCCTGCCGGGTTTAAGCCCGCTCCGGGCGCGCTGCTCGTCGGCGACTTCGGTGACGGCATGATTCACAGCTTCGACCCCAGCACGGGCGAGCTGTTGGCTGAGTTCGCGGATGCGGACGGCAAGCCCTTGGCCATCGACGGGCTTTGGGGGCTGGCCTTCGGCACCAAGAAAACCTCTGCCGACCTCAGCCTGAAGCTGTTTTTCTCGGCGGGGCCCGACGAGGAAAGTCGCGGCTTGTTCGGGATGCTGAGCGCGCCCTAAACCTACGAGCGCCAACACCTGAAAGTGGCGGCGTCCGTTGGGCGCCGCCGCGCTCGTCAGCTCTTGTCTTTGCCGTCGCCGAGCAAGCCGGGCAGCACGTCCGCCGGCGCGCCCAGGCGTGCAACGCTGTCGAGGTGGTGCACCAAGAACGCGCGGTTGTCGGTGACTGAAAGGTTCTGCATCTCGAGCGCGCCGATGCGGTCGCTCGGCGTGAACGCGGGGTCTTCGACGCGCTCCATCGACAGCTTGTCTGGGCCGTAAGCCATGTATTCGGCTTGCGTGGCCAAGATGCTGTAGTCGTCACCGCGGCGCAGCTCGAGCTTCACCGAGCCGCTGATGCTGGGTGCGATCCAGCGCGTGAGGCCGTCTTTGAGCAGCATGGCTTCGGGGTCGAACCACTTGCCTTCGTACAAGATGCGACCGAGCCGGCGACCGAGCGTGAAGTACAGGTCGAGCGTGTTTTCGTTGTGAATCGCCGACAACAGCCGCTCGTAAACGATGTTGAGCAGCGCCATGCCCGGGGCTTCGTAGATGCCGCGGCTCTTGGCGTCGATGACTCGATTTTCAATCTGGTCGCTCATGCCCAGGCCATGCCGGCCGCCGATGCGATTGAGCTCGCTGAACAGCTCGAACAGCGAGGCGAATTTTTGGCCGCCGATGCCCACCGGAATGCCGCGCTGGAACGTGAGCTCGACTTCTTCCGGCTCGACCTGCGCGTCGCGCTTCCAGTGCGCTACGCCCATGATCGGATCGACGATGTGCAGGCCCTTGTCGAGCCGCTCCAAGTCTTTCGCTTCGTGCGTCGCGCCCAGCACGTTCGAGTCGGTGCTGTAGGCTTTCTCGGTGCTCATCGTGTACGGCAGGCCGACTTTGACGAGGTATTCGCTCATCTCTTTGCGGCCGCCGAACGCGTCCACGAACTTTTGATCGAGCCACGGCTTGTAGATCTTCAGGTTCGGGTTGGTCAGGATGCCGTAGCGATAGAAACGCTGGATGTCGTTACCCTTGTGGGTGCTGCCGTCGCCGAACACGTGCACGTCGTCTTCGCGCATGGCGCGGATGATCGCGGTCGTGGTCACGGCGCGACCGAGCGGCGTGGTGTTGAAATATTTCTTGCCGCCGCTCGACAGGTGGAAGGCGCCGCACTGAATCGCCGTCAGCCCTTCTTGCACCATCGCCGCGCGACAATCGATCAGCCGGGCCTCTACCGCGCCATGCTCGAGCGCCACACCCGGAATCGTCTTCGGATCCTTCTCGTCCGGTTGCGCCAGGTCCGCCGTGTACGAATACACTTTCATGCCGCTGCGACTCAGCCAGGCCACCGCGCAGCGCGTGTCGAGCCCGCCCGAAAAAGCGATCCCCAGCTTGGTGCCTTCCGGCGGCAACGTTCGATAAATCCGGCTCATGGCCGGCGTCCTTACCACCAGCTCCAAGACCCGTCAGCTCCCGTGAACGTGAACGTGCCCCCACACGTGCCCAAAAGGCGCCATCAGATTCGTGGGATGCCGTAGTTCCTGGCGCCGGCTTCGCCAAGCGCGCGCGCCCAGCTGGGCGCGCAGGCAAGGCCCTTCCCAGACAGCCTCGTCTTCGCGCGCACGCGTCCGTCACATTGACGTTGTCGCCGCTGGGTCACCCGGTTCCCGGGCCTTCCGGATCCGTTGCCGCGCGCAGTTTCTGAGCCCCGCCCGGATCCGTTTCAACATGCGCTTTCGGGGCTTGCCCCGAAAGCTGGATCGCCCTCACCAAGACCTTGGCACGAGCAGATCACGATCGCCCCCGGCAGACCGTAGTGAACAAGACCCGGCGAGGCCGGGCGCGAAGCTGTTTCTCCGGAAGCGTGAGTCGCGTCGCGGCTTCAAATGCCTAGATGAGACCAAACCAAGCCCCTGAAAGTTCGGCTTCGCCGAACTTTCAGGGAGGCGCAACGCCGACAGTAACTATCTTGTCCGTCGGCTTGAGCAACGGCAGGCTCTCGTCGCCCGCTTGGGCGAGTCGCTTGCCGTTCTTGTCCACGACTTCGACCTCGACCTCGATGGCGACGTTGCCGGGCTCGTAGAGGCGGAAGCCGAGATCGAGTCCGGTGAGGCCGGCGATCGTCGAAGGCACCCACGGCTTCACGAGCGGATCGTTGTACGAGCGATTCTGCCAGTGGAAGGCGTGGTTCGTGTAGATGACCGTCGGATCTTCCATCATGTCGCCATTGCCCGCGTCCATGAGCATGGGCGGGTTTTTGATCAGGTCCATGACCGTCGCAAAATCTGTGGCAACTTCGGTGAGATCCGAGAAGGTGTAGGTGCCGTGAGCGCGCGAAGCGTCGCCCTCGGATTTGCCCATAACGATGTAGCGTTTGTCGATGCCCGAGAAATTGGGCATGTATTTCTGCTCGTCTGGATTGGTCAGTTGTAGGCCCGGGTAGTAGCGGCCAAATTCGTTCCAGGGGTCGACGAGTAGCTCGACCACGTGCTGGCCGTCATCCAAGTTGCTGATGGTCCAGGTTACCTGCACGTCGATGTCGTCCGTCGTCACCCACGGTTGGGTGCCGTAGGGCTCCACGTCGATTTTGTTCAGCTGGCGACGAGTGACGTCGGTGGGCGCGAGGATCGGAAAGGCGAGGCCCTTCTTCACTTCGTAGATCTGCATCTCGCCGTCGTCGTAGATGGCCGGGACGTTCGACTTGCAAGGAGCATCTGGGGCGGCGCGGGTGCAGCTGATGCCCACCTGAAGCGTAGGCAGGCTCTCTTGATGGTCCTCGCCACTGCAGCCCACGCTGAGCGCGGCCAAGATGCCGAGTCCGCAGAGCGTGGGGGTAATAGACCCCAACAGGGGGCGCCGAACCCCCGGCACGCTAGTAAGAAACCGGCCGATTTCGCGCATGATCTGTCTCCGGATGGCGATGCTCTCAGTAACGTTGCCAGCGCCGTGCCAGGCGGGCGGCTTCACTTCTTTGACGCGCGGAACGCAAACGGGAAGGCGGCGTTGGTCGGCTTGTCGGCGGCGGGAAAGTGTAGTCGCTGGAAGGTGCGCAGCATGCAGCCCTCGACGCGCGGATTTTTCAGGGACGAGCCCGTGACGCTCGCCGCTGAGACGTCGCCGCCCGGCGAGATGCTGAAGGCGATGCCGACGTTGCCTTTGAGCGTGGGGTCATGCGCCGACGCCATCTCGAAGCAGGCCTGAAAGGCGCCCTGGCGCGACAGCACGACGCGCGAGATTTGCGCCGGCGTGAGGCCCTGCCCCGGCGCTGCCTTTTGAGCGCCTGCGACCTTGCGTTCGCCGTCGCCGCCGTTGCCCGTGCCCTCGCCGCCGCCCAAGCCGCCGCGGCCGTTGCCGCCGAGACCGCGGCCGCCGGGACCGCCCGAGCCGCTGCCGAAACCGCCGCCACGCCCCGGGCCCCAGCCGGTGTCGAGCGTTCCGGAGCCGAACGGGACGCCGCCCTCTTCGGTGCCGCCGCCGGCGTTGCCGCCACCGTGCAGCCCGGTGCCGCTGCCGGCGCCGAGCACGATGTCGTCGCTGCGCAAGCCGCCGAGCGCGTCGGCGACGGAGCTGATGGTGCCGAGCGTTTTCCGGACCTCGTCGCCGACGTCGCTCGAGAGCGCTTCGGACATGCCGCCGAGGCCGGCTTTGATCTCGCCGGTTTGGTGCGTTTCTTTGGCGTCGCCGTTTTTGCCCAGCTTGCCTTCGTCGCCTTTGACCTTTTTGCCGCCGCCTTGGGGCTTCGGATCTTTGGCACCTGGATCTTTGACGCCTTGACCCTTGTCGTCTTCGGCTTTGCCGGTCTGCGGCGGCGGGATCTCGTCTTCGGGCTTCAGGTTGAATTGAAGCATCAGCTCGGCCTGGCTGGTGAGCTCGAGCGGCTTGGGAATTTCGCTGGGCGTTTGCGTCGCCCAGAGCAGCGCCAAACCGCCCAGCACCGCCACGCCCGCGAACACGAACGAAAACAAGAAGCCCCAATCGATGCGGGTCCTCTTGCCCATGGCGGGCACGACGTTCGAGAACTGGAAAAAGACCCCGAAGTTTCCGTACTGGATCAGGCCGTAGTCGCCGGCGACGATCGGAATCGGCGCGCCCACGCGACCAAGATCTGCCGGATCTTCTTTGCGACCACGCAGGTGGACCTCGCCGCCGGTGCAGCCGCGCGCGTCGAGCTCCCAGCCGTTGCCGACGGCGCGGATCGGTTGTTCCGAGACCGATGCGCTGTCGGGCTTCGCGACGATGGCGCCTTCGCCTTCGCCGATTTTCAGCGAGCGGCCAGGCGTCAGGTAGTCGGTGACGAGCACGGTGGTGCCCCAGACGGCCGCCGTTCTCAAGCTCACGACAGGGACCTGCGGCTGACTCATCGGAAAGCGGCGCTCCGCCGCGAATCGGAAAGCTCACCCAAGAACGAGCGGTGCCCGAGCGCGCCCGCTTCGAACTCGGCGCGCACTCGACGCAAGAAGTAGATGACCTGCGGAGACTTGAGGCGGCCTTCGACCTCGACGGTCTCGAACTTGTAGGTCTTCACGCCTTCCTTGTCTTCTTTGACTTTGACGTTGCCCGAGTCTTGGTTCTTGGTCGCGGCGGTCCCGGCGGACTTCACGCCCTCTTCTTTGGTGGCTGCCTTGGCGTCGTCGGCTGCCGTCGATTTGTCGTCGGGCGCGTCTTTCTCGGCGTCCTTGTCCGCGTCTTTTTCTTTGTCGGCCTCTTTGCCCTTCTTGGGCTTGGGGGCGACCGCGGCCTTCGGTTTGGGCGAGGCGGCGGCAGGCTTCGGCTTCGCCTTGGGCGCGGCCTGGGCCGTGCTCACGCCGCAGAGCAGTGCGACCACCGCGAACGAGACAACGAAGCGCCCTACCATTCGAGCTTCACAGCATAGACAGAAGCGGCAACTTGGGCCAACGCCATTCCCGCGTCATCGGTCACGCGAGAGCCGCGCCACGCAGGCGCCTACAGTGATGGTGTTCGCAGGCTCGGTGCATTCCCCCGCGAACGCGCCTTTTCGGCTGGCGGGACGGAGAAACGACGCACCCACACCCTCCGACAAAACGCGCCCTTCTCATTTTTTTCATCGCCGTCACTTTTCACGCAACGCGCCCCGCCCGCGCCCGACCAGGTCTCAAGCACGCGACTCGCAGTGAGTCGCAGCAACAGACGGAAGGGTTCGAACAATGTCAGCGATAGGCGGCGGCGGAAATTACATCAGCGACGGCGACATCATGGCCTGGCTCGCGCTCCAGCAAAACCGCATCTACGAAGACCTGAGCTCGTCGATGGATTTGTCCGAGCAGCGCGCGCACTTCACCGACAGCCTCAACAATATCAAGGCGGATCTGGAAGCCGCCAACAAGAGCGGCAAGTTCGGCAAAGTCGACGGTGAGCTGCAAGACTTCATGACGAAGTGCGGTTCCGATCCGCAGTTTCAAGACCTGTGCAGCGGGCTCAAGGACATGGCCAGCCAGATCCATAGCGACTACCAAGTCCGTGCAGACTACCCGGGCAAGGTCGTGCAGTACCGCAAGGACGAGCAAGCCTACGACGCAGCGCAGGGCAGGCAGAGCGTGGGCGTTGCGACGCCTGAAGACCTCGAGCGGCTTGCCCGAGGCCGGCCGCAGCCGCCGACGGAACTGCCCGCCCAGGGCTACAAAGACGATCAGTTGCAGAGTTGGGAATCGCTGATCGACGGGAAAAGTGACGTCTTGAACAAGAACGACCAGCTGACCATGATTCACATTCAGGAGCTGAAGGCGACGCTCGATCAAGGTGCGCAGCTCGGCTCGTCGTTCAT
>Ga0307516_10003352_pt1 | contig 20725 bp, 11 predicted proteins | sample 19_EM_MG_FD_203310 | JGI IMG/M metagenome (GOLD analysis project Ga0307516, IMG submission 203310) | Populus trichocarpa ectomycorrhiza microbial communities from riparian zone in the Pacific Northwest, United States - 19_EM | ecosystem: Host-associated > Plants > Roots > Unclassified | place...
ATCAATCTAAAAGCAATTACCAAAACTTCATAGACATTACACTATGAAAACAATAGTAACTCAAGACGTAAACACCCCGTCAAAAATTACACGCACCATTGGCACTGGCATTGACAAAGGATGGCAGTCTGTCAACAACAAGAACAAAACATTCATTTGAAGAAATAAATAAAGAGTGCGATCGTTCTAGAGAAAAGTTCTTACAGTAAGGTGCAAGGCAACTTCATAGGAATTCAGATTACTTCGTTAACATAGATTATCAAAAAGGAAAAAAGGGATTATTGCGTCAAAACATGAAATTAACACAACGAAGAGATATGGCCCATTAGACTCTAGTTGGTGTTGCCGGCTTTGATAGTTGTTGTGTGCTGATCAAAGCAAAATGTGGACTATTCATTTTATATTTACTAATCACAGTTCATATCGTTATTATATATATTGCCTTCCTTGAGTAGATGACAAGAAGAAGCAACTTTGCCGTTTGGCTTAATCATTGGACATGTCTGATCATCTATTATCTTTTCACCTCTAAAGTCTAAACATACTCAATCATAGCGGTGTTTGTTTGACATTACAAGGTTATTTTTTAAAAAATATATATTAAAATAACAATTTTTTATTTTTTAAAATATACTATTAGCATATTAAAATAATAATAAAAATATTAAAAAATAAAGCAAAAAAAATCAAAATATTTTAAAAACACGAACACTCAGCAAAGATAAACAGCTCTAAAACCACTCTCCATCTGCTCATTATCGTTTAGCATGGTTTTTAACTTCTTTTGGCGGGAACCCAGTCCACATGATCCGCTGGCCCATGGCCCAATCCTTAAATGGTTCAAAGCTAATTTGTATAATTTATAGAAAAGGATGGCAATACATCGGATCCACTTTGTACCCTATATTATGGTGGAGGAACTAGGCCGATATACGTAAGAAACGAAAAAATTTAGGTTGTGTTCAGTAATAATAAAAACAATACTTTTTTTTTATTCACAGTTTTCCATTTTTTCTATTAATTTTTATTTTTTAATAAAAAATTAGCAAAGCTTTTTATTTGCTGAAAAAAATTTATTTTTAAAAAAAATTTATTTTTAAAAAAATATATATCTAGATTATAATTATTTTTCATAAGGATTCAAAATTATAATTCATAATTTCTATCTTAATTTTTTGTATTCATGATAATATAATTTTATTCTTGTTTTATTTGAATTAAAATTTCTCATGAAACAATTATATTATAAAAAATATACACTAAATTTATAATAAAATTTAAATTCATGAAATTAATTAAATATCAAAATATAAAAAAATAATATTTCACGTTACTAAAAAGTGTTTGTATATAGAAAAAGTTTGTAACTAAAAAGCTGTAGATAGTTTTTAAAATGTGTTTTCCAAAATCAATATAAACTTAAAAAATTGAGATATTGTTTTTTAAAATATAAAAATATTTTATTTAAAAGTAAATTCTTAATTTTAATTCTTTTTAGCTTTAATTTCTCAAATATTATTTTGTTTTTTCATCCAAATAAAAAAAAAATTAGGTCTCGTTTAGATGGGCTGAAACGGGTAAAATCCATGCTGGGTCAAATTGCTATCCAACGGATATTGTTAAACAAAAAAAATCAGGCCGCCTCTCACTAAAAAAACAAACAGTAATTAAAATTAATAAATATCGCCACGTGGGAGATAGAAACCTCGCTTGTCAGTTGTCCTCTGTCACCACGTAGAGTATAAAGATACTCGCGTCAACAATACGCAGTTCTAAAAGTCTCTTTCCAAACTCCCACCAGATCCATCCACGTGCCCACTACCAACGGCCAAGATGAAACATCAAAACAGAATCCAGAAACACTACCTCCCTCCCTCTATAAAACCAAGCCTCAGTCCCTTCCATTGACGCAGTCCACAAATTTTCAATGGCAAACCCTAAGGTCTACTTCGACATGACAATCGGCGGCGTCCCAGCCGGCCGGATCGTGATTGAGCTGTTCGCGGACACAACTCCACGAACCGCAGAGAACTTCAGGGCTCTTTGCACTGGAGAGAAAGGCAAAGGCCGAAGCGGCAAGCCTTTACACTACAAAGGCTCGACTTTTCATCGAGTGATCCCTGGATTCATGTGTCAAGGAGGGGATTTTACTGCGGGGAATGGAACCGGAGGAGAATCAATCTATGGAGCGAAATTCGCTGATGAGAATTTCATAAAGAAACATACTGGGCCTGGAATTCTATCTATGGCAAATTCTGGGCCTGGCACTAATGGGTCTCAGTTTTTCATATGTACAGATAAGACTGAATGGCTTGATGGGAAACATGTGGTGTTCGGAAAAGTTGTGGAGGGTATGAATGTTGTCAAGGCTATAGAGAAGGTTGGATCTAGTGGTGGAAGGACCTCCAGGCCTGTTGTTGTTGCTGATTGCGGCCAGCTTTCTTGAGGGACACAGGATTTGTGATATGCTGGTGTGTTTATGTATCTATCTACATAACGAGTCTTTAATTGGACTCTGATTGTGTTTCTTCAAGTGTTGCTGTCCTTTAATGATCCTAATGAGATTTACAGATATAATAATTGAATGAATCATTTCACCTTTTTGTTTCGATTTGTGTGATAATGGGCTGCTTGGATCTGATTCGAGCCTTGAGTCGGGTTGATTTTCGGTTCTTGTAACTATGCTTTTGCCCCTCTCTACTGGGGTTTTCATGATACCAGGTAAGCAAGCGGTTTGGTCAGCGCTTTTAGAATTTGAGCATTCTTGCACTCCATGGAAATCGGTCGACTTCGGTGAGAGACCAAAGGGCTTAAGTTTGCATCTAATAATTAAGGTCTGTCTTGAGGGGTAGTTGAAGTTGACTAAATTAGACAGAACTGTTAAGTGTGTTTTTGACATTCTGTTAAGATCTGTTTGGAGTAATGTTATGATGATTTTTATTTAGAAATATATTAAAATTGATTTAGAAATATATTAAAATTAAGTTGTTTGTTTTTTAATTTTTAAAAATTATTTTTAATATTAGTATATTAAAATAATTTGAAAATACTAAAATAATATTAATTTAAAATAAAAATATTAATTTTTTTTAAAATATTTTTAAAATATAAAAATATTTTTAATAAAAATAACACAAAAATAAACAGTATCTAAATTAAATTTGTTGGTGTGACAAAATACGCTCTGTGCCGTGACCTTCTGTCGCTCCATCCTTATAGGGCAGAGAACTCGTCTCTGTCTTGGTTGTGCTGCTGGAGGCTCGGAATAGAAGAGCACTCATCTCAAAGTGGGCTTACTTTTTAGATGCTCATAGGAAGCATTCATCGGCTTACTATTTAGATTCTCTCAGTGCAAGACTCTTTGTTCCATCACGTATTGTTATTATGGATGAGTTGTGAAATTTTTAATTTTGGTTTTTAAATTTGTTTTTTCAATGATTTAATCCTGATTAAACATTAATTTTTATTTTTTATAGAATGATAAGATTAAAAGAAAAGAAGTTAAAATGAAAAAGATATCAAACAGGACAGTGAGTTTTGCAAAAAAAAAAAAAACTTTGTTTATTGAACTTTAAAAGTAACGTAAATTATATAATTTTAGTATTTTTTTAATTTAATTTTTTTATAAAAATTAATTTTTATTATTTTTTAATCTCTAGTTTAGAGATGAGAGAAAGCTGCTAGATTCTGGCAGTACAGAGAAAAATATCATTTTAAGCCACTAAATCGGATAATATTTATGTTCAATGATTTCATTTGACGATGAGAGTTCATATTGCATGTTTTTTACCTTTAAAATTAATGAAAAAACATATTTGAGCTCGAATTAATTTTTTATTTCGGGTTGATTTTGATTTTTTAGGTTTTTTGATGTCATGGATAAATTTATCACGGTTCCTATGATGTTTTATAGGTTTTTAGGTCAAAAGGGGTTGAAAAACATTTTTTTGGATAAAAAAACTTAAGTCCTGATTTTTCCAAGCATTGTGTTTGGAAAAATCAGACGATGAGTCATATTTTTTTTTCCCCAAAAAAGTTTGGGGAGGACCAACAACAATTAAGGGCCCAGTCGCATGGGCCATGATAAAATGGATCGAGTAAATATCAATATGAAGAATTATTTTAATAAATAAATTTAGCAAACACAGCCGGGTAAATATCCCGTCTTTTAAAATTAAATATCTTGATCTATATTTGTCTCTCGTTTTTCAAGTTTTATTTTTATTTATCATTAATGACTTTTTATTTATCTATCTGCACACATGGTTCTCAATTTATTTGATTATATACGTGTATAATTTTTTTTATTTGAACTTAAATTTTGTAAATTACATGAATACACTGAAAAAACCTGTACACACAATTTTTCATATGAAAAAAAAAATATGACTCCTAGTAGAGCGCGAATCACATAACTAGTACCGCTCTATACAGTGACCTTCCATCGCTCCATTCTTATATGGTAGAGAACTTGTCGCTATCTTGGTTGTGTTATCAGAGGCTCGAAATAGGAGATCACTCATCTTGAAGTGGGTTTACTATTGAGATGCTTACTAGCCATTTAACCTGCGTTTCTCCGAGAATTATAATTATTTTTTTCCAAAACAATTTCAAGTATGCAGGTTACTTCAATGTATTTTTTCACATAAAAAATTCAAAATGTAAATTGAAAAATCTATGCAATCAAGATTAAGATATTCCATAATATAAAATGAAAACATGTATCCAATTGTGTTTGCTGAACTTATTTATTTAAATAAATAAAAGATAAATTTACACCATAAAAAACCCATGATTTAAAAGATAAACACAAATAAAACTGACTGAATAAACCTATGTCATAAAAATTATTAAGCAAAGCCGAACATATCAGCAATATAATTTAAAAACAAATATTTTTTATTTTAAAAAATTAACTTCACTTGTATAAAAAAATTATAGATGAATTAGAATAATACCTTGAAAAATAAAATAGAAACAAAACAACTAAAAAAACTTATATTAAAAAAAGACATGCAAAAATTATGACCTAAGTCATGAGACTAAGATAAATCCACAAGAAAAACTTGAAAATAATCACAAAAGCAATATTGAAAAAAAAAAACTAATGCAGAGCAATAAGATCATATAAATTCGAATTGCCAATAAATTAAATGCCAAACCGGGAAAAAAATTAATTACACAAAATGATTGAAAAAAATAAAGGTGAGAAAAAACATTAATTAGAGGGATAAAAATTTTCAATTTGAGGATTTAATTGAATTGAAAAATAGCTCTGATAAAAGGAAAAAAATCAAAAAAACAAAGGTCAAATTGAAAAAAATAAAACAAAAAAAATTAATTGAATGATGAAATTGAGAGAGAAAAAACTTCAACTAAAGTATCAATGACAAAATAAATTTTTTTAAAAAATAAGAACCAAGACGAAAAATCAAACATATGAGAAATTACAATTGAAAAACTAAATTAAAAAGAATAAAAACTTCTATAAATGAAAAAGAAACGAAATAACAAATTAATAGAATGAGAACTGAAATTGAAAAGTAAGAAACAAAGAGGATAATAGTGTACATTACTTGTCAGGAGAGAAGAAAGAAAGGGGAAAAAATCAAATGACCACCGACAACAACCCAACCATAGTAAGCTGTCATACGCCATTCCAAATACAAGAAGACACGATGGCGCATCTAGGGAGATGATGAAATGCTAGTTAGGTCCACCGGGTGACGTCACACGCGCTGTCTAAACGGCTTGGATGCTACCGACGTACTAAGACATGCCTAACACACTTTAACAACTTTAAGCATTAAAAAAAACAAAAAACAAAAAATACCAAAATGCCCTTATGACCTCGACAATGACACAAATACCCATGTGAAAGTATAAAAATACTTCTTATATGTTAAGCTTGTGTTTTATTTCTTCTAAGGTTAAAGATGAAATTGCACAGTATATTAAAACTTGAAAATCTCAAAACATTCTTATCCAGCAGCATAATAATTTTTTTTTTGACTCTAAAGGCAAATACATATTTTTACTGTTAAGAAACTTATGCAAAATTAAAAAAAATTCTTGATCAATAGTTATATATTTTGTTAATTTTGGGGACAAAAATATATCTTAACCGTGAAAAAAAAAACATCAGCACCCCACCCAAGACACTCAATTGTTTTTGGATCAAATAGCACAGAGATAATTTTATTCTAGCCTAAGATATATTTTAATGTGGATTGAGCTATAATAAAACACCCTGTCATTTAGTTTTTTTTTTTTTTTTTTTTTGAGGTAGAAGGAGAGCATTCATTGGCTCACTATCTAAGATGCTCCCCCGCTCTTGGCTACATCCTGGGCACAATAACCAAGTACACCAGAGCTGCATCCTTCCCGGTCCTCTCAATGCTCTATTGCCCATACTGGATATGGGGCCCGAACTTATGCAAACCACACTAAACAACCGCATTACACAAACCGTACTACTCGGCACCCATACTGGCAGTACCAGTAGGTTTTAGCTTGGATTTGATTAAAACAAGGATAAAGAAGTTTTAAATAGGACTACGTTGAGCAAAATTGGACCAAAACGCTTCTCCCTGCTGCGATGCATATCATTTTTTAAAAATATTATTTATTTAAAAATACACACATATTTTTTAAAAGTCATGACGCTTCCGAGCACGGAAGGAACTGGCCTCAAGCAGGCAGAGAGGAATTGGCCTCGAGTAGGCTTTCCCTGCTGGACATGGGTCGGTGAACCGACACTGGATATGGATCTTTTAAATGCCGTGTCAACCACAGTCAAAGAATCGCACGGCAAACGACACCCAATTCTAATACCGTTTGAAAAAAAATAATCCGAGGCAGAATAATCCGTACTCAAATAGAGATAATTTAATATCTAAAGATCCAGTGGCCACCTGTAAATTGCCCATATAGGAAGAAATATAATAGAGGTCGTTGTATCCTAGCCAGTGAAAAACATCCACGTTGTCGATTTTAGGTCCTCACGGCATCAGGTTTTCTGACGAAGTAACCATGCATTTAATCTTCGAACAATAACTTCACGGACCAGCAACAAGGGACGAGCTCTGTCCCGGTAGAGGAGAAGTGTCAGCTTGAAGTTAGAACTTGAGAGAGCCCTCTCTCATTCCCCCTTCCGTACGCCATTGATCTGAGATTTCTGATTGGAAAGGGTCAAATCATGTTTTTGTTGCTTTCACAGATACATTTACACGGTCCCCTCCTTTTCTTTTTTAATTGCAGAATTCGTGAGCTACACTACACGTGCCTTCGAGCTGCCTGCAAAGGCTTCACGCAGGATTCTGAGATGCATTATTGAATATAATAATTCTGAGATGCAAATCTAAAATTGAACATAATAATTATTTTTAATATTAACCCATCAAAATAATTAAAAAATAAAATCAAGTTTGGAACGGGTCTAAATCACATCTTCAATGATCCAATGGGAAAGGGATGTTTTTGGAATTACTTCTTAGTTCAATTTAGAAAACTTTGGATCCATGATATTTATTGTTTCGTAGCAAAATTAATCCTTCATTATTTAATTCCATTATCAATTTAGGTTCGAATTAAAGCTCAGCAGTCAAATGTCAAACTTTTCAACTAATCAAAGTTCATCACATATCATTCTCGAGGTCATAATATTCTAATATATCACAAAATAATAAATTGAATTATATAGAAAGGTTAACTTTGTCCAAATTCAAAGTATAAAAATTGCAATTTGTATTTTAAATCTCTGGTCAAGTATCATCCAATCCATCACCGATTCTCATCTTTATCTCTTAGTAGTAGTTATCTTTCTTGTAATTTGAATGATTGAAATTACGGTACCTTCTGTTTTTTTTATATATTTTAATTTTAAAAAAATATTAAATTATTTTTTTTTATAATTTTAATGTGTTGATATAAATAATAAAAAATTAAAAATTTAAAAACAACTTTATTTTCTCTTAAAAAAACAACCCCTCATTACAATAACAAAAACACACCTCCAAAGCATTTGACTATTCAAGATCTAAAAAAAAACAACACCCAAGAAATGTAGAATATTAATTAATAAACATCAATTCAAGGCAGAATAGTAAACACAAGGTGCCATAGTTGTGATTTATTTTAATCTTTCCAGCTCTGTGTCATGAAGCATGACAATGGGGACAGAACAGTAAAAGAACAGCGGGGGGGTTAGACTTTAGCGAGTCAGAAGGACTCAGACAAGGGAGGCGGTCAGGGACGACTCAGTTTCGCATATGTCCGCTTCTAACAACAAGAGAGGAGTCAACAATTTCTGTTTCTTTCCCTTCCTTCACCGTTTGGCATTTCTCCATTCAAAATTCCATTGCCCACGAGACTTCCGTTTTATTGCCAAAAGAAAGAAAGAAAAATATAATAAAAACAACGCGTTTGTTGCATTCATGAACCGAAATTAATCACAACCACCGCCTTTAGATTGCTAGTACTTGCATTTAATCTTTTCTTCCGTGCTTACTACTATACCTTCTCTGACTTTGTCTTCACTTTTGAATTTTTTCTGGGTTCTTCTTCTTGATTCTGAAGTGGGGTTTTTATCATTTACGGGATCATTTTGAATTCTTTGTTAGTGGTGTGGTCTGGGAGAGAACTTGCAAGAAGGGAAAATGGGAGGGGTCTGTTCTGGCGGAGCGAAAAGGAAAAGTGTGAAAGTTGGGGGGGAGGAGAATAATAACGGTGGCATCAATACCTCAGGGAAGCTAAGGTCATTACATAGCACAGGCAAGAAAAGAGAGAATTCTTATAGGAATAATAATGGGGATGATTTTGGCAGAACAACGCCACAGAGGAGTAATTCTGGTGAGTTTTTATCATCCTTTTCAAGGGAGCTCAAGCCATCAACGCCTGTTAGGACAGAGGCCGACAAGGTATGTTCTTTTTATGTTTTGTTTTCTTGATCATGTTTTCGCTTTGGATGTCCAATCTGTCAGTTTTGATGGTTTATTTTGTGCCTTTGGTTTTTGTAGATTAATCAAAAGAAGTCATTTTTAGGAAAAGCTGGGACGGTGGGACTAGAGAAAGCAGTAGAAGTTTTGGATACTCTAGGAAGTAGCATGTCAAATTTGAATCCCAAAGGGGGATTTGCCACTGGAATTGGTTCTAGAGGGAATAGGATATCAATATTGGCATTTGAAGTAGCTAATACAATAGCCAAAGGTGCAAACTTGTTTCATTCTCTTTCAGAGGAAAATGTCGAGTCCTTGAAAAAAGAGGTATTGCATTCAGAAGGAGTACACAAATTGGTTTCTACTGATATGGAAGAGTTGCTCATAATTGCTGCTGCTGATAAAAGGTTGTTGCTTGTTACAAATTCCTTGCCTTGGTTTAATTCTAACATAGTTCATGTTCTGTCATCTTAGTATTGTTTAAAAAGAAAATAACTGGGTGCTTTTGTAGAGAGGAATTTGATGTTTTCTCGCGAGAAGTGATTCGGTTTGGAGATTTATGTAAAGACCCTCAATGGCACAATTTGGGTCGATATTTTTCAAAGTAAGGTGCATTTTTGTTATGCATTATTTCCTGGTTATGTTCTTCTTGTTTTCTAACTATGCAATTATCTCTGTAATACATCAGATTGGATTCAGAATATTCAATTGAGAGGCAGCATAGAACGGAGGCGGAAGTGACAATGCAAGAGCTGATTACTCTGGTGCAGAACACTTCTGTAAGTTTTTTATTTTCTTTTGCCACATCAAGTAGATGCTTGCATGCTGCTACTTGTTGATCAAATGCCTGTACAATGCCACGGTTGAAACTTGGTTTTCGTCTATAAACACTATTGTATTTTGCTTCCTTAATTAATTCCATCTAATTCTCGGCAAAAAGCATTGCTAATTTCCTTTTAATCACTCATTTCAGTATGTTATGCTTGATCCAATGAACGTTGCAGCTTTGAATTTAGATCATTTACTGTATTAAATTGTGATGCTGAGCAGTTTGCAGTTGTGTTTGGCATATGCAATTTTTTTTTTTTTAAGAATTATCACGAATCCCAGCAACCTTTTCAGCTTATTTTACTACAGTTGAAGAATGCTGGAGGTCTTCAAAAGCTTTAGCTTGTGTTCCTGTGATCCTGCTTTACAAATCTCTGTTCTTGTGCAGGAACTATATCACGAGTTGAATGCTTTGGACAGATTTGAACAAGATTATCGGCAAAAGGTTGAAGAAGTGCAGTCCCTAAATCTCTCTGTAAAAGGTTGGCATGGACGAATCTTTTCTCTTCACTTGATTTTTTTTTTAATGTGGTAGACTGTATTTTATGATGATATCGAGATGCTTACATATTTGTGACTACTGACTAATAAGCAATATCTGAGGTTATCTATAGAATTCTTTTTTGTGAGTTATATTTGCAAAGATCAAGCATTGTCGAGGTATTCGATTGTTATGTGTACAATTTCGGCTGCCTTCTTGTTGCTGAAACTATAACATTTTCTACAGCTCCGATTTCAATGTGTTTTTTTAGCTTCAAGGATATGTCCTTCAAAGTGAATTACATGCCTATCTATAATGAATAACTATCAGTTCTCATTGATAGTCAACTACTTGTTTTTTCTCATTACATTTATAACTGGTTCTAGGTGCTGATTTTCTTTTCTTCTTTCATTTTTTGGGCATCATGTCCAGTATCTGCTTGATACCCCGCAAGCAATGGTGAAGCAGATATTTTATTAATGGGCCATTTTCTGTGTAATTGTAGGAGAATGTCTCACAATTTTACATAGTGAGCTAAAACAACAAAGAAAGCTTGTAAGGAGCTTGAAAAAGAAATCTCTTTGGTCTAAAAATGTGGAGGAGGTACATGTCTATGAGCCACTAGTTACATCTGCTGAAAAGTTGCACCATAGTCTCTTTGAAGGATTTTCTATCAATTCCGAACTCTTTCATGCCTCATAATTGCTTAGTTTGGCTTAACTCCCTCACTCAACATGAATGCTTTGCAGCCTTGATTGATTCCAGTAGCGGTTTTATGTAATAGATGGCAGTTAACATATCAGATAACTTGTTATTTTATATGAATATGTAGCTTACTCCATTAGAGTGGTTGACATGTTTTCACTTTTACTCTTCAGCCCATGAGAATATTAGTTTGTCTGTCTCAAGCAATAGAATGTTCTATAACTTTCTTTGTGAACTGCAGATCATGGAGAAACTTGTTGATATTGTTACCTACTTACAACAAGCGATCCTGGAAGCTTTTGGAAATAATGGTATGACCATTATGTCTTGCGATGAAACTAGAAGATGCAAATTTGCATGAATATCATAAATGGGTGCATTTACATTTCCATTCATTTATATCAGCAAGACACATTGATGAGTTCCTTTTGTTTTCCTAGATGCGAACCACCTTGTTTTTCATTTGTGTATGATATATGGTAGATAATTAGTGAAGGAACGGGTTTCATGTGGGGAGTCTATTATCTGAAACTGCTGTCCTTGAAATGTGTGTATTTCTATTGTGTCTGAGAAATTATCTTTATTAGAAATGAAAGACCGTTTATAGTGCCTGGATAATAAAAGAGGTGAATGCCATGTCCGAAGATCCTGTCTCAGCTCTAGCTAGATCGTTCCACTATTTCTGAAGTACACAAACAGGCTAGTATATATATGAAAGGGTGGAATCAAGAGGATTTATGTAGGCAAACTGATGGACATACTGAATTTAGGCTCAGCTGCATTGAATTGATCTGTCCATATAAGTTCATTCTCGATAAATGTGTATGCACTTACATCCTTCTGGTTGGGTAAAACCATGATTAGCAGGCATGAGCTATCTTAAAAAGGACTATTAATTCCATGTATCAACAAGATTCTAATCTGAAGTGCAGCTTTAATTTATTAAGATTCAAGCATTTTAGTGAATTGTGCTTGCGAAAGAACATTATAATCCTTACTGTGGTGATTTGGTCAAGGCCGACATATAAGAAACATGCCAATATAGAGTCTGTTTTTGTTTATTTCCCTCTCCTTGCTATCTATGCACATCATAACAAGATTTAAGATTTAATTCAATGTTTCTGGCTTTGAAGATGTGCTTCAAATATTAATCTGTAGGGATTGACAACTCATGGCAGGTGTTATATTGGTTGACAAGGAGCCTGGCAACAGTCGTCAAAGACTTGGCACATCTGGTCTTGCATTGCATTATGCTAACTTAATCAACCAGATTGATAATATTGTAAGTGAAACTCTTTCCTTCTTCACTAATCACATGGTTATTATAGGTCACTTAGTTTTCCTATATTGGGATGAATTCGACTGAAATATCACATGTTATTAGACTTCTCGACCTGCCTCCCTTCCTCCTAATACGAGGGACAGTTTATATCGAGGGATACCAAACAGTGTTAAGGCAGCTCTACGCTCAAGGTTGCAGATGGTTGATACCAAGGAAGAGGTATGTGTGCTCATTTTTGTGCTGCTCATTTTCTACTTTTTCTCCAAATGGAGATTGAGGATGGGTGTTTGTTTTTACTTTTTTGCTCTTGCACCTCCTCAATACATAATTGCTTTCCACTATTTTTCTCTACAGCTCACGATAGCTCTGGTGAAAGCTGAAATGGAAAAGACTCTCCATTGGCTTGCGCCTATTGCCACAAACACAACCAAGTAGGTTAAATGACAATCTAATTTGATATTTCCTCATGTTCCTGTAAACATGTTTAAACAAGATGGTGTTTTCATATGGCAGTGGTTTTTACGCTTGACCTTTCTTTTTCTTTATCTTTTGTTTCCTTGAGAATTTTCATTACTGTCTTTGCTATTAACACTTATTTTGTTTTTGTTTGAATTGGCAACAGAGCACACCAAGGCTTTGGATGGGTTGGAGAATGGGCAAACACTGGGTTAGTGAAGGCCTTTGTGCTGTCTTTGTGTTGTGACAAGTGTAATGCACCTTAGTAGCGGATGAGTGACGCTTTTTTTCTTTTTGACAGAATCGAATTTGGCAAGAATACAGCCGGAAATAGCAACCTGATCCGCCTCCAGACACTCCATCACGCAGATAAGCAGAAGACTGACCTATACATTCTTGAACTAGTGACATGGCTTCACCGGTTGATAAACTTAGTGAGACAGAGAGATCATGGTTTCAAATCCATGCATGTTAGATCTCCATCTCGTAAGGGACCGGTTTTTCACACCACGACGCCACGACTTCAATCTCTGAACCACGGCACCCAACTTTCTCAAGAAGATCGAGATTTGTTAGCCAATGTGTGTCAGAGGAGATCGGTTCTAGGAAGAAGCAAAAGTCAGGAATTTCTTGTAGACAAGAAAAGAGGACAGGTCTGGACATTGAGCAGGAGCACTGGAAACTCACCAGTTGCTGCTAGACAAAAATTAGAGCATAAAAAAACTAATATTTTGGATGTCATGGATGGCCTAGATGACACAATATAAGACCATGCTTCATGGAATTACCTTGTAGGCATTTGACTTCCCTAGTGAATTATGAACCTCATTTTTCATGTATATTCTTTTGTTAAATTCCCATTCTATTGTATATACCCTTATATATTGTAATAATATATGTAATGATGGCATTAGTATTATAGTCTACTTATCTCTCAGTTCCATTTCTGGAGGGTCTTAGAAGAGATGGTGGCCGATTCTTCTATAGCTAGCAACATCAGACTTGGTATACAACCAGACGTCCCTACGCCGTGGGATCGGGTGATTATTATTTTTTCATAAAAAATAATGTTAGAAAAAAAATATTAAAATTTCTGTTTTTTTTTTAATAAAAAGAATCAACCTCATAAAAAATGTCGAAAAAAATAAAATGATGTCAACATATATTTAACTTTACAAACCTATAACCAGTGTTATTAGACAAGAAATATTCTAGTTATTAGACAATAAATATTCTACTTGAAAAAATAACAAAACTCAGTCTCCAACCAATTAAATATTAAAGGATGAAATTGAAAAAAAAAAACTATACAAAAGGATCCAAAAAACAACAAATAATAATTAAAAAATGAACATCAATATTGAAATAAAAAGTAAATTAGAGGATAACTAATTTTTTTTGATTGAATGGTGAAATTAAACCAATTAGAAATTGAAAGATGAAATTGAAAAAAAACTGTACAAAAGAATTCAAAACAAAAACAAAATAAAAAATGAGGTTCAATATGAAAATAAAAAATAAATTAGAGAACAACTATTTTTTTTAATTCAATGGTAAAATTAAGAAGAAAAATTAATTAGAGAAAACGGAGATAGAACTAAGTTAATTTTTCTTTTCACAAATGTTCCTTTAAGCATTTATAATTTCAAGTTTTGTTTTTACTAATTTTAAATATGTTTTGTTTTATTTTTCAAATTTTTTTTCAAGAGCTGACTGTTTTAAAAGTTTGGTTTTTCTTATTTCATCAAATTAATATAAACACTTACAATTGCTTGAAATAAACGCTGAATTATTTTATACAATTTAATAATTTATAAAAAATTAAAAAATGAATGAATTAGAGTAAATTAATTAACGAAAGGGTGTTTTTTATATAAAAAAATAAATATAAGAAGAATTGTTTTTTGAATGGATGAATTTTTTAACATTATGAATAAAAATAATAATATTATTAAGAAATTACTATAATAATTAAATCATATAATATATAATATAGAGAAATGAAATTTGGTTATGTTATAAAAAAAATTGATTTAATGATGAAGAAGTGAGGATTGAATGATAAAAAAAATACATTTGTGACGAAATTATTATCTCGTTTTTCAAACTATATTAAGTTCTAACTTTGTACTGGTGCAAATATTTTATTTGTGTTTTATTAGTTTAATTATTTATTTTATTATTAAATATGATTGAAGAAATGATTTAATGATTTTATAAGTCATAATTTAATTATATTTCTATTTCAAAAATATATTATATTATTATCATTATAAGTTAGTTAAAAATCAAAGGAAAAGCAATGATCTCTATTTATTGTTCGGTTTGATGATAATATATATAAAAGACAAAACATATTTTTTAACAAAACAAATTAATATAAAACAATCATTTTATTTTGTATATTATTATAAATCAAAGTTTATAAATATTTATATGTTAGACTAGAAGAAAATATAATTAGTTTATTATCACACAGACATGCTAAACAAAAAATATCTAACAAAAACTTAGAGTTTATACATGTTTAAAACTATAAGCTTGTAAAAGTATAAGTAATGGCAAACATGTTTTAAACATAAAAATAATAATAAAATACTAGCATGTGTATTAAACATATATTCAAACTTATAATTGATATAAAATAAAGAATTCTAGTATAAATACTAATAATAAAGTTAAATATATTTAAATTAAAACAAGAAGAATAATTACTTGTTGAAGTACTTTAAAGTAATGAGTTTTTTCTTGTTGTCGATTATGAATCATTTACTTTTAAAGCTTTATTACTCATAACTTGTATAACTAAGATGTTTATAATATGTCTCTCATGATTCTAACAACATCATAATGATTTAGATGCACTTATAAATAAGGTCTTTAAATCAAATATTATGTAACTCATATATATCTCAACAAGAAGAACTTATATTCTAGATTTGAAAAAAAAAAAAATCAAAGCATAAAAAGTTGAAGAAAAACACTAAAAATAAGGTGAGATAAAGAGTGTAAAATCCGAAGAAAAAAATTTAAATTAAAAACTATTCATTCATCTTTTTTTTTTACAGTGAAAGTAAAAAAATTAAAGAATTGATTTCTATCATTATTAACTTTTAACTAGTCATTATAAAATAATTAAATTTAAAAAATCAAGGATTTTTTTAATAGAAAAAACCAAATTTTCTTTTAGATTGATTTTTTTATTTATCTATAATTTTTTTAATTAAAATAAATTTTCAACATTTATTAACAACATATATTTTTACCTAACAGGTGCATGAACTTTACAACTCAACTTCGTCAAGCTATAGAGAAAGGATCAATGAATCTTTCAAATTTTCCTCGTTTTAAATTGTTGGTTTGCAAATTGCATATAGATGACAAAAAAAAAATTGAAGTCCGTTCACGTGGCGGCCTAAAAGTCGGTTAACTTGTAAAGAAGGGCGTCGACATGCGGTCATGCTGATCCTCCTCTTACATCATTGAGAAAGAAGAGGCCGCTTTTTTCTTAGGAGAAGACGACGTGCATTTTCTTAAAAAAACAGTGCATGCATGTGGTCCGACAAGGTCTGGTAGGAAAGCCCCAAAATCAGGAAACTCAGAAGCCTTCATTGAGCAACTTATATATATATGGGTGTCATTCCATGATTAATAGCTTGCATATTGATTTGGTTACAATTAATCATTCTTCTTTCTAACGTAGTTGTCGCTGTCTTTTTTTCGCTTTTGGGTTACGATTAGCAGGGGACAAGAAGGCATAAGGGAGGGCCGAAAGGAGGCAAGAGGAAAGTTTGAGGAAATGAGAGAAGAGTCGAGCAAAACTAAAAGAGGAAACTAATCTATCTCCCTGCAAAATGCTGCCAAGCAACATCGTCTAGATCTTAAATATAAGATCAAGCCGAAGTTGGTTTGCTGCACTTTGCTGGGAGATTAGATTAGTTTCCTCTTTTAGTTTGGCAGCCTCTTCTCTTATTTCCTCAAACTTTCCTCTTCCTTCCCTTTGTTCCTCTCTTATATATGCTCTTTTGTCCCTCGCTAATCTTCCCCATCATTTTGTTTTTAAGTTAATATAAGCCATTAAATATTGAAGAATTGCACTTGAAGTGCATACCAGGCTCTTTCTTGAGTTGCTCCACCATGTTCCTTTCATCAGACAATTTATTAGAACTCTTAAAGGGCATGGTTTATTTCCCTGCAGCCCTGTCATCTTGGTATTGAAGCTGAGTTCCATCCTTCATAGATCATCACTAGTTAATCAGGTATGCTATATATATATCATCATCATCGTTATATTCTTTTATTTTTTGGTTAACAGGATAGGCTCTTGTGTTCTTTGCAAGGATTTTTATAATTTGCAACAAGCTTGTCCAATTGAAAGCATGCAAAGATTTCTATGATTCGCTGCTCTGTATCAAAGGGGTCATGATGTCAATATTAATGAAATTTTATTCTGTGGTCAGGAACTCGGATATTCTTTTTGAAGTCAAAATAATCAAGAACAACTGGGGGGTGTTTGTTCTGGTGGGACAAAAGGGAAAGACGCAAAGGACAATTTTTTTTTTCTGTGAAAACAATATTTCCTTTTTTTTTGTCGGTTTACGTAGCATGTGCAAGAAAAAAGAGAATTGATTCTGGCAAACAACACTGCAGCGGTGCAGTTCCTGTGAATTAATAGTTTTTTTTTTTTTTTTTTGCCCCCGAGAAAAAAAGGCAAACATGGTGTTTACGCTCTTGTATTGGTTGGTGATTGTGGACTAGCATGCTAGAGCTTCCAATTTGCTCCATGTGAACTGTAAAGTAAACAAGAGCCTACGTGTGCCCACCGAATCTGAGGAAGCCTAAGTTGTTATACTCGGCCTGTTCGGCGGCTGGTCTGGGAAATACAGGATTTAGAGCTGATTTGGGTTAGGTTCTTAATTAAGTCTAATAAAATATTAATTTGGTAAAACTCAGTTAATGGTTTGCTTGATTAAGTTAAAATCAGTAAAAATAGTCGACTTATCTGAGTCGGTTATCGAATTTGGAGTTGAGAAATATGCTTTCCATTTCAGCTCCGCAAGACTAAAAAACAAAGTTGACGAAAACAGCCCAGATCAAGAAGCCCAGCCCGCAACACTCTCCATTAGCATTAGATTCCATTGACCCCACCCCAAATTTTCTAAAGACAAAGGACGTGTTTCTAAATCATTGTCTGAGCAGACATGTAATGTTTTTCAAGCATAAGATGATTTTATGTGCAGTTAAAACTTAAATTTTTTTTTATTAAAAAGTAATTATTAAACGAAGATATTTAAAAATTAAGAGTTTATCTTAATTTGATAAAAAAAAACAAATAAAAAGGATTTCAGTTCATTTAGTCTTGTCTTTTTCAAGAGACTTGAAGCCGTCAACGAACGCTCATCAAGTGATGAAAACATATAGCGTTGGAATTATACTCTTACAGAAATAGTTATTGCTGGGAACCTTCTTCAGCTGCCTGTTAGAAGGAATCTCAAGTAACTCGGCATCAACCACCTGCCTGTTGCTGTTAGAAGGACTTTTGAGCCATTATGAGAAGCCATCTCGACCGTATGCTGCCACCAAACACTGCAGCCGAAAAGCATCAGTATCTCTCAATAGTTTTGCATCCGTTTCAACGAGCACACGTTTTGATTTTTGTTTCTGTTTTAACTCTTGAAAATTAAAAGTTAAATTGCTGTGGTGGCTAATTAATAGCAAGATACGCAAATTAATTAGTTAAAATGAACAATTAAATTTGATATTGAGATTTTTTAAACAGCAAGACCTGCAGTATGATTAGTGGGAACTATATAAAGGGCTAAATTGTCCTTTACATTTGATTTTTACGTCCCGCATCGGCAATGTCTATAAGGAATTTCCCTGCGGTTTCAGTTTTCAAAGGCACAGTTTATAAAGAATTTGTTGAGTGCGCGGACTTGCTGTTTCATGACTTTTTTTAGTTACCAGCAGGATGTAAATGCTAAAAATTACGAGGTTATCATCAGGATTCTTAGTGTGGTGATATTGGAATATCTTTTTTTTTTTAATGATTATTAATATCATGTTAGCCAATTAGAAAAGACCGATATTGGAAAAACTTTCGCAGACTATTTTCTTAGGATAACACTTTTTTATTTTTTCTTTCTGTTAATAATCTTGTTTTGTCAAAATTATCAGTTTTTTTTATATTGAATATTTTTTAAATAGTTAACATGATGGTAATAATAATGATAATATTAAAAAAATTCAAGTAGTTTGGAATCATAACTTATATACTAGATAATCGATTAAATTATTGATTTTATTAATTTGATTAAACAAAATGATTGATGCCACGTAAGCCTATGATAATTGAGCTTGTTTTTTAGACTGGCTCATAAGAGATGGACTCTTTTTTTAAGCTAAATTTATTAAATCACGATATATTATGAAACCGTGAACTTTTAGGTATTTAGATGATTTTCTGAATTTTTTAAATTTAAATTTATCAAATACTATCAATTATCTCATATATATATATATATATATATATATATATATATCAGTTAAGTAAGGAGTTTCATAATAACAATATACATTATCATGCATCCTCTTGAATTATATTTATAATAATTGTAAAGACAGATTCACTATAAGATTTAACAAAAATGAAGAAATTAAAGTAATTAGTCGCTTACAGTGTGGTTAGTTTACTTTGGGTTGATGGCAATTTAATTATCGTCGAGGCTTGAATATGATGGTGACACAAATACTTTATTAATGGTGGGTTCCTGCGCCCGCTGGGCGAAATTCCGGTGCAAGCACCGTCATGCTCAATTTCGATATTCACGAGGAGCAACTTATGATTTATATTACAGTACCCAAAATGAAACTACTTTATACTAACCCTTTCTTTTTATATATCTTTCCCTCCAAAAACTCCAAATATGTGACAAAAATCATAGAAATAATTTTAAAAAATGAACTCTACATTAGGTGGTATTAATCAATAGCATGTGGACTTTTATTTTTTCAATAAAAAAACAAAAACTAACATGTTGCATTCTTTACCGGGTACACGTTAAATATATAAATAGTTAGGTTGGGGGGTTTTCTAGTTTTTTAGTTATTAAGGTGCCAATTTTTTAAAATTAAAAAATAAAAATTGCACTCGGTTGCCGGGGAAAAAGCAATAAAATACCATTGTCTAGATTCTACCCGCGTGGCTCCCGTGTCTATCTCGGTTAGTTTGCGAGGAAATTCATCTTAGCCCTGGGAGGAAATGATTATTGAAACCCTAATTCTTATTCTTTTCTTTCAACGTATAGAAAAAAAAAGAAAAAAAAAGAAGTAATTCAGCAACTGTGGTTGGTATTGCATCAAAGGGCTGGAGAGTAATGTCGAAGAACTTTCATGGAAAAAACAACTGACGCCATTTTTTCTAAAAAAACGCGGATGGGGCTCATGTTGAATCTGCGAGGATATTCCTCTGGGCCACCGAATTCCTTCTATTAAAGGAACGTCTCCTTCTAGTTCGACATGCAACGAGGAGGAGGATCTACTGCTGGTGTGCAAGCTCCTTGGTCTCAGTGCTTGTGCCCTATTCATGGATGGGATCAGCGAGGGGCAAAAATGGCATAAGAGAGATGTACAAGGGTGTGGAAGGGGAAGAGAAAGATCGATATCTACTACCCTTCTTTTTCTCTTATGCATTTTTGTCCCTCGCCAGTCTCGCCCATATTGTTAATAATTTGCTCTGATAAGGCTGGTGCAATTCACTGAAATGAGCTACGTTCTTGTTTTCTTTTTTAAAGATGTTTATAATTTGCTCCCTCTCAAAAAGGGGAGGGGTTCTTTGTTAGGTGGAAAGAAGACAAGAACATGCTGCTTGGTGTCAGTTATTGTGCTATTGATGGATGGGATCGGCAGGGGACAAAAATGGCATAAGAGAGGTACAGTGGGAGGCAGGAGAAAGACCAATATCTGCCACCCTTCTTTCTCTCTTATGCGTTTTTGTCTCTCGCCGGTCACACCCGTGTTAATTTGCCCTGATAAGGC
>Ga0307516_10003353_pt1 | contig 20718 bp, 25 predicted proteins | sample 19_EM_MG_FD_203310 | JGI IMG/M metagenome (GOLD analysis project Ga0307516, IMG submission 203310) | Populus trichocarpa ectomycorrhiza microbial communities from riparian zone in the Pacific Northwest, United States - 19_EM | ecosystem: Host-associated > Plants > Roots > Unclassified | place...
AGGATCCCCTTGCCACTGCCGTTGCTATGCCATTGCTCTTCACAGCGTTGTCGTCGCCGTTGCTGTGCTGACGCTTCCACCGGCGCGCCACGCCGGAGTGGCGAGCGGCGAGAAGCAATTCCAACAAACGGTAACTTCAGCGTGAGCTTTGGCTAGGGTGGCGTACTAGGGCACAAACTGTCCAATACCACTACGTCATCGCAGCCAGGTAGACCCGAAACACTACCGACTCTTGTAGCTGCTGCATCGCTCCCACGCTAAGGCACTCCTCTCTAGCACCAGAGGTGCACATTCTGAGGGACCAATGACAGACAAGTCTGAGAGAGTCTAGACGCGAGATAAGACCCGGAGTTAAGAACCTGCGTCCGAAAGGACGGACGAAGGAATAACTCCAGAGCGGAGCCAGCGGCAAAACTGGAAGGGTGACGGGCCCCGGAAGAGCCACGTCTTATTCTGACCGGGACCTTGATAGGAAACCAGCATAGTCCGGAAGACTAGCGTCTGGCTGAATACGAGGTCGCCGACTGTCAGCCTCCACCCTTATCGCTAGGACCAGTCAGGACCAATCAGACCTGATGTGAGTTGTGGCACCCCGCAACACGCGTCCACTAGTCATGCCCCAAAAAGGAAACGACACACTGGCCGATAGATGGAACGGCACCTTCCCGACCAAAGGCCCACCTACGCCGCCCTGATGAGAGGAGGTGTTGCAAACGAATGGCGTCCTGGGTGACTCTGTGGCAATGGTGCTGTCCGATGCAGGCGCAAAGAAGCTGATGGGGGTGACTCCTTGAAGCTTGCAAGTGCCGGACGACGAACGGCCGGGTATAGTACCCCGCGACCGTCGCGCCAACTAAAAACACCTGACTACGAGCCGAGCTACTTATACCGACCGGTCACGGCGAGCTGGGAGTGTGATTCTCCAGCAAAAAGCACGAACCACGAAAAAGGCACCCCTTAGTTCATTTCCATGTGAATTATCGAACAACCTGATCCTCTTCTCTCGTTTGATTCTACTATGCCTCCGGTGTACCCGCTGTCGCGCCACCAACCCGGATAGCCCCAGGTTCACACTATGAACTAAGGTGCACAATCACCTTGTCGAAATGTTCACACCAACGACTTTTGAGGGGTTCCAGCCTCTCCACGGAGACCCCGAACTGACACCCACTAGGCAGGGAACTGCCAGCACCACACTCAGGCAACCGACCGATCCACTCGATGATCCTTACTGAGAAGGACCTGGAGTGCGTTGTCCATGTCCTCCTGGACACGACATGTTCGGTGCCGCTAATCAGCGAGAGATTGGTGGACCGAAAGAATATCCATTGCCTGAGACATGAGGAACCGGCCCCCCTCGTAGTCTTCACTGGGGGTGTGGCGAAAGGGAGCAGGAAATTTTAGATGATCCCCCTAACCCTACGACACCGGGAGCACTACATGCGGGAAAACTTCGAGGTAGCAACCCTCGACCCCTACGTGGACGTGATTCTCCCCTTCTGGTGGCTCACCAAGCACGCCCCGTCAGGTGCTTGGGACTCACCCCAACTCCGCTTCAACAGTCTGCACTGTCTGGAGCACTGCACCAAAGACGCAGTAGCAGAGTTTTCCCTGAGCCTCGATGAGTCTATTTTACAGCACTCCAAGGCCAGGATCATTGGATACGTGTCGGCCGTGGATACGGGCGCGGCACCAGACTTGTTGGGATCAGTACCAAAGAAGTTTAGGCAGTTCCTAGATATAATGGAACAGGAAGCTGCTGACGCCCTTTCGGAACACCGGTCCCACAACCACCGAATCAACCTTAAGGAAAGAGAAAATCCTACTTGGGGCCCGATCTATCCACTCTCGGAGATGGAGCTCCAAGCGCTCCGGGAATGGCTAAAGGACATGTTGAGGATGGGAAAAATCCGCGAGTCAACCAGCAGTGCCGGATCCCCAATCTTCTTCGTACCGAAGCCAAATGGACGCGGTCTCCGCTTGTACGTCGACTACTCAGGGATCAACAAAATCACAATCCCAAACTCATATCCCCTCCTGCTGATGTAGGAACTTCAGGACCGTATTCAGGGGGCCCAGTGGTTAACGAAAATGGACCTCAATGTTTCACCTAAACGAATTATCACGAGTACGTAGCTAGAAGCAGAAGATTCTGTGGCTAAAGAACGAAGGAGTCTCAGGCCGTGGCTAGGGAATCAGAGAGTCTAGGCGGGAGATAAGGAAACAGAGTCTAGCCCTCGGTCGAGACACCGGCTGCAGGAGTTGGAACTCCGAGAGTAAGGGGAACAATTTGTATAAATGAGCAGCTGCCTTTCTGATGCAGTTCCGGAAGTGGCCCCACTACCTCAGGGAGTGGAAGCCACGTCACCTCAGGGTGAACGGAAGCTCTGGACCGAAGACCCTGCTCGGCTGCATGGCCCTCATGCAGACCACCTCACCTCAGGGTGAACGGGGAGCTCTCGGGCTGAAGTCCCCGCTCGGCCGCATCACACATGCAGCAATACAAACGGAAACTCATCTCCCTTATCTACACCCCGACCATGACCAATGGATCCACCCAGGTTCCAAAGAGGGGCAACCACCTCAGAGGAAATCAAGTCCGACCCACCCGTACCTCAAGGAGAAGACACCCGCTTCCCCCCGAGAAAAAGTACGGTCTGGATCACCACTTCTCATTCGTGCGCTCTTGTGGATAAAAGGAAGAAAGATTTCACGCCTCAACGGAAAGAAATCAGCACGAACGTCCTCACCTACACTACCACCGAACCCACACACAAGATCTAAGATTATTCCGCTGTGAATTATCGAAAGTAGCCTGATTACCTTTGATTCTCTCTACACTCTGGTTACGAATACAACCCCAGTGTCACACTATAATCTTAATCTCAAAATCACCCTACTTTCATGACTTGCTTCGACGACACCTACTTCGAAGACCACCTCTACTTACTCGAACTATCTACCTTCTTGGAACTTAAGTCTCAGTACTCCTTCGACTATACGTTCCAGTCAATCGATAGCGAGTTAGCCGGCTACGAACAGTGGGATACATTCAGCGACAGACCTATCCCTACACCCTACCAAGAAGGCGACCACGAGCCCTGGAACTGGTCTACACAATACTGGCTCAACTGCGTCCACAGCCACAAAAACGCCGAGTTCACTGAAGACAAGCTCTGGGATCTCTGTGACTATTACTTCACCGACGACGAAACCATCTACACAGGACACTTCCTCGACCGCTATTGAGCCATGGCGATTTCCTCGAACTTCAACATGCTCCGGTTCGAGGCCCCCCGGGACCTACTCCAAATCACTGACGGAACACCAAGACCGGAACAAGCGGTGGAGATAGCCAACCCCGCAGTTTGGGTCAGCAGCCTGGTGAACCAGCAGTGGCAGGCCCAGAACGACCTACAACGGCTCACAGAGCTGTGCGGTGACTCCTACAATAGAACCGACCGACGAACGCGGGAAATTGAACAAGCCTTCCAAACCTTGGCAGAAGGCACTAGGTACATATATGACCGAGTCAACGCTAACAAAAAAATAGCGGAAGAATGGGTACATAACGAGCTGTCAAAAGCGGCGAATGGGTACCAATCTCTCCGTAGAAACGTCTAGCAGGCCATCATCGAGGGAACCAACGAGGCCAACGAGTGACAAATATGTCAGGCCACTCAGTTGGCCCGGGTAAACGATGCCCTGTTCTTTCTGGCGGAAGCTAACACAGCCCGGAATCAACACCTGGCCAACTTTCAGGAAAACGTGGAGCTATGGGCAGCCGCACACCAGAACCGAGTGGCCACCCTGGAAAACCAACTCCAGGAAGCAAGGGCAGAAATCCAACATATTGCGACCAGAATCCCGCTACCCGCAATGCCACCAGTGCCGGCAGGACCACCCGCATGTAGAAGTCCCATCCGGCAGACCAGCACCAGTGCCCTGCCGGCCCACTCACCATCAGTGTTGGGAAGCCCGCTACGACTGAACCCGGGACCAAGGCCCCGATGACAGTAACCTCCGGCGGTACCCACGACGCTGGAAATGAGGCAGCGATTGGAGCAACTCAGATGCCACATATCCCCAAGGCCACCAGCACCCGAGCCCGAGGCAGGACAAGGAGGATGTCCCCCCTCGACACCACCTGGATCGTCCGTAGAACCTCCTTCGGGTCCGCCATCCGAACCACATTGACTGTCTGCCAGGCACCCCCAATCTCCTTCGCCATCTGGGAATCCCGTGCCCATGATTACCACGCAGGACCTCGTACAGTTAGTGCCAAAAGAAGTGGAACATGCACGGCAGGACCGACCGACGCGACCCGAACAGGGGAATATTGCCAGATTAAAAATGAAGAACCCAGAACCCTTTGACGGGAAGAGCTCGACCGCCTTCAATCAGTGGTGGGATGCGGTCACCATGTACTTAGGATTCTACCCCGAGACGATGGACCGACAAAAGATCGCCTGGGTCCGAACGCTTTTGACGGACACTGCCTTGGCCTGGCACCTGCATCGGTAACGTGAACTCAAGGACAACGATACCTGGACCAACTACGCGGCAGCCATCCGGGCCGAATACCATAACGAAAGGGAAGCGGCGGATGCCCGGCTCAAGTTAGGACAATTGAAATACCAAGGGTCAATCAGGACGTACATGACAGAATTCCGAGCGCTCAACAACTTTGCAAGAGCTACGGGGGAAGGCTTGAAAGAAAAAATCGATTTAGCAATGCCGGACAGCATACTGGATATACGGTTCAACCAGAATCCGGAAGACCTCATGGAAGATGAGCAGTTCCTACAAGCCACTTACAGAGCAGGCATACAAGTGGAAAAGAAGAAAGCCCTCAAAGAAGCAAGAGAGCTGGTGAAGGGTACACAGCCACCCAAGTACGACCAGAAAAAAGACGGTCAGGGGAGAGGAAGCTCTGACAATACCCGAAGGGGCAAGGAAAATGCAAAAGAATCCGACCTCCGGAAGGACAGTGCCACGGAACGAAAAAGCCAGTACGGAGGAGAGGCAAGATGGGCCTTGAAGGATGCTGCGCTAACGGGCATACCGGCAAAACAACAGGAAGAATACGGCCGGAACCGGGATGACTGCTGGAGATGCGGCAGAAGCACCCACAAGATCTATGAATGCTTCTCCTTCAACACCAAAAAGAGAACCGCACTACCTCCGGCCCCCTGGAAAGCCTCGGCCGTAATACAGGGAAAACGGAAACGATCGGAAGAACCATAGGAGGCAGCACCTGCCAACAAGCAGCAGAAGGTTGTGGCAGTCGAAACAATGGACGCGGACGCAGTGCGACCACTCTGGGAGGACTCCGAGTCAGATTTTTAAAGGGCAGGGTCCCGCCGCAACCCTTGGCCCAGGCAAAAATATGTGGAGCGTCCCGAAAACGGAAAAACGAACGACCAAGCGTTGGAACCCCAAAGAAACCGAGAAGGACGCCCTGCAGTGGCACTTGCCCGGTAATTGAAATTGTGCTACACCAAGGCAGTATAGGGCACCGGATAAGGGTATTACTGAACACAGGCTGTTCGATAGCCTTGATCAACGAACAAACAGTGGGCCGGCTCGGCCGGGAACGGAAGAAACACCAGCACGCCCGTAGCATCGAGAATTTCACAGGGGAAACAGTCAAAGGAGCAGGCCAATATTATACAAAGCCTATGCTGCTCCAACACTGAAGACACTACTCCATGGAGAAATTCGAAGTCTCACCTATGGACCCAGGAATCGACATCTTCCTCCCTTTCGAATGGGTAACAGCGCACCCACCACAAGGCGCCTGGACAAACAACGAAATACGGTTCAACAGTACCCAATGCTTGGAAAACTGCACCAAGCACGAAGTAGGGCAGTTCTCCCTGACCTGGGATGAAATGGTAGCAACGGACCCAGCGGCCCGCGGCATAAAATATGTCTCGGCTGCATCAGATGAGGACCCAATCAAGGCAGTACCAAAGGAATTCTGACAATACTTAAGAATCATGGGGAAGGAGGCAGTGGACGCTCTCCCCAAGCATCGCCCGTACGATTGCAAAATCGACCTCCAGAAAGGCAGCACAGCTCCCTGGGGACCCATCTACCCACTGTCGGAAGTAGAACTTCAAACTCTCCGAGAATGGCTAAAGGAAATGGAGCAAACAGGAAAAATCAAACGCTCCACATCCCCTGCGGGCTCCCCGATCCTCTTCGTACCCAAACCTCACGGAGGAGGACTCCGCCTATGCGTGGACTACTGGGCGCTCAACCGCATCACAATCCCAAACCGTTATCCCCTACCACTGATGCAGGAACTGCAGGATCGAGTCTAAGGAGCCCGATGGTTCACAAAAATGGATCTCAAGAACGGGTTCCACCTTATCCGGGTTCGGAAAGGCGATGAGAGGAAAACAGCGTTTAGGACTCGCTACGGACTATTCGAGTTTCAAGTGATGCCGTTCGGGTTAACGAACAGGCCCTCCACCTTCCAGGATATGATGAACCACATATTCTCTTACATGTTGGACGTCAGTGTGTTGGCCTACATGGATGATATACTGATTAACGCTGACACTGAGGAATGGCACGACAACACCATAAGAGAGGTCCTGAGAAGGCTGCAGGAAAACGGCCTAGCAATCTTGCCGGAAAAATGTGTCTGGAAAACCCAGGAAGTGGAATTCCTGGGCTACATCATCGGTCAAGAAGGGATCAAAATGTCACAGGAAAAAGCGGAAGCAGTGCTAAGTTGGCAGAGACCGAACTCCCTCACGGAAGTCCAATCATTCCTTGGATTTGCTAACGTCTACCGACGCTTCATCCAAGACTACTCCTGAGTAGCAAGGCCCCTAACAAAGTTAACCAAGAAAGAGACAGGAAAGGAAAGGACTTGGAATCCAGAAGCAGAGACGGCCTTCAAGGAGTTAAAACAGCGCTTTACAACAGCACCAGTCTTAGCACACTTTGACGCATCAAAGCCGGTGATCATAGAAACTGACGTATCGGATTTCGCAATCGGAGCCGTACTATCGCAGCGAGACGAGGAAAACCGCCTACACCCAGTGGCGTTCCACTCCAGAACGTTCCAGCCAGCAGAGATCAACTACGAAATCCACGACAAAGAACTTCTGGCAGTGGTAGACGCTTTCAAACACTGGAGATGGTACTGCAAGGGTGCGACTCAACAGGTCTAGGTCTACTCGGACCACCAAAACCTGGAATACTTCACAACAACGAAACTGCTGAATCGACGACAAACCCACTGGGCTCAATAACTGGCTGGCATCGATTTCAGAATCTATTACCGACCAGGAACCCAAAATGGGAAACCAGACGCCCTTTCTAGGCATTCAGAGTACCGCCCTGAAAAGGGGGGGGTAGAAAACCAGCCAATAACATTGGTTTTGAGAAAAAACCATTTCGAAGAACGTTTGGCAAGCACCTTCATCTGCCCAACAGCCCGATTATCATCGCTCCCGACAAGAAAATGGTCAAAAAAATTCCTGGAAAAAGTCAAGGAAGAAGGAAAAAAGGATAACAACTACGAGCAAGCAATAAAACAGGAGGCAATGGCGGAAAAGCGGGTACCGAAGGACCAGAAGGTCAAGGAAATAAGAATCGAAGGCGGCCTGGTAAAACGAAGGAACCTACTCTCGATCCCGAACGGTCTAATACAACAGATAATGGAATCGGAACATGACACAAACGTAGCCGGGTACAGGGCCAGGACGAGACTATCGAACTAATTCGACGAAACTTCTGGTGGCCGAAGATGAACGAACGAATCATCGACTTCGTCAAAAGCTGCCCGAAATGTCAGCAGAACAAATCCTCTCGACATCAGCCATACGGGCTATCCTCACCACTGGAACTCCCATACGCACCTTGGCAATCAATAGCCATGGATTTCATCCCGGAGCTCCCGGAATCGGAAGGATGCGACCAGCTTTGGGTAGTCATCGACCGGTTCACCAAAATGGCACACTTCCTCCCACTACGGAAGGAAGGAAAACGGCGGCAGACTTATCAGTCATATTCGCCCAGGAAATATGGAAGTTCCACGGCCTCCCCACAGATATCGTGTCAGACAGTGACTCCCGCTTTACTTCCGAAATCTGGAAGGAGTTTCTACGGCTATCCGGAATTCGGCCCCGGATGTCGACAGCATTCCACCCGCAAACTGATGGACAAACGGAACTGCTCAACCAGACGATTGAGGCCTATCTCCGTGCATTCATTGGCAAGGAACAGAACGACTGGGTACGACTGCTGCCAATGGCAGAGTTCGCATACAACAACTCTGTCACAGCAGGAAACGGTATGTCTCCGTTCTACGCTAACTACGGCTTTCACCCGATGGCCATGGACGCAGCGTCAACGGAGCATCTCAACCCGGCCAGCAAAGTATACGCCCATTGGATGAACGTCGTGCACGACGAATCCCGAAAAGGGCTGGAAGAAGCACCAAAACGAATGCGGCGATATACAGACCCAACGCGGAAGCAACCCCCAGCATTCCAAGTAGGGGACTTGGTGATGCTCGGCGGGCGCAACATCAAAACGCACCGGCCCTCAAAGAAGTTGGATCACAAGAATCACGGTCCTTTCCAAATCGAGAAAATCGTCTCCCCACTCGTGGTACGACTCACGCTTCCCCGCAAGTGGAAAATACACAATGTTTTCCATGTGTCACTGCTCAAACCCTAGCGAACCAGCGAGTACTGAGCGCCTCCGGATCCATCTAAGGTGTTGCGAGAGGCCGACGACATTGAACAGTCGGAGGAATACGATGTGGACTAGGTTATGTCCTCGGTTGAATGCGGCCGGGGAAACAACTAATGAATCCTCAACCTGGTCAAATGGCTGGACTATCGGGAACGCAAGGATTGGACGGAAGAACCATTCGACAACTTCTCAGTAGACGGCCTGGGGAAACTCCAGGAGTTTCACCAACATAATCCAGACGCACCGAAAGACTACCGGCTCACCGAGGACATGGCGGTAGGGCAGTGAAGGGATGGAGGACCCCCGCACCAAAACGAGACCGACAAAAAGGGCCCACTGCTGGGGTAACCACGGAAAAGCCGTCAACCAGGCGCCCGAAGAGGAGTGCACGCGAACGAAAAACGTTGAGAGTCAGGAAAACCATTCAAAACAGACGTGTCGACCTCTCGGCGACCGACTCGGACCAGCGCAACTGGCGCAGGCATCACCAAAGCGGTGAAGTGAGTCCCCTATAGCGCTGTCACTGCTCCAGCATACTAGTCTCCCCCCGGAAAGACGTGGGCGCGGTCACTGCCGAGTATACGGGTTACTAGCACGAAGGACACCAGGCCTCTCCCGATTCCCTAGGCTGACCGCGACCCGGGAACCCCACCGAGCCGGCCAAAGCCTTGACACACCGTGGCGGCGAGTACGACTCAATATGACACGACAGTATGAGTACGCACTGGCCTACTCAGAGGACCCAGTCATGCAGACGGATTACAGAGTCATGTCCTGATCTGGTGGCTGGGAGGGCTGTATGGGAGGAGGACTACAGTCATGGTAAGTGGCGGCCTCTAGTTAATAAACTATTGACTGACTCCTGAGGTGGATTTCTGGTGTTGTTGAAATCTTAATTGTAGAAGAAGATTTTTGGTGTCGTAAAAACAGTGAAGTTTTGGGGGGTGTTGTGAGGATAATAGATTGTGTGGAGAAGAATCTCCAGACTAGCTACCACGCCCTTCCTTTATACTTTTCCTTCCCTCTGTGGAATCACAGTTTGCCCGCAAGACTGACACAGTTCCTCCGTCTAACATCATGACTCGATCGCAGCGCCCAAGGAAAACACATGATCGCACTCAGCCGCCGCGCTGCCAACACTCTACTCACAGCAACAGGAGAAAGGACATGCAAGCAGTAAAGGTAAGGAACAGGGAACAGGATGTGCAAGCTTCATCAATGAGAGACAACAAACGTAGCGAACAAAAGAAAGGATGTGCAAGTATAATCAACAGGAAACAACATATGTAATGATGACAGGAAATGGACACACAAGTAACATAATGGAGACGAAGGAGAGAGGTCTAGACAGGCCAGCGGTCAGGGATATTGCTACTGGAGCGATATGGCGGATATCGGTGGAGGCGCCTAACTGCAGAGGATGACCGTGGCTGCAGCAGCGGAAACGAGGACGAGCTGCAGGGTAACAAGGGTGAGAGTGGCACCGGCGCCGGCGCCAAGGAGCCTGTTGCACCAGGTTTGTGACAGTACATCCCCTGTCCAGACTGAAGCTCTGGGGAGGTGTGACACTGGGGTTGAATCGTAACCGGAGTGTGGGTAGAATCAAAGGTAATCAGGCTACTTTCGATAATTCACAACGGAATAATCTTGGATCTTGTGTGTGGGTTCGGTGGGAGTGTTGGTCAGGATGTTCGTGCTGATTTCTTCTCGGTGAGTTGAGAAATCCTCGTTCTTTTGTAGGGAGAGAGTCGTCGTGAGATCTGGTGACTCAGCGTGAGAAGTGGTGACTCGGGTTTGGATTCCCCCGAGTTGCATAGACCCCGTGGGTGGATCATTGGCCCTGGCTGGGGTGTAGATAAGGGAGATGAGTTCGCCATGCAACTGGGCAGGGGACTTTTGCGTCTAGACTCGTACGTGGCTCCCCCCGCAAGGATCTAAGCCAGTCCACGCGAGGACCCAGACTCTCTGCGTACGTGGTTCCTCCCCGCAGGGCCAACCAATGTCCGGCCTCTCCCCGCAAGGAGTTAGAACATGTCTGCTAAGACCGCTTCGTTTGCACACGGACCCCCACCTCGGAGTTCCTTCGTCCGATCCCCACAAGGTTCGATTTTTTCCCCGCAGGGTTCGATCTCTCGGCCTAGGCTAACTCCGGCTCCTTAACTGCCTCCTAGACTCTTGATCCATCATCCGTCACCCGCTTACCTTTCTACTCCTCTGTCGCTAAGTAATCTAGATACTCTATGTACTTCGTGGAACATTCAGGCGTAACACTACCCCCCTCCCCCTTAGCCTCATCCCGAGTGCTAATGTCGTTCTTGTCTAAGTAGCCTGTCTCTTTCTTGGATCGTGAGATTCTTTCAACGCTGAGTTGCTTGCAGCGTCCCGGACTGCCATCCTCCTCCCCTGCTGCCCTCCCAGCCACCGGATCAGGTCATGTAGTCTTCCGAGACCCTCTGTAATCCGTCGAGATGGCTGGGACCTCAGAGTAGGCCGGTGCGTACTCTTACCTCGATGATTCCCACTGGGCAGCCGCGTGCCTAGAGACGAAAGTGCCAGTTTTCCCAGTGCGCATTCGGGTGGACTTCGGCTGGGGCACATAGAAGGAGTGACCAAGCACGAACAAGCCGAACAAGCCAATAGTGTGCACACAGAGGTGTCCGTCTGCCACCCGAATCCGCCGCCTGTTGGTGGCTTTCATGTCCCCGGCAATTACCCCAGCGCAGAATCGCTGCGGTCGTCTCCACGTAGATCGGTCGTTCACGGCCGAGAGCATATGATGTTTTTTGGGGTGTGGGACACGTGGAAAGAGTGACCTTCTCGACTTGGGGTTCGTGCCCGGGCTGTCCCTCGTAGGTGTACATACAGAGGTTTGCCTTACCGAACACCTACGGCTCCCGTCCGTCCGAGTCCGAGGTATCCATCGGCGAGTTCTTGTACCTGAGAAGCAGGGTTTTTCGTTGGCGTGAGATGAAGTCCTCCACCCCTTCATCCTTACCACCGCTCGTGCTTCGGCGGGCCCTTTTATGGACATCCCGTCTCAAGCGTCGGCGAGTCGGTAGTCCCTCAGCGCGTCCAGATTCCGTCGATGAAACTCCCGGAGTTTCTCCAGACCGCCTACCGAAAAGTTGTCGAAGGGTTCTTCCGTCCAGTCTTTGCGTTCCTGATAGTCGAGCTATTTGACAAGATACAGGATCCGTCGTCCCTGCTTCCGTGACAACACCACTTCGTCGATGTCATATTGTTCAGATTGTTCGATGTCGTCTGCTTCTTGTACGATTATTGAGGGGTCTGGAGGGGCTCGGTGCTCGCTGGTCTGGTATTGTTCGAGCAACGAGACGTGAAAGACGTTGTGGATCTTCCATTTCCGTGGGAGGGTTAAGCGAACCGCTAAAGGCTAGATGATTTCCTCGACTTGAAAAGGACCATGATTTTTGTGATCCATTTTCCTTGATGGACGCCGGGTTTTGATGTTGCGTCCGCTTAGCATGACCAAGTCTCCTATTTGGTACGCCGGAGGTGGTTTTCGGCCTGGATCGCTATATCGGCGCATTCTTTCTTGGGCGGCCTTCAGCCCTTTTAGGGCTTCTTCGTAGATGGTTGTCATCCAGTGGCCGTACACCGTGCTGGCTGGGTTGATTGGTTCGTCGTTTTCCTCAGGTGGGTCCATGGATCGGGGGTGGAATCCGTAGTTGGCATAGAACGGCGTGATTCCATGACCCATTGTGACTGAGTTGTTGTAAGCGAACTTGGCCATTGGGAGTAGTCGTACCCAGTCGTTTTGTTCCTGACTGACGAAAGCCCGTAGGTATGCTTCGATGGTTTGGTTCAATCTTTCAGTTTGTCCATCGGTTTGCGGGTGGAAGGCTGTCGACATCCTCGGCCGGATCTCCAACATTTTCAACAACTCTTGCCATGCTTCCGAAGTGAAACGCGAGTCCCGGTCTGACACAATATCAGTGGGGATGCCGTGGAATTTCCATACCTCCCTTGCAAAGACTACCGCCAGATCCACTGCTGTTTTGCCGTTTTGTAGTAGTGGTAGGAAATGGGCCATTTTGGTGAAACGGTCGATAACTACCCAAAGCTGGTCGCATCCCTTCGACACTGGTAGTTCCGTAATAAAATCCATTGCAATTGATTGCCACGGTGCGTATGGCAATTCCAGCGGTGAAATCAGTCCGTAGGGTTGGTGGTGTGCTGTCTTGTTCAGCTGACATTCGGGGCAGCTTCTGACGAACTCGATGATCCGTTCGTTCATTTTCGGCCACCAGAAGTTTCTTCGAATGAGTTCGATAGTTTTGTCTTGCCCCATGTGACCGGCCACCTTAGTGTCGTGTTCTGATTCCATGACCCGTTGGACGCATTTTCCAGGAACCCATAGTTTTTCTTTTCTGTACAGGAGCTGGTCCTGTAGCTTTATTCCGTCGTTTCCCTTGCCCTCCGGGGCCTCCGGCGCTGCTTCCGCCAGTGCCGTTTCCTTTTTCTTTCTGACCTCCTGATACTGTGGGTCCTTGTTCGCCGCTTCCCGGACCTCTTCTAGGAACGCCGAAGTCCATTTCCTAATGGGGACTGAGGACAGCCTTGCTGACAAGCAGACGAATGAGACCGTTTCTCTTCCTGCCGGGGCTCCCAAGTGTTTTTCTTTCAAGATCGTTGAAATTGGCTGGTTTTCCATCCCCCCCTTTTCAGGGCGGTGCTCCGGCCGCCGTGATAGCGCCTCTGGTTTTCCATTTTGTGTTTCCGGTCGGTAATAGATTCTAAAATCTATGCCTGCCAATTCCTGGGCCCAGCGGGCCTGTCAGCGGTTTAGCACTTTTGTGGTTGTAAAGTACTCCAGGTTTTGGTGGTCTGAAAAAACCTGAATTTGGTGAGTCGCTCCCTCGCAGTAGCGCCTCCAATGCTTAAAAGCGTCTACTACAGCTAGTAGTTCCTTATCGTGGATCTCGTAATTGATTTCCGCCGGCTGGAATTTTCTGGAGTGGAAGGCCACCGGGTGTAACCGATTCTCGTCGTCCCATTGGGAAAAGACTGCTCCGATGGCGAAGTCCGATGCGTCTGTCTCAATGACCACTGGTTTTGCTGGGTCGAAATGGGCTAGTATCGGGGCCATGGTGAATCGCTTTTTCAGTTCTTCGAACGCCTTTTCCGCTTCTTCGTTCCACGCCCATTTCCTTGTTTTCTTGGTCAGCTCTGTGAGAGGTCTTGCTATCCGCGAATAATCCTTGATGAAACGTCGGTAGAAGATGGCGAATCCTAAGAAAGACTGCGTTTCTGTGAGCGATGTCGGCTGCTGCCAAGATAGCACGGCCTCCACTTTTGCTTGATCCATCCGTATTCCGTTTCGACCGATGACGTAGTCGAGGAATTCCACTTCCTCTGTTTTCCAGACACATTTCTCGGGGGAGATCGCTAGCCTGTTGCGCTGTAGTCTTTCCAACACTTCCTTGACGAGCTGGTCATGTTCCTCTTCTGTTTTCGCTTATACCAATATGTCGTACATATATGCCAGGACTCCCACGTCCAGTATGTCGGATAGGACAAGATTCATCATGTCTTGGAATGTTGACGGCGCATTTGTCAAACCAAATGGTGAGACCTGGAATTCGTACAGTCCGTAACGAGTTCGGAAGGCGGTTTTCCACTCGTCCCCTTCCCAGATCCGGATTAGGTTGAACCCGTTTTTCAGATCCATTTTTGTAAACCATTGGGCCCTCTGAACTCGATCCTGTAGTTCTTGCATGAGGGGAAGCGGATACCGATTAGGGATTGTAATGGTGTTCAATCCTCAGTAATCGACGCACAACCGTATCCCCCGTCCATTGGGTTTATGAACAAATAGGATTGGTGAGCCCGCCAAGGAGGTGGATCTTTTTATTTTGCCGGTTTTTTCCATTTCTTTTAGCCATTCTCTTAAAGTTTGAAGTTTCACCTCAGAGAGGGGGTAAATGGGTCCCCAGGGCGCCGTGGTTCCGTCCTTCAGCTCGATTTTGCAGTCATATCGGCAGTGCTCTGGTAGCGCGTCTGCTGCTTCCTTTCCCATTATCCCCAGGTATTGTCTGAATTCCATTGGGACGTGACCCAGCGGGTCATCGTTGACTGCCGATACGTGACCAATAGTGCGTGCCTTGGGATCGGATAGTATTGATTCGTCCCACGACAGGGAGAATTCCACCATTTCATATTGGGTGCACTTTTCTAGACATCCGGGACTGTTAAACCTTATTTCCTCTGTTGACCAAGTTCCCTGGGGTGGGTGTTCCTCCACCCAGCTGAACGAAAGAAATATGTCGATTCCTTCCTCCATCGGAGAGATTTCGAAAGTTTCTTTAGAGAAATGATTCCGGTGTTGTAATTGTACCGGCCCCGTATGGAATTGTCCCACGTTTTCGACAGTTTGGCCGGCGAAGTTTTCGATGATTCTGGGGTTCTTGTGCGGGTTTTTTGGTAAGTTCAGTCGTTCCACCGTTTGTTGGTTTATCAGATTTATCGAGCATCCTGTGTCTAGCAGTGCTTTTACTTGATAGCTGTTTTTCTGGTGATGTAGCAACATTGTGATGATGTGTCGATTGTTCCTTTGGGGTTTTTTCTCGGGTTTTTTCTTCGTATTCGGCGTTGTTCCTTCTCTTTTACTTTTTCGCGAGGCGCCGCATACAAAATTGACCGTCCCGTCGGGCGCCGCACGGGGGTCTTTCAAAAATCCGAGTCGTCCGTGTCCACCCATAGTGGTTGGTCCGAGACGATTTCTTCTACTGCCGCCACTTTTTGCTGTTTTGCGGCCGGGGGGTCGATTGGGTCTTCCTCTCTCTTCCTTTTCCCTTCCGACGTGTTTCGGGTGTTGGCTACTGCTCCCACCTTCCAGGGTATTGGTGGCAGCTCCGTTCCTTGTACTGTTTGGAAGGAGAAGCAGTCAAAAGTACGGTGCCCCGTTCTTCCACATTGCCAGCATCCATCCTTGACTTTTTTATACGCGTCTATTTCGTTCTGGGGTACCCCCCACACAGCGGGCCCCATCGACTCCCATCCGTTATTCTTCGGGGCTCGGGGGTCGTTTTTCCTTGGCTCCCGACCTTCCGTCCTTGCCGTTGGCCGTTTTTCCTCCTTTTTCCGTTCCTCCTTTTTGATGGTTGGTACTGGGGCGGTGTGCACAGCGTCCCTGGATGCTTTTAACGCCTTCTTCATTTCCACCTGTAGGGCAGCCTGGGAGGTGGCTTCTAGAAACCCTTCGTCATCGACAAATTCTCCTAGATAAAGGGCGAAGCGCATGTCTAGTACTGAGTCCGGCATCGCGAGATTGATTTTTTCTTGCAGGCTTTCCCCCATGGCTCGTGCATAGTTGTTCAACGCCTTGAATTCCCTCAAATAGGCCCGGATATCCCCCCCATATTTGAGCTGGCTCAGTTTAAGTTGGGCGTTGGCTGCCTCTCGCGGGTCCTGGTATTCCGTTCGGAAGGCTGCTGAGTAGTTGACCCACGAGTCATTTTCCCCCAGCGTGTCGTATCGGTGTAGGTCCCAAGCTTTCGCTGTTCCTGTGAGCAGCGTTCCTACCCAAGCTATTTTTTGTTGGTCGTTGGTCTCGGGGTAAAAGCTTAGGTATTTGGTAACTGACTTCCACCATGTGTCGAACGGGGTTGACGGTTTTCCGTCGAATGTTTCTGGGTTCGTCATTTTGAGCCGAGATGTTCTTACGGCCGTGGGTGCATTGTTGGGACGGTTTGCCAATGCTACCCCTTCCGCGACCGCCCGGGCCACCCTCTGGGCAAGCTCTTCTGTCATCAACGTTCACCGGGTCAGAGGAGGAGCCGGTGTGTCGCGCTGAGGGCTTGGAGGGGGCGATGGCGAAGGCAGTGGAGGGAGTGGCCGCCGAGGAGGCCTTGGGGGTCCTCCTGCACCTCCGAACAGGGGACCTTCTGGCGGTGGAGCCAACGCAGGTGGGTGAATTCTCCGGAATGGTCGAGGTGGTACCGGAGGTTGCTGTGGCCCCCAGGCTTCCGGGTCGGTAGGTCCTGCTCGGAGTTGTTGCAGGGCATCGGCCAAGCTGGAAGATGACTGCCGGACTGGGCTCCGCCATTGCCTCAGTTCTGGTGTGGTGTGTGCGGATGCTGGGGGTGGTCGTGGAGGGGTTTCCGGAACCGCAACTTGAGCGGCCAGTTGTTGTAACGCTTCTGCCTGTCTTCGTGATTCCTCCCTGGCCTCCTGTAGCTGGCGCTCCAGCTGCGCCACCCGCCGTTGTTGTTCGTCCGCTCGTTTTTGGTGCTCCTCTACCCATAGTTTGACGTTCCCCTGAAAGTTGGCCAGATGCTGACTTCGGGCCACATTCGCTTCCGCTAGGAAGGCAACGGAGTCGCCGAGGCAGGCCAGTTGCGTCGCATGCCCGGCCTGCTTTAGGTCGGCCTCCTGGGTTCGTTCGATGATGGCTCCCCATACGTTCTGGGTGAACGCTTGGTATGCGCTGGCTGCGCCTTCCAGTTCGCTTCGTATCCATGCTCCTGTGATTTTCTCGTTAGCGCTAAGTCGGTCGTAAACATACCTGGTTCCGTCCGATAGTTCTTGGTAGGCCTGCTCGATCTGCTGAATCCGTTGCTCCGTTCGATCCACCGTATTTCCGCAAAGGTGGACAAGCTGTCCTAGGTCCGCTTCGGCTTGCTTTTGTTGTTTTACTAGGGCTCGGAGCCACGTTGCTGGGTTGGAGATTTCGAGCGTTTCTTCATCGGCCACTGTGCTGTCTGTGATTTGCAATACGTCCTTGGGGGCCTCCAGTCAGAGCATGTTGAAGTCAGTTGCTGACATTTTGTATGCTTAGTACAAATCGAGGAAGTGTCCGGTGTAGATGGTTTCGTCGTAGTTCCCGAAGGCGTAGTCGCAGATTTCCCGGAATTCGTATCCGTCAAGGTCGGTGCAGAGTGAGTTGATTGCGCAATTGAACCAGTATTGAGTGTACCAGTTTTGTGGGGAGCACTCAATCGCCTTGGGTGGAATTGGGCCGTTGATGGCTTCTTCCCACGATTTGTAATTGGTGATCTAGTTGTCGATTGAGGAGAATGTGTAGTCAAACGAGTATTGTCATTTTGGCTCGAGTATGTTGGAGAGTTCGAGAAGATAATAATGGTCTTGTTCAAAGGAGGGCATGTGCTGGTCTCCTTTAGAGAAAGCAGGGTGATTTTGGATCGAAGATTATAGTGTGACACTGGGGTTGAATCGTAACCGGAGTGTGGGTAGAATCAAAGGTAATCAGGCTACTTTCGATAATCCACAACGGAATAATCTTAGATCTTGTGTGTGGGCTCGGTGGGAGTGTTGGTCAGGATGTTCGTGCTGATTTCTTCTCGGTGAGGTGAGAAATCCTCTTTCTTTTGTAGGGAGAGAGTCGTCGTGAGATCTGGTGACTCAGCGTGAGAAATGGTGACTCGGGTTTGGATTCCCCCGAGGTGCATAGACCCTGTGGGCGGATCATTGGCCCTGGCTGGGGTGTACATAAGGGAGATGAGTTTGTCATGCAACTGGGTGGGGGACTCTTGCGTCTAGACTCGTACGTGGCTCCCCCCGCAAGGATCTAAGCCAGTCCCCGCGAGGAACCAGACTCTCTCCGTACGTGGTTCCTCCCCGCAGGGCCAAGCAATGTCTGGCCTCTCCCTGCAAGGAGTTAGACCATGTCTGCTAAGACTGCTTCGTTTGCACTCGGACCCCCACCTCGGAGTTCCTTCGTCCGATCCCCGCAAGGTTTGATCTTTTCCCCGCAGGGTTCGATCTCTCGGCCGTAGGCTGACTCCAGCTCCTTAACTCCCTCCTAGACTCTTGATCCATCATCCGTCACCCGCTTACCTTTCTACTCCTCTGTTGCTAAGTAATCTAGATACTCTATATACTTCGTGGAACATTCAGGCGTAACAGGAGATCATGTCGGGTCATCAGAGTCCGGCAGCGGATGGGGGTGCGGTAGACGCGGACGGGCCGGCTAGCCTGCTGCCGGGCTTGGAGTTGTTCGTTCATTCGCTGTTGTTAGGTGATGATGGCTCCCAGGGTGTTGGCCATCTGCTGTAGTTGCTGTTGGTCCGTGTCATCGAACTTGTTCATCCGCTGGGCGAGCGTCTGGTGTACGACGTGATTGCGTCGAGCATCCCTTGTAGTTGTTTGATGTATCATGGTGACGATTTCTCCCAGGCGAGAGAGTTGTTCATCCTGTAGTGCGGTGGTCATGGTTGCCGCAGCGATGGGATTTGTGGCAGGGTTGGGCGCGTGCCCAGCTGGAGTCGCCTCCTGGTCTTCCTGTGGTGGCGTGACGTCAGTCAGGGGGTTCTGCGGGGCAGTAGCACTGCAGCGGAGGTGGTGGTTTTCCATGTTGACAAGGAACCGGCATTCAGGGCAGACCCACTTTCCCTTGTGCCAGTCTGCACAGGCTTTGTGTGGGTTTAGGTGTTGGTTGCGGATTACCTCCACTAATTCGAATGGATGGGCATGGGGACAGCTGCAGGGCCAGTGGTTGCGCCGGCGGCAATTGTTTCCTCGTTGCAGGTAGTAGTTGTCATCTTTCATCTGGCGGTGAGTGCCACAGTAATTGTCGTAGCAGGCAGTCCAATGTAGGGAGGCATGGTCGTTGGCGCGCGGCTGTCCCACAGCGGACAGTGGGGGTTAGGGTGCTGGTGGAGGGGCATTCCATCCGTCTGTGGTGGTGGCATTGGTGGGGATACCCCAATCGTTATCGTGTTCGGTTTTGGTGTTGGCTTGCTCGGCGTTGGTGAAGGTGCAGCCTTCGTTGGCATCGACAGTGGCGGTGGTAGACATATTTTTAGTTTAGAGGGGATAGTTTCTCCGGGTATTCCTCGTGGAATTGCTGGACGATGTCGGGCGAGTTTTCGAAGTTGCGGGAAGTTTACCAGTGTCAAGATCCTGCCTCGACTTCTCCGTTTGTCTCGACAGGCAACGCAGGCCGGGTCTGCAGCGCGAGCGGTCCTACTCACACTTCCGGTGTACTCACACTTCCGGCGTACTCACACTTCAGGAGTGCTCGCACACCTTGGGTGAGCTCGTGGTTCTCTTGGTATCCGTCACGCCCAGCGTGGTCTCTTCTCGGCTCTTCTCACATGCCTTGCGTGGGCTCATTGTTCTCGTGGTATCCGTCACGCCCGGCGTGGTCTCTTTGTGGCTCATCTCACATGCCTTGCGTGGGTTCGTTGTTCTTACGGTATCTGTCACACCCGGTGTGGTCTCTTCGCAGCTCTTCTCACACGCCTTGCATGGGCTCATTGTTCACTCTGTATCCATCACGCCCGGCATGGTCTCTTCGCGGCTCTTCTCAGATGTCTTGCGTGGTCTCGTTGTTCTTGCGGTATCCCTCACACCCAGCATGGTCTCTTCGCAGCTCTTCTCACATTCCTTGCTTGGGCTCATTGTTCTTTGTGAGTGGTGGTCGCAGCGCCGGTCACGGGGACAGAGAGGTAGGTCTGTGGAGAGAGATAATATTTGATTACAATCTAGTGCGCTTTAACACTACAGTGTAGGAGGAGGATTCCGGCCGCTGAGGGCGCTGCGGACACTACGCCCAGCGGGGCGTCTAGAGTTCGGGTGACACGGACAGGGCTACGGGAGTGTGACATAGGGCTACATAGGACAGTCACGTAGACAGTCACAGGCGGCGCACGGACACTCATATAAAGTGTCCGGCGCTCGCCTCTCTAGAATGGACATGCTTCTTGCTACCCCTCAACTGGTAGCAACACTTTTTTCCTTTTCGTGTTGTGGCATCCCGCGAGACGAGCGACGAGCCACCTGCTCTCCCCCCCACCTCCCGCGCAAGAGAGAGGCGAAGGAGGGCACGTGAGAAGCATCGAAACTACCGCCGAGAAGAGCGAAGATAGCGGCTGGAGCACAGGCCTAGCGCCCTAGAGAGAGAAAAGAGAGAAAGATAGAGAGAGGGAAAGGGACCACCTCGCGTGAAAAGTAGCTGCCAGGAGAGCAGCGAGCAGTAAGCGCGGGGGCCGGCGTTCGGGGCCCATACCTTAC